>WBZN01000005.1_pt1 | contig 354643 bp, 318 predicted proteins | sample 5204281 | NCBI WGS metagenome assembly WBZN01 (sample SAMN12344347, study PRJNA552823) | activated sludge metagenome | biome: Activated sludge suspended growth; feature: Nitrification reactor; material: Wastewater; isolation source: activated sludge from nitrification reactor of wastewater...
GGGGGAAGCCGACGGTCCACCGATGAGGCGGCGGAGCCCACGCGTCAAGGCTCCGGCCAGAGAGCCGTCTTGAGCATGCGTCGTCCCCAGGCGATAGCGCTTGGAGAGCCCGGTGACGCTGACAGCGATGTTATTCATCTGAATCAAATTGGCGAAGGTTCCTGCTGCTTCGTTCGTCGATCGACCCGTTGCGAGGGAGGCGTGGAAAATCGCTTGCCTGAAACGGCCGGTGTCCAGGCATCCGGGGTGTAAATTAGCCGGCTCCCTTGCCGATCAGGAATTGCTTGAGTTCGCCGATATTCTTCATTTCGGCCAACTCATTGCCCTTGAACCGAACCCCGAACGCCTGTTCGATGCCGAACATCAGATTGATATGGGCGACGGAGTCCCAGCCTTCGATATCGGGTGCCGTCATCTCATTGGTCAGCGTGAGGGTCTCATTGTCGAACACCTGGCGAAACACTTCTTCAAGTCGATCATGCAGCTCCATTCATTCCCCCAACTCTCAGTGGTGTCGTCGCATGTCCATCATCATGTCGTGGGCGGGAAACCATCTTCCCCTAACCCCTGCTTCCGTGAAGCCGCTTCATGCCGCCGCGGCACGAGGTCGATCGGCTTCATCGCGCAATGGTCCCGGCGGTTCATTGCGAAGCATCAGGATTCATCTCAAACGTCTCGAGTATCTGTACGGTGGATGATGACTCGGGGCAAGAGATCCGTGCGACGATCGCCGCCGCGGCGCGTTCGATCTCCATCGCTCCCTGCCGTCCCACCGTGGTGTTGGTTTGATCCGTCAACAACTTCGGTGGTCTAACGATAAGGGTATGGACCTTCGGAGAGTGAACTGCCGCCCACTGCGCCAGGCCCTCGATCGCACATTTCGCAGTGACATAGTGTGGCCATTCCGCAGGACGATCGTTCACAAACGCCGAAGAGACAAGCACGTTCCAGCCGGAGCGTTCGGACAGGTCGTTGAGAAACGTGGACATGGGCACACTGGCCAGCGCGACACTCTGTGCGAGGAAATTCTGAAACTGGGCGAGCTTCTCGGGCACGAACGACAGCGGGCGAATGGGCGGCGATGCGTTGCCTATCAGCAGATCAAGTCCGCCGTATCGCTCGACAATTCTCTGCCGTAACGTTCGGCACCATTCGATCTCCGACGCATCCCCCTGAGCCAACTCAATGAGGTTAGAGGTGTCTCCAAGGCTCGCCCGAATCTGTTCCGCCTCCGCCCTGCATTGATGGTAGTTCAGAAACACCGCGCAGCCCTGCAACGCCAGCGCCTGAGTGATTGCCGCACCGAGTCCCCGGCTCCCACCGATGACTAGCGCGACCTTCCCCTTTAGCCGGTCTGATCCCGGTATCAGATCGGTAAGCCGACGAAGGGAGGGCCGCGGAGAATCCTGTCGTACAAAAGCCCACATATCGGCCGTCGCACAACGGGTGGCGGCTGTCGAGAGAGTGCCGGCACTGTGCAAGAGATCGAATCGTTCGTCGAAGTCTTGAACCGTCACGTCATAGGAAAGGGGAGTGTCCTGTGGTCCGTTCTCAGGATGAAAGGTGAGTTCCAATCGCCAGAAGACGGCGCGCTTGCCGGGGAGCTTCATTCCGACGACAAAGCTGGCCCACAGCATCGCCGCGAGGTGCCTCGTTGTGGCGCCTTTTTCGGAGAGTCCCCAGCAAGTGATCAGTTGTACCAGTTCGCTGGTAGCCGGCCCGTAGACGCCGGTTACACGGGTGCCTGCCGGAAGGTCCTCCTTCTTCCGGTCCTCTGCTCCCGCGAGACAGGCCGCTTCAGGGACGTGCGTCTCACGTGCGTTCTCACACCCAGGGACAAATGTGAACGTCGCCTTCAGCATCAGACGTGTGGCGTCATAGAGTTTTACACACGCCCGTTCTGCCGAGGCTTCAAGCGCCTCCAGGCGATACGGTATGCCGACGGAGAGGGGATTGCGAAACTCGACCGAGAGGCATTGCAGGCGCCGATCATGGCGGTCGGCGAGATGGCCGAGGGCCGCCAGCACGCCAAGCATGCCGAATACCACGGGCTCGCCGTAGGGGGTCGCTCGCGCATATTCTTCGGAGAGATGCAGGGGGTTTCTATCCCCGCTGGCTGCGCTGAACCGGGCAAGATCCTGCCTCGTGAAACACACTGTGGTGACATGTGGCGGGGAGGGACGAGCCCCGGACGGCGCTTCAGCAGGCGTCATCCGCGAGCTCCCAGGAGTCGACAGGTGTCACGAACGTATTGGCAATCAGGCCTTTGGTCGTCAGGTCATAGGTCCAGACTTCTGTTCCTTCATTGTCTCCGACTCGCTCGAAGCCATGCTTGGCATAGGCGTCTGCTGCCATCGCATTCTTTTGCGTTGGAATGTAGGTGCCTTGCAGCGAAGTGCATCCAAGCTGTGCGGCGCGCCGACAGACCTGTTCCAGCATCGTCGTCTCAACGGTCCGGCCGATGACCCGGCAGCTCATGAGCCACGTGTCGATATCGAGGACGTCTCCCTGTTTCCGAGCGATCATCACACTGACTAGTCCGTGGTCGGTGTAGCGATCACGCAACCGCAGCGCCAAATGGACATAACTGTCGTCCCGGACGAAGGCTTCCAGCTGCGCCATGCCGTGACGTCGAGTGGTGAGATTGAATTGATTGGTTTTGCCGATGAGCTGGGCAATGCGCGGCAACTGTGATGCATCGAACGGCACTACGATGGCCTGCATCCGAAGGCTGCGGTAAAAATCTTCAATGGAACCGGCAGCCGCTTCCAACTCCATGATCTGCGCTCTGGCCCGATATTGGTCGGTCCGCTCCGTATCTTCGGCAGTCAATGAGCTCGTCTCGAGCAGGAGATAGTCCGACAGAGTTCTGAGGTAATAGGAAGGGTCTTCCGGCAGCGGGATGACATCGACTTCGGGCAAGAACTTGCGGACGATCTCGCGTTCGACAGGGTTATCATCGACGAAGACCAAGGCCTCCAAACCGATTTGCAGCGTCTTGGCGATGGCGCGGATGTTGTCGGGCTTGGACTCCCAATTGGCAACGAAGAGGGCGATGTCCTGCAGCTTCAGTCGCATCTCCGGATGCTTTTCAAAGGGTTGTATGGCATCGGCGTGGTTATTCTTCGAGCAGACCGTCAGGATCACGCCTTTGCGTTTGAGTTTCAGTAGATATTCCTGAAACGCCACAAACGCTTCGCCATCCGGCCCTTGCCCCAATTTGATGCCTCCCAATCCGTCTTCGGCAATGACACCGCCCCACAACGTGTTGTCTAAATCCAGCACCAGGCATTTACGGCTGAGCCCGAGATCCGCAGCAATCACAGCCGCGGTATGTCTTCCGAGCAGAGGCAGGGCCTCCAGTGCGACCGCTTGTTTCGACATATTCCAATAGCGTGGATCGCACCATCGCTGCTTTCCAATGAGTGCCGAAAGACGCTCGCAATCTACCAGAGAGACGGCGTTCGCAGCCGCTTCCCCCAGCCTCATATTGACGGCCTGCGTCATCATGTATCGAGAGCCGGACAGCCTTGTGGTCAGGTGGCCTGTGGGGACCTCGCAAGGCAGTGCAAAGTTATGTTGCACGATTCGGGCGCGGGAGCGTTCAGTCACCATCTGCCAGAGGCCGCTCCAACGACTCACTTCTTTGCGAATCTCCTCTTCGGGGCGCTGGCTGTATTCAGGAAGATGGAGGTCACCTTCGTGAACCGCAAGGACGACGATATTCGGGCTAAACGCATAGAGCCCGCTCTTGTGGTCGAGAATGTCCTGCTGGTATTGCCCGTATCGGCTTTCATACAGGTCGATGTGGATGCCGAGTCTTCCCGCCGCAAGGCACAACATCGGGCCCAGTTGGGTTGTGGTGTAGCTCCCGAGGAGCGCGACTTTGACCGACCTGGCTGCCGGTCTCCGGGCTTTCTGTGCATTGCGCTGAAACAATGCCCAGCCTGCTTGCCAGGACGTAAAATCATCGCCTGCATCGACGATGGAAAGAGCCCATCGACAGGCCTCCGCATAGTTCGCCATCTGCTCGTAACATCGCGCAAGTTTCAGGCACAGCGCAGCCGATGGGGGAGCCGCCACACCATCCAGATAGGCCTCGATCGCCTGTTCGATCTGCCCCTTCTTACGGAAGGCGTCGCCACGTGTCTCAGGCGTGATAGATGAAGCGGCGCATTGTGCCCGGGCAATATTCATGAGGGACAGCCTGTCATTTCCATACGCAGTGCACTCACCGGATAAGAGGCGTCTGTAGCCGAATCAATCCCTGGACGGGGTATCGCGCGAGATTCCTTCGTATTCATTCTCCGGCTGTAGGTCGCTATTTCTTAATGGCTGCCTGATGAGCGGTCGGCAACTGTATGACCCGAGGCGCCTCGGCAAACACTCTTGCGCCGGCCGGAACATCCGACATCACCACCGCATTCGGGCCGATGACCGCATCGTCGCCGATTTTGACTCCGGCAAAGATCACCGCGCCGGGGCCCACTTCCACCCGTTGTCCAAGTTTGGGACCCTTGTGCAATGTCTTTTGCCCGCCATATCCCGCCCCGATTGTGGCGCCGTGGCGGATTAGGCAGTCATCTCCAATTTCTGATTTCCAGTGAAAGACGATCCCATGTTGGTGGACAAGCCAGAGTCTCCGGCCGATTGTGACCGTCAATGGAATTTCAATCCCGTAATGATTCCGCACATAGCGATATAGCGCACGGTACACGGCGAGCAGTCCGGACTTGACCGCGCCGCTGCGCCGGTTCGCGAGCCAGGTGCCGAGACGATGCACGGCGATCGCTCGAAAGCCAGGCATCGTCCAGTCGCGGCTGTTCGCGATCCAGTCTTCAATGACCTGGTTTCGTAGTTCCTGTATGCCTCGATAGAGCCTGACGAGTGTCCCCAGCATCGGCACCTCGGTCACGTGTATGAGTATGGATCGAACGCTCATGTGGTGCTGTCTTGTCGCTGAGTCTTCGCAGGTGAGGAGCCCGACGAAATCTGAGCAGCCAGCGAAGCGGCTGGGGATCCAACCGCGTGAGCTATGATCAGTGGGGCTTCGCGAGTTGTGGAGAATTCTTCGAGCAGGGCGCTAGGCGTCATGATCCGGTAGCTGTGCTAACGAGTGGGCGCAAGCGAAGTCGCTCGGCATAGTTCCATTCGGCGAGAGCCGGACTTCAGGCCTGATACTCCGTGTTGAATGCATAGGCCTATCTTAGCATATGTCCAGTAATACTGGACAAGAAAAAACAGCCATGCGGGTGAGGAATAAGGAATGTGCTGTATTGTTGTGTGCGTTTTTGGGGCAGTCGGTTTCCGGGTTCACTACGACCTCTCTGTCAGGTTCGGCCGTCGTTCTTTTTATGGCGAGTTGTCGATTGTGATGTGGCCGTCAATCCCGGTCGAGACGGTAGACCAGCACCTTAGTAGGCCTATTTCATGGCTTGTATGGCAGGGGGACGCGTGGTACTATTCCGCGTCTCCCGCTGGGGCCTGGTGAGAGATGCGTTGAAATAGTTCAGGCCTGACTCGATGTTGCCTTGCCCGGGAATCTAATCGAAAGCCAGACCCAAGTCGCCCCGTTGTCTAGCGTCTTCGGCCCGTCCTTTCCCTTTCTTTCCTTCGTTCAAGACAATGTCACTACCCAAGAGGAGGACCCACATGGGTTCTAAAATTTATGTTGGCGGGTTGCCCTATTCGGCAACCGAACAGCAGTTAAGCGATTTGTTCGCGGTGCACGGGGCGGTTGAATCGGCCCGTATCATCACGGACAAGTTTACCGGCCAATCGAGAGGTTTCGGATTCGTCGAAATGGCCTCTTCAGACGAGGCGCAGAAGGCGATTTCGGCTCTCAATGGGACGGACATGGGTGGCCGGACATTGACGGTCAATGAAGCGCGTCCTCAGGAGCCCCGATCTGGCGGTGGACCTGGGCGGAGCGGCGGCGGGGGATTCAACGATCGCGGGGGCAAGCGCGATCGCTGGTAACGCCTAATTTCGCATCAGCTTCCGGGGCAGTCATCCTTGTGGTGGCTGCCCTTTTTTTATTTGCGGAGAGAGGGTGATGCGGTAAAGGTCAGGCCGTTCGTTAGTCGAGGCGCCGAAGAAGCAGGTCGTCGAAATAGGTCACGGCATCGGATTTCGTCCAGAGTCCGATCCGTCCTTTTGAGAACGTCTGGTCGCACACTCGAAAAAGCACGGCATCGTCATAGAGGCCCTTGATCTCGCATCCACGTTGCACAATGCGCAATTTGTGCCACCCGTTTGCGGGGAGCGGGCGGTCGAGCTGCTTGACGATTTGCTGTACCCCCTTCACGACGCGATAGAGCCTGACCTTCTGTTCAACCGAGCTGGCCCTCAGGAGGTAGTAATTGCGGTCATCCGTGGCATGCCATACCAGTCCGCCGCCGAAATCGGCTTTCCCTGCCACGGCCAAATACGAGACCTCGACATCAATATTGCCGCTGTCGGTTCCCTCCATGAGCAGCAGCTTGTGCGCCTGATCTGTTCCTTTCGGCTGCAGCTGCGCGAGCACTTGAGAGGGGCTCTTCGCGCGGTCGGTGATGAGAATTTTCCACTCGCCGGCCGGGCGGCCGTCGAAGAGTGTGCCGATCACGAACGAACCGGGGAGCGTTCCCGGAGCGATGGAGTCAAAATCCCATTGCCTGGTATGGGATGTCTCCGGATCTTCCTGCTCTGCCGGAAGGGATTGGCCGGGCCACAGTGTTATCGAGCACAGGACGGCCAGGATCCAGCTTCTCACGTGCGTGAATCTGCCGATGGCGGGCCCGGTCAAATGGTTGTGCGTCAAGGTACCCCGTCTGAACGGAAGCATGGAGGACTCTACACTAAATGGGCTGGGATCAGCGAGAGGGGAGTGAGGCCATTCAGTCAGATCGGCGATGACTCCAGGATAGAGATTCCGGCCTCGCCGGATCGGCAATCGAGGCGCGGGTTATGGCAACTCCAGTTCACGGAGTTTCGCTTCCGCCTGTTCCAGCCACCGACGATTGGCGGGCGTATCAAGTTCAAGGCGAAGGTACTGTCTCAATTCCTGAGCCGCTTCCATCCGCTGTCCCATGCCCGCCAGGGCATTGCCGAGGTTGAGACGGATCTTCGCATCGTTGGGCCGCAGGTGCAGCGCTGTGCGGAACTCGCTGACGGCCGCTTCCGGCTGGCGTTTTTCCATCAGTCCCAACCCTAAATTAAAGTGCGCGTTCACGTCGTTCGGTTGGAGGCTCGCAGCGGTGCGATACTCGGCGATGGCTCCATCGAGATCACCCATGGCTTTGAGCGTCACGCCGAGATTGTTGTGCGCATTCACATCGCTGGGGTTATGGCGCAAGACCGTTCGAAACTCCGCAATGGCGCCTTCCAAGTTCCCCATTTCTTTGAGCGCGACTCCCAGATCATTGTGGGTTTTGGGGTCGTCGGGTTTGAGGCGCAGGGCTTCCTTGAATTCAACCATCGCCGCGTCGTTCCGTCCGACATCGAGCAGGGTGTTGGCCAGGTTAAGGTGGGCGGCAAAGTAGTTGGGCTGGAGTCGGAGCGCGTGTTTGAATTCATCGATGGCTTGCCCCAGGTCGCCCTTGAACACAAACGCCACGCCGAGATCGTTGTGGCGCATCGCCTCCGCGTCTGTGTCTACCGGCTGCGTGATTTTGTCTGTAGTCGAAAGAATCTGTTCTTCTGCAAGCCCCGGCTTGTCGTCCATCGCGGGTTTGGAGGCCTGTTTATCGAGGGGGGCAGCCAGCAGCTCTGTTGCGAAGGACGTCGTGAGCCCGAGTACCAGAAGCATGAGCGCAGGAGAAACCCGGCGTGCCAGGGACTGAGCGCGGACACCGTCTTGCATGAAAGGCTCCTTCCGAGAAGTCGCACGAAGAATTCGGCGAGACAGCGAGACCGGTGTCTGGTCCGCAACTCTATTGAGGAATTCGGATTGCATTCCGTCAAATAGCCCTATCCGTGCGAAAAATTCAAGTTGAAAGTCCGTGCTGTTGTGGCGGTGCGACTGTGAGGCGCCGGCGATGCGATCGTTGACCGCTCCGGAGGAGGGACTGCCACTACCCGTGTGGATGACTTAATGCGCGGCGGAGCCGGCCGGCATTGCAAGAGGATTGTCGCCGGGCGTCTGCCATCCGCCGCCGAGGGCTTTGTAAAGGCCGACCATGTCGGTGAGGCGGGCGCGTTCGGTTTGCGCAAGCTGTGTTTCTGCGGCCAGCATCGTTCGTTGTGCGTCGAGAACGTCAAGGTAGTTGACCAGTCCCTTGCGATAACGTACCTCCGCCAGTCCGACGGCCGCCGTGGCTGCCGTCGCTTGCTCACGTTGTCGTGCAAGTTGTTCCGAACGCGATTGTATCGACACCAGCAGATCCGCCACTTCACGGAAGGCGAGCAAAATCGTCTGTTGGTAACCTTCCAGCATTTGTTGATATCGGGATTCGGCTGCCTCCAGTCTCGCGACGTTGGTCCCGCCCAGGAAAATGGGGAGTGTGACCGATGGACCGATACTGAAATTCGCGCTGTTTCCCGAGAACCAGTTTGCGAACTCGGCGCTTTGTAGGCCGCCTTGCCCCGTGATGGACAATGTGGGGAAGAAATAGGCCCGCGCCTGACCGATCCGGGCATTCGCGGCCACGAGTGACGCCTCCGCCTGAAGGATGTCGGGTCGCCGTTCCAATAATTGCGACGGGAGGCCGACGGGAATTTCCGGCTGCACGATGACCTTCCGCAAGGAGGTCGGCGCCAAGACTACGCTGCCCGGCGCCGATCCCGTCAACACCTCCAACCGGTGTAATTCGACGGCGCGCAGACGAGTCAGATCCGGGATCTGCCCCGCGCTTTCCGCGACGAGGACTTCCGTTCGTTTCACATCCAGATCGGAAGCCAGGCCCACCGATGCCCGCTTGGTGATGATGTCGAGTGAGTCCCGTCGGAGCGTGAGGGCGCGTTGGGCGATTTCAATCTGCTCATCCAACTCACGAATTCGAAAGTACGACTGCCCGACATCGCCGATCAAGGTGAGCACAATCGCGCGGGCGTCCTGCTCGATCGCCTGCGCGTCTGCCGAGGCGGCTTCCATCCCGCGACGGATGCGACCCCAGACATCCAGTTCCCATCGGAGGTCCGCCGCCCCGTTCCAGAGATCGAAACTGCTTCCGGGCTTGGCAAAGACCTGTGGCCCCGGTTGTTGGCCGGTGGCTAAGCCCAATCCTGCCAGGGTGTTTTTCGACACCACGATATTGCTGTAGCTGCCCTGCACATTCAGCTGTGGATAGAGGCCGGCGCCGGCGGTAGTGACAGAGGCCCGTCCCTCCAGCACGCGAGACACGGCGCGGCGGACGTCGTGGTTTTGTGCGAGCGCGCGTTCCACGAACTGCGTCAACTCCTGGTTGTGGAAGGCCTGCCACCAGTCCGCTTCCGGCATCGTCTCGGTCGCTCCGGCAGCCAATGGGCCGGAAGCCATGCGTGTCCAGTCGGCCGGTGTGTCGACCGGTGGACGATGGTAATTCTGGCCTTGCAGGCACCCGCTGGCGGACAGCGACAACATCACGAGGACGGTGGAAATGGCGAGCTGTCGGCGCGACGTGACTCGTTTCATTTGGTCGGTTCCTCAGCGGAACGTGCGCTGCCGGGTGCTGGTGCCGGTGGTCCGTCCGGTGCGCGTTCGATGAACACATCGACCTGCTGTCCGGCATAGATCGGAAACGCCGGCCGTTCGAAGCGGTAGATGATCTGGAGGACCCGCGTATCGACCCGTTCGCTGTTGTCTCCGGTCAGGGATTTTTTGGGGACAATATAAGGCTCGATGCGCACGAATGTCAGCGGAATGGCCTGGGCAGTATTGCCCTTCAGGTAGGCGATCCCGGGTCGGTGGGGAGCCACCAACGGAGCATTGACCTCATCGACCTCTGCGCGGACTTGCAGTTGCTGCATGTCGCCCAGGAGCATGAGCGGCTCGGTGGCACCGGTGGTCAGGGCGAATTCACCGGCCCGGACATTGACCTGCAAAATCGTCGCGGCCCGCGGTGCGCGGACTGTCAGGCGGTCCAGCAGCATCTGTGTTTCGTCGCGCTGGGCGATGACTTGTTTGAGGGTGGCCTCGTAGCGGCTCAGCGCGCGTTTTGCCATTTCCGAGGCGTACCAGGTACGCTTCACGTCGTCTTCGCTGACCGCCCGGCTGTCCCGAACCGATTTCAGTCGCTTGAGCTGCGTGTCGAGATCGCCGATGCGATATTGCTGCTCTTCGACTTGGGCTTCCGCCGGTGGAATCGCGGCCTGGCGGGCCACCAGTTGCGCGCGAAGGTCTCGATCGTCCAATTGAAGTAGGGGATCGCCCTCACGAACCCGGTCGCCGACCGCCACGAACACGTTCGTCACCAGTCCTGCCATCGGCGGCCCGATACGGACATTTTCGTTGGCGGCTTCAATAATACCGGTCGCGGCGACGGTCGTTTCATAGGGAGACCGGGGTGGCTCTACTAGCGGCGTCGGCATAGGCTGGTTCTTGCCGGCAGTCAGGACAACCCAGGCCGCCAGCATCGCGCCTGCGACGGCGAGCCAGACACTAACACGGTTGAGAATGGTCATGCGGTGGCCTCTCTCTGAATCGGGTGAATGCCGACAATGCGGCCGTCGGTCAATTCCGCCATGCGATCACCGAACTGAAAAATCCGGCTGTCATGGGTGACGACGATGACGCAACGATCAGGGGCACGCCCCACATCTCGAATCAATTCCATGATCTTCTGCCCATTGGGTCCGTCCAGGGCGGCGGTCGGTTCGTCGCACACCAGCAGCTGCGGCTCATTGACCAACGCCCGGGCAATGGCGACGCGCTGCTGCTGGCCACCGGAGAGGTTGCGCGGCAAAAACTCGGTCCGGTCGCCGAGCCCGACACGTTCAAGCATCAGCCGCCCTCGTGAGATCGCCTCCTTCTTCCGAGTGCCTTGGATCAAGAGCGGAACGGCGACATTCTCGGCCGCCGTCAAGGCGGGCAGGAGATTGAACTGTTGATAGATAAATCCCATGGTTCGCCCACGAAAACGGGTGCGCGTGCCGGGCGACATGTTGGTCAGCGAGGATCCCAGCACATCGAGGTCGCCGGCATCAATATCGAGGATTCCGGCGATCGCCGACAGCAGGGTCGTCTTGCCTCCCCCCGATTCTCCGACGAGCAGCAGCAGTTCGCCGAAATACACGTCGAGATCGATGCCCTTGAGCACTGTGACCGCAGTCTCGCCGGACCCGAACGACTTGACCAGTCCTCGGACCTGCACGGCGATGGCTTGCTCGGCTCCGTTGCCTTCCGCTGTGCGGCCCTGTGACTGTGACGAACCATCCATGGCGGTCATCGGAACACAATCGCCGGCTCAAGCCGGGCGAGTTTGATGATGCTGATCAACGCCGACAATGTGCAGATCATGAGCAGGGCAACAAAGACCAACAGGAGCAGTGGCCAGGTTTCCAGGAACGGGAGCTGACCCTCTTGTGCCGTCAGTAGCCCGAAGACGGTGGCGAGTCCGATTCCGACCCCATACCCTGTGACTCCCACGGTAAACGCTTGCAGGAGAATCATGCGGGCCAGAGTCGCGGTGGAAGCGCCCATGGCTTTGAGCGCGCCGAACTGCCGCAGGTTTTCGACCGTAAAGAGGTAAAACGTTTGCCCTGCGATGGCCATCCCGACCACGAAGCCCAATAGAATCGTGGTGCCGAAATTGATTCCGATGCCGGTGTTCTTCAGCACCCAGCCGATTGTTTTCCATCCGAACGCGTCGGCGGTGAAGGCGCCCAGTCCAGTGTGGTCGCGAATACGTTGGATCACCTCGTCCACCGGCGCGCTGTCTTTGGCTTTTGCGAGGACGTACGAGAGAGTGCGCCGTTCTCGTGGGACATAGCGCAAGGCCCGCTCGTAGGTGGTGTAGACGACCGGAATGTTCGTGAAGGTCTTTTGCGTCTTGGCAATGGCGACGACGCGGGCCAGCTTGTCGTTGAGTTCGAAGACCGTGCCGACCGTGATGACCGTTGGCCCACCCATGCGTTCGACGGCCCATTGATCGAGAGCCACGGCGTCAGGTTGCCGGAGGTCTTCGAATCGGCCCTCCAGCACTTCTGCCGGACGGCCGATCAAGGTGGCGGCGTCCAGGCCTGTCAAGGTGATTTGGTGATACTCGCCGTTCGCAAGCCTGGCCCGTAAGAGCCCTTTATACAGAGGCACGGCCCATTCCACACCGGGGATGCTGCGCACGCGATCGACCGTAGTATCGGCGATCGGTTTGACTTCATCGACCTGCGCGATGCCTGGATCCGTGACCCAGATCGGCACGTTGAGATTGCTGATACTCGATTGGGACCAGATCATGAGCCCCCAAAAAATTGAGCCTTGTTGAACGATCAACATAACCGCAAAGGTGAGACCGCACAGCAGCATGAGGTATTTCGCCCGATCGCCGAAGAGCATTCTGAGGGCGATGTAATTCATTCCTGCTCTTCCTGAGCCGGGCTGGTCGGGGCATAGGCCACCACGCGTGGCAATTGAGGAAGGCTCACTTGATCATGCCGATGGAAAAAATAGGTGCAGATCCTGGCGACGGGACAGCCATGGTGCAGGGCGACGGTCCAGAAACGCCGCACGTGTTGCCCGTTCGGCTGTTGGTCTTCATCCATCAGCCGTAAGGGGCCTGGAAAGGCATCGGTGAAGGTAATGCCTTTAGCCGCGAATCGTTCCGCCAGTCCTTCGGTCAGAAAGTCCAGAATTTCCCCGCACCAGGAGAACCGGCGCCCGTCTTTGCTTGCCTCGCCCGACGGGAGCAATTCGGCCTGTCTCGCGGCGACATAGGCCTCGATGTCACGGCTCACGGTGGCTGGTGTCAGTCCTGAAACGGCGATCTTCATGCCGGCATACTAGAGCAGGGGGGATGCCAGCGACAGTTGGAAGTCAGAAAGACGAACAAGTCACTGAAAGTTCAGGAGAAAGAGAGTAAATAAAAAATGTGTCGGAATTAGATGATTAGGGAGAAGTGCCGAGAGTTCGGCAAGGAGTGGGGGGGCATGCCCACATACGGGCACTCACGAGGCCTGTCGAGGCGGGCGGCTGATGTCGAGTTTTTTCATGCGGTGTTGGAGCGTGGACCGTTTCAGTCCCAATTTCTCCGCCGCTCCTTGTTTGCCCGCCAGGATCCAATTGGTTCGAGAGAGTGTCTCAACGATGTGCGCACGTTCAGCTTCTGCGAGCGTCCGCGGCCCGGGGGACGGGTCTTGTCCGCGGCCCAATCCATCCAGTTCATTGACGGTGATCGTCGAGCCTTGGCTTACGATGACGGCGCGCTCGATCACATGTTCCAGCTCCCGGACATTCCCCGGCCAGTCGTAGGCGGACAGGGCATTCAACGCCGCGCCGTGAATCCGTGTGACCGGCTTCCGGTGGCGCAGCCCGTATTTCTTCACAAAGTGGCGGGCCAAAAGCGGGATGTCCTCGCGGCGTTCGCGCAAGGTCGGAAGACGCAGCGGGAAGACGTTGAGGCGATAGAAGAGATCGGCCCGAAACGAGCCCCGTTTGATGGCCTGATCCAGATCGACGTTGGTGGCGGCAAGCACGCGTACATCGACTCGAATGGTGTGGCTTCCTCCGACCCGGTTGAATTCCTGGGCCTCCAGCACGCGCAGGAGTTTCATTTGTAGGTCGATCGGAAGTTCTCCCACTTCGTCGAGGAAAATCGTGCCGCCGTGCGCCAGTTCAAAGCGCCCCAATTTGCGGGATGTTGCGTTGGTGAAGGCGCCCCGTTCGTGACCAAAGAGTTCGGATTCGATGAGTGTGGGCGGGAGCGCGGCGCAGTTCACGGTAATCAGCGCCTTGTGTTGGCGCGGCGAGAGTCGATGAATGGCTTGAGCCACCAGCTCCTTGCCTGTCCCGGTTTCCCCGGTGATGAGCACAGTGGAGTCGGTCGGTGCCACCTGCTCAATGGCCTTGAGCGATTTCTGCAGCGCGGCGCTGTTGCCGATCAGGCTTTTCAGGTCCAGAGAGGCGCCCATCTCCTCACGCAGATAGACATTTTCCTGTTCCAGCTGATCCTTGAGCTGACGGATCTGGTCGTAGGCCGAGAGATTGGCGATGGCGTGGGACAGGTGAAAGCCGACCTGTTCGGCCAGCGCCAGGTCGCGTTCGGAGAAGGCGTTCCGCCGGCTGCTTCCGATCGCCAGAAAGCCGTACGGCGTTCCGCGGACGAGCAGCGGGCAGAGCATGGCGGAGAACACGCCGAGTGACTCGAAATACGTATGCTCCGCAAATCGTTCCTGGTTGTATCCGGTGAGCAGCAGGGGCTTTCCGGTGGCCAGGATTTCGGCCGGCGCCATCCGCTCGAAGGGAAATTGTCTCAGCGCCTCCTGATCGACGGCGACGCCTTCACAGGACACGATTTCGAACCAGGGGCCGTGGGGAGCGCCGATGAATCGAACGAGGCCGGTCGTGTCGTGAGGAATGACCTCACGGAGAATGGGTTGTATCGAACTCAGGAGATTATCCAGGGTCATGGTGCCTAGTACGACCTGGCTGTTGATGGCGACCAGGGTGTCGCGTTCTTCGGCCGCCAGGACCGCAGTCAGGACCGGTGCGATGTGAAGGCCGAGCATGTCGAGAAACACCCGGTCCTCTTCAGAAAAGAGACCGGGCCTTCCCGGCGAGATGGCTACCATGACGGCCAAGGTCTTGGCGGTTGCGCAGGGCCGGGATTCAGCCGGTATCCTGATTGGGGACACCAGGACCGAGGTGGCTTGGCAGGATCGGAGGTCGATGGCCTGTGCCTCGGCCCAAGGCGAGGCACTCAAGTCGTGTGTGAAGATGGCCTGCCCGGCGAGCACGGCGGCTTCTTTGATGGTACCGGCGGCGGGCAACTGATCGATCGGATAGGCGGGCGACGCCGGTGTGCGGAGGCTTTCCGAGACGGGCGAGAAGGCCGCCGTGCTTTCACTATACAAGTAGAGGCCGATGATGTCGCAGCCTAGGAGGGGCGCCAGTTCCTGCTGAAGACGTTCATCGAACTGCCGAAGCGTTTTTGCTTGGAGCAGCGCACTGAGAATACGAAATCGATCTCGCCTGTCTGTGCTAGTGCCCATATGTGGGCACTCTATCATTTCTCGAACAGTGAGGGAAAGGCGGCGCGGAGCAGGCTGAAGTGTTTCGTCTAGAGCCTTCCTTCGGTGTTTCTCGCTTTGAGGGCCGCGAGACGCGTTTTGTCGAGGGTGATGTAGATGGTTTTCTCTTGGGTAACGGTCACCGCTCCGGGTGCCTGGCCCTTGGATTTCTTGACCCATTTGCGGCGAGTGTAAATGACATCGCCCTTCCCGCTTTTTTTTAGATCGCTATATAACAGGGCGAGCGTGGCTGCGTCGCGTATCGTCTCAGGCGGCGGATCGGTACCCTTCTCCAAGCGCACAACGACATGCGAGCCCGGCGTGCCGCGCGCATGGAGCCAGAGGTCCTCGCTTTTGGCGAGGCCGAACGTGAGTTCGTCATTTTCGCGGGCGTTGCGCCCGACAAAGATCGGATGGCCGTCCGATGAAATAAAGCGTCGAAACGGCCCCCGGCGTTCCTCGTCTGCGCCTCGCTTCCGGACCTGCCGAGACAGTGTCCCGGTGGTCGCTCGGTGCTCACCACTCGGCGCCTGCCAGCTTCCATGTTTGATGGTCTCTAATTCGGCCTGAAGTTGCTGGATTTCCGTCTCGATGGCCGCTATGCGCGGTGCAATTTCGCGCTGGGCAGAGACGAATTTCCGATATTTGGCGAAGTACGCAGCCATGTTGGCCTGCGGACCCTTGGTGGCATCGAGCGGAATCGTCAATTCCGGTAGGCGCTCATCGTAATAGTCCACCACCGAAACGGCGGTCATGCCTTTCTTCAGTAAACCGAGATTGGCTTTCAACAGTTCGCCATATCGCGCGTAGGGCTCGTAGCGTCCAGCCTGTTCGAGGTCGCGACGGAGCCCCTCCATGCGACGCAGAAGTTTCTTGAGGGTTTTTCGTAGTGCGGATTCGCGCTGGCGGACCTGGGCGACATGCGACAGCTCTGCTTCGCGCTCCCGATAGAGGATTTCCAGTCCGGATGAGAGCGGGAATGGATCAGCCTCCGTCGGAGGCTGAGGTTCCGACGCCGGAGTCGCTGTTTCTGAGGACGATGATCGAAATGGGGCCGGGGCCGGCGCCTGGTAGACCTGGCCCACCCGGTCTCTATTGTGACGAAGCGTGGCCAGCACGCGTGTCTCTCCATCCAGAAATAACAGGTCTGCGTTTCGACCGAACAGTTCCGCGATCAGGGTCACCGGTCCATCCCGGCTTGTCAGGTCCATTCGAACGATCCGATCGCCTGGGATATGTGTGATGCCGTCGATACGCGCGGCTTGTACGCGTGCCCGCAGCAGTTGGCAAAACGAGGGCGGGGTCGGCGGGTTGGGAAGGCTCTTGCGCACGAGGTGTATCCGTGCCGTTCCGTCGCGCAGGGAACAGAGCAATCGACGAGTGTGGCCGGGCACACGAACCTCCAACAACAGGCAATCGGGTAGCGGTTGGGAGATCTTCTGGATCCACCCGTCGGCCAGGGCCGGCGCCAGTTCGTGAACAATGGAACCAATTTCTGTCGCGCTGAGCGCCATTTTCGGTACGTTGCTCCCGGTCCGCAGGAATAGATCCGTCCCCTGATTCAGCAGGGGTAGATAGGTTTTTGGCGGAGTTAGTCGATTCTACCCATTTTTGTCCCATGAGACCAATTCGGTCACAGCCGAGTCAATTAGGCGCGAGAGGATCGATTTTTGTGTGATCGCATCCTTCGGCCAGGTGAGAAAATGCCCCGGTGCGATCGGTGGCATCCACATTGCTTCTTCTCAGACCTGACGGTGTTGAGTTGTTCACATGGGCACGAGATTTTTCTGGACAGGACGGGAGATCTCACCAGCTGTCCGAAGGGAGGCGACTCATGACGTGCACGCGCTGTGAAGGTTTGATGGTCACGGATGATTTAATCGATCTGCAGGAAAGTTATCACCCCATGCGGCTGAGTGCGCACCGGTGCCTGAGCTGCGGCAATGTGGTCGATTCGCTGATCCAGCGCCATCGGATGGTGCAGAATTCTCATCTCCATCCTGTTCCGGCCTCGGCTCCCGAGAAGCCGTTCCTCTTTGATCTCATCAAGCTGACGGCGTAGGTCTTCCCCCGCGAAACCGGCGCCGGTTTCGCGGGGTTGTTCCGCCGACGCAGCAGCTTCGACGAATCGTCCTCCGCCAGGCTTGCCCGCTCTCCCGACCGTTCTGTCCTGCTGTTTCCATCGCTTTATCGCAGGTGACTTCATTCCCGCAGTCAGTCGCCATTCCGATTGCTTGTCAGTCGGCGGGCACTCGCGTAGAGTGCCCGCGCGACACCCTATGTGATCAAGAAAGGCTGCAGCCGATGACGTTATTAGATGCGCGGGTACTCGAACAGTTGATATCGGAATTCCGGCGCTCGATGCGAGGGTTGCTCAAGGAAGTATGCCAGGATCTTGAACGGAATTATGCCGACGCCGTCTGCACCTTCGGGTTGCCGCTCGATTGGTTTCGTACGTTGGGACAGTCGCTCGAATCAGAGGACTACAGCAATTGGAAGGTGGTCGGGTGGATCGAGTCGCTGAACGACTTGCTGTATTTCATCGACATCCTGGTGCAGGTGCGGCAGGAGCGATCTCGCGGAGAGATCGCCGCGCAGCTCCGCGCGGAGTTTAGGGAAAAGTTCTACGAGCACGGGTATGCCGATGAGATTTTCCCTAACGGCAAGCCTGAGCCTCGCCTCCTGCTTTCCCGACTGACCGCCTTCTGTCAGCGGTTGGCGCGGGAAATCACGCAAGAGTCTGTCTGCCTTGCTCCCCAGCTGGCTTGTGCGTGGGTAGCCGGGCAGGGTAAGGACGCGTGGCTGGTGCCCTGTGATTTGAATGCGAATGTGGAACGTGTGGAATTGCCCTGGGTCTGTGCGGTCGGCGCGGCGGGCTTGTCCTATGTGGCTCCGGGCCCGGTTCGATCGGCGCTCAAACGGGCAGGAGGGCAGGGGGAATTTCTGATCAAGCCGATCGGAATCGATCTGCTGGTCGGCGATCGAACCTATGCCCTGGTTGCCTACGGCAAGCGGGAGCGTTGGCACTGGCGCCGTATCGAGCCCCTCTGCCTCAGGGAGAGCCGATATGGCTCGCTGCGGCTCGGGCCGACACTGGTCTATGGAAAGGACAAGACGCCGGTGGCGGTGCGGCCGACGAGGTCGGAGGTTGCCGCACGCATGCGACGGGCACTGTCTGTTATTGCGTCGGCTTGGCCGGAGGGGGATCGGTTGCTCGCGTTATTGACTTCGCGTGTCGTACCGCTCAATGCCTCCGGTGTGGTGAGCTTCAGCTACCGGCATCGTCCCGGGCTGTCGGCCATCAATTGTTTTGACCGTGACCGGCTCGACTTGATCGACGATCTGATCCACGAGAACAGCCACCATCACCTCAATTTGCTGCTGCGCAAAGACGTGATGTATCAACACGATCACAACCAGGAGATTTTTTATTCACCCTGGCGGCGCAGTCTCCGGCCGCTGAGAGGGATTCTTCACGCGACCTTCACGTTCACCATGGGGGCGATGCTGTTCGAGAGGTTGGTGACCTGGGGGTCCGGTCGGGCAGGGAATGCACGATGGAAAAGGGCTGGCCTCAGCCCGCGCGATCTTGAGCGGGCCCGCTATCGCTGTCTCGAAGAAATCGATTCGGTGCGGTACTCGTTGAAGGATCTCGATCTTGCGGGCGGCCATTTCAAATGGCTGACTCGCGGAGGCAAACAAGTGGTGACGCAATTGGCCGATGCGCTGGCACACATTGAACGACAGATGTTGCCACAGGAGAAAGATGTGGACCGGTCGTCGTTCGGTCCTGCCTTGCGCCGCCATCGAGCCGAGTTGGCCCGTGCGCGGGAGCTGTTTAGTCTGGTCTGAGCACTGTCATGTCGCCTGCCAGGCGTTACTGCTAACGGCATGGCATCTTGTGTGGAGAATCAGTTCTTTGCATGCGGCAGTGCGAAACGGATTTCTGCCGCCGCGTGATGGACGTGATTCGAGCAGATTGTCCCGTCATATTTCCAGTCCTCGTATCCAGCAAGATACGAGGAGTATCCAAGAAGATACGGTGTCTGCCGCTCGGCGAACTTCAGACATGTCTCCCAAGTTTTGCGAGGGCTCCTGGTGGATAACAGGAATCTTGCGTTCTCTCCAGGCTGCTCAAAACGGTCAACCAACGAGGCCGCAGGCGAGAAGAAACCGGAGGCGTTGCCTCTGGCTACGTTGAGGATTGATTCGAGCCGAGAACGAAGGTGGGGGCCTTTTTCAGCAGCCGTCACGGTTCGACGGTGACGTCCACAAATGCCGGCACACTATCGGCACCCTTCTTATCCGTCACGCGCAGCTTAAAGCGAAAGGTGCGGGTTTCTGAGACATAGGGTGCGGTAAACGAGGGTTCGGCCATGTTGACATCGAGCATCGCGACTTTGCTTCCGCGCACCTGACTCCAAGCATAAAATAGGGCTTCGCCCTCAGGGTCGCGACTCTGCAATCCGTTCAAGCGCACCTTCGTGCCGGCCTTAACCGTTTTGGCGGCGCCGGCGTAAGCAATCGGGGGTTCGTTTGCCTCGGGGTTGACCTCCACGCGCACGTCGAGCGTCGCTTGTTTGCCGCGGTTCGTCACGGTGAGCGAGGTCTTGCCGATGCCCACTATCTGCAACAGACCGTCGGGTAGCACCTTAAGGATTTGGTCGTTGGCGGAAGTGTAAATGGTGCCGGTACTGGGCGATGAGAGGGGGCGGCTGATACCATCCGCGAATTCGCCGACGACGGGGAGTTCGAAGATTTTTCCGAGCGAATCGACGTGGCCGTATGCGGAGGATTGCCCGGTCCGGCCGAGTTGCAGCGGTTTTTCCGTTTCAAAGTCGATGGAGAGGAGATCGGCTGCTGGCTGAACGGTGATAAAGACCTCATCGAAGACGGTCTTGCGGCCAAGCCGGCCTTGTGAAATATCGGCGATGGCCAGGAGTCGCATGCGGCCGATGGCGTCTGACGGGACAGGTAAGGCGCCACCATAAGGCGGCACCCGGTCCACCGTTGAAGTCAGTGCCGGCAACGCGACCACCGGCGCTCCTGTGATGCTGTCTTTCTGCCAATACTTTTCTGTGGCCATGCTTCCCTGGGAAGCTTTCCCTCCTCGATCTTCTCCCTGTTCCACCAGGGCCTCGGTCTGCTCCGGATACCAGTAATAGCGGACTTCGACGAGTCCTGCCTCCCTCCCTGCTTCAACCGCGACAGGAACTGCCTGACCGGAGGTCAAGACTGCACCGTCTGCCGGAGCGACAATCTTAAATGCCAATGCCGGCCTTACAGGCACGCACAGCAAAAGGGTGAGCGCAAGTACGCACGTTCCGGTATTCCGCCTGTTCACTGAGCCTCGGAATGGTGTTTGTCGCATGCTCACCTCGTGAGGTGGTAGGGCACGTCGGTTAGGATGACGCGATCCTTAAACAGGAGGGCGCCTTTCAGCATGAAGGCCCGTTGATTGTGCAGAATATTTTGCCACCAACGGGCGGGGAGAATTTCCGGGATCACCACCGTGACCCAGCATTCCTGATCTTTCTGCAACACCTGTTCGAGATAGTCGAGTAGGGAACTCAATACCGACCGGTAAGGAGAGGGCAGCACCGTGAGCGGTACGCCGCAACCCCACTGGGCCCATTGAATTTCCACCCGGGCGGTCTCTTCCGGATCCACATCGACGAGAACCGCACGAATGTCTCCGGAACGGCTCCGCGCATAGTCCACGGCGCGAATAACGGCCCGATTGACCCCGCCGATCGGGAGGACGACGATGTTCCGCCGGGGCATGGGTGGGCGGTGTCCCCGGGACAGCGCGACCTGTTCCGAGACGGCCTTGTAGTGGGAGCGGATCGCGCGAAAAAACGTAATGAGCAGCGGGATGAGTACGATGACGATCCACGCGCCATGGGCGAACTTGGTGCTGGCAATAATCAATGTGGCGATGGCGGTGGTCACGGCGCCGATGCCGTTGACCAACAACTTCTTTTCCCAGTGCGGTCCCTTCTTGACGAGCCAGCGTTTCACCATTCCGGCCTGGGAGATTGTGAAGGAGAGAAACACACCGACGGCATAGAGGGGGATCAGCGCATGTGTGTCGCCGTTGAACAGGACGATCAGCAGGCAGGAGAAGACGCCGAGAATGATGACGCCGTTCGAGAAGACGAGCCGGTCGCCCATCATGGACATTTGGTGCGGCATATAGCTGTCGCGGGCCAGGATCGATGCCAGGCGCGGGAATCCGTTGAAACTGCTATTGGCGGCCAGAATCAAAATGACCATGGTCGATGCCTGCACAAGAAAGTAAAGCGGGCCGGTTCCGAAGGTGGCGTGTGCGATTTGCGAGACCACGGTCTCATCGTCTTTGGGCACGATTCCGAAGTAGTAGGCCATGGCGCTGATGCCGATGAACATGGTTCCGAGAATCGCCGCCATGCCGATCATGGTAAACGCGGCGTTTTTCGGCTCAGGCTTCTTGAAAGCGGAGACCCCGTTCGAGATGACCTCGACGCCGGTGAGCGCGGTACAGCCGGAAGAAAAGGCGCGAAGCAGGAGAAACAGCGTCAACGGTTCTGCGGGCGCCATGCTGGGGAGCGGTTCGACACGTATCGCATGGCCGAACAGAATCTGGACGGCACCGACGCCGAGCATGGCCGCGATGGTTGCAATGAAGATGTAGGTCGGCACGGCGAAGATCTGCCCCGACTCGCGGACACCTCGCAAGTTGACGACGGTCACCAGAAGGATCGCGGCGACGCAGAGGGCTTCACGATGGGGAAGGAGCGCCGGGACGGCTGAGGTGAGCGCGGCCATTCCGGCCGCGACGCTGACGGCGACGGTCAAGACATAGTCGATCATCAAGGCTGCTGCGGCGACCAGTCCCGGCCATTCGCCGAGGTTCGACTTGCCCACAATGTAGGCGCCGCCGCCCTCCGGATACTCGAAAATAATCTGCCGATAGGACATCGTCAGAATGATCAATAGGCCGATGATCGAGAGGCTGAGCGGAATGGAGTAGCCGACCATGGCTGTTCCGGCCAGGGTCAGGACGAGCAGAATTTCCTCCGTGGCATAGGCCACCGAGGACAAGGCATCGGAGGAAAAGACGGCTAGGGCGAGTCGCTTAGAAAGGCGTTCGTGAGCGGCTTCCTTCGTCTTGAGTGGCAGGCCGACAAGCCAGCGTTTCAAGATCATGGGTCATTATGCCCCAAGTCGCGGAAGAGAGACAATGGACTGGGAAATGTTGTTGGCTGTGAGAAGGCGCGGCAACCTCAGAGTTCGCTCTGGGGAGAACGCGTATTGAAGTGGATGAAGTGAGCGCCCGACCGCTCGGCATCATCTGTTATGCGAGCAGGTGAGGGGGTTGACAGAGGCGGATGAGTTCAGTAATCTCCGGCACTTGTTTTCTAAAGGAGTGCCCTGCGTGCGTGATGCCGTAGGATTACAGCCAGAATGCGTATCTCCAGTGTTGAGGATGTCATGTTCTGATCGTAAGCGCTCATAACTTTTCATCTGTTTCTTTCCAAACTCTATCCAAGGAGGCCGGTCCATGGATTGTCATTGGTTCACTCGTGTCACATCGCGCGCCCTCAGCGTCATCGCTGGTGGTGCGCTTGTGTGTCTTCCGCTAGCCGCATCGGCTGAAATTCAGCCGCATGTGGACCATGCGGCGCCGCAACAAACAGCGATGTCTCATCAACTCCCGTCCTGGGCGGAGAAGTTGAAGGGGCAGACGATCGTCGAAGATGCGATGGCTGGAAAGCCGGAGCGTTCTGCGATGGTTGAGCAGCAGCACCAACGGATCATGGAGCATTTAACTCATGATCCGCAGGCGCAGCAGGTCAATACGGGTATGTTCAATACCCAGACCATGATGCACCAATATGGAGCAGGCGGTCAGGATCTCCTGTTGATGTCCGACCCACGAGTGGAGCCAGTGGCACTTGCGGGAGGCGGGAAGTGCCCGGCCTCCGCGCCGGTCAGGCAGTACAATGTGTCGGCGATCAACGTCGAGATCACGCTGAACCAGTGGCTCGATTTTTATCCCGGCTACATGTACACGCTGGACGAAAATCTCGACAAGGTTCGAGCGGAAGAAACGAAGAATCGGGAAGCCCGAGACAAGGAAGGCTTTGATCCTGGCGCGGTGATTCCCGGTGTGCAAGCTCAGTGGATTCAGCCGTTGACGATTCGCGGCAACCAGGGGGATTGCGTCAAGATCAAGTTGAGCAACAAGTTGGAAGGTGGCGAAGACGTCAGCCTTCACATCCATGGCTCCAGCATGGTGGTGAGCGCCACCGGTGCCGCAGCCGCCACGACGAACTCCGACAGCATCGTCCAGAAGGATAAGAGCGGAGAGTTCGAATGGTACATTCATCCGAGCACCCAGGAAGGTGTCCGGCAGTTCCACACGTTCGCCAATGACCGCGAGTTGACCGTGATGGGCCTCTTCGGGTCCTTTGTCGTCGAGCCGCGCGGATCCGAATACCTGGAAGCGTTGGGGAGCGGGGCGCCCACGCCCGCCTCGAGCGGCTGGCAGGTCATGATCAAGAACGGGACCGGTCCGGACTTCCGTGAATTCGTGCTGTACTATCACGAGGTCGGCGACGAAGCTTTCCGCCCCGTCAATAAGAAAGGCGACTTTCTTCCTCAGCGTGACCCGCTGACCGACGCCTATCGCCCGGGCGGTCGTGCGATCAACTATCGCAGCGAGCCGTTCGGAATCAACAACATGCACGTGCAACACGAGTACTTCGGATTCGAAGACGAGTCGATGGGGTACAGCTCGTACACCTTCGGCGATCCGTCTCCCACGATCCCGCGCTCCTACATGGGCGACCCGGCGAAGTTCCGCCTGGTCCACGGCGGATCGGAAGTGTTCCATAGCCACCACCCGCATGGCGGCACCATCCGGTGGCCGCGCAGTCCGCGCGCCATTGATGACATGAATCTGTGGACGACCGCCGGAAACGGACCGGTCAAGTATCCGGTCATCCGTGCCAAGACGGATCGTGTGGACGTCGAAGTCATCGGGCCGTCAGAGGCGTTGGACCTCGAGACGGAGTGCGGCTCCGGCCTCTGCCAGCAGTTGGCCGGCGATTTCCTGTTCCATTGCCACGTGGCGCACCATTATGTGGCGGGCATGTGGGGATATTGGCGGGTGTACAACACTCTTCAACAGGGCGACATGCGTAATGACGTCATGCCGGATCTGCTTGAGTTGCCCGATCGGAAAGGTCGTATCAGGGGTCCGATCACTTCGGATAAGTTAGTCGGTCAGACTGTGGATTGGTTCGGTAAGTCCTTCAAGATCGTCGAGAAGGGCAAGAGCGATTGGAAGTCCAATCCGGCCACGATCACAATCAAGGACTGGGTCGAAATGCAGCTCCCGACGATGGGCAAGCCGGGACACAAGAACGACGAAAAGGGACAGACCGTGTCCTACGATGCCACGGTGTTGGATTGGGCCTGGGAAGGCACCCGTGCATTGAGCGAACCGGAAAGTGCGATCGACAATCCGAAGTATAAGTCGACCCATCCGGGCAAGCGGCATCCGATCACGTTCGAGCCGTTGACCGGTAAAGTGGCATGGCCTCACCTCACCCCGCATTTCGGGAGACGCGTCATGTTCTCTCCGAACCACGTGGGTGCGCCCTGGTTGGAGATGATCCGCCGGGATGCCAATGGTGAGGAAAGCGTCGATCAGGCTCTGCCTGGTGAAAACGGCAATTGGAGTCTCTGCCCGGAGAATGCCGGACGGAAGCACTACAATGTCCACTTCATTAAGCTCCCGATCACCATCGCCAAGAAAACGGGCAAGGAGCCGCCGGTCATCGATCCGAACGGCTTGATCTATGTCTTGCACGAAGAAGAGGCGGAGATTCGGAAAAACGATGATCTGAAGTATCCGTTGGTCGTCCGCGGCAACATCTACGATTGCGTGGACTGGACCTTGACCAGCGAGTGGGACGACGATGACTACACCAACTTCCAGTCGTCGAAGATCAACACCCACTGGCATTTCCTGCAGTTCGACAACCAGGCGTCCGACGGCGTGATCACCGGATTCTCCTATGAGCAATCGGTGCGTCCGTTCACGATGCTGGAGAAGAAGAACGCGAAGGGACTTCCTGTCCCGATGAACACCGTCGTGACCGCGCCAGCCAAGAAGGGCGCGAATACGATCACGGTGAAGAATGCCAAGCAGTTCCATGTCGGGACCCTGCTGCTTGTCGGTGCCGACAATGTGAAGGGGAATGAAATCTCCCGCATCAAGGCCATCAACGGCAATACGATTACATTGGCCAAAGGGCTGAAGAACGATCACCCGGCCAATGACATCGTCACGGTCGAGTTCGTGCGTCAGCGGTTCTGGGTCGATGCGGACGTGGGGACCGTGTTCTGGCACGATCACGCGTTCGGTGCGACCACCTGGCCGCACGGCGGCTTCGGCACCTTCATCGCCGAGCCGGTCGGGTCGACGTATCATGACCCGAAGAGCGGAAAGTTGATCCGTAGCGGACCGATTGCGGACATTCACACGAATGAGCCGGTTGGACATGGCGTGAACAACAGCTTCCGTGAATTGATGGTGCAAGTGCACGATACCGTGCCGCATACCGTCAACATCGTGACGGCTGGCAATCCTCCCGGGCAGCCGATTGAAGTGGCGCTCGAGGCGGGAAAGACCGTCTCCTTCATGATGCCGGAGAAGATCTACATGACGCCGATGCCGTTCCTGAACGGTGGCACGCACACCACCGGCAGCGGCTTGAACTTCAGGGCGGCGCCGGTTGCCCAGCGGTTGGCGACCAATCCTGATTCGTCACAGATTTTCAGCAGCCTGGTGCACGGCGATCCGTACACGCCCACCTTGCGCGCCTATGTCGGTGACACGATGGTCTTCCGTCTGCTGCACACCCTCATGAACGAGTCGATGGTCTGGACCCTGTCCGGCCACACGTTCTGGACTGAGCGGTATGCCTCGGATGCCAATCGAAAGAACTCGATCCATATCGGTATTGCCGAGCGGTATGATCTGGTGGTTCCGGAGGCGGGTGGATCACGGCACCAGGCCGGCGACTACATCCATTTCAACGGCCGCTCCTCGAAGTTCTCCGAGGGTGGCTGGGGAATCATTCGGGTTTTGGACAAGGAGCAGTCTGATTTGAAGAAGCTGCCCGCGGGCTTCTCCAACAAGGGCGAGATGCCGAAGCCTCTGCCGGTGTGTCCCGCCGATGCTCCCGTCAAGCAGTTCAACGTGGTGGCGATGGACTATGCCGGCATGAAGTTCAATGCCAAGGCACCGGAATCCATCGAAGTGGACTTTGAGCGACGGATCCTCATGACCAATGCCGAAGCCAAGATCTATGCATTGGAAGAGGACACTGCGAAAGTCGCCGGTGGTGCGCATCCGATGCCGTTGACGCTCCGTGTAAACAGCGGTGATTGCGTCAAGGTCCATTTGAAGAACAAGATGAAGGACAGCAAAGCCTCCTTCTCTGCGATCGGCCTGGCCTTCGATCCGAAGGATTCCATGGGCGCGAACGTGGGGAACAATCCGGGAGACCAGACAGTGGCCCCGGGAGGTGAGCGGGACTACACCTATTACGCCGATCCGTTTAACGGCGAGACGACTTCGTTGGTGTGGGATTGGGGCAATGTGATGACCAATCCTCGGAACGGGTTGTTCGGTGCCGTTGTCGTCGGACCCAAAGGATCGAAGTATCGTGATCCCAAGACCGGCGCGGATTTGTCCAACAAGAATGCCTGGGCAGCCGATGTCATCATCGATCGCTCGGTGCCGGGCAATGAAATGCGGGCGAATTATCGTGACGTGGCGTTGTTCTTCCAGGATGAAGACAACATCATCGGCACGAGTTTCATGCCCTACGTGCAGAACGTGGCGGGTTTGACCGGCGTCAATTACCGGTCGGAACCGTACAAGTTCCGTGAAGAGCAGGGTTGCTCGCTCGGCAAGGTGTTCCAGCCTTGTAAGGCCGACAAGCCGGAAGATCCGGCGACCCCGCTCATCGAAGCGCATGCCGGCGATCCGGTGCGTATTCATGTGTTGGGTGTCAGCAACGAGCAGAACGGTATGTTCAGCGTTGAGAAGCACGAATGGCCGATCGAGCCGTTTATGCGGGGCGCTGACCTGATCAGTGTCGTGGAGTTCTCCGGTTCTGAGACGATCGACGCGTTCCTCCCCTCGGCGGGTGGAATGTATCGTCTCCCCGGGGATTATGTGTACAGCAACCAGCGCTTGCCGTACTCGCAGTCCGGTCAGTGGGGATATGTGCGGGTATTGCCGTCCGGCGATACACGACTGCTGCCATTGGCTGGGGCAAGCGCCGGTATGAAGAGTGCCGAGGTCGAGCAGCCGGTTGCGCACGCGATTCCTGTCGCGGCCAAGTAGACTGATCGCATCTCTCGGGAGATGAGGTGAGGAGGGGGGAGCCTGAAAGGGCTCCCCCCTTTTGTTGTCCGCCGGGGATTGTGTATGATGAGCGGATACGTCCGATTTTTTGCTGCTGTTTGTATCGACATCATACTTATTGCTGGAGGGATGACATGCGATTAGTCGGCCTTGCCGTGCTCTGCGCTGTCAGTGTCTGCTGGTCTCCATCGTGGGCTTATGAGGAGATCGCGGTCACGGATGGCGGTACCATAAAAGGAACTGTCACTATGACCGGGGGAAAACCAACCCCGAAGGGATATAACCTGATCACCTTTCCGGATCCGGTCTATTGCGGGCGCATTTCCACTGGAACGGGGTGGCGAATTCTCGATGAGTTTTCCCTGGCTTCCGGCCAAGGTCTGAAAGATGTGGTGGTCGTGCTGACCGATGTGAGGAAGGGGAAGCCGTTCAAGTTCGAACCCTTGACCATCGAAGCGAGGGATTGCCGGTTCCTTCCTTTCGTCACGGTTGTGAAAGATGGTTCTGACGTGGCGGTCATGAACATGGATCCGGTCATGCACGATATCCAGGCCTATGAGACCTCCCAACTCGGCCCTCGCGTCCTATTCAATACCCCGTTGCCGATGAATCCCCATCACAAACGTCTCGTGAGCGCGGAAAGTCATGAGCATCTGGCGGGCGAGCCGGTTACGGAAGTGATTCATATGACCAAGGGACGGAGAATTTTTCTGATGCAGTGCGGATTCCATGCCTATATGGAAAGCTGGGGATTCGCGGTCGATAACCCCTATTTCGCCCTGACGGGAGATGACGGCACGTTTAATTTGACGGATGTTCCGCCCGGCGACTATACGCTGATGGTCTGGCATCCCGGGGTCGGCACGATGTTGCAAAAGAAAGTGACCGTGACCGAAAAGGGCCTCTCGACCGTCGATTTCGACTTCAAGGCTCCGCAAGGACGTCGAAGCGTGCATGAGATCGAGCAGAATCCGCATTACGGCCCTGAGTCGCTTGGAAAGGTTGTGGATATTCGTCCGACATTGCAGCGTCAGGTTCCCTAAGAGCTCTTCGAAGAAGAAAGAGGGAGATTATGAGGTTGACTCGTTCCAGCCTGCTCCGTTGTCTTGCACTTGTCGTCTGGTTGTCTCAGGTTGTGCCCCCGCTCTCTGCCTATGAGATTGTCGACGTTCAGCATGGCGGGACGCTGGAAGGACGAGTCACCTTGTCGGGCGCCGTTCCGGATCCGAAGGCGTTCAATCTCATCACCTTCCCGGACCCCACCTATTGTGGAAGGATCTCGAATGGGAAGGGTTGGCGTCTGCTGCGCGACTTCATCGTGAACAGCGAAAGCGGATTAAAAAATGCCGTCGTGCTGCTGGAAGGGGTCGAGTCGGGGAAGCCGTTTGATCTTTCGGTGCCGCTCATCGAGGCGCGGGATTGCATGTTCGGTCCCTGGATGACGATCGTGCGCAACGGCCATGCGGTGGAAGTGGTGAATATGGATCCGGTGATGCACGACATTCAGGGCTATGAAACCTCTCCCGAGGCCGGGGCCCGGGTGCTATTTAATACGCCCCTGATCTTGAATCAACAGCATCAACGCGGAAACATGCATGCGATTCACAACCATGCGCCGGGAAAATCTCTGGTGGGACCGGTCTATCTGAACAAGGGGCGGCGGACGTTTTACATGCAGTGCGGCTTTCACGCCTACATGGAAAGCTGGGCGATGGCCGTGAACAATCCGTATTATGCGGTGACCGACGACCAGGGTGCGTTCAAGATCGACAATGTCCCTCCGGGGACCTATCAGATGGTGGTCTGGCATCCGCAGGCAGGGCCTGGGGTGACGCGGACGATCACGGTCGGTCCGGACGGGACGACGGTGGAGCACGTGGCACTGCCCGCTCCCAGGGGAACCAGGACGGCCTACCGGGTCATGGACAATCCCCGTTTCGGTCTGGAGTCCCTCGGCCATCCCGTGGAGATCGAGCCCCTGGTGGAGCATCAGCACTAAGCCCAGGTGGGAGCACCTCTCACGGTGGTGCGTGGGAGTTTCTCTTTCGGCGTTCCTTTGTTGGTCCGGTGTCAGTGAGGCCTCGGATACGAATGCTGCATTCCCCGCTGCTCCGGCTGAATTTTCCGCGTCGTTGACGAAGCGGGTGGAAGGGCGTCGTTTCGAGGCTCAGGTGTTTGCAAAGGGCGACCGTATCCGACTGGAGTATAAGTATGCGGTCAAGACTGAGCTCGGCTATTCCAGTATAGAAATCGTTCGATTGGATAAGCACGAGTCGTGGTTCTTGCTGGCCCAGCGCCGGCAAATTCTTCCGGTTCCCGTCAAGCCCGAAGAAATCCTGCCGATTCAACCCAGCCTTCCGGGAGAAAAGAGCCGGACGTTAGTGGGCGATGCCACGACGATCGGGCGCGCATCCAAGCTCTATGAGGTGCGGGTGGACTATAACGGCCGGGATGAACGGTTTTACGAATGGGTGGATGGTGAGACCGGAGTGGTCCTGAAATTGGTCAGCCAGAACCGGGATTGGTCCATTGAGTATTCGCGGATCCGCTTCTCTCCGCAGCCGGACTACTATTTTGAAGAACCGACGGGATATCGACGCTGGGCCCCGGCATCCGCAACACAAGAAAGAGGGTAGCGTTCGTGGTACGACCAGGAAGGGATTTCATGGCATTGCACGGTGAGTCGCATCGGCGTCGAACAGTAAGTGGATGGATGGCAGTGGCGGTTGCGTCCGGGGTGCTTCTCTGCCTGTGGCCGTCGGCTGCATCCGCGCGTTCGCTGAAGGAGGCGCAGGCGGCGTTCGATAAGAAGCAGTACCAGGAGGCCCTGGACCTTGTTGAGCAGCTGACTAAGGACCAGGGCCCTCAACCGGAGGCCCGGCGGCTCAAGACTCGTTCATTGATTTTTTTAGGAAAGCCCAAGGACGCACTAGTCGAGTACGAGCGTCTGGAGCAGGACTTGAAACAGGAGGACCGGACGCTGTTGAAAGACGTGGCGCTGGGCTTCGTGTATGTGCTGATTAAGGACATGCGGGAGCAAATGCGCGGGGCGGCCTATACGGCGCTGAAAGACGTGGATTCTCCGGAGACGATTCCTGCGCTCGAGGACGGATTAAGTGACGGATCCGGGCTGGTACGCGCTTTGGCTGCAGAAGCTCTGGGAAAGCTGGAGGCGGGGCGGCGTTCGCCGCGCTTGCGTAATGCCTTGGAAGATCAGGCCGGGCTGGTCAAGGCCACTGTACTGAAGGTCCTGGGGAAGAGCGGAGACCGCTCGGTGATTCCGCTTCTTGAGAAGGCCCTGAAGGACGAACAGCCGGCGGTGCGGCTCGCGGCGGCGGGAGCGTTGTACCATACGGGGCAGACGGCGATGTGGGATACGATACTGAAGGCTGCCTCCGCTCCGAATCCGGAAGAGCGCGCCACAGCGCTGCGGATGGTGGGGGAGTTGAAGGATGCGCGCGGATTGTCGGTTCTGCTGGAGGCCATCACCAACACACAGCCTTCTGTGCGCGGGGCCGCAGCGTCGGCGTTAGGGGAGCTCGGTAAGGTGCAGGGTATCCCTGCGTTGGAGCATGCACTGGAAGATAAGATTCCGGCCGTGAAAACTTCGGCGGCGATCAGTCTGGGCGAATTAGGCGTGAAAGATTCGCTGGGTGCATTGAGGAAGGCGCTGGCCGACCCGAACGCGGTGGTTAAGGCGGCGGTTGTGTCGGCGCTGCTGCGGGTTGAGGAACCGTTTGAGTCCGTTGGTGAGGCACTGTATGAATTGGCTCAGAATCACGATCCCGGAACCCGCTCCGCAGCCGGTAAGGCCGCAGGGAGGGCTCATGGCGCCAATACGAAGGCCGCGATTGAGTTTCTTTCGGGCATGTTGAAGGATCCCATTCCGCGCCCTCGGATTGCTGCGGCCCGGGCGCTCGGGCAGATCGGAGGGGTGGACCTGCTGCCGATGTTGAAGCTAGCCCTGCATGACGAAGACGATGCCGTTCGGGCTACCGTGGGAGGGTCGATTGCTCGCATTCTCGCTCGTACCAAGTCATCCCCTAATCAGGCGAAATCCTAGGAGGCTTCGGCGGCTGGATTTCAAGTTGACAGTGTGAGTATGATTCCAGTATAGAGAAATGTTCAGAGGCCTAAACGTAGTCGACGTGGAGTCACGTCAAGTGAATGCGACTGTTATAACAAGGGGTACGGGTCACCAGCCCTTGTGATTGAGTGGTGACGGAGTAGGTGTTCGGTTTCGGTTAATGTTCATTACTAAGGAGGCAGTGACATGAAGAAGGGTGCGATGAAAGCAGTATTCGGCGTTGCGGCCGCAGCATTTTTGGCTGCGCCCCTCGTCTCGTTTGCCGGAGGCACGATTGCCGGGAAAGTGACCTATGCCGGGAAGGCCGAGCAGAAGGAGTTCTCCTTCTCCAAGTTCCCGAACCCGAAGTTCTGCCCGAAGAACCCGAACAAGAGCCTCATGGATGGCGACAAGCGCTTCCTCAAGACCATTGAAGTTGCCAAGGATGGCGGTCTGAAGGGTGCGATCGTCTCCGTGGTCGATATCGAAGATCAGGCGTTCCAGGATGGGTTCAAGGGAACCGATGTGACGGCGGAATTCTGCGAATTCTTGCCCTTCAGCGGCGTGGTTGTGAACAACAAGAACTTCCGTGCGGAGAATAAGGATGCCGATCCCGATGATCCCAAGTCGACCTTGGGCGTGTTGCACAATCCGCACAGCTTCGTGGTGAAGGGATCCAGCTCGGCCACCGGTTTCAATATCGGTTTGGCAAAGAAGGGCGACAAGTTGGAGAAGCCGGTGACGTTCCGTGGCGGCGCGGAAAAGCAGGGCTTCTATCGTTTGCAGTGCGACCAGCACGAGTTCATGCAGTCTTTCTTCCTCCCTGTCTGGAATCCGTACCATGCAGTGGTGAAGGACGATGGATCGTTCGAGATTCAGGGCGTTCCTGCCGGAAAGCACAAAGTGGTGGTTTGGCACCCGTTTGTCGGCAAGGGCAAGCTGAATGAATTTGAAGTCGAGGTTGCAGAGGGTGGATCGGCCACGTTGAAGGCCGAGATCAAGTAGGTTCGCTTACCACGGCGGGATAGCCCGCTGACCGAGGGGCAGTGGTCCGAATCGGATCACTGCCCCTTTCGTTTGTGCCGTCTCGTGTTCGACTATCCGTTCGATCTCGGCATCTGTCCCCCCATTGACTTCATCGATTCCATCCGGAAGATCCTGTCGGCCGACCCGCGTCGTTATTGGTGTTCAGAGGTTCTTTACTGCCCGCTCCTCGCCTTGCGTTTCCCTTTCTGAACTGGGTAAGATGCCAAATTTCAACACCACATTATCTGAGTGGGTGATCTGTGCCTCGTGAATTGTCTCTCGCCGAAGTCTTCCAGCTGGGCTACTACTGGGAAACAAGAATCCTTTTGACTGCCGTCAAGTTAGACGTCTTTTCGGTGCTGGATGGACGAGGCCGTACCGCCTCTGAAGCGGCCGAAAAACTCGGTGCCGATGTGCGTGCGCTGGAGTTACTTCTGAATGCGCTGGTGGCGATCAGGCTTCTGTCGAAGAGCGGCGATCTCTATGCCAATACGCCGGTCGCCACGACGCACCTCGTCAAGCACGGGCCGCAATATATCGGGCACTTGCTGTTGTTGCATGATGCCGAATGGGGCAATTGGGGCAAGCTGGAGGAGGCCGTGAAAACCGGTCGCTCGCCGGTGACGCAACATGTCTTCGAGACGGATCCAGCGCTTGGCGCCAATGTGTTGTCCGTGTTGCACCGGATCGGGCAGCAAAGTGGTCCGGACTTGGCGAAACGGCTTGCGCTCGGCCAGGCGCGAACGATGCTCGATCTCGGGGGCGGAGCCGGGACCAATGCCATTGCGTTTTGCCAAGTGTACCCGCAACTTTCGGCGACGGTCTTCGATTTGCAGACGACGCTCCCATTGACCGAACGGACGGTGAAGGACGCGGGGCTGGAGGGCAGGATTTCCCTGAAGGCCGGCGACTTCAACCGCGATTCGTTGGGCGGCCCCTATGACGTGGTGTTGATGTCGGACATCCTGCACTATCAGGATCTGGCCACCAATGCCGCCCTGGTGAAGAAAATCTATAGCCACCTGAATCCCGGCGGGCGCTTGATCATCAAAGACCGGTTCTTGGATGCGTCGGGTACGAGCCCTGCCTGGACGGCGGCGTTTGCCGTTCATATTCTCGTCAATACGGAACAAGGCGCCTGCTACCGCACCGCAGAAGCCATGCAGTGGATGCACGATGGGGGATATGTCTCGGTTGAGGAAATCGAGCGGACTGCAGTGGTGCAGGGTTTCAGGCCCAGTGTCGGGTAAGATGGACCATGTTTGAATTTTTGCGTCAGCCGGGATTCTTCGGCACCCACGCCACAATGGGGGCCGATCTCAGTCAGTTGATGGCCACGCTGTTTACCGGCCTCTTCATCATCGGATGGTTGCAGGCCAAGCAGCATCGTGGACACCACCATCACTGGCTCATGTTGGGCGGGATGGTGACCATGGTCGGATTCTTCACCGCCTACTATCTGTTTCGGCAGTTGGGGGTGTTGGCGTTCGAAGGAAAAGAAGGATTCGGGGGGTCCCAGGCCCTGTATGACTACGTGTTCATCCCTGTGCTGACAATCCATATTATTCTGGTGATCATCGGGTTGGTCATGGCCGTGTACATGATTGTGCTGGGGTTCCGTTCGCAGCAATTTCTGAGCGGCGCACGGGTGCTGAGCGTAGCTCGGTTGCAGACATCGTGGAAAAAGGTGAGCCTGATATTTGCGGTGCTCCTGGCAGTGGTGATGCTGTTATTCGGGACACGGGTCATGTCCGCCGGGTTTTCCATGCGCAAGCTGGAGGTCTATATCGGGTTTCTCACCCTGGTCGCGATCGTGTTTGCAGTGGAGATGGGTATCCAACGGATCTGGCCCGATGGCGGGCAGCGGCACCGCGCCCTCGGCCGGTTCACCATGATCGTCTACTGCATTCTCTTTCTGACCGGAACCTTTACGTATGCCATGTTGTACATCCTGTATCCCGGGAAAATCGGGTAGGAACGTCGAGCGGAGATGAAGAGCTGAGGGCCGATATGCTTGTGTGCGGGTGTGGCGGATGGATGCATACCGAGGGTGTTGAGGAGCGTATCTCCCGTGAGGGCGACCCCACGTGGTTTGTCCGTTCGGAGTGTCGGCCCTGTCAGTGGGTAGTGGGGGTCGATGTGCCGGTGGGGCAGGTCGACGGGTTAGTCGATCGCCTCATGTGGACTGATGATGCCCGGCACCGGCTGGATCGTGTTCCTCCCTATGCCGTTCCAGTCCTGCGTGAACTGGTGGAAGGGTTTGCCCGGACCAGACGGCAACGAGTGATTACCTACGATTTGATCGATCAGGCAAAAACGGGCGATATGGTCTCATGGGACCCGGATGCAGAGCAGCGCCTCGCCAATGTGCCGGCGCCGGTTCGGGCCATGGCCCGGGTTGAGTTGGAACGAACGGCGGTGGATCGTGGTGAACGCGCTGTGACCGTCGCGCTGATGGAAGAAGTGAAGGCGCGATATTTCGGCATGGCGGCTCAGCGTGATGACGCGTAAATGCTGAGGCAGCTCATGCGCAGAGTCCCCGGCGTCGTTCTAGCGCCCCCTATCATTGTGCTTGGCGACTGACAACATGTTGCACCGATTGGCATTACGAGTCCTTCCAAGTTTGACGCTGGCCGTCACCGAAGATTCGGTTCGAACAAGAAAGCGCCTGGTCATGTTTGTCCCGGGGCTGGTGGCGTTTGCGGTGTACCGGTCGGCGAAGCATGGCATGTCGCTGGCAGAGCCGGTGACGCTGCTGCTCCTGAGTGGCCTGGTGTCGCTGGTGACGGCGATCTGTGCCTATCGCGTCGGTCGAGGGGTGCCGTTTGCGCAATTAGCGAGCGCGGATGGAGCCAGACGTATCGGATGGATTCTAGCCTGGATCGGTTTTGTGTACGGAGTGCAGTTGTCGCTGCTCGTGCTGGCGCTACTCTGGCTGGTTGGATATGACTATGCCAAGCATCCCGATGGCCCGGCCATGATGGCGATGATTATTCCCAGTACGGCGGTCGCGCGCGATGCATTTGAGATCGGGTATGTGCGATGGCTTGAAGCCAGCGGGCGGCCGTTCGTCACGTTTCCTGATGGCGCGGGGCTTCGTGCTTTGCTGGCACGAGTCACGCCCGCACTGGCGGGGTGGGTGGCGGCTGGAGCGGTCAGTTGCGTGGGTCTCTCGATGCTTCTGGCGGCGGTTGTCAGTGGCGACATGGCCGTGTTGGCGCAAGGCGCGGTCGTGACGATGGCGGCGGGAACGGTTGGTCTCCTGGCGTTTTTCGCCGGGCAAGGAGCTGGGGCAGCCTGGATGACCGGATTGTCCTCGACCCGCTGGACTGAATTGGTGAAGTTTTGGTGGTGGCCCGGGCTGGCCTTTGCCTCGACCTACTATCTGGTGTTGGTCGGCGGTTGTCTGTATGTGTTGAAACAGCCGATGAGTTCACCCGGACTCTTCGCTGGCGTCGCCGGCCTTGTCGGTGGCGTGATGGCGCTGTACTGCTATTACCTGGGACATCGGCGGGAGATTGAAAATCGTCAGCCTGGAGGAGTGCCCAGCGCCTTGTTGCGCTGCCCATTCGTCATGGGCATTCTCGGCAAGTCCCGCGAAGCCATTGCTGGTACGGCATTGACTGGATCTGCGGCTGTTTTTGACAAGAACAGCCAGAGAGCGTCGTCATGATCAAACGCCTTCCGCTTCCCTCCGTGATGCTGTTGTTGTGCGGGTTGCTGGTGGCCGCGAGTGTTCTGCTGCTGAGTCCGTCGTTGCTGGTGGCTGCCGACCCCTCCGCAGATGTCTATTTCCATACGCCCGGGGTTCCGGACGGTCCCTCGGCGCCGACGGCGAATGAGAACCACTACCCGCAAGTCGGGTCACTCGATAGCCGGTTGCTGATGTGGTTTATCATTCAGCAGCATACGTACTTCGGCGGTTTCGTTCTTGCCTTGCCGATCTTTTGCGTGCTCTTGGAATTTCTGGGGTTGGTTGCGAGAAATCCCGCGATGGCCTTGCGTTATGACGGGTTGGCGCAAGATCTGTTGAAGGTGGCGCTGCTGGCACTGTCTGTGACCGCGGCGGTCGGGAGCGTGATGCTCACGATGTTTATTACGCTGTATCCCAGCTTCATGCAGTACATGGGCGGCACCTTCAAAGTCATGATGCCCCTCTATGCACTGGTGTTTGTCGGCACGACGTTTCTGACGATTGCGTACTACTACAGTTGGGATTGGATGGCAGCGCCGGGATCGAAGTGGGTCCACCTGTCGATCGGTGTGCTGGCGGTGGTGTTCGGCACATCGCTGCTGTTATTGGCCAACGCTTGGTCCGCCTTCATGATGGCGCCGTCCGGCGTCGACGGCCAGGGACGGTATTTGGGGAATCCCTGGCATCTGCTCCGCTCGGCACTCTGGAATCCGTTGAACTTGCATCGATTCCTGGCAGACATCATGTCGGGTGGGGCGGTCGTCCTGGCCTATGCCTGTTATCGGTTTTTTTCCGGCAAGAGTCAGGAAGAGCGGGCCTATTACGATTGGGTCGGCTACGTGTTCTTGTTTGTAACCGTCTGTGCCCTCTTGCCGATGCCGTTCGCCGGTTATTGGCTGATGCGTTCCGTCTATGCGTATAGTCAAAGCATGGGCGTCACGATGATGGGCGGGCTGTTGACCTGGCTTTTTGTAGTGCAGGCGTTGTTGATCGGCGCCCTCTTTCTCGGGGTGAATTATTATCTCTGGCAGAGCATGGGGCGGATTCGCGGCGGTGAGCGCTATCAGCCCTACTATCAATATTTGCTGCTCGCGCTGACGGGGTGTCTGTTTATCTGGTTGACGCCTCATACTATTTTGATGACCGGGACAGAGGTCAAAGCCATGGGCGGGGCGCAGCATCCGGTCATCGGAAACTACGGCGTCATGTCGTCGAAGAACGGCGCGGTCAACGTGATGATTTGCATCACCGCCTTGAGTTACATCTTTTATCGACGCGCAAATCGAACCATGACGATCTCCTGGGCTAAAGCAGGGAATGTCGTCCTCGGGGCCCTGTTCGGCCTCGGAGCGGCGCACATCATCGGGTTGTCGGTCTATGGATTTTATCTTCCCGCCAGTCTCCGCGTCGGGCTGTCAGGTCCGCAGGCCGTCACCACGTTGCTCGTGGTCACGCTGGGCCTGTTGCTGAACCGGCGCATGTTGCGCGGTGCCATGATTCACGGTCCTGTGCAATGGGGGCAGATTTCGGTCCGCGGCATGGTCGGCCTATTCGGATTGGCTGCGGCATTTACCTGGGTGATGGGGTTGATGGGGTACATCCGCTCTTCCGGACGGTTGGCCTGGCATGTCAACGAGTTGATGCCGGATACGTCTCCCTGGGCGTTTACGCCATCGCTTGGATTCGCTGCCAAAATGGTCACGATCAACATGGTCCTGTTTTGGGGGGCGGTATTTTTCCTGTTCTGGGTCTGTCAGCGCGGGCAGCAGCCGGTGATGCATGAAGATGTGAGTGCGGAGAAGGAGGCAGGCTTTCTGCCGTCTCCGTCTCATGAGGCATAAGGACGTGGATGAAGGAATGTGAGATGGCTATGAGGATGTTTGTCGCGGCGATCGGATTGTGGGGTTTGGCGAACTTGTGCGGTGCGATGGGGGCTGATGCCCCGGTTTATGCCGGTGAAGCCGGTGTGTTGGTGTTGGAGGATTTTCAGTCGGCGGATCAGGATGGGTTTCCGATCGATTGGCAGCATGAGAACCAGCGTAGTCAAGCCAAGGGGCGCGATGCCTACAAGATTCAGTCACAGGACGGCAAAAAGTTTCTCGCTGCCAAGGATGCGGGCCAGCGTGTAAAAAAACGCAAAATCGACTGGGATCCGAGGGGCTACCCGGTACTAACCTGGCGATGGCGTCTCCATAAGGCACCCACCGGGTCGGAGCCGATTGCTGCTCTCTATGCCTCGCTGGATACTGATTTGATGTTTATCCCGGTATTTACGAAATACATCTGGAGCGCCGGAAAGCCGGAAGGGACGTTTATCGAGGGGGGGATGTTCAGTGGATCCGAGTTGGTCGTGCAGAGCGGAGTGCTTCCGGTCGGGGAATGGGTTGAAGAACGCGTGAATGTCTATGAGGACTTCAAGCGTATTCATAAGCATGAGCCCGCAGAGAAAGCGTGGGGAATCTCGCTGTTTGCCGGCCCCGGTGTTGAGATCGATTTTGGCGCGGTTACGGTGAGTCAGGCCAAGTGAGTGTTTGCGCGTTTTCTGCAACGATGAGGTCTTCATGTCACCGTTGAGCCGACCTTCGACCAGTGCGCTGTTCGACGTCGTGTTCGGCGTCGTGGTCATGGGCACCGTCGGTGCCTTGATTGGCACCATTTTGGGCGGCTCGTCTATTCCCTTGGCGTCCGGATTGGGATTGGCGCTTGGTGCGGTGGTTGGTTTTCTTGGCGGGCGTCGGTTCCTGGTCAGCATTTTAGTCGGGACGGTGCTGGGCGGACTGCTGGCGTGGCTGGTTGCGGGATTCGAAAAGGTCTCGTTTGGGGCGGGAGCCGGCGCGGCGATGGGAGGATTCCTCGGCGTGCAGATTTCCATGTTGCTGGACATGCGTGCGGCGCGGAAAGCCGCAGCGCTGGAAGCGGGTGATGACTCAACCGCGGCGCATTCCGCGGTCACCAAATCATGAGGTGCGAGTAACGCAATGGAAAACAGGGGTGTATTGATCGGGTCGATTATCTTTGTGTTCGGATCGTTTATCCTGATGATTGGTGGCTTGGTCTACGAATCCTATAAGGCCAAGCAGATGCGGCAACTGGCACTGTCAATCACCACGGAGGTCAAGCCGGTCGCCGCGGCCGCCGCGCAGGACTTCTCGATGTATAAGACGCTTGTCGGCGATGACGGCCGTGACATGGTGCAAGTTTCTGAGGGGCCGTTTGTGATGGGCAGTCGGGACAACGATAGTGATCCGGATGAAAAGCCGGAGCATCAGGTCTACTTGAAATCGTATTTTTTGGATAGGCAGGAGGTCACGCAGGATGCCTATGATCGCTTTGCCAGGATGACGAAGCGAATCAAGCGAAAGATCGAAGTGTTCGAAGAGGACCCTGCCAAATTACTGAAGCCGGAATATCCGATGATTGCCGTGACGTGGGACGATGCAGAGGCCTATTGCAAATGGGCCGGGAAGAGATTGCCGACGGAAGCGGAGTGGGAGAAAGCCGCTCGCGGAGAGGGGAAGCGACGCTACGCCTGGGGTGAGGAGTTCGTGGTGGGCTACGCGAACATCGATGGAAATGAGGATGGGTTTCGCTACCTCGCTCCGCCGGGGTCGTTCGAGTCGGGACGCAGTCCCTACGGAATCTACGATATGACGGGCAACGTCGGTGAATGGGTCGCGGATGTTTACGACGAAAATTCGTATCGGGGCTCTCCGTATCGTGACCCAAAGGGGCCTGACCAGGGCGAGCAGCGTGTTATCCGAGGCGGTTCCTGGCGGGAGACCAAGCGAAACGTGCGTGCGTCAAAGCGATTCCAGGCAAAGCCGTGGCGGCATGACATAACGGTTGGCTTTCGCTGTGCCAAAGATATCGAGGCTGATGTGGTCGTTAAGTAGTCGGTTGCATCATGCTCGAAACGCGATTCAAAGTGATCTTCCTTCTGGTGGTGTTGTTTGCCGCCAGCTTACCCATCATCGCGATTCTTCGCGGGACGATATCCACCCCGTTCGAAGCTGAGCCTCAGTCGGCCGAGCAGGATCAGGGGGGCTCTAATCCTGAGTCGGCCTCCGCCGAAGAACCCCTTGAAGAGGAACTCGTTGTGATTCCTGCGGGGCCGTTTGTGTTCGGGACCAATCGGGGCGGGTTCGACGAGCAGCCCGAGCGGACGATTTACCTCGACCAGTTTCTGATTGATCGTTACGAGGTGACGAACGCGCAGTATGCCGCGTTTGTGAAGGCAACGGGACATCGAAAGTCAGGACCGCCCTCACGGTATGCGAAAAATACGCTGCGGATGCGAGGCGTGAATCAGCCGGCCGTCTATGTCTCCTGGGAGGATGCAAAAGCCTACTGCGAGTGGCGCGGAAGGCGGTTGCCCTCCGAGGCGGAGTGGGAGAAGGCTATGCGCGGGCCTGATGGTCGCCTATGGCCGTGGGGAAACGTGGAAGTGCCGAACGCGGCGAATTGGGCTCGCGTGGACGATGGGTTTGAGGTGGCGGCGCCGGTGGGGCGTGTGAAGAGTGACGCCAGTCCCTATGGTGTCATGGACGGTGCGGGCAATGTGATGGAATGGGTGAACGATTGGTACCTTGAGGGGGCGTATGCTGCGGCTTCAGAGCGCAATCCTGAAAGTCCTGAGTACGGAACCTATAAAGTGCTGCGCGGGGCTGCGTATACCAGTTCGGGATCTGATTTACGCATTACCGCGCGCAGCAAGATGATGCAGGATTTTCGGGATGAAACAATCGGCTTTCGTTGCGCTCAATCCAGTGCAGAAAATGGCCGGTCGTCTGGGGGCGTGGGGTCGGAGAAAATCACAGGAAATCGAAGTAGTAGAGGATCAGAAACACGGCCAAAATGATATTGACAACCATTCCAGCCAAAACTATAATGTCGAACACTTTTGAATTTTTAGCCATAAAAATCCCTTTAAAAATCATGTGCGTGAGGGATTTTGATTAACACAGCGTAGTTGGTGTGTCAATTTAAAATACGTACTTAAACCGTTGGGGAGACTCACGATGGAAGCTGCTCAGGATGACATCAAGGTTAAGATCGGGAAAATGATTTTCTACATCACCCTGGCAGTGGGTCTGTGGTTTTTCTATTGGTTCGGCGGCATTCAGTGCCCTTGCTGATCCGGTATTCTGGCCTGGGAAATTGTTTATCACGTTGAGGGGGGTTTGAAATGGGCCAAACAATTGTGTATGTCGTCGTATCCGTGGTGATTTGCGTCTCGTTCTTTGCGGCTGTTGATCATTTTTTGATGGATGCGCAGGGTTTGGACTTTTGGTATCTCCTTCGAAAGTAATCATTCGGAGGGTAGGGCTTTAGAAGTTGTTGTTCACATACGCGATGTATCAAGGAGGTAACCCATGGGCTCTGTAACCCGCACGAAGTTGATGTCGATCATGGCGCTTGGCGCGATGATCGGCCTCCTCCTCTTGCCTATTCTGGTTGCGATCCCTGCCCTTGCTAGCGACGGTGGCGCTCCCGCTGCCGGCGTGAAGAAAGAGGGTGGTGACGCAAAGGTTGAGAAGGGTAAGGATGTTTATTACAAGACGGAAGGTATTGTCTCGGGCCCACCGGCTCCTAAGACGACGGACAGCGAGAAGGACTACCCGCGATACAACTTTGAAAGTCGCGTCCTGCTCTGGTTCGCCAATCAGCAGCACCTTTATTATGGCAGCTTCGTTTTGGCTGTTCCCATTTTCTGCATGGTCATCGAATTTATGGGAGTCGTGACCAAGGATAAGGCTATGGCCAAGCGGTATGATCAGTTGGCCTATGACTTTATTAAGATCAGTCTGACGGCCTACTCTCTGACGGCCATCTTGGGCGGAATTCTGATCTTTACCTTCCTGACTCTCTATCCAGCCTTCTTCCAGTATCTCTCGGGTATCTTTAGGCCGGTCATGCATATTTATGCATTGATGTTTGTGGCCGAAAGCGGAACCCTCTACATTTACTATTATGGCTGGGACAAGATGAAGGAGGGATTCCTGAAATGGATTCACCTCAGCATGTCCGTCGTCCTGAACGTCATCGGTACGATCTTGATGTTCCTGGCGAATTCATGGATCGGCTTCATGATGTCTCCTGCCGGCGTTGACGAGCAGGGGCGGTATCTCGGTAATATCTGGCACGTAATCCACACTGCGTTGTGGAACCCGCTCAATCTCCATCGTATTCTCGGTAACATGGCCTTCGGTGGTGGTGTCGTGGCGGCCTATGCGGCCTATCGTTTCTTGTCGGCTAAGACCGATGAGGAGCGCGCCCATTACGATTGGATGGGTTACATCGCCATGGCTCTCGGCGTCGCGTTCTTGATTCCGTTGCCGTTCGCCGGATACTGGTTGATGCGCGAAGTCTATGCCTATCGGCAGCAGATGGGTATCACCTTGATGGGCGGCTTGTTGGCTTGGTTGTTCATCATTCAGGCCACCATGATCGGAATTCTGTTCTTGAGCACCAACTACTATCTCTGGCAAGCGCTTGGCCGGATGCGTGGTGCGGAAAAATATCAGCGCTACATTAAGTATCTCGTGTTCCTGCTCACGTGCGGATACCTGGTCTTTATTACGCCGCATACCATCGTGATGACTCCCGCCGAGTTGAAGGCGATGGGTGGCCAGCAGCATCCAGTGCTGGGTAACTATGGTGTGATGTCGGCCAAAAACGGTGGGATCAACGTCATCATTACGACCACGGTCTTGAGCTTCGTGTGGTACATGCGAGGCAACAAGGTGTCCACGGTATCGTGGTCAAAGTTCGGCAATATCTTCATGGGCTGTTTTTTCTTCTTTGCGTACCTCAACATCATTATGTTGGCTGTGTACGGTTACTACATTCCGGCGAACGTACGGGTTGGCTTGTCCGTTCCGCAGGTGGCTACCACGCTGTCGTGCCTGTTCTTCATGTTCGCGCTTAACAGCGTCATGATGAAGGGGGCCAAGCAGATGGGACCGATTGAGTGGGGTAAGATTTCTGCCCGGTCTCAATATGCGCTCATCATGTTGGCTACGGCCTTCACGTGGATGATGGGTCTGATGGGATACATCAGGTCCTCTGTCCGCTTATTCTGGCACGTCAACGAAATCATGCGTGACAATTCACCGTGGGCCTATACTCACACGGTGGGTTTTGCCGCGAACATGATTTCTGCGAACGTACTGTTCTTCTGGATTTCAATTATGTTCGTGTTTTGGTTGGGAGCCCTTGGTGCTAAGAAAGCGCCAGTCGAGGCCAAGGCAGCCGTGCCTGGTCGGGCGGCTGCGCCGGCAGTGGGTCACTAGTCAAAACGCAAGAAATGAATCAATGAGGGAGGGTGTCTGGCTGTATCGGTGGCCAGCGCCTTCCCCTCCTGCAGGAGGTTTGAGCTGTGATTGAACTCATTAAAGCGGCCTTAGCGATGGGCTGGCCAGCATTGGGCATCCTGGTTGGCCTAATGTTTTATTTCAAGGCCTCCATTTCAGACCCAGTTGCCAACAAGCGTGCGGTGTTCAAGACGTTCATCGGCATTATTGGCGCGGTGCTACTTTTTATGGCAATCGCCAATTACAAGATGAACTTCTTCGAAGAGTCACGGCTCTTGCCGGTGTCTCTGGTTCTTATTACATCGATGACGTTCATGATGGCGCTGTATTTTACGAACATCAGCGCCTTGCTGAAAATCGGCGGCTTCATGTTTTTCATCGCCGCCGCACTCTCCGGTTACGGTAACTGGTTGCCTCAGGTGGAAGGTGGATTTCCGCCCATCGAAGAAAAGAAAGACTTCAGCAACATGCCCCAGACGGAGCTTGCCGACGAAGGCGAGAAGATTATCTTTGGCGGAGTTGGTCAGAATAAAGTTCAGGGAGCGATCGGTAAGGGGCAGTGTCCACTCTGCCATGCTTTCCACAAGGGAATGTTGGGCGAGCGTGCGCCGAACCTCGATGGATTGCCAGAGCGTGCGGGAACGCAGATCGAAGATCCTCGCTATCATAAGGGAAATGCTGCTGCGCGTGATTCAGACCAGAAGGAAGCATTCCCTGGATCTGGAACGGCTGAAAATGGACAGGAATACATTGCTGAATCCCATGCCTGTCCGAGCTGTTTCGTCGTGGCTGGTTACGGTGTGAAGGGTACCAATGACAAAGTCAGCCCGATGCCATCCATCCATAAGCCGCCGATCTCTTTGTCCTTGCCCGAGTTAGCGGCTGTCGACACCTGGCTCTATGTGCGTGAAGGGCGTGAAGCGCCGAGCTTTGATGAAATTGTGAAGTCCTATGAAAAGTTCATCCCGGATTCTGAGCGTCCAAAGCCGCCAACAGAAGGCGACAAGGCAGCCGGCGGTGGTGCATCCGCGCTCATGGCGGACGGGACAGAGCCTGTCGATCAGATTTTCGCGAAGGGGCAATGTGTGGCGTGCCATACGATCCCTGGAATTGCTGGCGCGACTGGTACGATCGGTCCGAAATTGGTCGAGGGCACCAATGCCCCACTACGGATCAAGGACAAGGACTACAAAGGGAAAGCCAAGAGCGTTCCCGACTATATTATGGAGTCCATCGTCGAGCCGAGCGCATATGTTGTGAAAGGCTTCCCCGACAACACCATGCCTAAGGTGTTCGGTCAAAAGCTTAGTGCCGGCGCGCTCAAGAAACTTGTAGATTACCTCTCGCAGGTCCAGGAGGGGAAAGAGCCACCCAAAGCCTCCTAGTTGCGATGGGTATCTGGTTGCTATTGCGGAAGAAAGGGAGATGAGGACATGAAAGCATTAATGTCAGTCGGGGCATTGATCGGCGTCCTGGGACTGCTCATGTTGATCGGAATGATCTTCGGAGTGATTCCCTCGAACACCGTCAGGCTCGTTGAGGGCTACATGCCCATGCAGGTCTTAAGTGAGCTAGCCGTATTCGTGGCTGGCTTCACCGGCCTGAGTTATCTGGCCAACTCGATGGGAGTTGCCTTCCCTCGGTTTTGGCAGGGTGTGTTGTTTTGGGCCTTTATCCAAACCTATCTCAAGTTCCGTATCTATCCGCCGATTCCATTCAGCGTGCGTGCCATGTACGGGACCGTATCGTTCGTAGCCGTATTTATGTGGGTGTCAGCCAATGAAGAGGATTGGAAGAAGTTTCGTCAACCAATTCTCAATGTCTTGGACGCCAACACCGGCTTCCACAAGGCGCTACGCACGATGTACTTGATTCTTCTTCCGTTACTCATCGGCGGCTTCTCATTCCTGACGATGAAGCCGAGTGTCGATGAGCCGATTGAGTTGCGGACCGTGCATCCTGCACCACCCGCTAGCACGAAGGTGCACGGCAAGACCTACACCCTGCAAACGTCACAGAATCCCTACCGGGTTAATCTCGAGGGGAAGTTTGACCAGGCATACAGCAATAAGCTGATCGTCGAACAGGGTATGGGACGACTGATGGCGCCCAATGCCAACCCATGGGATGACAAGGCTGAAGGGTACCTGAAGTACGTTCGGGAAGGTGGCGAAATATTCTTCCAGAATTGTCACTTCTGTCACGGTGACAATCTGAACGGCCGCGGTCTCCACGCCTTTGCGTTCAATCCGATTCCCGCTAACTTCACAGACCCGGGAACGATTGCACAGTTGCAGGAAACCTTCATTTTCTGGCGCGTAGCTAAGGGCGGCATCGGTTTGCCGAACGAAGGATTCCCTTGGGCCTCGGTTATGCCACCATGGGAGCAGCACCTGACAACGGATGAAATTTGGAAGGTGATCCTGTTCGAGTATTGGCACACGGGATACTATCCTCGGACATGGGACTAATCCTGAATCTTACAAACAACCTGGGAGAACAGGTGGTGAGGTTAACAATGAGCAAACTTCGTATGAACGTAAAGGCGACGCCCATTATCGGAGCGGCCTTAGGTGCCCTCATCCTCTCCGCAACTGCGGTGGGACTGGGCCATGCTGGAGATCTTCCGGAAGGCTTTGCCAAGGGCGATTTAGCGCCGGCTCCGCCAGCCGAGATGATCGAAGCCGGAAAGCGTGTCTATTTCACCAAGTGCGTCTGGTGTCACGGTGTCGACGGTGCGGGTGATGGGCCAGGTGCTGATCGTCTGTGGCCACGACCGCGCAACTTCAATCAGGGCACCTTCAAAATTCGTCATACGGCGAGTGGAGAGTTGCCCCTGTTCAATTACAACGAGAAGACTCCTGATTCTGGGAAGAATGACCTGCTCGATACGGTCACGCATGGTCTCCCCGGTTCTGCCATGCCACCTTGGGAAGGTATCTTGACCGAGGAACAGCGGCTTCAGGTGTTGTCATTTGTCACGACCCAGTTGGTTAAGGATCGAAAGTTTACTGACAAGCAGTCTGAGACCCAGACGATTCTTCAACTTGGAACCATCAAACCTGCTGAGCCGACTGAAGAGAGCATTAAGAAGGGCGCCCAGCTGATTGTCGATAAGAAATGTATTGAGTGCCATGGTGTGGAAGGGCGTGGGGATGGGAATGCCTTCAATTTGAAAGATGACTGGGGCTTTTCAATTCAACCGGCCGACTGGCACAAGTGTTGGAATTTCCGCGGAAGCCGTCAAGACCCCTATAATGTGCGGAACATTTTCCGTACGTTCTCAACGGGCGTAAACGGGACGCCAATGCCGTCATTCGCGGATAGCACGTCGGTTGAAGACCGTTGGAGCATCGCGAATTTCGTAAACTCGTTGTGTGAGCGCGATGCCGAGGGTAAGCCTCTTGGTATTGATCCTTTGACCGACAAGCCGAAGATCAACTTCGTTGTTCCTTCTGCTCCAGTCGAGGGTGAGATTTCCAACGACCCAGAAAATGAGATGTGGAAGAAACAGGGCCGTCGTTATGTGGCGATGGGCGGTCAGATCACCCATAAGCCTCGTAACTTCGTCAATCGAATCGATGATATCTGGGTCAAGTCACTGTACAACGAAAAGAATGTGGTGTACCTGATCCAGTGGGATGACCGGACGAAGAGTGTTGCCGAGGGGAAACTTCCGTGGGCACCCACTCAAGTCAATGTTGAGAACTTCGGTGTGAAGGAGCAGGCACCTAAGACCGGAGAAGAAGGGTCAATTGCTGCTGCTCAGAATAACTATGCCGTTTACAACGATGGTATCGCATTCCAATTCCCCATCAAGTGGCAGGAGATTCCTGCTCCGTTCAAGCCCCGATACTTGTGGGGTGATGCGAAGTTCAACGCCGACATTCTGAAGTGGGAGGCGGACGGTTCCCTCCGGTCCTTTAAGGGAACCGGTTGGGATCAGGACTTCGAAGAACGCGATGACTTCGAAGAAAAAGTTAAGTTGTTGAAGTCAGAATGGAAGAACGGGCAGTGGACTGTCATGATCTCCCGTCCGCTCAAGGGCGACAAGGATGATTATGATGAGTACACGCGATTCGACATCGGTAAGTACATTCCGATGGTCTTCTTTGCCTGGGACGGACACAACGGAGATGCGGGACGGAAGATGGCCGTGTCGGCCTTCTACTACACGATCTTGCAGCCTCCGATTCCGCAGGAAGTGTATATTTACCCAGCGGTTATCGCAGTTGGCGTGGTGTTTTTGGAAGGGTGGATGCTGACCCGCCGAGCCAACAAGAAGAAGGGCAAGGTCCTCTAAGTCGATACTCGAGCTAGAGGTGGTGTCGCGAGGGGGTGGGGAAACTCACCCCCTCGTTTTTTTATGTGATTAGGATCTGGGACTAAATTGGGATGAGTGAGCGCACCCTAGTCAATGCCACGGGAGTCCTCGTTGCCGGTGGGAAGAGCCGGCGGATGGGGCGTGATAAACGCTTCCTGAAGGTAGGTGGGAAGAGTGTTTTCGACCGGACGCTTTCTCTTTTGATGGGTACTTTCGTGGAGACCGTTGTTGTCTTGGCTGAACCCATCGACTCCCTGGAGGTTCGTGGATGTCGAGTCGTCTATGATGTGATCCCGAATGCAGGCAGTTTGGGGGGGGTGTATACCGGGCTATTGGCGGCGTCCCAGCCGAGAATATTTGCCGTAGCCTGTGATATGCCGTTTCTTGAGCCTGAGGTGATTCGCTTCATGGCCTCTTTCGATAACACGGCTGATGTCGTTGTTGCGAAACTCCAGGGACAGTTTCAACCTATGCACGCCATGTATTCCAAACGGTGCGCCGAATTTCTCAAGGCGATGGCTGAGCGTCATGATCTGAAGATCCAGGCACTGTATCGAACGGAAGCACTACGAGTTGCGGTGGTCGGAGCGAATGACCTGTCATCTCTTGGTGGTGGTCTTCGTTCATTCCAGAATATCAATACGCCCGACGATTTGACTCTGGCCGATTCAGCGATATCCGATACACCGTGACGAGCGAGGTACCACAGGGCGGCAGTAGGCGCGGGGTGCTTGTGATTCATCCCGGGGCCATAGGCGATGTACTCTTGTCCCGCCCTGGGTTATTCGCAGTTCGATGTCGGTTTCCACAGCATGAGATTGCATTCCTGGCCGGTGAGTCCGTGGGAGCGCTCTTGTGCGAAGCTCGGGAAGTTGATCGAGTGTTCCCTCTTGAATCGTCCTATTTGACTGGGCTTTGGGCTGGGCCAGATAGTCTTTGTTCAGATTTTAGAGCCTGGCTCGGAAACTGCGATACTGCGGTTGGGTGGCTGTCGGACGCTGAGGGGGCCCTCTCGGCTACACTGCGTGCCTCGGGTGTGCGGTCTATTTCTCTGAAGTCTGCTTCATCTGCCGGCCTGTGCACCGGACACCAGGCGTCTCGGTATCTTGATGCCATTCAGGTCAGTGACATTCATCAGATAGCCGGCACTCCACTCGCTCTCTCACCAGTTATTCGTGAACGCGGTAGGCTCATTGTTGAGAGACTCATTCAAAAGAGTCGGCACAAGGTGGTGGTGATTCATCCCGGGAGCGGGAGCCCCCATAAGTGTTTAGATGCACGGCTTCTCGTGTCTGTGATCGAGTGGTTACTTCAGGCTGACATGGCTCCCCTATTGTTGGAAGGCCCGGCTGATCGCGAGGCCGTGGAGCGCGTCCTCGAGACTGCAAACCTGGATGTTCCGGTCATCCGTGGGCTGGATTTGTCCACGGTGGCAGGGGTGCTGTCGTATGCAGAACTCTATGTGGGACATGATTCCGGTATGACCCATCTTGCGGCTGCCGTGTCGGTTCCTACGATTGCCTGTTTTGGACCCACCGATTCGCGTCGCTGGGCTCCGCTTGGTCGCGCCGTGTCGATTGTCGCCGGAGCGCCCTGTACGTGCCGCGGTTGGAGCGCCGTTGCAGAGTGTCGTGAGCGCGTGTGTCTTCAGATTGCTCCGGAGCGCATCATTGAGGCCTGCCAACGATTATTGGCAGAGCGACGGACGGTTCCTGCCACCTAACTCGCGATCTTGTCTCTCATGTCATGGTGTGTTAGATTCCCAGTTTGATTTTCGCTGTTTCCACGCAGACTTAGAGGGGTTTTGTGACTCAGGGAGTGGTGCAAGACAAGGTCAGTCAGGCGTTGGTCGGAGCCCTTCGATCGGCGCAACAACGCGGGATGCTCAAGCTTGAGCAGATGCCGACGATCAATCTGGAGGCACCGAAGCGGCCCGAGTGGGGTGATGTGTCGTGCACCGTCGCCATGTCTCTATCTGCATCGGAGCGCCGCCCTCCGTTTGAAATCGCCCAAATTATTGTCGATCACATCGAGCAGCGCGATGCACTGTTCAGCCGTGCAGAAATCGCGCGACCGGGCTTTCTGAATCTGACGGTCAAGCGGGAGCTCTGGATGGATGTTCTGCGCGAGATTGAAGCGCAGGGCGAGCGGTATGGCCACAGCCTAGTGGGGCGGGGACGGCGAGTGCTCGTGGAGTATGTTAGCGCCAATCCGACCGGGCCGTTGCATGTCGGGCATGGCCGCGGTGCCGCTGTGGGGCAGGCCTTAGTCCGTCTCTTGCGCGCTACCGGACATGATGTCGTCAGTGAGTACTACATCAACGATGCTGGCCGGCAGATGAAGTTGCTGGGCCTGTCGGTTCTGGCGCGGTACCGGGAGGCTTGTGGGCAGCCGGTGTCCTTTCCTGAGGACGGCTATCATGGCGGGTACATTCGCACAGTCGCCGAGCATGTGAAGGCGGAACAGGGCGTGGTGCTGCTCTCGCTTCCCGCCGCTGATGCGGAACAGCGGAGTAGGGATTTCGCGTACCGGGAATTGCTGGCACTCATTCGTCAGGATCTGGAGACGTTCGGGATCGCTTTTGAGTCCTGGTTCAGTGAAGCCTCGTTGTTGTCGTCCGGCGCCGTGGAGCAGGTACTGAGTGAACTGAGAGCCAGGGACCTCTTGTTCGATCAGGAGGGCGCGCAGTGGTTTCGATCCTCCGCGTTCGGTGATGAAAAGGATCGGGTGGTTCGGAAGCAGGAGGGGGACTATACCTATCTGGCGTCCGACATTGCCTATCACCGAGATAAACTACGGCGCGGCTTTGATCTCCTGGTTGATGTGTGGGGCGCCGATCATCATGGGTATATTCCACGGATGCAGGCGGTGGTGCAGGCCTACGGATACCCGAAGGAACGATTGAGGGTCGTGTTGGTGCAGATGGTGAATCTCCTACGCGGAGGGCAGAAGGTCGAAATGTCCAAGCGGTCCGGAGAGTTCATCACGCTGCGCGAGGTGATGGACGAGGTCGGTGCGGATGCCGCCAAATTTTTCTTTCTCATGCGGGATTCCAGTACGCATTTGGATTTCGATTTGGAATTGGCCAAGCAACAATCGCAGGAGAACCCGGTCTATTACGTGCAATATGTGCATGCGCGAATTGCCAGCCTCCGGCGTGTGGCGGCTTCGCGGGGCATTGCCTGTCCCCTTCCGAGTCAAGCCGATCTCAATGTATTGGAAGACCCTGATGAACTCGCGCTCATTCGGAAACTGTCGGCGTTCCCGGTGGTATTGCAGGCGAGTGCCGTGGAATTAGAGCCGCATCGAATGGCCTACTATCTTCGTGAGTTGGCCGGTATGGTGCACCCCTTTTATAACAAGCACCGGATTTTACCTCCGGCACCGGACAGTGAGGCGGTCACCGCAGCCTCGACCGAGCAGGTCGTCCCCTCAGCCCGGACGGCTGAGGGGATGACGCCGGGCCTGACGGGTGCCAGGCTGGCCCTGATGTGGGCCGTGCAGCAGGTGGTCCGAAACGGGTTGAACGTGTTGGGCGTGTCAGCCCCCGAGCAGATGTAGGACCGCCGATCCCATGTTGACCTTCCGCATCACCCATGAAGAATCCGGCGGCCGTGCGCGCGTCGGTGTGTTGACCACTGCACGCAGTGAGATCGCGACACCGGCGTTTATGCCGGTCGGTTCGCTGGGTAACGTGCGAAGTGTAGATGGGGAGGAACTGCTCAAGATGGGGTATGGCCTCATCTTGAATAACGCCTATCACTTATATCTTCGCCCCGGCCATAAAGTGGTGGAGGAGTTGGGTGGGGTGCATGGATTCACAGCCTGGCCCGGCGCGATTCTCACCGATAGTGGGGGATTCCAGGTTTTTAGTTTGGCGAAGTTTTGCAAGATCTCCGATGAAGGGGTGATGTTCCAATCCCATATCGATGGGTCGTCGCGGTTTATCAGTCCTGAAACCTCCATTGAAATTCAGGAAGCCTTAGGCGCGGACATCATTATGGCGTTCGATCATGTGGTGGCATTGCCGTCCTCCCTCGATCAGGTTCGTGAGGCTTCGAAGCGGACGTCGCTGTGGGCGCGACGGTGTGTCAGTGCCAAACGGCGGACGGATCAATCGTTGTTCGGAATCGTTCAGGGCGGCCTGGACGCCGGCTTGCGGGTGGAATCGGCGCGTGATCTGGTCTCGGTGGGGTTTGACGGATATGCCGTAGGTGGGTTGTCGGTGGGCGAGGACAAGGCCGACATGTACGGCATGTTGGACGTCACGGTGCCCGAGTTGCCGTTCGCCAAGCCTCGCTATTTGATGGGCGTGGGCATGCCCGAGGATCTGGTTGAAGGAGTGGCGCGCGGGATCGATATGTTCGATTGCGTTGTGCCGTCCCGTCACGGACGCACAGGTTGGTTGTTTACCTCGTTCGGACGTGTGGTGATTAAGCAGGCTCGGTATGCGCGTGATGAGCAGCCTATCGATCCGGCTTGTCGGTGTCCGGTGTGTACGCGGTACACCCGGGCGTACTTGCATCACTTGTTCGGCGTAAAAGAAATGTTGGGCGCCCGGCTGAATACGATTCACAACTTATGGTTTTTCGCGAAGTTGATGGAGGAGATCCGGAGCGCCGTGCGAGGCGGAACCTTTCAGGAGTTTCGCCGTGAGTTTCATCGGACGTATGTCGTGGATCGGCCGGCCGATGATGGTCGATCGGCCAGTCAGAATACGAACGGGTCTTAACGGCGGCACAGGCGGGGGACATTATGTGGGATTCGGTGGCATGGGCGCAGGGAACATCGGGGAGCACAGGCGCAGGAGGTGGTCTCCTCTCGCTGGTTCCATTCGTCCTGATTTTCGTCATTTTCTATTTCATGCTGATTCTGCCGCAGCAAAAACGCCAGAAGCAGTTGAAGACGATGATGGAAACCTTGAAGAAGGGCGACAAGGTGGTCACGGCCTCCGGCATCTGGGGGACCATTACCAATTTAGGGAAAGACACGGTGACGCTCCAGATCGCGGACACGACCAAAATCAAAATCCAGAAAGAGCATATCGCTCGGCTGCGCGGTGAAGAAGAAGACTGACGCACGCGACGGAGACGGGAAGGATTGGCGCACGTATGAAAAAAGTCGGCGGACGGTTATTGGCCCTCGTAACAATGGTGGTCGCCTCGATCATCTTTTTCCTGCCCTCATATCAACCTCTGTACAAGGAACTGCCGCGGTGGGTGCGTGAGGTCCTGCCGGATAAGGGCATCACCCTGGGGTTGGATTTGCAGGGCGGCATTCATCTGGTGCTGGAGGTGGAGGAAGATCGGGCTGTCGAGATTGCCGTAGAGCGGACGGCGGCGGGGCTCCAGGATTTGCTGGTGGAAAAGAAAATTCCTGCGGAGTCGGTGAAGCGTACCGGCTCGTCGCAGATCACCATTGGATTTCAAAATGCCGAATTGAAGGCGCAGGTCCAGAAGATGTTGGACGATTTCCCGACCTATGTGGAGGTGGAGTCGGCTGGGTCCGCCAACAAGGTCGTCTGGGAGTTGCGGGATGCGGAAATCAAGCGCATCAAGGACTCCGCCATCAATCAGGCGTTGGAAACGATCCGAAATCGCATTGACCAGTTCGGTGTGGCAGAGCCGTTGATCCAGCGACAGGGGCTCAAGCAGGTGGTCGTCCAGTTGCCCGGTATCAAGGATGCCAAGCTTGCCAAGGATCTGATCAAACAGACTGCGCTGCTCGAGTTCAAATTGCTGGACGATGAGAATCAGCTCAAGCTGGATCTGCCCGGCCGAATTCAGAAGGGCAAAGAGCGCGAGGACGCGTTCCTGAAGCAGGTTGAGGGGAAAGTGCCGGAAGGCGACCAGATCCTGTTCGAGCGGATCGTCGAAAAAGACAGCGGACAGGAATGGCTTGCGCCCTATCTGGTGAAAAAACGGGTGATGCTGGCCGGCGACGTGTTGAGCGATGCGCGGGTCTCCATCGGCCAGTTCAATGAACCCTACGTGTCCGTGACGTTCGATGCGAAAGGCGCCCGGGAATTCGACCGCATCACGGGCGAGAACGTGAAGAAGCGCATGGCGATCGTGCTCGACAATACGATTTATTCAGCGCCGGTCATTCAGGAACGAATCAGCGGCGGGCGAGCGCAGATCACCGGGACGTTTTCGATGGAAGAAGCGAACAACCTGTCGATCGTGTTGCGCGCCGGGGCCCTGCCTGCACCGCTCAAGATCATCCAGGACCTGACCGTTGGTCCGTCTCTCGGGCAGGACTCCATTGAAAAAGGTGTGAAGGCCACTCTCTTTGCGGGCCTCCTTGTGATCGTGTTTATGGCGCTGTATTACCGCCTGTCCGGCGTGATCGCAAACTTCGCGCTGTTGCTGAACCTGATTTGTCTGATCGGGGCGCTCGCCGGCCTGAACGCCACGCTGACGCTGCCGGGCATTGCCGGTATCATTCTGACGATCGGTATGGGTGTGGACTCGAACGTGTTGATTTTCGAGCGCATCCGCGAAGAGCTGCGCCAGGGAAAGGCTGTTCGGGTTGCGATCGATGCGGGATACGACAAGGCGTTGCTGACGATCGTGGACTCGCACGTGACGACGTTGATCACCGGGTTCGCCCTATTTCTCTTCGGTACCGGGCCGATCAAAGGCTTTGCCGTGACGCTCTGCCTCGGTATCGCGATCAACCTCTTTACGGCGCTGGTCGGGACCAAAGTGGTGTTCGACCTGTTCAATCAGCGCAGGAAAATTGAGCAGCTCAGTATCTAGGAAGGAGCCGGCATGTTCGAGATTTTGGGGAAGACGAATATCGATTTCATGGGGAAGCGGTCTATCACATTTGTGATCTCCGGCATCCTTGCCTTTCTGGGTCTCATCGCGGTGCTTCAAATTGCGCGCGGCGCAGCGAATCTGGGAATCGACTTCGCCGGCGGGACGGCGGTGCAGTTGAAGTTCGAGCAAGCGATGAAGATCGACGAAGCGAGACGTGCTCTGGAAAATAACGGTCTGGGGTCGGCGGAGTTGCAGGAGTTTACGCAAGACAACAAGTTGCTCATCCGTGTGAAGGCGTCGACGACGATTGAGGAGAAGGTGGCCGAACGGGTCATGGCAGTGTTCAGCAAGGAATTCCCCGCCAACAAGTTTGTGGTCGATTCCAGCATGGAAATCGGTCCGACGATCGGGAAGAAACTCCAGGAAGATGCCATGATTGCGGTCCTGATTTCGTTCGTCGGGATCGTGCTCTATATTGCGGTCCGGTTTGAGTTGCGATTCGGCGTGGCCGCCGCCCTGGCGACATTCCATGATGTGCTGGCCGTGCTCGGGGTATTCTATCTGCTGGATAAAGAGATCACGTTGCTGGTGATCACGGCGTTGCTGACCTTGGCCGGATATTCGTTGACGGACACCGTGGTCGTCTTCGATCGTATCCGTGAGAATTTGCGGACGCGCCGGCGTGAGGATGAAGAAACGATCATCAACCAGGCCATCAATCAGGTGTTGAGCCGCACCATCGTCACCAGTTTGACCGTGGTCATCGTGCTCATTCCGCTGGTGTTCGCAGGCGCCGAGGTCTTGCACGATTTCTCCCTGGCGTTGCTCGGGGGCGTGATGTTCGGAACCTATTCATCGGTCTTCGTGGCGAGCCCGTTGTTGCTGCTGTGGCCTGGCAGTGCCGGGGGGCTCATGAAGCGTCGCTAAGCTCGGGTCGTCCGGGCCTTGGCCGAAACCCTATATAATCATGTGAGAGGGCCGTTAGTCGGGGTACGTCGCACCCATGCTGTTCTGGAGCCGATCTCACAGTCTCCAGCGAAAGATCATCACGGCGATCGTGATGGTCGGCCTCCTGCCGCTGTGCCTCTCACTCGTCCTCACCTACATCGAAGAACGCCGGGCGCTTCGGGAAACGATCGGGGCCAACTTTAAAGAGGTGGCGGTCGAGGCTGCCCGGCGAATTGAGATGCAAGTGACGCGGGGCGTCAACGAGGCGCAGCAACTCGCCGCCACCCCCTTCCTACGCACCTCGGTGACCGAATCCAATCGCACCTACCTGGACAAGGACGAAAAAACCGTCCAGTCCATGATCAGAGCCTGGCAACAGCGGTGGCGTCAACGGGATAAGCAGAGCGAGTTTCCGCTGTTCATCAACCGGATTGTGACCAACTATTTGATTCGTTGGCATGATATCCGCAAGTCCGACTACGTAGGGATCTTTGTCACAGACAATCGCGGCGCTCTGGTGGTGAGTTCGATCCCGCAGGTTGAGTATTACCATGGCAAGGCGGCCTGGTGGCAGGCGGTCATGAAGCGCGGAACGGGGAGGGTGTTTGTCAGCGATATTTTCTTCGACCCTGCTTTCGGCACCCACGTCGTCAATGTGTCGGCCCCGATCATCGACGATGACCAGCATGTGACGATCGGTGCGGTCACCGTGCTGTTGCGGCGGGACACCCTGTTTCATTCGGTGTCGGAAGCCACGGTGGGGCAGACGGGGCATGCCATGTTGTTCAATTCTGACGGGGTCCCATTGATTTGTCCGGTTCTGGCACCGGAAGAACATGCGGTGAAGCCTGAGCTGGTGAGCGCTATCAGCGCGAGTCCCGCGGGATGGACCACGCTGGCCAATGATTCGCACGGGGGACAGGATTCGATCGTGGGGTATGCGCCGGTCCGGTTGGGAACTGAACTGGCGCCGGACAGTCTGGGTGGCAAGCGGTGGGTGACATTCGTACGGCAGGACCCGGCCGAGTCCTATGCGCCGCTCTCGCGGCTCGTCGTGCAAGTGACGGTGTACGGGCTAGGGGTGTTCGGCGTGCTGTTACTCACGGGCCTGACCGTCGCGCGACGTATCGCCCGTCCGATCGGACTGTTGCACGAAGGAGTGCAGCGGATCGGAAGCGGGCGGTTGGATCAGCAGTTGGATCTCAAGACCGGCGATGAAATCGAGCAACTGGCGGACGCCTTCAATAAGATGGCGGCGAATCTGCGTACCTCGTTCGAACAGATCGAGCAGCGGATGGAAGATGTCCGCCGGCTGGAGGCGCGGTATCGCGATCTCATCGAACATTCCCCCGAGATGATCTATCAGTTGAACAAAGCCGGCCAGTTTGTGCACGTGAATAAGACCGGCCTGGACAAGCTCGGTTATTCCTTGGAGGAGATGCTTCAGATGCGCCTTTGGGATCTCGTTCCCAAAGGCCGTGAGGCGGAGGTGTTGGCCTATCTGGAGCGGTTGGTCTCGCAGGGGCGCAGCACGATAGAGACGGTGTTTGTGGCCGGGGACGGCCACCCGATCGACGTGGAAATTCATGCGACGGCCCTATTCGAAAGCGGGGGCGGTCTGGTTCACTCGCGCGCGTTTGTCCGAGATGTCACGGAACGGCGCCTGTTGGAGGCACAAATCCATCAGTACACGACCAGGCTGGAACTGGCGGTCAACGAGCGCACACGACAACTGGTGGCCTCGCAAGAACGGTATAAGGCCTTGTTCGACCTGGTGGCGGATTCGGTGTTTATGGTAGGGGAAGACGGCGTGATTGTGGCCGTCAATAAACGGGAAGAGCAGGCGCTGGGCTACTCGGAGCAACAGGTCGTCGGAAGCAGCATTCTCAACGTGGTCGAACCGCTTCACCATGACGAGATGCGGGTGCTGCTGGAAAAGATCCGCGCGGGCGAGCGCCAGGTGCCGACTCAGGAAATCACCGTGCGCGATGCTACCGGCAGGGAAACGCCGGTGGAGATGGACCTGATTCTGGTGCGCGGCAGCGATCATACCTGGGTCATGGTTCAGTTGCGCGACATCACCGACCGGAAACGTCTTGAGCGGCAGATGCATACCTACCAGCAGGAGCTGGAGGCGAAGGTCGGCGAGCGAACCCGCGAGATCGAGGAAACCAAACAGTACCTGGAGAACCTCCTAGAGAACGCCAATGACGTCATTTACACGCTCGATAGCGAGCAGTGTTTCACGTATGTGAACAGCAAGGTGCTGGCTTGGGGGTATGCCAAGGAAGATCTGTTGGGGCGGCCGTATCTGGGGTTACTGTCGAAACGACATCGCGGGCGCCGGTTGAAATCCACGCTGGATATCGGAGTGAAACAGGTCTATGAGGTCGAAGTGTTGACGAAGTCTGGCGAGCCGCGTTCCGTGATGGTCAGCGTCTCCCCGCTTCATGGCGTAGAGGGGGAGATCCTGGGCGTGCTGGGAATCGCCCGCGATATGACGGAGACCAAGAAGCTGGAGCAACAAATCAGAAACTCCGAGAAGCTGGCGTCGGTCGGAAAACTGGCTGCGGGGGTTGCACACGAGATCAACAACCCACTCGGGGGTATTCTCAATTGTCTGTACAATATGCGTAAGGGAACCCTGTCGCCGTCCCGGCAGGAGGAGTACCTGGCGTCGATGGAAGACGGATTGCGCCGGGTGCAGCGGATCGTCCGGCAACTGCTCGATTTCTCGCAGCAACACAACCCGGAACTTGCGCTGGCTGATATTAACCAAGTCGTCAATCGGGTATTGCTTCTGACGGACCATCTGTTTGTCCCCCATCGAGTACAGCTGGAGACGGCGCTTTCTCCCGACATCCCGGAGTTGATGATCGATCGGCATATGATGGAGCAGGTGTTGATGAATCTTGTGTTGAATGCCATTCAAGCGATGCGGACCGGTGGAGTCCTGACCATTCGCACGTCGATGGACGAGGCCCACTGCCTGGTTCGAATTCAGGATTCGGGTTGCGGCATTTCGTCCTCCGTGTTGCCGCGGATTTTCGACCCGTTCTTCACCACGAAAAATGAAGGAGAGGGCACCGGGCTTGGCCTGTCCGTCAGCCTGGGCATTGTGGAGCGGCATGGCGGGAGGATTTTTGTCGAGAGCGAAGTCGGGAAAGGAACCACCTTTACCGTCTCAATTCCGCTTGCGACGGAACGACACGCCATCGGGAGGTTTTCGTGAAGGGCCTCAAAGTACTGATCGTTGATGATGAGCCGTTAATGCGGTTGTCCATGCTGGATGCCTTGGAAGGCATCGGCTGCGAAGTCATGGCGGCCGCCACCGGAACGGAGGGCCTGACGATCCTGGGGACGCGTCAGTTCGATATCGTGATTACCGACTTGCGCCTCCCCGGCGCCGACGGCCTGACGATTTTGAAGGCCTGCAAGGAGCGAAGTCCGACGACGGAAGTCATCCTGATTACCGCCCATGGGTCGGTGGATACGGCGGTCGGTGCGATCAAGCTGGGGGCATACGACTACATCACCAAGCCGTTTCAAATGGACGAGCTGTTGCTGATCGTCGAGCGTGTCGGGAAAATTCTTGGGTTGCGACGGGAAAATCTTGAATTGAAAGAGGTGCTGGAAGACCGGTTCAGTTTCGGCGGGATCCTCGGGCGCAATCATCAGATGCGGGCCCTGCTGGAGAAGATCAAGTTAGTGGCCGCAACCGATTCGCCGGTGTCGATTGTCGGGGAGCGCGGAACGGGCAAGGAGTTGGTGGCGCATGCCATTCATTTGAATAGTCCCCGGCGCGATCAGCCCCTGATCAAGGTCTGTTGCACGGACCTTCCCGAGGCGCTCCTGGAGGCAGAGTTGTTCGGTCATGAAAAGGGCGCGTTTCCCGCGGCGCTGCGCCAACGACGTGGACGGTTCGAATTGGCCCACAAGGGAACCCTGCTGATTCACGATATCGATGCGGTCTCTCCAACTGTGCAGGCCAGGGTGTGGCGCGTGCTGCAGGAGCGGCGATTCGAACGCGTCGGTGGGCGCGAACCCATCGAGGTGGACGTCCGGATCGTGTGTGCGTCCACGGATGATCTAAGGGAGATGGCTCACCAGGGACGGTTCCACAAAGATCTTTCCGATCAACTCACCGCCGTACAGATCGTGGTGCCGCCATTGCGCGAGCGGCGGGAGGATGTGCTGGTGATTGCCGAGCATATGCTGGAAGCGAGGTCGGCAGCGCTCGGCAAGTCGCTCGACGGGTTTGCGCAATTGAGCCGCGATCTGCTCCTGCACTATTCGTTTCCCGGCAATGTCGGTGAATTGGAGCAGATGGTGGAGTGTGCCGCCGCATTGGGGCGGGAAGGGGAATCGTTACAGCCGTGGGACCTGTGCGGCTTCCAGACTTGTCCCTATCTCGGCGGGGCACCTCAAGCAGGGTGCGGCTTTTGTGCGGAAGGACTGACGGCGAAGGTCGAGAAGCCGGATTCCGCAGCCCCTGCCACGCTCGCGACGGCGCGGGAGGCATTCGAGCGGGACTATATTACCGCGGTGCTGAAGCAGGTGGACGGCAGCCGCACGAACGCCGCCGCGATCCTGGGGTTATCCCGAAAGGCCTTGTGGGACAAGTGTAAGCGGTACGGTCTCTCCTCCGCCAAGGGTGAGGCGGAGGAGAAAGAGGAGTAGGTTACTCGGCAGGCTCCACGCCACCTTCCCAGAGCTTCACCGTACGATCCCAGGAGGCGCTGGCCAGGCGTAGTCCATCCGGCGAGAGGGCGATACCGCGTACCGCTCCGCTATGGGTTTTGTCGGTCCGGAAGTTTCGGCCTGTGGCGATGTCCCAGAAGCGGATGGTGTTGTCATCCCCCGCACTGATGAGCACTTTTCCGTCTGGCGAGACCACTAACGACCGAACCCACCCGTTGTGCCCGCGCACGACGCGCAGTTCGTTCATCGTCGGCATCTCGAAGAAACGGATCGTGTTGTCACGGCTGCCGGTGATCAGCATTTTGGCATCCGGCGTGAAGACCATCGCACCGATCCAGAACTCCATCGGTTTCTGGAATCCGCCGTCGTCTTCGATGAAGAATCCGCGGGTCTCCGTCGAGTCTTCGGCTGTTTCTTCCCAATGACCATTGTGGAGAATTTTCTCCTCCCCGCTCGGCAGCACTTCCCAGATTCTGATTTTGCCGATATCGGACCCGCTGGCAAGGTGCACGCCATCCGGGGAAAACGCCACACAGACCGACCAGTGGTGATCGTATTGGTCTTTTCCCAGGAGGGTCATGAGGTCGGTGCCGGTCGTGACTTCCCAGATCTTGATGTCTTTATTGTGGCTGCCGCGGGCCAGCATGAGGCCGTCAGGAGACAACGACAGGCTGCAGACATTGTGATCGTAGCGGGTAAATAAGAGCTTGGTCGGCTCGCCGGTTTTCGGGTTCCACAGGCGGATGGTCCGATCTTCGCTGCCCGAGGCCAGCGTGCGGCCGTCCGGCGTGAACACCAGGGCGCGGATATCGGCGGTGTGCCCCCTGAGTGAACGCAGGAGTCGCCCGGTTTCAATGTCCCAGATGCGGACGTACCGATCGACCCCGCCGCTGACAATCGTCTGGCCATCGGGAGCATAGGCGACGGACCAGACGCCGTGCGAATGTCCGCGAAAGGTTTTGAGTTCCCGAAACCCTGCTTTCCAATATGCTAAATGGTCGACCGGAAGGGCGGCCTCTGCGGTTCCGCTCGGGCTGCTCAGCTGTCCGGTTGAAGATGGGGTCAGGGGGGCGGTCGTTTGATTGCTCATAGAAGTCTGTGCCTCGTCGCTGTTCTGAGCGGGGGCCATCGAGCCCCGGCCGGGACCCTCAACGGTTTGCAAAAATCGCTAAGGGGTTTGTATAATCGGCGGTCGTTTCGATGATCGTAAGAGAACGACTGGGAGCAAGTCAAGCACAGGACCCGTGCGGGTTTCATCCCTTCACCGAATCAGAACATGTGAGGTCTTATGGCAACCGGAGTAGAAGTTTCCAAGCCGTCGATGGAGATCCGTTTTCAGCCGGCCTTACTGCAGGAAGTCATCGACTCCTTTATTGAAAAGACGGAGCGGGAAGGGGATCCGACCTACTATAAAGAGTTCCATGAGCTGGCCGACCCGATCTATGAAAAGTTCACGCTGGATGATCGCGAGGCCGAGTTTAAGAAGCTGTATCAGTACTTATTCGGTATCTGGGGATTTTCCGATATCATCCGCGACGCCTTCAATGAATTTCCGGAGCTGAAGCAGCGGGTCGGAATCGTCCTGGTCAAGGGGGTGCTCAAGGAGGATCAGGAAGGGGTCGACGTGCTGCGCAAATGGGGCTCCGTCGAGCATGACCTGGCGAAGCAATTCGAGGAAAAGGGACTGAAGGGGGTCGGTATCAAGCTGATTCCGCGGCGGTTCTATGATCCGGCGTTGACGCGCTACTGCCGTCATGAGCTCCTGCACATCCATGACATGCTCGATCCGGCGTTCGGGTACGATCCCGATACGAGGGTCGGACAGAATCCTGGTGAAGAAACCCTCATCCTGCACCGGTATCGCATTCTGTGGAACATCAGTGTCGATAGCCGCTTGATTGCTTCCGGGAAGGAGCCGATGCTCCAGAAGGAAGATCGATTCAAGGAGTTTCGGTCGTGGTATCGAAAGATTCCACCGGCTCAGTTGAAATCTGTATTTGAAGGGTTGTGGCAAGCGAGCTATTTCACCCATTCCGAATTGGTGGAAATGGCGACCGACACCCTGCGCATCCTGGATCGCGCGGTGGATGTCGAGGGTGGAGAAATTCCGGAGACCACCAACAAGGTGATGCTCATGCCGGGGTTTCCATGCCCGCTCTGCCGGTTCCCGACGTACACCTGGGTGGAAGATATGGAGACCAAGTTGGAGAAGTATATCTTGGACTTTATCCGTGAGAACCATCCGGGCTGGGATGTCGAGTACGGGGCCTGTGATCGATGTGTGGAAGTGTACAAGTTACGCGCCGACGGTGTGATGTAATCGGGGTGCATCGTGGCCGCTGATCCGAAATACGGGCGTCGTGATTTCCTGAAAGATTCCGTCGTGTCGGTGGCGAAGGCGGCGCGGGAATTTGCCGCTCATAAGGATGCGCCCCGCGAGCAACCGGCCGCGCCTGTGCGAACAGACTGGCTGCGTCCTCCTGGTGCTGTCGATGAGGCCATGTTTCTTGAACGGTGCACGCGCTGTAGCGATTGCATTGAAATCTGTCCGCCGGGAGCGATCGTGAGCGATGTAACGAACGGGACGCCGGTCATTTTCTCGAATCAGGTCGCGTGCGAATTGTGCGACGATTTTCCCTGTATCGCCGCCTGTGCGACCGAGGCGCTCCTGCCGGTTGCCGACTGTCTTGACGTGCGGATGGGGGTGGCGACGGTGTCGCACCGTGTCTGTACGGCCGGCCAGGGTTGTCACGCCTGTGTGTCGAAGTGCCCCGTTGAGGCCCTCTCGATGGATTTTCACGCGCTTCATCTGGTGGTGGCTCCGGAGCGATGCGTCGGATGTGGTATGTGTGAGCAGATTTGCAAGACGGTCAATGATCGTATTGCGATCAAGGTGACACCGGCTAGGAAGCTGTCTGCCGGTGCGCTGGGCTACTGAGCGCAGTGTGTTTACTCGTTCCGGAATGTGAAATGATCAGGCAGAGTAGTGAAACATCGGCACTTGGGGCAAGGGCAAAGGAGAGAGAGTTCATGCTTGACATCCCTCCCTCCTTTACCTATCATACGCCTCCTGTGCCGCAGGACTCAGATGTTGCGTAGTGTGCGAAAAAAATGCGCAACATGTTGAGGTGAGGAGCAAGATTCGTATGACATCGAAACAGGTCGTGCAGCCCACCTCCCCGTCCTCCACCGCAATCGCTCCCCCGCAGGCGGTCGCTATAAAAGATTCGCCGGCCGTTGAACGCGCGCTCAATCGCAGCAAAATATATCTCTTGTTCTCGTGGAGTTTATTGTATCCTGAGGACGAGGAGTTCCTGGACTATCTCCAGTGTGGTGAATTCGTCGAAGACGGACGAGCCGCATTGGACGGATTGCGTCTCGCGCTCGATGGCATCGGTGGTGATCGGGCCAACCAAAAAATCGCCCTGATGAAAAAACAGTTCGACCAGATCGAGAAGCTGGTGTCTGCTGAGTGTGTCAATTGGCAGATCGGCGATCTCCAGACCGAGCATCGGCGGGTCTTTACCAATGTGATCACGCTGGATTGTCCGCCCTACGAAACACTCTTCGGGAACGATCACGTCTTCGCGCAGTCCCATGTGATGGGGGACATTGCAGGTTTCTACAAAGCTTTCGGAGTTGAACTCTCCAAGGACGTGCACGAGCGTCTCGATCACCTGAGTGTCGAGCTGGAGTTCATGCATTTCCTGACCTACAAAGAGTCCTATTCCCGTTGCCATGATGGTATCGATAAAACTGAGATCGTGGTCGATGCGCAAAAGAAATTTATCAAGAATCATATCGGCCGATGGGTGCCGTTGTTCTGCAGAATGTTGGCGAAGAAGTCGGATACGGGCTTATTCAAGCTGATTGCCGACTGTATATCGGAATGGATGGATTTTGAGGTCGCCTTCCTCGGAGTGACCGTGCAACCGTACTCTGAGGCGGACTATAGACCAGCTACCTTCAATGCTCCGGAAGGTCAAACCTACGAGTGCGGGGCGCAGGACAAGGGGAATGAGCTCAGCATGTTGCTGAGTGAGGTCGGCGCTGAGTCCTTCATGGACCAACAGACGAAAGAGAAGGCCGGCGAGAAGAGCGAAGGCCCAGTCGGGACTGCGTAGGAGTTCTCGGTTTTCGGGCAGTGCAGTATTCGGTTTTCGGTAGACGTTATACGTTCCCAGTTCTTTTTCTTATTAATCTTTCAGAGGAGGGCATACGCAATGAGACTGGTGCAGACACGCAATAAGCGTTTGGTGTTTGGCATTCTGTTCTCTGCGCTGATCGTCGGCATTATGTTGACGATCGGGCAGGTGCCTCTCGCGGTCAGCCAACCGGTGACCATTCCCGTGAAGGCGATCAAGGGGGTAATCCCGATGGATGGTGCAAACCCCATCTGGGAAGGAGTGCCAGGTGTCATCATCCCATTGAGCGGCCAGACCATCACGACCCCGATGCACCCGAATATCTCGGTGAAGTCGGTGTTTGTGAAGGCGGTCAGCAATGGGAAGGATTTGGGGTTGCGCCTTGATTGGAGCGACCAGACCAAGAACGACACGGCAATCGGTCCGCAGGATTTCCGGGACCAGGCCGCCGTCATGTTCCCGGTCAACACCGCGGGAGCCCCGCCATTCCAGTGCATGGGCCAGTCCGGCGGGACGGTCAACATCTGGCGTTGGAACGCGGAGTGGCAGAAGGATCTCGGCAAGGACAGCGCTGGGATGTGGGACGTGGATGACCAATACCCCGGCATCTTCTGGGATTATTATTTCGAAGAGCCGGCTGGTGGAGTGACCTATCCGGATCGTATCGGCCGGAGCCTTGGCCCATTCAACTCCGGAATCTGGTCCGGCAACATCATGTCTGACCCGACCCTGCGCGTCAGCTCCGTCGAGGATTTGAACGCCAACGGGTTCAGCACCTTGACCACCCAGGCCCATCAGGATGTGATCGGCAATGGCGTGTGGGAGCCGTCAGGGTCCCTCAAGGGCGGTGGATACACCGGCCCGACCTGGCGTGTGGTCGTGAAGCGTTCGCTGGAGACCAGCGATGCCAACGACACCCAGTTCAAGGCGGGCGCTTCGGTGCCAATCGCCTTTGCAATCTGGGATGGTTCCAACATTGAACGGAACGGTATGAAGGCGCTCTCCACCTGGTTCACGCTGAAGATGCCGTGAGCCTAGTGGCCCGAGGCGGCCAATCCTACTCCTGTGCCGGGTAGGAATCGTGTGGTGATTCGTAATAGGAAGGCCCCGAGTCGTTGCCAGAAATGGCAAATTGATTCGGGGCCTTCGTGCGTTTTGACAGAGAGTGCCTCAATCTCTGGAGGGCCTGAAATTTCTTGGCGTGCACAGGGCGGAGGGTTGCATTCGGACTGGAGCGGAGTGTATATACCGATACGGTGCAATTCTTCTGAAAATACTGATTTTCCTGCTTAATATAAAGATAATCCTATGAAAGTTTCACTCCTGTTTCCTCCTACGTGGCACCCATCCCAACCCTACCTCAGCCTTCCATCACTCACTGGATTCCTCACCCAGGCCGGAGTCAAAAACGTCTCTCAACGCGACCTCGGCATCGAGCTGTTGGAGAAGGTGCTGACGCAATCCTTTGCGCATGGGCTCTATCAGCAGTTGGTGGACAAACAGCAAAGTCTGGAGCGAGAGCGGACCGGTGAGAGAGGGCCTGGAAGCGCGGAGCAGCTTGCTCGCGTCATCGAGTCGCTCGACCGATTTCCGTATTTGTTTGAGCGAATCGAACTGGCAAAAGAGACGCTACGCGGTGAAGGGTTCTACGATATTGAGGCGTACCGCAATAGCCTCTTTCTGATCGATAAATGGCTTGAGGTCCTCTCCTCGCTGTACTTTCCGACGAGAATGACCGTTGTCGATAACCAATTCGGCGACTATTCGATCTACTCCTCAAAAGATCTGATCAAGGCCATTCGTGACGAAGGGCAGAATCCCTACATTAGTCTCTTCCGCGAGCATGTGTTGCCGTCGCTCCTGACTGATCGTCCGGATCTGGTCGGTGTCTCGATTACCGCGACCTCGCAAATTATTCCAGGGCTCACGCTTTGCCGATTGATCAAGGAGCATGCGCCGGAACTGCATGTGACGGTGGGTGGAAGTATCTTCACCCGGTTGGTCGATAATTTGAGGCGATGTCCATGGTTGTTTGACCTCGTCGATGATTTCGTCGTGTTTGAAGGCGAGACAGCCCTGCTGGAACTTGTGAACCAGATGGACGGAAAGCGGGACTTCAGCAAGGTTCCGAATCTGATTTATCGCCAGAACGGCAAGATTACGGTCAATCAGCCCTTTTACTCTGAGAATATCAACCAGCTCACAGCGCCGAACTACGACGGCTTTCCGCTGGATCTGTATTTGTCACCCGAGCCTGTCCTGCCGGTACAATTTTCACGCGGCTGCTACTACAAAGATTGCGCGTTCTGTGCCCTCACCCTGGATCACCAGAACTTCCGGCAGCGTGATCCGGGAAAGACGGTGGACGATTTGGTCTGGTTGAAAGAGCGCTATGGAGCGCAGTCCTTTTTCTTCACCGACGAATGTTTCGCCCTCTCCCCCACTAAGCGTTTGTGCCAACAGATGATCGAGCGGCAGGTCAATGTCAAATGGACCTGTGAACTTCGGTTCGAAAAGAATCTGAGCCGCGAATTGCTGACACAGATGCGGGACGCCGGTTGTCTGAAAATTGTGTTCGGTCTGGAATCGTTCAATCAACGCGTGATGGACTTCATGAAGAAGGGCATCAAGCAGGAATGGGTTCGCCGGATCGTCGATGACTGCGTCGATCTTGGGATTGCCGTGCACTGCTATGTGATCGTCGGGTTTCCCACGGAGAAGGAAGAAGAAGCTCTGGATACCATGAACTTCGTGGTGGGGAATAAGAAGCTCCACGAGTCCTACGGATTCTCCTGTCAGCCGTGCTTGTTCGATCTGGAAAAAGAGGCGCCGATCATGAGTGATCCGGGCAGTTACGGCATCCGTCGGATTATGCGGCCGGCGACGGAAGACCTGAGCCTGGGCTTCTTTTACGAAGTGCAGGAGGGCATGACCCCGGCCCAGGCCGAGCAACTCTATCAGCAGGTCTACGAAAAAATCAGCGAAGTGGTGTGCGAATTGCCGTTTAACTATTCCATGGCCGACGGGCTGTTGTATATTGCCCGGGCCAAGTCGCAAGCGTTGCAGGTACCACAACCGACCGGCTCTTAGCATTCGTGCGGTCATCAGGGCAGACCTCCTGCCCGTTGACCGGTTGTGGGCAGAGGATTATCATCAACGTTTTGCACAGGGGGCTGGAGATGTCTGCTGTAGGCACCGCCGCTGAACGGTCAACCGGGCGGGTCGAAGATCAGGGACTGTTGTTCGAATACACCATTAAGTTGGTGTTGTTCGTCGGATTTTTCGAACTCGTCCTCTATCGCCTGGTATCCCGGCTCGGTATGCACATCAGCAAGATTGCGGCCCAGCATGAGTGGGTCGGAACGATCTTCCAATTGCTGACGTCTGTCGGCTTTGCCTTGCTGAATGTCGTCGCGATTTTTGTGTTTCTGGCCCTGGTGGTTCTGCTGGTGAACAGGGCTCGCGCCAAGGGCATCACGGGGTTGAATGCCGTCACGATTCCCAGTGTGGCGCTCCTGCTGATTCTCACGGTTTCCTTTCTCATTGTGCCGCCCGCCATGTTGGGATCCATTGCCTACAATGTCGTAACCCTCATTGCACTCACCGCGCTGATGCTGGAGTATCTCTCTCAGCAGCAGGAGTGGTCGAAGCGGGTGATGGGGGCGGTCTATTACTTCGGCATTTCCGGATGGCTCTATTATCAAATTTTCTCCACCGCCTATGGGTGGATGGGGGTGATTGCGGCGCCGCCATTTGTGTATGAAGCCAATCGTCTCGGCGAAGCGTTGATGGTGCTTGCCAGCATCCTGGTATTCTGGGCCTATGGGCGCGGGGTGTCGTTCCGTACCAGGAATCGACAGCAGCGGCGGCGCGCGATCTGGTTCGGAGCCGTCTCGGCGGTGGTGTTCTTTGGCTTACTATTTATGGATTATTTTCTGGGGCTCTACAACCCGGTGTTGGCCAATTCCATCCGGAAAGCCGGGGAGGGGATCAGCTGGATCTTTCAGATGGGCATGGGGTATACCTTTTATCTGCCCTTTGCCTTTTATGTCGCAGGGCTGCTCTGCTGGTCGTACACGGTGATCAGGCTCGTGACGATGGGCCGCCTTGCAGGATACGGCTTGGCGCTGATGTTTATCGCCGGGTATGCATTACTGTTTTCCAGCTTGACCTTGATGGTGGTGCTCGGGGTGATGCTGTTGACGCTTGATCGTCCCAAAGGCGCGGTGACGGAACAGGCGGCGGTAACCAGGCCACCCATCGTCGGCACGCAGGAATCTCTTGTTGGTGGACAAATTTAATCTTATGAGTCACCCAGATTAGGATACGTTGTTATGGATGAACAGACACAGGCAAGCGGAACAGAGCAGGCAAGTGCGGCGGTGGATGCTGGTGATCAACCGTTGAGCCCCGATGAAGAAATTGCAGAAATTGAAAAATTACTCAGCGCGGAGCCGGACGATTTTCAGGCACGGTGTCGGCTGGGGGAGTTGTATTTCAGCAAGGGTCGGCTTGACGATGCACTCACTGAAGTGAAAAAGTCGATCGAGATGGCGGAGGGGCTCAGGACCGAGATGAACCGGTCGCTGGCGATGTACTACTCGAATCTGGGAACCATATATGCCACCAAGGGCATGGTCGACGAGGCCGAGGCGGAATTCAAACGCGCGTTGGATGTCCATGCGTATGACGTCCTTGCTCTGTTTAACCTGGGACGTGTGCAGGCGGATAAACGAAAGTATATGGAGTCGAAGAATTACTACGAGCGGCTCGTCGAGATCACGCCGGACGATCCGATGGCGTGGTACAATCTCGCCGGTGTGTACGTGGAGCTCGACAATCCACAAGTCTCCGATTACAACACGATCGACATGGGGATCCAGTGTTATCTTCGTGTCTTGGAGTTGGATCCGAAGCATCTTGAGGCGAGCTTCAAACTGATGGAAATCGCCCTCAATCATCGGAAGACAGATTTGGCGATCAAGGTCATGGAAAGCGCGGTGGAACACAGCCCGGACGAGCCCCTCGCTTACTACAACTTGATCAGCGTCTACGACAAGTGCAAGATGTTCGAGCAGGCCGAACAAGCTCGCCAGCGCTTGAAAGAACGATTCGCAAAGAAAGCCAAAGAGGGAGCCGCATCCTGAACATGTGAGCAAAGGAGACACACCATGTTTGGCAGTCTTGGTTTTACAGAGTTGATCCTGATCCTGTTTATTGTGCTGATTATTTTCGGGGCAGGAAAGTTGCCGCAGCTTGGCGAGGGGATCGGCAAAGCGATCAAGGGCTTTAAGAAATCCGTTCATGAGGCGGATGCGATTGAGGCCGAGGCTCAGGCGCAAGCGCAGGCCCAGCAGGCCGAGCCGGTGCAGGCGCAGGCTATTCAAGCCCCGCCGCCGGTAGCCATGTCGGCGCCTGTCGTTGAGCAGCCGGTCGCTGCAGCGCCCCCGGCCGCGCGCGCATAGCATTCTTCGGCACAATGGGCCCAGCACAGAACGGATTGACACAGTTATGGAAACGGACGTTCAGTTAGCGGTCGGATACATTGAAACCTTTGCCGGAAACGGAAAGGCGCGAAGCACGGGGGACGGCAAGCGTGCGGTGAAAGCAGGCATTCCACTGCCGCACCATGTCGCGCTGGATCGGGACGAGCGCTGGCTGTATTTCGCCGAATCAGGCAGCGACCGGGTTCGTCGCGTCAATCTCGCGGAGGGTACCGTCCATAATTTTGCCGGGATCGGCGAGACCTGCTACAGCGGCGACGAAGGGCCTTGCGGAGAAGCCGGACTGTATCTGCCGTTGGATGTCGCCTGTGACTCCCGCAATGATCTCTATGTCTGTGATTCCGGCAGTAACCGGATTCGTAAAATCGATCGTGAAACCGGAATTATCACCACTGTCGTGGGAACCGGTGAGCATGGGTTTAATGGGGATGGTCCTGCGTTGGAAGTGAATTTGACCTGGCCTGCGGCGATTGCCTTCGATGCGGACGATGTGATGTATATCGCCGACACGCAGGCGCACCGGATTCGTCGGTATGATTCGCGCACCGGCCTGGTGGAAACCATCGCGGGAAGCTGGACCGCGGAAGACGAAGCCCGGGAGCAGCCGTTGGTGGCGCGCAACCTCGTGGTGTTGTCCGGCGATGCGATCGGCATTGATTTCAGTGACGACAACGGGTGGCTGATGCCGGTCTGTTCGGATGGACTCAGTCTGTCGATGTACCTCGATGACGGCCATCCGGCCATGGAGGCGCGGCTGTATGATATCGTCGGCATCGCCGTCGATAATGCCGGGGATGTGTATGTCGTCGATAAAGGCAGTAATCGAGTGCGCAAGATTGATCGTAAGACCGGGCTGATTTCCACCCTCGCCGGTGTATGCCGGTATGGATACGATGGAGACGGGAAGCCGGCCGCGAAGTCGATGTTGCACGCGCCGGAAGCCATCGTCTTCGATCAACACAATCACGCCTATATTTCCGATACCGGCAACCATCGGGTTCGGAAGGTGGATGCGGACACGGGCTACATCAGCACGGTGGCGGGCAACGGTGACAGCGGGTACGATGATAAAAACATGGGCGGCTGTGGCGCGGCGCGGTTCGTCGCCAAAGATGCCGCGGGCGCGCTGAAGCATGGCGATGGTCTGCTCGCCGTCGAGGCGGTGGTCAATTCTCCGGTTGGGCTGACGCTCGACACGCAGGGATATTTGTATATCTGTGAGCGGGGTGAAAATAAGATTCGTCGCGCCAAGTTGTGGTAGGGCTTGGGTAGCGGATTGAATGTCCCGCGCGCACAACCGGTGCGGGAGTTTTCGCGGTTAGCGGATTGCGTCGGGACATGAGGCGAATGACATCGGTTCACACATCCCGCACCCGGTTACTGACACTTCTCTCCAGCCTGTGCGTTCTCGCCCTCATTCTGGGCGGTCTTGGCATTCCCATCGTCAGTTCAGAAGGCATGATCATCCGTGCACAGGCCCTCTCGGGGGACATCCCGACGGCGCCCGAAGATCCCCTCTGGCAGAAAATTGCGCCCATGACCTTGCCGTTGAGCGGCCAGGTGATCACTCGGCCGGTGTGGCCGGAGCCGACGACCCATGCATTGGCGGTCCGCGCCGTGCACAACGGAACCGACATCGCCTTCTTATTGGAATGGCAGGATAATACGAAAAACGATCGCCTGACGCCCGGCACCTTCCGGGACGGTGTTGCGCTGGGATTGCCGCTCGGCGATGCGCCGGCATTTTTCTGTATGGGCCAGCTCGATCATTACATCAATATCTGGCATTGGAAGGCCGATTGGCAGAGCGACATCGACCGGCGTGCGTCCAGGACCACGGAGAAAGACAAGGCGGCCAGTGGTGAACCCCGGCGCTTTGAGGTCATTCCGCGGCGGGCATCCTCGGTGGAAGATTTGATCGGCGGCGGGTTCAGCACCCTGACCACCAAGGAGAAGCAGGGGCGCGTGCAGGGAAAAGCGACGTGGAAAGACGGCACGTGGCGAGTCGTGATGCGTCGGCCGCTGTCGAGTGAAGAGCAGGAGAATGAAGCCAAGCTGATTCCGGGTCGTATTCAGGCCGTGTCGTTTGCCGTGTGGAACGGCGAGAACAAAGAGCGTAACGGACAGAAAGCCATTGCCCCTTGGTTTCAACTCGCGCTGGATCCGGCCACAAAGACGTAATTCTTCCTGGTAGGATGTGACTGTCGGCAGGACGTGCCGATTCCGGTTCAACCTGTGCGGATGAGGCGAGCCCGTTGGAGGGAATGTCCAAGAAGAACCGAACGATGTTCACCAGAGCCCTTTCTCTCGGAAGGGCTCTTTGTGTGTGTGGGGCCTTGTTCACCGCGATGGGATGGGGTTTCCAGGCCGATGCGGGTACCGGCATGAACGGCGAGATGACGGCGGAGGAGGCCGTGCAACTCGGTGAAGAGTTCGGGATCGCGGTCGGCGAAGTCGATGAAGACGTACAGAAGGAACTGAAGTTACAACGGCCCGAAGGCGTGGCGGTCTTCGAAGTGATCGGCAATTCCAGAGCGGACTACGCGGGGATCAAGGTGCGGTCGGTCATCAAGGAGATCGACAAGAAGGAAGTTCGTAATCTGATCGATTTCGGGAAGGCCGTCAAGGCGGCGATGAAAGAGTGCAATTTTACCGTCGGGACCTATGAGCCGGCAGATCCGGGCGATCCGGTCGGCTGGGGCGTGAACTTTCATTTTGTCGGGTGCAAGCGGGACTAATTCAGAACCGGTCATGAGCGCAGCGTGAACGACAAGGGACGATCGATTCAAAAATTGGCGATGGGCGGGGTGCTGCTGTTCATGGCACTACTCAACATCACCTTTCACGAACGGGCGATCGCGCAGAAGACCGATGGCCAGGTGCCGGCCGATTGGATGGCCGAGATCGAAAAGATCTTCATCCGGTCGGAAGATTGTAAACAGTGCCACGATCGCCATTACGAAGAATGGAAGGGGATGCGCGAGCAGACTCCTGATCTGAAATCGTTCGGGCGGGTAGATGCGGCCTTGTTGCATGGTACCTCGTTCGAATCGCCGGTGTTCCGGACGGTGCTGGGGGTGTGGATGCAGACCAATCCGACGATGCAGGAGCGGCAACGTTGTTTGTCCTGCCATGCGCCGGCCGTGACGGTCTTTCCTCAGCACGTCGAGAAGATCAGCGCCCAAGTCCTGTCAGGTAAGCCGCAGATCGAGGGCATTGGCTGTGCAGCCTGCCACCTCATCAATGCCGTCGAAACGACGCCGTTGCCTCCTCCAACCTATAAGGTCCAGCCGGGCGAGATGCTCTACGGTCCCTATGCCGACCCGGAAGAGAACCTGGTCCATCCGGCCACGCAGTTACCGCTGTTTCGTGGCGCGAATTTCTGCACGTCCTGCCATTTCGATAAGGTAAAGGATGTCACGCAGAAGGATTTACCCGGCGAGATTCTGCAAGGGACCATCTGCCAGGATTGTCATATGGAACCCTCCACGGGAAGTTCCACGTCGAAACGCGGCGCCATGACCCGCGCGATCGGCCGCCACTGGTTTCGAGGCGTGGTCATTCCCGGGACCTTGCTGAAGAACCGTAACCTGCAGGCGGAATGGATGCCGCGTATCGAGATAGACGCCACGAAATCCGGAGCGGGAGTGGAAGGCACTGTGCTGGTGAAAGTCGGCAGTCTGCCGCATAGTTTCCCCGACGGTGATCCGGTGTTGAAGCAGTTCCTTCTTGCGATCACCGTTAAGGATGCGCAAGGGAATGTGTTGAGTGAAGAGACGAAACGATTCGGTCTTCCCTACGAGAAGATTCTGCGCGGCCCGATTCCAGACCCGTTCGTCAAGGGCGGGAATACGCGCCGTGTCCCGTTCTCGCAAGCCCTGAAGGATGGAGGAGCGCCGGCGACGATTGAGGTCGTGCTCAGCTATGCATTGATCCCTGAACCGGACGCGGAGCTTAAAGCAAAGTATCTGGCGACGCTGTCGACCGAACAGGAGCGGGCGACCGCAAAAAAGGTCATTGAGGAATACATTCAGCCCCGGATGCTGACCTATCGGGCCAAATCACTCTAAGCTTCCCTGCAGCAGGCGGTGCACTACATGCAGCGAGGATTCAGTACTGTGCGGAGGATACGCCGACGGTGAAGAATCGACGAGGATTACTGCAAGGAGTCGTGATCGGCCTGGTGTTGTTGGCGGTGGCCGTCACCAGCTACGGCGTGCAGCAGGGATTGGCTCAAGATGCCAAGGCCCAGGCCACGATCGAAAAGGCCTTTCCCAGCTCGAGTAAGTGTAAACGATGTCACGAGCGGGTGTTCGAAGAGTGGGAGACGTCGCCGCTTTCGCGTTCGATACACACGCCGACGTTCCGGGCAGCCCTCGATGCCTATCTGACCTCCTCTGCCGGGAAAGACAAAGCCCTGTGCTTTCGCTGTCATGCCCCGCATGTGCGCGAGTTTTCCGACCAGGCTCAATTGTTCGTGACTCAGGCCCAATCCGGTGAGCCGTCATTGGATGGGGTGGCCTGCGTACAATGTCATCTTATCAAGCAAGTCGATCGCACGAAACAGCCGCCTGAGCCAAAGTACGATATCGGCAGCAAAACGATGTATGGGCCGTACAAAGATTTTGCGCAGAATCTGGCACATCAATCGATGGAATTGGCGCTCTTCCACAAGTCTGACCTGTGCCTGAATTGCCACCAGGTGGTGCCCGCGGCGGCAGACCTCGGCAAGGGTAACGATTTGTTGGGGAATTGGGACCAGAGCAAGGCCGTGAAGTCGGGGAAGGAATGCCAGACCTGCCACATGCCTGAGCAGGTTGGGGAATCCGCCAATGGAGAAGCCAAGCGAAAGGTGGCGAATCATACGTTCCCCGGCCGCATCGGTCAGCTCAGGCAGGAGGCGGCCAAGCTGGAGGTCTCGACTAAAGTAGACGGGGAAAAAACGACCGTGACGGTCGCCGTGCAGAGCCTGGTCCCGCACAACCTGCCGACCACCCACCCCGGTTGGGCGAGTGTCGTTTTGGAATTGGAGATCAAGGGCAAGAACCTGAAAACCGTCTTCAACGACAAACGTGTCTATGGTCGGACGTACGCCGATGCCAAGAGCCAGAAGACGGTATTCGATTTTGAGGCGGTGAAGGTGCTTGAAGAAACGGTGCTCAAGCCGGAAGAGAAGCGCGTTGAAACCTTTACGTTCACGACACCGAAGGACACCAAGACGTTCGACGTCGAGGCCGTCCTCAGCTATGCGCCCGTGACCGGGCCGGCAGCGTTTCTGCAGCGCATCGAGGCGGAATCCTCCAAAGGCGCGCAGGATCCGGTGTTTCAATCCATCCCCATCGCGAAGTTCAGCGAAAATATTCCGATCGCCAGGTAGCATCGCTCGTTATTCGTGACGCGTATCTTGTCCGGGACCAAGTTGCCCAGGGGCACGAGAAACCTGAGCCACGCTTTACGAGATACGCGGATTATTCGGAGACGATGCTGGAACCGGGGGACTTCATCTTGAAGATCTGAATGGCGCTGTAGATGGCCTTGGCCGGGTGGTTGAGGATGAGTCGTGAGTTGGTGATGTGCGTATCAATCAATTCGTACTGCCCGCCGCTGTAGTACACATCGCAGTCGTCGATCTCGCAATTCTTATACACGTGATTGTCCAGCGCCAGCTTGGTTTTGCTGAATTTCTGCTGATCGATCAGGATATATTCCGGCGCCAGTCCCATCACGCACCCCTCAATCCGCGCGCACTATAACAAAGTCGTTGTTCTTCCGCAAACGACGGGCAGCGAGGCTTCGGCCGAGGTCTCGTGCCTCAAGTCTGCACGCCCCTGATCTTTCGCCTTGATCAGATGCTGACCTCGCTATAGAATGGCGCCACTTTCCCGCTCGTTCGCACCCGTGTCTATTGTCGGGCATGCAGCATTTCTTCCTGCTGCGTTCTCAGCTCGCGATGGGTTCAGGCCACGGAGATTCTGTGACATTCGTCGACCGTTGTGCGTGACTGGTTCATGTTCGCGACGGGGTATTTGCTAGATCCTTTAGCTGGATTCTCAGTTTCACCATTCTGTTAACAGGAGGAGAACACTGTGAGCGACTCAGCGATTGTGACCTTTGCTTTGATTGCGGCGATTGCCGGTATTGCCTATGGCCTCTATCTTGCCATGTGGGTGTTCAAGCTCAACGCGGGTAATGCGAAGATGCAGGAAATTGCGAAAGCGATTCAGGAAGGCGCCGGCGCCTATATGAATCGCCAGTACAAGACGGTGGGCATGGTGGCGGCTGTGTTGTTCGTGGTGCTCTGGGGGGCCGGCGCCGTGTCGGATAAGTTTGGGATGCTGACAGCCATCGGATTCTTAATCGGCGCCGGGGCCTCGGCACTTGCCGGGTATGTGGGCATGATTATCGCGGTCCGGGCGAACGTGCGGACGGCGCAAGCGGCCCACAGCGGCATGAACGCGGCGTTGACCGTCGCGTTCCGTGGCGGCGCGGTGACGGGGCTGTTGCTGATCGGGCTCGGCCTCTTGGCGATTACCAGTTTCTACACACTCGCCTCGCAGATGGCCGGGCAGGAAAAGGCGATTCATGCCTTGCTCAGCCTCGGTTTCGGCGGCAGCCTGATTTCGGTGTTTGCGCGCGTCGGCGGTGGCATCTACACCAAGGCGGCCGACGTGGGCGCGGACCTGGTCGGTAAAGTGGAAGCGGGTATTCCGGAGGATGATCCTCGTAATCCGGCGGTCATCGCCGACAATGTAGGCGACAACGTGGGCGATTGCGCAGGCATGGCGGCCGACCTTTTCGAGACCTACGCGGTGACGACCGTGGCCGCGATGGTACTCGCGTTCACGATGTTCAAGGGTGTCAGCGCACCGATTCTGTATCCGCTCGCGTTGGGCGGGGTGACCATTTTCGCCACCATCATCGGCATTCTGTTCGTGAAGGTGAGTCCGGGCGGCGAGATCATGCCGGCTCTGTACAAGGGGTTGTTCGTGGCCGGCGGGATTGCGGCCGTGGCGTTCTTCCCGATCACCTCGAAGATTATGGAGGGGGTCGGCGGCGTGAGCGGTCTGAGTTATTACTTGGCGGCGCTGATGGGGCTGGCGGTGACGCTGGCTCTGGTCTTCATTACCGACTACTACACGTCCAAGGAGTATGCGCCGGTCAAGGATATCGCCAAGGCCAGTGAAACGGGACACGCGACGAATATCATTGCCGGCCTGGCGGTGGGCATGCAGTCAACGGCGGCGCCGGTGGTGATTATCGGAGGGGCGATTCTCGGCAGCTTTTGGATCTGCGGCGGCTCGGCATCAGGTGGTTTGTACGGAGTTGCAGTGGCGGCGGTGTCGATGTTGTCGATGGCGGGGATCGTGGTCGCGATCGACGCGTTCGGTCCGATTACGGACAATGCCGGCGGGATTGCTGAAATGGCCCATCTGGGGAAAGAAGTGCGGGACATCACGGATCCGCTCGATGCCGTCGGTAATACGACGAAGGCAGTGACGAAGGGGTATGCGATCGGTTCGGCCGGGCTTGCGGCGGTGGTGTTGTTTGCCGAGTTCGCTCGTGAAGTGGCCAAAGGTACTCAAGCGAGCACCTTCGACTTGTCCAATCCGTCGGTGCTCGTGGGGCTCTTCCTGGGCGGAATGCTGCCGTTCATCTTCGGCGCCTTGTGCATGAAAGCGGTGGGTCAGGCGGCCGGGTTAGTTGTGGAAGAAGTCCGGCGTCAGTTCCGGGCGATTAAAGGCATTATGGAAGGCACCGGAAAGCCGGAGTACGGTACCTGCGTGGATATCGTGACGCAGGCGGCCATTCAGAAAATGATGATTCCGGGATTGATTCCCGTGGTGGCCCCGATCCTGGTGGGCGTGGTTCTTGGACCGCAGGCGCTTGGCGGAGTGCTGGTAGGGAGCATTGTGACGGGTCTCTTTGTGGCCATCTCCATGACGAGCGGCGGCGGCGCGTGGGACAATGCCAAGAAATACATTGAAGAGCAGGGTTTGAAGGGGACCGATACGCATAAGGCGGCGGTGACCGGGGACACGGTCGGCGACCCGTACAAGGATACGGCCGGGCCGGCGATCAATCCGATGATCAAGGTCATCAATATTGTGGCCCTGCTGATCGTCTCCCTCATTGTGAAATAGTTGAAATGGCCAGTTGGGATGCGGCAGGTGCGAGGCCTCTAGACGTTCTATCCGCGATGCCCACCGGATCCGTTCCTCGGCTTGACGCGTTTGAGGACCCTAGAGTAAGGTGACAGGAGATGGGTCATTCGAACACGTTCTGATTGACTGGAGGTGCTCCGATGGAGAAGCAGGAGAGGAGACCGGAATCCAGGAAAGAGTCTCATCAGAAGGAAGAGGTCAAGCCGAATCCAAAGGTCGTCGAGTCCGGAAAAAAAATGAAAGAGGACATCGACAAACTGGTCGATGAAATCGACGACGTACTCGAAAAAAATGCCGAAGAGTTCGTGAAGAACTATGTACAGAAGGGAGGGGAATAGTCCCCTCCTTTTTCTTATCCGCTCCCTGTCTGTCCCTCTCGGTGTTCTCCCGAAGCGCTGCTCGCTCATCTGAGCATTGAGGTGCTTGCACTCCGCGCACCGCTCTTATCTAATGGGCCCCGTTTGACAAAAAATAGATGAGTCGATACCATTCCCTCACTTCTTAGTAACTTCTGATTATTTCAGGCAAAGATAGAGGATTCATGCAGGAAAAGTTATGGGTGTTTCGAGCGGCGGATCGTGCCTTACAGCACACTCTGTCGCAGCAATTATCGATCTCGCCGGTGACGGCGTCGGTGCTGCTTGCGCGCGGTGTCACGACTCCCGATGAAGCGACCCGTTGGATGTCCGGCGTACAGGGCGGACTGCACGATCCATTTCTGCTCCCGGATATGGAACCGGCTGTCGAGCGGTTACATCAGGCCCTCGCTCGCCAGGAGCGGGTCTGTTTTTATGGCGACTACGATGTCGATGGGGTCTCCGCGACGAGTCTCTATCTGTCGTTCTATCAAGGGCTCGGCGGGAATGCCTGTGGGTACATTCCGCACAGGGTTCGCGAAGGTTACGGGTTGAACGAGGGGGCGGTTCGTCGCTTAGCCGAAGAGGGGATTTCGCTGCTGGTCACCTCCGACTGCGGGACGACCTCGCATCATGAGATTGCGGTCGCACGGGAACTCGGCGTGGATGTGATCGTGACGGATCACCATCAAACTGATGCCACGATGCCGGCTGCCCTTGCCGTGCTCAATCCGCACCGGCGCGATGCGATCTATCCGTTCAAAGGGCTGTGTTCGGCGGGGTTAGCGTATAAGGTGGTGTCGGCATACCAGCAGCGGTATGGATCCGGCGACGTGGAGCCTGACTCCTGTTTGGATCTGGTCGCGTTGGCAACGGTGGCCGACATCGTGCCGCTTCAGGACGAGAACCGGATTTTGGTACGGGAAGGCCTGACCCACATCACGCGCGGAGCCCGCGCTGGAATTCGCGCACTCAAGCAGGTCGCCGGTATTGCGAAGGCCTGCACGAGCGAGACGATCGGTTTCCGTCTCGGCCCCCGATTGAATGCCGCAGGACGGCTGGATCATGCCATGCTCTGTGTACGGCTATTGACGACGGAGTCCGATCAGGAGGCGATGCAGATTGCCGAGCAGTTGGAGCAGTTGAACCGCCAGCGGCAACAGATCGAGGAAGGCATTACCCGGGAGGCGGCGACCTATTTGAATCAGGATGAGCCGGCCGCGGCGATCGTCTTGGGCTCGCGTGACTGGCATCTGGGTGTTGTCGGGATTGTGGCCGCCCGTTTGGTGGACCGGTTTCATCGTCCGAGCATCGTGATTGCGATCGATGGGGAGGGCAGAGGGAAGGGCTCGGCCAGGACGGTGGAGGGGTTCAATCTGTATCAGGGATTGTCCGAGTGCAAGGATCTGCTGGAGGCCTATGGCGGTCACCCGAGTGCCGCCGGACTCACGCTCAAGGAATCACGCTTGGAGGAATTCCGCCGGCGCTTCTGTGAGGTGGCAGCTCAGTGGGCCGGTGGTGCTCGCACGGTTCCGACCCTGCACGTCGATGCCGAGGTGAAGTTGACGGATGTCAATTTCGACCTGATTCAGGAGTTGGAATCCCTGCATCCCTTCGGGGCCGGCAATCCCGAGCCCACATTGGCTGTTCGCGGGCTGGATGTGGTGGATGCGCGAGTCGTCGGCGAGAAGCATCTGAAGTTGCGTGTGCGGCAAGGGCGGTCCTTTATCTTCGATAGTATCGGCTTTCGCATGGGCTCGTTTGAAGAGCTGGGGCTCAGGGCCAATCGGCCGGTGGACCTGGCGTTCAGTCCCGAGCGCAATCATTGGAACGGCTACGATCGGGTGCAGTTGCGTATCAAGGCCCTCCGCATGAGCGGTGAGGTGTCGTAATTATGCCGCACGAGACGGTGACAGAACTCGATCAATTGATCGAGCGGGTGAAGAGCTATAACGTCGAGGCGGATCTGGACCTCGTGCGCCGGGCGTATGACTTTTCGGCCAAGGCCCATGAAGGGCAGATGCGTCGATCCGGCGAGCCCTATTTTCGCCATCCCCTGGCAGTGGCCGGGCTGTTGACCCATTTGAAGACGGACGTGACGGCCATCGTCGCGGGGCTGCTGCATGACACGCTGGAAGATACCCTAGCGACCCCGCTTGAATTGGAGCAGCGGTTTGGAAAAGACGTCGTCCACCTCGTCGACGGCGTGACCAAGATCGGCAAGATCACGTTCCGGAACTACGAGGAAAAACAGGCGGAAAATTTTCGCAAGATGGTTCTGTCGATGGCGGACGATATCCGCGTGGTCCTCATCAAGCTGGCGGATCGACTCCACAACATGCGGACCCTGGAATATCTGAGCGAGGGGAAGCGGCAACAAATCGCCCAGGAGACGCTGGAGATTTATGCCCCACTGGCCAATCGGCTGGGGATCGGTTGGATCAAGAACGAGCTGGAAGACCTCTGTCTAAAACATCTCAAGCCGGATGTCTACGAATCGCTGCGCGTTCGGGTGGCGAAGCGGGACGAAGACCGGCAGCAGTACATCATTGAAGTCATCGACCTGGTGAAGAAGGCCATGGCCGAGGCTGGGCTGCAGGGTGAAGTGTCCGGGCGGCCCAAACACCTGTACGGCATCTACCAGAAGATGGAGAAGCAATCGATCTCGTTCGAGGAAGTGTACGATCTTGCCGCGCTGCGTATCATTACCGACATCAAGATGAACTGTTATGCGCTGCTCGGTGTCATTCATTCGCTGTGGCGCCCATTGCCGGGCCGCTTCAAGGATTACATCGCGATTCCGAAATCCAACATGTATCAGTCGTTACACACCACCGTCGTCGGACCCCAGGGAGAACATGTCGAGTTTCAGATCCGCACGGAGGAGATGCATCGCGTTTCCGAACAGGGCATCGCCGCACACTGGAAATATAAAGAGCACGGGCGGATCGACGAGAAAGACGGAAAGGTTTTTAGTTGGCTGCGCCAGTTCGTCGAATGGAATCAGGATTTGCCTGACAATCGTCAGTTCATGGATTCGGTCAAGCTAGATCTTTTTCACGATGTCGTCTATGTCTTTACTCCTCAGGGCATGGTGAAGGAGTTGCCCAAAGGCTCCACTCCGGTCGATTTTGCCTATTCCGTCCACACAGAAATCGGCGACCATTGTGTGGGGGCGAAGGTGAACGGCAAGATCGTTCCCCTGAAGCACATGATGGAAAGCGGAGATATGGTGGAGATCCTGACCGCCGCCAATCAAACGCCCCACCGGGACTGGTTGAAATTTGTCCGCACGTCGCGCGCGAAAACCAAGATCAAACATTGGATTAAGGCAGAAGAGCAGTCCCGCAGCATCGAGATCGGCAAGCGGTTGCTGGAAGCCGAATTCCGCCGCCATGGCCTGGCGCCGGCGCAGATGATGCGATCGGAACAACTCCTGGCCGTGGCCAAACAGGTCGGGTATGAGACGCCGGAGGAACTGGCCGCCGCCGTCGGCTTCGGTCATGTACCGACTTCGCAGGTCATGAGCAAAATCATTCCGCCCGTCGCGACCGAAGGACAGACCGTCGCCCCCGAGATTCCGCCCCCGCCGAAACCGGTCACCGGACGGGCCGATGACACGGGTGTGCAGGTCAAAGGCGCGCGTGACCTGTTGATGCAGCTTTCCCGCTGCTGCAATCCCGTGCCGGGCGACCGCATCTTGGGCTACATCACCCGGGGGCGTGGGCTCACAATCCATACTGTGGATTGTCCCAATCTGGAAGCGTTGGACTACGACAAGAACCGACTGGTGGAAGTCGAGTGGGACCATTCGACGCCCAGCACGCACTCCGTCAAGGTGTCGGTCATCGCCGTGGACAAGACCGGAGTATTGGCGCATGTTTCGACGGCCATCTCAGAATGCCAGGCCAATATCAGTCGCGCTGAAATTACGACCCGCGAGGACCGGAAGGCGATGCTGGATTTCATCATCGAGGTCCTGGACACCGCACATTTGGCCCGGGTGCTCAAGGCGATTGAAAAAGTCGATGGCATCATCACCGTGCGGCGTGTTCGTTCCTGGCAAGAGCGCTGCTAGCTCGAGAGGTGTTCGTGTGTTCTCCTCCCCGCATCAGGTGAGATCCGCATGAGTCTCGGTCTGCTGGCCGGCACGGTGATGGCGATACTTGCCGTCATGGCTGCGGTGTTGGTGGGCTTGACCTACTTGTTCGCTCGCCGCGGTAAGTCGGCGCCGCCGCTGCCATTTTATGCCGGCGGCGTGGCACTGTTGCTCGTTACCGCTGCGCTGGTCGGCCGCAGCGAATTCGTGAGCCACAGTCCGCATTTTGTCCGGTCGGGACTCGATGTTGCGGCCTGGCTGGGCGCCTCTTTTTTTCTCTTCACGATCCTGGATGCTCTGATCATCGGCGAATGGCTGATTGAACGGGGACAGCGGTACATTCCCGATATCGTTCGGCAGCTGCTCATCGGCACGGAAGTGGTCGCCGCAGGGGTCTTGATCCTCTGGCTGGTCATGGGGATTAACCTCGTGGCCCTGGTGGCGTTGCCGACCGTTGCGGCGGCGATGGTCGGTGTCGCGTTGAAAGATACGCTGACGCGCTTTTTCTCCGGAATTGAGCTGGGAAAGATTGTCAAGGTCGGCGATTGGATCACGGTAGCTGATCGTGAAGGGATTGTGACCCACATCGGCATGGAGCATGTCACGCTGCTGACTCGCGCTCACGATCTTGTGTCGCTGCCCAACGATTTGGTGATTCAGAGCGGGGTGACGAATTTCAACAGGCCGACGACGACGCATTTCTGCAGCGTGTATGTCGATGCCGCTTATCGCACTCCGCCTGAGCAGGTCTGTGCGACATTGCTGGAGGCGGCTGTGGCGGTACCCGGGGTATTGCAGGATCCGAAGGCAACCGCTCTGGTCACGGCGTTTAATGAATCGGCAATTCAGTATCGAATCAAATTTCCGATCGGTGATTTTGCCCAGCGAGATGTGATCGAGAGCCGGATGCGGACGTACATTTGGCATGCTTTCGCGCGCAAGGGGATCGAGATTCCCTTCCCGCAACGAGTGGTGCATCAGACGGGCGAGTCGGAGGTCGTTGCGGACGGCCAGGCGGTTGGACGCATGGTGACGCAACTCGCAGCGGTCGACTTTCTCGGTACGCTCGATGCCAAGCAGCTTGAAATGTTGGCCAAAGAAGCGCGGTGGGAGTTCTACTTGCCCGGCGAGCGAGTGGTTCGTCAGGGGGAGGCCGGAGAGGTCCTCTATGTGATCGCTTCCGGAAAGGCGGATGTGCGGTTGGAGCAAGGGGGGCTCAGTTCTACGGTGACCACGCTTGACGCGGGAAAGTTTTTCGGCGAGATGTCGCTCCTGACCGGCGAGCCGCGTTCGGCCACGGTGGCGGCTGCAACGGAGCTGTTGGTCATCGCCGTCGGGAAAAAGGCTTTGCTGCAGGTTATTCAGGATGATCGCCGGCTGGTCGAGCGAATCGGCGAGGTGGTGGCCCGTAGGCAGGCGGCGACTGCGGCGGCGAAGGCGCAACTGTCTCGTGAGGCAGCAGCCCTTTCGGCAGTCACGCACACGCGTTCCCTCGTCGAGCGCATTCAGAGCTTTTTCTGGGGGGCACGCAAGGCGTAGTGATCAGCGTGAAGAACGGCTAGGGCTGTTTGAAGCTCAGTTTCATGCCGCGTTGAAGCTGCAGCGCCGCTGCGCGGCCCCCGCCGAGTTCGAGAACGTACAGCGCCCCTTCCTCGGAGTGGTACTGAGGACAACCGTCGTCCTGTCTGGTGCAAATGGGGACGTTTCGCTCGATATGGACGATCGTTTTCTTCGCGTCCATCCAGATAATATCGAGGGGAATCTTGGTATTCTTCATCCAGAATGTCCACGGCTGGGCGTCGCCGAAGATAAACAGCATGCCTCGATCGTCCGCCAGATGTTCCCGAAACATCAATCCCTGGGCTCGCTTCAGGGCGGTATCTGCCAATTCAGCCTGAATCAGCGTGCCGGTCGGTGTTTTGACTGCAATCAGTGTGTCGGTCGGAGGAGCATCGAGGGCCCAGCCGGAGCAGGTTCCAAGCAGAGTGGCGATTCCCCAAAGGCAGCCCACGGCAATCTTCAACAGTCCTGGAGACGGTGCGTTATCAAGATGATGTGATGTGATCGGTGCCATGCCGGCATCCTAGCGGGCTCCTCGCAGGTCGTCAAGGTGCCGACGCGGCTGGAGGGAGTGCGCGGGGTACTGGTAAAGTTTGAATCGGTAGCTGCTGGAAAATTCGTATCGGCTCTGGCATCATGCAAGTATGACAAAGCCAAAAGCCAAGACGAAAAAACCAGCAGCCAAGAAGCCCAAGCGTAACCCAACCGATCCACTCGCGCTAGCCCGTTCAGTGGTAGAAGCTGCCATAGGCGAACCGCTCACGCCGAAAAAGCCTAAGAAGAAGGCTCCCCGATCAAAATAGGCGTTGCCATGTATGGCAACCTCAGCGTTTCTCCGCATCTTGGCAACGCCTCATCTACTCGCTGCTTGAATTCTTCCCATGTGCTAGACGCTCGCATTAGCACAATCAGCCCAAACAGGTGCTGGCGAAGTGATGGATTGCCGATATCTTCAGTTAACCACTGATGATGCTTTGCATGTCGACGGCCTTTCTCGTCCAGCGGATTGCGGCTTTCCAATTCCTGCAATATCTTTGGGGCAAGCCTCGCATAGACCAAATCCTTTGTATACGAAGCCACGACCTGCGGACGATTTACGGCCATTCCTTTCCACTCCCATTTCCTAAGCCGGTAAATCTGCTCATAGAATTCATCAGGGAAGACCTTGACCCATGCAACCAGTTCCTTTCGTAAGTACTTTTCGAGAACGGCCTGCAAAGCCAGCTTGTCACGCTCATACTGATACCCTGTGGCCTCGTCGACCAGTGCCACGATACCGACCGCAGCTAACGCCCTTATAAGCGCATCGCAGGCCTTGATGATGCGTTTATATTGTCCCGGTATTTCCTGTTTCCGTTCCTGCAAATCATCTCGGAACTTCAGGTAAACCTCGCAAACATCAGGCAATAGCTGCGCATCGTACCCAACGCCTCGTTTGCCATCCTTCGTCTTGAAAAAGATAGGAGTGGTCGACATGCGCAAACTATCGGAAATAAAAGGCTTAAGAACATCTGCCTGCAGAAAAAACGGCAACCCGTCGACAGTGCTGTAAACTCCAGTTCCAGCCTTTGGGGAGCGTGACCGGCCCAAGGCTCGCAGAAAAGCTGCCTGGGTCAAAAGCCTTTTGCCATTTTGCAATACAGCCGCCGATACATCGGCTCCGCCAAGCTTAAACGCTCCCTCATGTGTAGCTTGCGGCACGTCAGCTTCCCATCTAGCCAATGCCGCCTTTCTCGCAATGGCCTTTCTCTCTTCGGGGGTTAACGCTTCCGCCCGCGCCCTTCCGCCCTTGGCCTTTGATTCATCTGCCATGCTTGCACCTCCAATAAATCATACTTGCATTTTAGCTGTGCAAGCATGTATAGTCAAGACCATCACGGAGGGCGGCCATGAACAAGCTGGACACAAACGACGGGCTCAGGTGGTAGCGGCGCTGGTCGAGGGTTCAAGCGTCAACAGTGTGGTTCGCATGACCGGCGTATCAAAGCCCACCATCCTGAAGTTGCTGGCCGATCTCGGCACAGCATGCGCCAAGTATCAGGATGAGAAGTTGCGCAACCTGCCTTGCAAGCGCGTTCAGGCCGATGAAATTTGGTCATTCTGTTTTGCGAAGGATAAGAATCTGCCCGAAGAACTCAAGGGAAAGTTCGGATTCGGGAGCGTATGGACTTGGACGGCGATTTGCGCGGATACCAAGCTGATGGTGTCGTGGCTCGTTGGAGAGCGTAGCGTGCCCTACGCGATGAAGTTCATGGAAGATCTAGCTTCACGTCTTGCGAGTCGCGTGCAATTGACCACGGACGGACACAAGCCGTATCTGCGAGCCGTTGACGGTGCATTCGGTTCAGATATTGACTACGCCATGCTGGAAAAGATTTATGCGGTTCCACCGCAGGAAGGCGCAACCACTCGCTACAGCCCCGCACAATGCTGCGGAACTAAGACGCATAAGATTATGGGCAAGCCTGATGATGCGCATATCTCTACCAGCTATGCAGAGCGGATGAATTTGCAGATTCGGATGGGGATGAGGCGGTTTACCAGATTGACCAACGCGCACAGCAAGAAGGTTGAAAATCACCGGCACGCCCTGGCGCTCTATTTCATGTATTACAACTTTGCGCGCATCCGTGCGCGGGCCTGTCTTGCAATTTTGCCGGCCCCTATGCCATCCTCGCCCTATCTTTTAGCTTGGATGGAGGTTGTTCATGAAAGAAACGCGACGTGTGTTGTACTTGCGCGGCGTATTTGTGTGTCCGAAGTGCCGCCAATCCTATGTGCAGGAAAAATGGATTGAGGAGTTCAGAATTCGCTGTCACAAGTGCGATTATCGCGGGACCTTGACCCAAGTGTCCGTCGAAGAGCACATGGACGAAGAAACTGTTCGTCGGTAAGCGCTACGGTTCTGTTGGGCGAGTTGCCCGGAGATCCCGTCCCCACTCCTCGATTCGAAGTTGCGACCAGTTTATGCCAGGCCGTTCTTGGCCTGGCCCAGCCGATGTCAGGATTGTTTTTCACCCAACAAGAGGTGCGTCATGATTCAGCTGTGGCGAGTGCTGCTTCTGTGCGTCAGCAGTCTTCTGGCCTGGCCGATCATTGCTCAAGCTGCTGATGACCCGCCCACGATCAATGTGTTGGTGGCGTATCACTCTTTTTCCGGGCATACCGAGCGAATGGCCGAGGCGATCGCGGAGGGTGCTCGATCGGTGTCTCGGACGCATGTGATCCTGAAGCGTATAGGGAAGGTGACGGCTGAGGAATTATTCGCCGCCGATGCCATTGTGCTTGGGTCTCCTGTCTATTGGTCTAACATGGCCGGTGAGATGAAGTCATTTATTGACGATTGGCAATTCAAGTTTGGCGTATTCCCTGAATTTAAATTGAAAAACAAGATAGGGGCTGCGTTCGCAACCGGCGGTCAGATTTCCAGCGGGAAAGAGCTGACGATGCTCTCAATCCTTGCAGCGATGCTGGGGAATCAGATGATTATTGTGAGCGGTGGTGGTGCGTTCGGCGCTTCTGCGACAACAGAAGGCGACAGTCCTGGGATCGATGCGCAAGAACTAACCGGCGCCCGCGAGTTGGGTCGGCGGGTGGCTGACGTGGCCGGTGCGGTCAAGAGGGGATTCGAATCACTGGAAAGTCGGGCCGGTTTGAGCGGGCCGTGATTGCTTCTGGATCGGGATTCTAGGACCGCACAGGATTCTGACAGGTAGTCTCCAGCTGGCTCTTCGCCAGCGAGACAAGTTCATGGATATTCTTCGCGCAACGGCCGCAGCATCCGTTATCGCGCAAGCCGAACTCAGCAACGATTTGTCTCGTGGTCAGGAAGCCCTGACGACCGGCCGCCCGCACATCTGATTCCGTTAAGCCCTTACATAAGCAGACATACATGAGTGGCATCTCCCACTGATGATTGGTTGTCCTTGGGGCGTCTAAGTCAGTCAATTTCTCGATACTGATAACCGTTCTCAACTATTGAGAGTATAGCGGTCGGACGAATTTCTGTCAACATCTGGATAAACCTGGTTCCTGCTTCAGCTGTGATGCGGAGTGGCGACTGCCTCGGAATACACTGTGAAACCGATGGTATTGAGTGGATTGAGGTGTTGGGGAGATGAGGGGAACCTTGGCTCCAGGGCGGCAGTAGCTCGAGCTCGTTGACCTGGGACGTTCAGCTCTCGCCGTATCCTTGCGCAGATACTTGCCCGTTTAGGAAGATGCGCGAACTGTTCGGGCAACATTGAGCGTCGGCAGGTAGAAAATGTGGGCTGCAAAGTACGAAGGCAGGAGGTTCTTTCGAACCTCCTGCCTTCGTTGTGCTGCGGTCCTTCACTGACGAGAGAAGTTGCCCTCTCTCGTCAGTGTGAGTCTTACAGCCAGTTCACGCGCTCGGCCGGCCGGATGTAGATCGGCTCTTCGACCTGAATACGCGCCACTTCCTTGCCCGACTTGTTGAAGCCCAACACGGTATCGTTGTACATGTCGAACCGCTTCCCGTGAATCTGGGTTTCAAACACTTTCGGACCCGGAATGACATCGTACCGGAAGACGATCTGCTGGCTGGCTCTCCAGAGCTGGAGCACCGCCAACAGTTCGCGGCTGGGCACGAGGTACTTCTCGATGGCGTTATCCACGCCCGGGCCGAACATCTGCCGGTTGTACCCCCGAGGGGCATGCCGCGGCGGGATGTAGTAGCCGTTGGGCTCGGTGCCCCACTGGGGATACAGCGGGAGCGCCACCTGCTCCACACGAATCGTGTAGTACAGGGGATGCCAGCGGTCTTCCGCCCACAGGCCGTCTTCCCCGATGCGCATCAACGACTGCATGCGGATTTTCCCCACGCAGGCCGCCATACAACGCGTTTCCATCGGTTCGCCGCCCGTCAGCGGGTCCTTGCCTTCGATGCGCGGATAACACGCAATACACTTCTCCGACACCCGGGTCGTGCCCCGGTACATCGGCTTCTTGAACGGGCACTGCTCCACGCACTTCTTGTACCCGCGGCACCGGTTCTGGTCGATCAACACAATGCCGTCTTCCGGCCGCTTGTAGATCGCCTTGCGCGGGCAGGCTGCCAGGCAGCCCGGATAGGTGCAGTGGTTGCAGATCCGCTGCAGATAGAAGAAATACGTCTCGTGTTCCGGCAAGCTGCTGCCGGAGAGCCGCCACGGTTCGTCGCGCGTAAAGCCCGACTTGTCGATGTTCTCGACCAGGGCCCGCATCGAGGTCGCCGTGTCTTCATAGATGTTCACGAACCGCCATTCCTGGTCCGTGGGGATGTACCCGATCGCCGCCTGCCCGACTTTGGCGCCGGCGTCGAAAATGGTCATTCCCTCGAACACCCCGTACGGCGCATGGTGCTTGCGTCCCACGCGGACGTTCCACACCTGGCCGCCCGGATTCACCTGCTCGATGAGCTGGGTGATCTTCACGTCGTAGAACTGCGGATACCCGCCGTACGGCTTGGTTTCCACGTTGTTCCACCACATGTACTCCTGCCCCTTCGAGAAGAGCCAGGTCGACTTGTCGGCCATCGAACAGGTCTGACAAGCCAAACAGCGATTGATGTTGAACACAAAGGCAAACTGCCACTTCGGATGCCGCTCCTCATACGGATACAGCATCTTCCGTCCCAGTTGCCAGTTATAGACTTCTGGCATTGTGAATCCTCCTTCTGAACATGATCATGTAGTTAATGGTTCGCATTCGTTTCAAGTACCCAGGATCAAGTGCCGAGAGGCGAGCCTCTCAGACTGTGTCGCTCTGTCCTAGACCTTGATCTTGATATGTTCACCCTTAAGCCACTTGATCATGAACTCGTTTTCCTGACCCGGCGTGAACCCGGTCCGGACTGGTTCCCACGGACCACGCGCTCCGATACCGCCGTCTTCCGCCTTGGTGATGCGGATCAAGCATTCCTTCGGAACCGTGTTGATACCGTGGTGATCGATGGCATAGCCCCACTTGAACTTCCAGGCAATCGTGTGTTTGCCGGGCAGTGAGTCGGTCTGGTGCATCGGCATCAACCAGTTCCGGGTAAAGGACTGTTGGGCCCCATACCGGAAGTTGGACTGATAGCCGGTGTCCACCGCGATGGCGCGTCCGTCTGGCCGCGTCTCGTGGCCCTTCACCGATTTCGCCGTCGCCACGTACGGAGCGTGCTTCGCCATCGTCACGTGGTACGGATACGCAGGGTTATACTTCGCCCGGATCATCAAGCGGGCGACCTTGTAGAACGGATCCGACGGCTTCCAGCCACGATAGGGCCGGTCCACCGGGTTACCGTCGACAAAGACGTAGTCGCCGTCGTTGATGCCGCGGTCTTTCGCCGCCTGCGGGTTGATGTGCAACTGGTGCTCACCGACACCCGGCGTCCGTTTGTCCATGCGGTACGGATCGCCGAAGTTCGACTCGTAAATCTGCACCCAGTCGTTCACCGACCATTGGCTGTGCACCCGGTGCCGGGTCTTAGGCGTCACGCAGTAGAACTGGTAGCCCTTCTCCCACAACGGGTTCGGATGCCGCTTGATTTCCGCCCACGGCAGCTTGATGTTCCGCACGTGCTTGTCATCATGGTGCTGCGCAGTGATTGGAATACCGTAGTCATCCGGCCGAATGAACGGATTGTTCGAGAAAATCGCATTCGGCAGATACGGCGTACACTCCGGGCCTTCCCGGTGCGAAATGAAGTTTTCGCCGTATTCGATGGCTTCCGGCTCGATACGGTAGGTCTCGATACGACCCGACCGCGTCCACTGGGGCTTGGACTCGTTGGTCTCTTCCCAGAGCGGGTGGCGCGGATAGGTGCGTCCCATGACCATCCACCCTTTTTCCGACTTCAACATGACGTCAGCGCTGTATCCGTAGCAGGTGGCGCTGGCATCCAGCATCCGCTGCGGATAAACATCGACGCGGTTCATGTACACGAAGTGGAACACGCCGCGGAAGCGCGCATCTCCGGTCATTTCAGCCAACTTGGCTGCGACGCCGGCGAAGGTGTCCGCATCGTTGCGGGTGTCGTACAGCGGACGGATACCACCCTTCCAGATCTGAATCCACGGATTGGAGACCGTGCCAGTCATTTCCGGATAGGTGAACTCCATCCAGGAGTTACATGCAAACGCCACGTCGGCATGGTTGACGTCCGAGGTCATCTCGATGTCTTGCGTGACAATCATCTCGATGTTCGGATCGACGTTTTTCACCATGTCATAGTGGTGCTTGGCGTTGTTCAAAATGTTCACGTTGGTGACCCAGCGGACTTTGCTGGGGCTCGGCATGTGGGTCTTGCCGGTGAACACCTTCCGTCCGTACTTCGGCGTGTTGACGATCAAGGCCGTATCACCATGGTTCCAGTAACCGACTTCTTCACCATAGTAGTACGAGCGGGTCTTGATCTCTTTGCCGTGAGCATTCGGATCCAAGGTCAGGTTGAACGGATCCTCACCGGTGTGCACCGCGAGTCCCGCGCCGGACCAAGGCACTGCGTTCCAGATACCGGCCTTGTAGTTACCGGACCAGGTATGGCAGCCCGTCCCGAACTTTCCGATGTTGCCGGTGATGGTCATAATGAACGCCGCCGCCCGACCCATTTCCGTCATGTGGAAATAGTGACAGACGCCTTCGCCGTTATGCATCGCGGCCGGCTTGATCGTGCCCGAATCACGCGCCCAACGGACGATGAGGTCCTTCGGTGCGCGGGTGATCTGATGGGTCGTATCCAGATCGTAGTCCTGAAGGTGGACTTGATACATCTGGTAGATCGGCATCACGTCGATTTCGCGACTATTGAGCAACTTGACGCGGAAGGTTCCGGTCAACGCTGGATCAATGCCGCTTTCCTTGAAGTGGAAGCCGACCTGTTCCCGGTGCAGAGGAACAGCCTTCCCCTTCGCCAGGTCCCAGACCATCATGCCGCCGAGCCGTTCGACCTGCTCGGGCTTCAACGACTGGATGCGTCCCGAATAGCTCTTGGAGAAATCCGGGAACTTGTAATCCGCAATCACATCGCGCGGATCGAGATACTGCAACGTATCCGTCCGTACGAGCAACGGCAGGTCGGTAAATTCCTTGATGTAATCGATATCCTGCAAATTCTCATCGAAGATGATCTTTGCAGCGCCGAGGAAGTTCGCGCCATCGGTCTCCGGCCGCACAGGAATCCAGTAGTCTGCGCGGTAGGCCGTCGGGTTGTATTCCGGCGTAATGACGACGATCCGCGCGCCGCGCTCGATGGACTCGAGCTTCCAGTGCGCTTCCGGCATCTTGTTCTCGACGAAGTTCTTACCCCAGCTGGTGTTCAGCTTGGAGAAGCGCATGTCGGAGAGGTCGACGTCGCAGTTCTGGGTCCCGTTCCAGAACGGATGGGAAGGATCTTGGTCGCCGTGCCAGGTGTAGTTGGAGTAGTACTTTCCGCCCTGCGCCTTTTCGGCATCCACTTTGCGGATCCAGGAGTCCAGCAACGGCAGACATCCGCCGTTGAAGCGGGTGTTCATCATCTTGCCGACGATGCCGAGTACCGGCATACCGGCGCGATGCTTGAACGTCCGCACGCCCGCGCCCTTCATCATTTCGATCATTTCCGGAGCATAGCCCTGCTCACGGAGACGACGGGCACCGGCTTCACCGCTGTAGCGCGTCGCGATGAGCACGGCGGCTTTGGCGACATAGGTGAAGGCCGTATCCCAGGACACCCGGTTGAGGTCGTCCAGGAAGCGGCTGTCAAATTTGTATTTGCGCTTCACATCGGGCGTCAGCTCGGGGGAGCCGTCGTCCATCCACTGCTTCCAGCCCTTCCGCATCAACGGACCCTTCAAGCGATAGGGGCCGTACACGCGACGGTGGAAGGTGAAGCCTTTCAAGCACATGCGCGGATTGTGCGCGAACGTTCCGCGGTTGCCATAGAGGTCTTCATAGGTTTGGTGGTCGTAGTTCTGCTCAACGCGCATGACGACGCCGTTCCGGACGAACGCGCGGACGCGACAGCCGTGGGTGTCGTTCGGTGAGCAGCACCAGGTAAAGGATGAGTCGTACCGGTACTGGTCGTGATACACACGTTCCCAGGACCGATCCGGGTACTCACCCAGCGGGTTCCCAACCTCGATGACCGGCTGCAGCGCGGTCAACGCGAGGACTTTATCCGCCACGGCCACGGCCGCGACGGTTCCCGCCGAGATTTTGAGAAACTGTCTCCGTGAAACGGAAACCTGCATAATAGCTACCTCCTTGTGAGGCACATGAGTCCCTCATGCACCTGTTCGTACAACCTCACTACACTCACGTGGATGCAATCTTGTCTGGAGTACCTCCTTTCCGTGTGTCGAATTGGAAACATTCGCCCCTCACAATTCGAAATTGTCGAGCGGACATTCGCTCGCCGTATAGGAGTATTACAATTCACGTGCCGACGATGGCCAAAAATGTGGCGCCGTTTCGTGTTGGTAATAAGGAATTAAAATTAATAAATTCAACAGTTTGTGATTCGTGTTGGGATGGGGAAGAGAAGAGCGATGGATGGCGAAAACTCAGGGGTCAGTAACTGCTGACTACCAGTGTGGATATGCTAGTTAAGATGTTGAAATATAATGATTTGTCTATGTCTGTAAATGCGGACGAGCCGTATTATTGCTATTTTGATCAATGAAAACAATTATTTATGTGGATTCGCGATCGACAGGTGTCATGCTTTGCTGACACCGCTATTTTTCGTCTTTTGTATAGCGGCGCATGATCTCATGGAAGTAGGAGCGGGGCAGTCCGGCGTCCTGGGCAGCGTGGGTGACGTTGCCCTGATGGATCGTCAGTTTGGTTGAGATGTACCGGCGGTTGAAGGCCTCCAGGACCTGTTCCTTGGCTTTCGCATACGGCAGGTGAAGATAGTCTTCTTCCGGGGCCTCACGCTGTCGCTCGTCGGGTACGGCGAGCATGCCGGCTACATCCGCGATACCGATGCGGTCGCCTTTAGCGAGCATGACCGCCCGCTCCATCACGTTCCGCAATTCCCGGACATTCCCCGGCCATGGGTAAGCGACGAGCTCTGTGACGGCGGAAGGATGGAGATCCTCCACGCGTTTCGTAAACTCCTTGGCATAGCGCGCAATGAAGTGTCGCGCGAGAACAGGAATATCCTCCGTCCGTTCACGGAGAGGCGGGACGCGGATCACCATGACGTTCAGGCGAAAGAACAGGTCTTTCCGAAACTCGTTCCGCTTCACCTTTTCGGCCAGGTCCTGATTGGTCGCGGCGATAAAGCGCACGTTAACCTTCCGCTGCTGGGTGCTGCCGACCGCCCGCACTTCCCCGGCTTCCAGCACGCGCAGGAGTTTCGCCTGCAGATTGGCGGGGAGGTCGCCGATTTCGTCGAGAAAGACGGTGCCGTGGCTGCCTGATTCGATCAAGCCGGTTCGGTCCGCCACCGCGCCGGTGAATGCGCCACGGACATGGCCGAATAACTCACTCTCGACAGTGCCTTCCGAAAAGGTGGTGCAGTCGACGACCTGAAACGGGCCGTCGCTGTCGAGACTGCGCTCGTGAATCGCCTTGGCGATCAATTCTTTGCCCGTACCGGTTTCCCCGATGATCAGTGTGGTGGAGGGGACCCGGGCAATGGCTTCGATCATGGCCATCACGTTTCTGATCGGGGGGCTCACACCGACGAGGTTCTTGAAGGGGATGCGGGGAGCGGCAGGCTCATCAGGGGAGGCCTGCAGGAGGATCTCCGACATGCGCATGGCCCGATGAATGCGCGCCGACAGATCCATTGTGTCGTACGGCTTTACGATGTAATCAAACGCGCCATGGCGCATCGCGTCAATGACCGTCTCGATCGCATGGACCCAGCTGACGATGATGACGGGGATGCGCCGATTCAGGTCCTGCACCCGTCGCAGGAGTTCGATTCCGCTCATGCCGGGCAGGCGCACGTCGGCGATGATCAGATCGATCGGTTGTTGTTGCAGCCGCTCCAGCGCGCCTTCGGCCGTGGCGTTGATGACCAGCGTAACCTGTTCATCCTCATGGCGGGGCAGTTCATGCTCGACGGTGCGCAGGAACATATCCACGTCGCCCGCGTCGTCCTCGACCAGCAGGATCGTGAAGACTTTGTGCTTGGTGACTGACATGCGTGTCTTTCTCGGAAACTCCTAAAGCCTGCTCACAGCAATGGTTTGTTGATCTGGTGCGGTTCAGACTGGCCTGGGGTCGGCCATGAGTACGTTGCGTGAATTGCTGTCCTCTGGCCCGTATCTTAGGAGGCGAAGGCGAGGCAAATCAACTCCGCGGCTTACTCCAAGCAGGCCCGTATCCCGACGGCTATTTCTCAAAAATCAGCATGAGGTAGGCCAGGAACAGGAGCAGGTGGACGGCTCCGAGCAGGACATTGGTGCGTCTGACGGCAAAGGTCAGCATGCTGACTACGAAGGTCAGGATCAGGAGGATGGTATCGACGGTGTCGATCCCGAGAATGATGGTGGACTCAGTAAAGAAGCCGATAGCGAGGACGGCTGGAATGGTGAGGCTGATACTCGCGAGCACCGATCCAAGGAGAATATTGACGGAGCGCTGCAATTGATTGGCCAGAGCGGCCCGGACCGCGCCAAGTGATTCGGGGGCCAACACCAGCCCGGCGACCAGCACACCGCCTAACGCATGGGGGGCCTTCCACAGGCGAAGGGTGTAATCGATCGGTGTCGCCACATGTTCCGAGAGAATGACGAGCGGAAGCAGATAGGCCATCAGGAGGAGTGTATGGCGCCAGACAGGTGTCTTCGGGGCCTGTTCAGTCTGATGGAGTAAGGCCATTTTTTGCTTGCTCTGGCTCCGGGGTGCCACGAAATAGTCGCGGTGGCGAAGATTCTGAATCGCGAGAAACACACCGTACAACCCCAGGGACATCACGATGAGAAAGGTGGATTGATGGGGCGAAAACGTGGGACCGGGTGAGGAAATCGTATAACTCGGCAGCACGAGCCCCAACACCGCCAACGGGACAATGACTGCGAGGAACGCGTTCGCCCCTTGCAGATTGTAAGTCTGTTCGTGATACCGCAGACCTCCGAGCAGGAGCGAGAGGCCGACCATGCCGTTCAGCACGATCATGACCACCGCAAACATGGCGTCACGCGCCAGCGACGCATTCCCGTTATCCGTATACATAAAGGCCGAGATCATCATCACTTCGATCCCGGTGACCGACAAGGTCAGAATCACGGTTCCCATCGGTTCGCCGAGCCGCTCTGCGAGGTGCTCCGCATGACGAAGGACGGCAAAGGCGGAGAGAATAATCACGAGCAGGAGCCAGCCGAGGATGGCGCTCAATCGAAGGGGACTAGAGAGGTCGCTCAACCACTCATGGCCATAGTGAAAAAACAGGGCGGCAGTTCCCACAGGCAGGAGCAGGAGCCACTCTCCAAGTGTCCAGCCGGTCGGCTTCGGGGTGTTGCGATTCGGGAAGTGGAGTAGCGGAGACTCGTGCTGAGTGGGTGTAGTGAGTGGCAACATGGTCTACGTGAATCCGCCAATGAACATCGCTGTCGCCCCGCTCAGGAAGTGCTTCTGAGTCCGATGATGCCGAGTACGATGCAGAGCAACGAGAGCACTTTGATGGTCGAGGCAGTTTCTGCGAAGAGAACCATGCCGAGCACGGCGGTGCCTGCCGCGCCGATACCTGTCCACACCGCATATCCCGTTCCCACGGGGATCGTTTTCAAGGCTTGCGCCAGGCAGCCGAAGCTCGCCGCCATGGCAACCAATGTTCCCACTGTGGGCCACGGCCGGGTAAATCCTTCGGTGTACTTCAACCCGATGGCCCAACAGATTTCAAAGAGTCCGGCGACACAGAGTAACGTCCACGCCATAGTTTTGCTTGCATCAACCTTCGTGACGTGTGACCGGGAGAGGGAACATCACAACATGGAAACAGTTCCGGCATAGAGATAACACGATCGTCTCTTCCGGGTAACCTCGGCAGATCACTAGGGACATCGAGCGGGGCGACTGAATGGAATACGGGATGCGCATTCTCATCACAGGGAAAGTCGTCAGCGGGCGGGTTCCTCTTCGAGCGCTGCCGGTTTATCCGGTCGGTCGAACCACTGATACAGCACCGGCAGGACGATCAAGGTCAGGAGGGTGGAACTGACCAGCCCACCGATCACCACGATGGCCAGCGGCCGCTGCACCTCCGATCCGATGCCGTGAGATAGCGCCAATGGAAGCAGCCCGAGCAACGCAACAACCGCCGTCATCAGCACGGGGCGCAATCGGAGTGTGCAACCGGTGACGACCGCCTCCCCCTGATTCATGCCTTCGTCGCGAAGTGTGTTGATGTACGAGACCAGGACGATGCCGTTGAGCACGGCGACTCCGAAGAGGTTGATGAACCCGACGGAGGCCGGCACGCTGAGATACTCGCCTGTCAGCCACAGTGCGGCGATACCGCCGATCAGGGCAAAGGGCAGGTTCAAAATAATCAACGCGGCATGACGCAACGAGTTGAACGACGAAAAGAGAATGAGAAAAATGACGCCGATGGTGATCGGGACAATGATTTTCAACCGAGCCATCGCCCGCTGCATGTTTTCAAACGAACCGCCCCAGAGCAGCCGGTACCCGGTCGGCAGCTGCACCTGCCGGTCGATTTTCGTCTGGGCCTCATGCACGATGCTTTCAATGTCGCGGCCGAACGTATTGAAGCCGACATAGATCCGACGCTGCAGGCCTTCGCGGCTGATCAGTGCGGGGCCTTCGCGCAGTTCCACCTTGGCGATGTCTCCCAGCGGGATCAACGCGCCGGCCGCGGTGGTCAGGAGGATGTTGCTGATGGTGTCGACGCTGTCGCGATATGGCTCTGGATAACGCAGGATGAGGTCGAAGCGGCGCTGACCCTCGTACACGCGGGTGGCGGCGTCGGCGCCGACGGCGGTCGTAATGATTTCCCGGATCTGAGCGACATTGATACCGTGGCGGGCGATCTTGCCGCGATCGATATCGATGGTCAGGTACGACTGTCCGAAGAGTTGCTCCACACGCACGTCCTTGACCCCTTGAATGCCGTTCATGATGCCCTGAATTTTTTCCGCCGTGCTGCGCAGAATGTCCAGGTCTTCGCCGATGACCTTGACGGTGGCTTCCGAACGCACTCCTGAGACCAGCTCATCGACCCGCTGTTGAATCGGCTGGCTGATGAGGAAGTTGGCGCCCGGAATCTGTTGCAACCGGCGGCGGATCGCGTCATCGAGTTGCGATTTGGTCGAGGCGGTTGTCCACTGATCCATCGGGGCGAGCGACACCACGGGATCGCTTGCATTCGGCTCCTGGGGATCGTTGCCCAGTTCAGTCCGGCCGATTTTCGAGACCACCATGCGGGCTTCCGGAAACTCCAGCACCGCCCGCTGCATTTCCTTCTCGATCTCAATCGATTTTTCCAGGGAGATGCCGGGAAGCCGGATCGTTTGAGGCGTGACCGACCCTTCGTTCAAGATGGGAATGAACTCGCCTCCCAGAAAGGGAAACAGCGCCAGGCTGCCGGCGAGCAGGCCGAGCGCGAGCGCGAGCACGGCGGTGCGATGGCCGAGCGCCCATTGGAGCGTCGGCAGGTAGCCACGCTTGACCCAGCGCAGGAGAAAGGTGTCTTCCTCCTTGGGATCCTTGAGGACCAGGGAGCAGAGCACGGGCGACAGGGTCAGCGACAGCAAGAGGGAGATCAGCAGGGCAATGATGATGGTATAGGCCAGGGGCTGGAACATCTTCCCTTCCATGCCTTGCAGGGAAAGGATCGGAAAAAACACGATGATGATAATCAGGATGCCGAAAACGACCGGCTGGCCGACTTCCATGGCTGCCTGCAGAATCAAGGCGGTCTTGCCGGTCGAGGAGCCACGGTGTTCGGAGAGATGGCGATAGACGTTTTCCACTACCACCACGGAGCCGTCCACCATCATGCCGATCGCGATGACCAACCCGCCCAGCGACATCAAATTCGCGGTCAACCCGACCCGATCCATGACGATAAAGGTGGCCAGTGGGGTGAGAATCAAGGTGGCGGTGACGATGAGGGCGCTGCGGACGTTGCCGAGGAAGAGAAAGAGGACCACGACTACCAGCACCACACCTTCGAACAGGGCCTTATAGACGGTGTTCAAGGCGGAGGTGATCAGTTCGATGCGGTCGTAAAATGGGACGATGCGGAGTCCGCCGGGGAGCAGCTTGTGCTGGTGAATGTCGTCGATTTTGGTTTTGACCGCCTGGACGATTTCACGGGCATTGCCGCCGCGGAGCATCAGCACGATCCCGGTGACCGCTTCATGTTTGCCGTTGATGACGGCCGCGCCGTGGCGGATGGCGTGCCCCACGCGAACCTCGGCCACATCCCGCACATAGACCGGGGTGCCGCCCTCTTCTTTTACGACGATTTGTTCGATGTCCGCGAGGGTCTTAATGAGACCGACTCCTCGCACGATAAAGCGCTCGGCGTTCTTTTCCAGAATGTTCCCGCCGGCGTTGGCATTGTTCTGTTCGACCGCACGGAACACATCGTGGAGGGCGAGGTTGTATTTTCGCAGCAGTCCCGGCTCGACCATGACCTGGAACTCTTTGACAAACCCTCCCAGGGAATTCACGTCCACGACATCCGGGAGTCCCTTGAGCAACGGGCGGATCAGCCAGTCCTGGAGGGTGCGCCGGTTCATCAGCTCGGACTCGGAGAGCTGAGCGCCCGCCGTGTCGTCCTGAGGACCTTTCAAGAAATATTGAAAGACTTCACCCAGCCCGGTGGTATTGGGGACCAACTGGGATAGCGAGCCGGGCGGCAGCTGATCCTGGACTTCGAGAATGCGTTCGAGCACCACCTGGCGCGCCAGGTAAATATCGACCGTATCTTCGAAGATCACGTCGATCATGGAAAGGCCGACCTTTGACAGCGAACGCACCTCGACCAGGCCGGGTGAGCCGGTCAATTGGAGTTCGAGGGGAAACGTCACGAACCGTTCGATTTCTTCGGGAGAAAGCCCGGGCGTTTTCGTCACGACCTGGACCAGGACCGTCGTGACATCGGGGAAGGCGTCGATGGGAATGGTTTGGAACGAGTAGATCCCTCCGAGGGCCAGCGCCAGGGCCAGGACGACCACCAGGACACGTTGGCGGAGGGACATTTGCAGCAGCGACGATAACATGCAATCAGATCTGGGAGCCGAACAATTCGGATTTGAGGACGTAGGACCCCTTGACCACGACGGCCTCCTGTTCCTGGACCCCGCCGAAGACCTTGACCTGCTTGCCGTTGGATTCCCCCAATTGGACGTCGCGGACTTCGAAGACCCCCGGTTCACGTTGGACAAAAACGAATTGGCGGTCACGGTCGCGCTGCACGGCCGTTTCGGGAATCAGGAGTGTCTCCGGTTGCGGTTCTGAATACACGCGGACCGTGGCATACATTGAGGGTTTCAGCTTGCGTTCGGGGTTGGACAGTTCGAGCCGCAGTCGCATGGTGCGGGTGGCCGGATCGAGTACGTCTCCGACATACGTGATCCGACCCTGAAAAATCTGCCCCGGATAGGCGGTCACGTGCACTTCCACGGCCTGACCATCTCCCTCCAGGTCGGCCTGGATGTACGGAATATCCTTTTCGGGAATTTTCGCGGTCACCCAGACCTCCGAGAGGTCGGCGACGACAAACAGTTTTTCCGTGGTTTCCACGACCTCGCCCTTGGTCAGATTCCGGGCGATGATCCGGCCGTCGAAGGGAGCGACCACCGGGACGTGTGAACGGATGGTGTGATTGCGATCCAAATTTCGCAAATCCTCGTCGGTGAGTCCCAGGATCAGGAGGCGGTCACGCGTTTCCCGTTGCTCGGCGCGAAGACTGATCATTTCCCCCTCGCGGCGTTGCAATTCAGCCACACCGATGACCTTTTCTTTCAGGAGCAACTCTGCCCGCCGGAAGGCTCGATCGGCGACGTTCAGTTTGGCGGTCGCCTTGAGGTAGGCCGACTGGGCCATACCCAGTTCGCTGCTGTAGAGCAGGGCCAGCAGGGTGCCGCCTTTGACCTCGCGGCCCAGGTCGGCATAGACGTCGATGACCCGCCCGCGGACCAGGGTGGTGATTTCAGCCAAGGCATGCTCATTCGGTTCGATGGTGCCGGGAAAATCGCGAAAGGTGCGAAACTCTCCGCGCGTCAGCGGCTGCACTTCAATGCCGGCCGATTTGATTTTGTCGGCTGTCAGCCGGACCAGGCCGCTCTCGGTCGCAGCGGCGGGCGGATTGGCCCCCGTGGCGTTGGGGGGCGGGCCTTCGCATCCGGAGAGGAGTTGCAGGGACAATGCGCTGAGCAGCAATGTCACGGCCAATCGTGGAAAATAGACGCCGGCGCGGAACCGGGCTGCGCTGAAGTGTTGAAGGACTGGTTTCATTACAGAGCGCCTCCCACGGCGCGTTCCAGGAGCGCGAGTGACATGGAGAGATCGAACTGGGCCTGGGCATAGTCCAGCAAAATCTGACGCTGCACCCGTTGGGCGTCGAGCACTTCGATGAGGCTGGAGGCCCCCTGCTGGAAGCTGAACTTCGCGATCCGCAGCGCTTCATCGGCCTGTTTCAAAAGACCCTTTTCATAGACCTCGATCATGTCCGCAGTCGTTTTCGCATCCTGGAAATGCTGGCTGACGTTTCGGATCAATTCATTTCGCGCACGAAGAAATTCAGCTTCGCCTTTGCGTTTACTTCCGAAGGCCGAGATGATTTCGCCCTGCCGTCGATCCCAGACGGGGGTGGGGAATGTGACGCCGCCGGTGAAGGCTTCTCGACCGATTTCCCGCCAGTAGCTGCCTCCGATCGTGATATTGGGCACACGGGCCTGACGTTCGAATTCCAGGCTATGGTCGGCCTGTTCGACCGACTTGCGCAGGCGCACGATCGTCGGATGTTGGGTGAGCGCGCGTTCGGTCAGAATGTCGATGCCGAATCCCGGGCCCACACGGTGGAGTTGCCCGTCGATGGCGTACGTGGGACCGAGTGAACCGGCCGTCAGGGTGTCGAGCATCACCCGATTGACCCGCACTCGATTGGCCGCTCTGGTCAGCGACTGATTGGCTTTCAACACTTCCACTCCGGAGCGGATCGCTTCGAACTGCGGACTCTCTCCCAGGCGTACCCTGGTCCGTACCGCCTTATCGACATCCTCCACGGTGGCCAGATTCTGCTGTGCGAGGATCAGTGCGCGTTGAGCCAGGAGAAGGTCGTAAAAGGCGACCTTGACGTCGGCGACCAAATTCAGCTGGGTTTCCGCCAGTCCGGCAGAGGCGGCGGCGACGCCGGCTTCACTGGCACGCTGGCGGGCCGCGCGCTTGGACGGCCACTCGATCGGCTGTCCGACGCTCAGATTGAATTCCGTGACCCGCTCACGCACCGCCGGATCGAAGAGTCCCAGGTCGCGCATCCTGCCGACGCCGCTGTTGGCGCTGACCGAAGGGTTGAGGTAGGTGTACGCGGCCACCTGCTGTCCACGGTTCTGATCGATGGTGCCCTCCGCGCTGGCAACCGTGGGATTCCGCGTCAACGCGAAATTCAGCACTGCCTCCAGCGAATAGACCGGATCCGACGATCCCGCGGGCGGCGCGCTTGCCCGGTCGCCGGCGAGACTGGAGGCCGGACTCAAGAGCACGACGAATAGACACGCAAGGAGCGCGACGGCGACGGCCCCGTCGGGTCTGATCGCCGGCCTCGGTCGTTCGCTCCATGGCGTGGATCGTTGCGGAAGGGAGACCGCGCTGAGTTGTGGTCCACATACCCGGCCGTCTCCGGCCTCTGAGTGCTGCTGCGGCGCCTGAATCGGTCCGCGTCGATCTGCGTAGTTCATCGTCGCACTTCCTTCCTCCGCAGAACTGTCCCCGTCACTGAACGGTGCGTCACGACCGCGCGATGTCTGTTGTCCTGCTCCAAACAACGTAGCACCTTCCCGGAGCGAAGTCGATCAAGCGCCCCAGAGCTTGTGTCGCGAGCTACAGTAGGGAGAGGGCAAGGATGGAAGCCAGGCCGGTGATTCCAGTGAGAGTACAGTCTGTGTGGTGTAGGAGGGGTCTCCCAATGACTTGCGATGAAGCGAGTCCAGCACTGTGCGGTTCGATGGAGCCGGCCTGGCGAGTACGTCGAGTATATGGTCGGATGCATCTGGTTGCGAACATTCCTCTGTGACCGATGCGTTGTCGCTCTCCTGGAGACTGCAGTGGTCGGATGTCTTGTAACGACCGGACGACAATCCGCCTGTGGCTCACCCGTGCGGGATCAGCGCCTGGTCGTGTCATATGGAGTGGTTACGCGTCGTAGGGATGTTCTTCTGTGAGTCGGCGATACGAAGTGGTGCACTGGGGGCAATACCCTTCGGAAAAGCTGGGGCCACGCGATGTCACATCGTAAGTGTTTATGAACGTCTGCAAGTCCAACCACACCGCACAGGAACTTCCGTCGGTGCTGTTGTCCTCTACGCGCCAGCAAACTTGACACTGTGTCCGTGCAGACTCCAATCGTCCGGACCTCCCTCGACCGTACCGAGCCAACAAGAAGGATGGGCATGGAGACATCCAAACCCATGGGCGTAGGGTAACGAACGCAAAGAAGAGAGGCAACTAGGCGATATCCTAGGTCGAGGGTGAAATGTCCCGAGGCCGATTTCATTGCGGCTAGCCCAGGCTAGGCCGATGTCAGCCCGTGCGCAAGCGCGTATTTCGTCAGTTCTGCGGTGGTGCGGAGGTTGAGATGAAAGATGATCTGGGCTTTGTGAAACTCGACGGTCTTCGGCGAGATATTCAGCAGCGAGGCAATTTCCTTGATGGTGCGTCCCTCGGCAATGAGCTGCAGCACTTCCCGCTGGCGCGGCGTCAGTTCCTGCCGTTGCGCAAACAGGCCGGCCTGCCCTGCGGAGAGGGTCGTGACCAGATCTTTCGTCAGCAGGGAGGTGACGAAATACTGTCCCTTCAAAACGGAGTCGATGGCTTGCTCCAGTTCTCTGGCCGCGGACCGTTTGAGCAGGTAGGCTGATGCCCCGGCCTTGAAGGCCTCGCTCACATAGGCCGGGTCCGCATGCATGGTGACGAAGATGAGTTTCACGTCGGGCAGCAGCTTCTTTAGTTGGCGCGCGGCATCGACTCCATTTAATAACGGCATGGAGATATCCAGCAGGATCAGATCGGGGCGCATCCGCGTGGCCGCGTCGAGGAGCGCGCGGCCGTCTTCGACCGCCCCCACCACCTCACAACGTTGTTCCACAATTCGCCGGAATCCTTCCAGCACCAGCGTATGGTCGTCGGCCAGTAACACTCGAGGGGGTGTGGTCATACGGGAACCTCCGCGTGCGGAACTTTGATAGAGAGGCGTGTGCCCTGGTGAGGGATCGAATCGATGGTGACGGTGCCGCGGACCAGGCGGAGGCGCTCTGCCATGCTGATCAGACCAAGACCGCGATGGCCGTTCGCCAGTTGCTGGGTGTCAAACCCGACTCCGTCATCCTGCACGGTGAGCGTGATGGCATCGGCCGTCGAAGCGAGGGAAACGATCACCTTATTCGCCCTCGCATGTTTCATCACATTCGCCAGACTCTCCTGGGCGATGCGGTAGAGACAGGTGGCAACGGTTTGCGGCACGGTCGGCGGCGACGGCGACACGTCGAACGTGCCTTGAAGATTCGCGCGTGCCGCGCATTCATCGACCAGGCGCCGCAAGGCAACGGTCAGTCCCAGGTCGTCCAGAATGGACGGATGAAACTGATAGGCCAGATGGCGCACGTCGTCCGACAGCTCGGTGAGCCGGTCCTGGATCGAGCGTAGCTCTTTGCTGCAGTCGCCCGCCGAGGGGGGGAGGCTGCTCTCCAGCGACTCGGCTTGGACGACCAGCATGGCCAGTCGCTGGTTGATGTCGTCATGGAGATCTCTGGAGATGCGCCGGCGTTCCTCCTCCTGGGCCGTGAGGAGACGGGCCGCCAGGTCCCGCAACTCCTGCCGGCTGGTGGCGAGATCGTGCTCGCTGGCGCGCAGGGACTCCTCCGTCTCGACGTGTTCAGAGATTTCACGCAGCAGGGTGTGGTTCACGTCGGCCAGTTCCCTGGTGCGGGCGGCGACGCGCGCTTCAAGTTCGTCCTTCGCCTGATGGAGTCGAATCTCCGCATGATGCCGTTGTCGCAGCAGCACGGCCGAGATCCAGACGACGACGAGACCCAGAGAGGCGTTGGTGACTCCCACCCACAGCGGAATGCTGCTCAGGCGAGGCCCCGCCACGGCCCCGAGGATGAGCAGCCCGGTGGCGCAGGCGGCGGTGAGCAACGGAAGTCGCGGATTCGAGGAGAATGAGGCCAGCAGCACGATTCCGGCGTAGAGCGCGCCGATGGCGACCCCGAGCGGCATGAACAGATCGAGCGCAAAAAGGCCGCAGGTTAATCCGACGATGCCTGGAAGAATCCAACTCTTATGTTTGCCGGCCATCGCCTGCCTGATTCATGTGCGTATTATCCGTTCCCGAGTGGCGCGGTTCAACCCCGGAATACACAGCCTGCCGGCTCAGTCCTGTTCCATTTGCTTCTTGAGGCGCCGGTCCAGGGCGAACCGCGTCAATCCCAGATGTTTGGCGGCCAGGGTTTTGTTGTGATCCGAGAGGCGCACGACTTCCTCGATCAGGGCCGACTCGATATCGGCCAGCGTCTGTTGTCCCAGCACCATTTCAATGCGAAGGGAGGGGTGCTCGCCTTGCGCCATGGCCACGGCGATGTGCGGGGCCTGCTCGCGTAATTCGCGCGGGAGGCAGCCGGCGGTCAAAGTTTTGTCGTGGCAGAGAATCATGGCGCGTTCGATGATGTTCTGGAGCTCGCGAATATTGCCCGGATAGCTGTATCGCTGAAGGAGCTCCTGCGCCTCGGGTTCGATGTCGATGACCTCTTTGCCGAATTCTTTGCCGAATCGCAGCATGGCCTGCATGGACAGCGGCAGAATATCCTCCGTGCGCACGCGCAGGGGCGGGAGTTCGAAGGTCACCACGTTCAGCCGGAAGAAGAGATCTTCCCGGAAGCTGCCGCGCGCGGTGTCCTTCTTGAGGTCGCGATTGGTGGCGGTCATCAAGCGGAAGTCTACCGAGAGGTCTTCCGTGCCGCCCACGCGCCTGAAGGTGCGTTCCTGCAGGACGCGGAGCAGCTTTGCTTGCATGGCCGGGTCCAGGTCGCCGATTTCGTCCAGAAACAATGTGCCGCCTTCGGCCTTCTCCAGCAGCCCGCGTTTGCGCTGATGGGCGCCGGTGAAGGCGCCCCGCTCGTGTCCGAACAGCTCGCTCTCAAAGAGCTCCTTTGGGATGGCCGTGCAGTTCACCGCGACAAAGGGCCCGGACGCGCGCGGGCTATTGCAATGAATGACCCGCGCGAGGAACTCCTTGCCGGTGCCCGTTTCGCCTTGGAGCAGCACGGTGGATTTGGCGTTCTCCGCCACGTCTCGAACCTGGCCGAGCAGGAGCTGCATCGCCGGACTGCGCGCATCGATATTGGAGAGCGCGTACGCGTTGTGCTGGTCTTCAAGCGAAAATTCCACCCGGTGGCGCAGGGTGAGGAATTCGATCGCGCGATCGACGACAGGGTCGACACCGGAGAGGTCGACCGACTTGATCAGGAAATCGTAGGCGCCCAGCCGCATCGCTTCGACCGCATCTTCCACTGTGCCATAGGCGGTCAGCATGATGATCAGCGTCTGGGGCGCGATCGGGCGGAGCTGCCGGAGCGTTTCGACGCCTCCCATGCCGGGCATCTTCAAATCCAGCAGGATGAGGTCCGGCGCATGTTGGGTGACGGCGCGGATCACGTCCTCGCCTGATTCGAACCCGGTCACGGTGTGATGGCGCCGCGAAAGGCGTTTGACGATGGCGGATCGAATGGCTGGTTCGTCATCCGTGACGTAAATCGTGGCCTGCATGCTGTTCCTCTTCCTGCATTCGTAGTGGTTGTTGTCGTAAGGGGGCCCAGACGCGCACGGTGGTGCCGCGTCCCACTTCACTGTCCAAGGCAATTTCTCCGCCGTGTGCTTCGAGAATGTTGCGGCAGATGGCAAGTCCCAATCCTGTCCCCTGCGGTTTGCCGCTCGTGAAAAACGGTTCGAAGACGTGCGGGAGATGGGTGGGGCTGATCCCGGTGCCCCGGTCTGCGACGGTGACTTCCAGTCCCGGCTCCACACCGCGAGCCTGCTGAACCAGGGTGACGGTAGTCGTCCCGCCGGAGGGGCTGGCTTCGATTGCGTTCTGCAGCACGTTGAGCAGCACTTGTTTCAGTTGATCGCGATCGGCCTGAATGGTGTAGGGAGCGTCCGGCGCCGAGAGACGGATCGTCGCCTGTTTGCGCGTGAGCGGGTCATCCAAGACCTTCATGACCTCTTGCACCAGCTGTGCCATGTCGAAGGCGAACGCCACGATCTCACGCGGGCGGGCATAGTCGATGATCTGGTTGACGATTCGATCAAGGCGTTTGGTCTCCTGCAGAATGACGGCCAGATCGGGGCGGCGCGCATCGGTTGGATCGGTATCGTCGAGCAGGAGGGATGTGGTCGAGCCGATGCCGACGAGAGGGTTTCTGATTTCGTGGGCGATGCCTGCGGCTACCTGTCCGAGTGTCGCCAGTCGCTCGGCCCGCCGCAGTCGCGATTGCATGAGATCGAGGGCCGTGATGTCCACGTTGAATCCCTGGTACATGACGACCTCTCCGGAATGATCGCGAATCGGGATGCGCCGGCTCAAGACTTTTCTGACCGTGCCGTCCGCATGAAGAAACCGGAAGACCGTTTCATAGGGTTGCCCTTCTGTCACCGCCTGCGCGAATTCCTCGATGACCCGCTCCCGGTCCTCCGGGTGGATCGCGCGCCGGACTGCATCGGGGTCTTTCTCTTCGCTCGGATCGAGTCCCGCGAGGAGGCTGTTGTAGCGATTGCTGAAGACGAGGGTCATCCCTCGGGTGGTGAAGATCCCGAAGGGCGCATGGTCGACGATACTGCGATACTTGGCCTCCGACCCGGCCAGATCCTGGTTGAGCTGGCGCAGGTTGGCTTCGGACAGTTGCAGCGCCGCAATGTGGGAATGGATGGCCGAGCTCATGGCGTGCATGACACGGGACAGATTGCCGATCTCATCCGTTCTTGTCATGACCGGGACGTGCGGGATCGGATGCGTATCGGCCGCCATCACTGCGGTGGCCAGGCGCTCCAGCGGCGTCGTGATGGAGTGGGCGATGAGGTGCAACGCCGCCACCATGCAGATCAACGCGAAGAGCCCGCCGCCGAGGATGGTCATGAGCATCGTGTCGCGATCCTGGGCGAGTTTCGCGAGTTTGGTATTCAGCGCCGTCTGGGCGAGATGTTCGAAGCGCCCCATGTCCTGGCGAATCTTCAGCATCAGCGTCCGCCCTTTGCCTTCCTCAATGTAGAGTCGGGCCTCGTCAGGGTGGTCCGCCTTCACGGCGTCGATCAGGGTTTCCTTTTCATCGATGAACTGCCGGACGAGTTGTTGAACGGAGGTGATCAACGCGCGTTGATCATCATAGGCGGAGACCTGCGCTTCCAGCGTCCTGCCGATGTTGAGCACATGGTCCTGGGCGGTTCGATAGGGAAACAGATAATGTTCCTGGCTCGTGAGCACGAAACCGCGGAACCCTGTTTCGAGGTCCACGACAAGCCGAAGGTACTCCGAGGCCAATCGCTGGGAGTAGTAGATGTCATTGAGCTGACCTTCGTCGTCGGAGAACGTCGTGACGCTGCGGTAGGTCAAGACGCTGAGGAGCAGAACCGTGAGCGCAGGAATCACCGACGCAAGAAACAACTTGCGGGCAATGGGCAGATTGCTGAGCAGGTCACTCAAGGGCGGTCTTCATCTCCGACGATATCGTAGTCTGTGCGCTTGTCTGTGTGCAACTTTGCCGCCTGATCCGTCCTGTCGAGAGGAATCCCTGCGCCTTCAGCGGTAACGATCCTCGTTCCGCATGCGGTTTTTGCCGCGGGATGCGAGATGAGCGGTTTCGCACCGTGCGCCTGTGCGATCTCGCCCGTATTCATGAAGGTCCTCAATGGAGCGGATGATTCGGATCCGGTCCAGGCAGCGCCGAACGATCTTCCCCATCTGTCTCAGAGCGTTGCGGATGATTGAAAGATACTACGGCACGCGCCTTGCTCAAGCGTGTGACAGAAGGATCTCCGTGACCGTGCCACGCATCGCGCGACGAGTGATGGCCGGCGAACCGAAGAAGGAGGCTGCGATGGACTATGTGAAGCCATACGGCGTGGTGGACAGTATGCTGGCCGGCGGCGCGCTGAAGCTGAGTTTGCCGCCGCGTCAGTTGGTGCTGCGCGGCATGCTGGCCGGCGCCTATCTCGGGATCGGGACGAGCATGGCGGTGACGGTCGCAGTCGAAACCGGATACTGGATTCTCGGCAGCCTGCTCTTCCCCTTCGGATTGGCGCTGGCGATTCTGCTTGGCGCCGAGATCATCACGGGCAGTTTTGCGCTGTTGCCCTGCGCTGCGGTGGCCGGCCAGAAAAATGCCGGTTTGCGAAAGGTCTTTGCAAACTGGGGTTGGGTCTTCCTGGGCAATCTGCTGGGCAGCACCCTGTATGCAGGCCTGTTTGCCATCGCGCTCACCACCGCAGGCGATGCGCAAATCAATGCGGTCGGCACCAAACTCATTGCGATCGCCGAAGCGAAAACCAACTATTACGCGTCACATGGCACGGCCGGGCTCCTCGCGGCGTTCACCAAAGGCATGCTCTGTAACTGGATGGTAAGCCTGGCGGTGGTGGCTGCGTTCATGTCGACGTCATTCTCCGGGAAAATTCTCGCGATCTGGGGACCGACCTTGTTGTTCTTTTCGCAAGGATTCGAGCATGCGGTCGTGAACATGTTTCTCATGCCCGTCGGCATGTTGCTGGGAGCCAATGTCAGTGTGTCGACCTGGTGGCTCTGGAATCAGATCCCGGTGACCTTAGGGAATCTGGTCGGGGGCATGCTGTTTACGGGTTTGGCGATCTATGGAGCGCATCATACGAGTGCGCCGGCCGCGACCCAATCCGTTCCCGCCGCGGTGCCGGCTCAACCGGGGACGGCCCGGGCCGATCAATCGGGCTATTCTCCTTCGTATTAAGTCATGGAGTGCGGCGATGGCGGTTGTCTATCTCAGACGGTTGCATGGGTGGCGCTTCGTGCTGTTCAACGCCGTCCTCGGCCTGTCGCACATCGTCGTGTTGTTCAACGCCGGTTCCTACATTGCCCTGCTGCCGCATGTGTCGGGCGATCTGGGCGGCGTGCTGCCGAGTTTTCTCACCTGGGCGCAGACCGACTTTATGGTCGGGTTGGCCCTGGGATTTCCGCTCGCGCGCTACCTCTCGGGACGTATCGGCGATTACCGCCTGCTGATCGGCGCCTTCATCGTGTATAGCGTGGCGTCGTATTTGTGCGGTGACAGCCAGACGCTCGCGCAGTTCGTTCCTGCTCGCATTGTGCAAGGGATTGCGGGCGGCATCACCCTGCCGATCGCCCAGTCCATGCTGCTCAACGAATACCCCAAACGGTTGAAGGCGGTCGCCTTGACCGTCTGGGGCCTGTTCAGCATTACGCCCTTCACCATCGGGATGCCGGTGGGAGGATACATCGCCTACATGCTCGGGTGGCGTTTTCTGTTCTACCTGGATTTTGTGCTGACACTTGTGATCGTCGGCACGCTGGCCGCTTTGTTGTATGGGCGAGGCTTTCGCCGGCGGTATGCGCGTTTCGATCTGGTCGGGTTCGCCCTGCTGGCGGTGTTGTTGTTGGGACTTCAGACGTTGCTGAACATGGGCAACGATTTTGACTGGTTGGATTCGCCGTTCCTCCAGGCCATCGCGGTGGTGCTGCTCGTGGCATTTCCCTGTTTCATCATTTGGGAACTCGGGGAGCGGCATCCGACCCTGGACCTTCGACTGTTCATGCATCGCAATTTTGTGATCGGCCTCATCAGCCTGACGCTCGGGTTCTTCTCGATCCAAGGGTTATTGTCGCTGTTGATCGTGCAGATCCAACTCATTCTCGGCTATTCGTCCAAGCTGGCCGGGCTGGCGCTGCTGCCGCTGGTCTTGCTCGGGGCGCCTGCCATCGCGGTCATGCATATTCTCTGCAAGTATATCGATGCCCGCTGGTTGATTTGCCTCAATAGTCTGGGCTTTGCCTGGACCTTCTACTGGCTCGGCCTCTACGACGATCCGCATAGTTATGAAGAACTCTTCTGGCCGATGCTCGTCGAAGGCGTTTTTCTGGGATCATTTTTTACGCCTGTGACGGTGTTGACCCTGCACGGCCTGTCCGGTCCGCTCATCATGCGCGCGGCCGAGGTTGCGAATCTCCTACGCGTGGCTGCGGGGGCGTTCGGAATTACGTTTCAAGGCATCGTGCTGTTTCGGCGTATCCACTTTCATCAATTGCATTTGGCCGATCACTTCGGCGGGCGGCAGTCGATCTCGTTCGATCCGATGGGGCAATTGACGGCCAAATTGAGCGGAGCAGGATTATCGCAGGCTCAGATCCAGGCCAAGCTTGGCCTGCTGATCCGGCAAGAAGCGGCGATTCTTGGTCTGAACGACGCGTTTCTGGTCGCCAGCTTCCTGTTCGTCGGATTGGGCATCCTGGTGTGGTTCGCCGATCCGACTCATTTGCCGATGGCGCCGGATCCGGCCGACGAGCTGCGTGAAATGCGGGCGGAAGAATTGATCGAGGAGGTGCCATGAGGTCGCGAGTCACCACCGCACGGCGGTTGCGGATCGGTCTGGGGATCGGCTGCGCGCTCTTCTTCGGCGGGTGTGCCTGGATTCCGAAGGGGGATCAACCGGCGCAATATCTCGAGGCGCCTGAAATGACGGAGACGCTGGCGGAGGTCACGTCCCGGCTTCAGAATTGGCCGGCGGATCGCTGGTGGGAACAGTTCGGCAATCCGGAACTGAACGGGTTGATCGAGCAGTCGCTCAACGATAACCCCGGGTTAAAACATGCGGCGGCGCGGCTACGGCAGGCCACGTCACTGGTGAAGGTCGAAGGTGCGCGGCTTTTGCCGTTTCTCGAAGCGGACGCGTCGCTGACTTACGAGCGCATTTCACAACATGGCGTGTTTGCAGCCCTGAATCCGGAAGTGGCAGGCATCAGGATCATGTACGGGATTATCAACCCGTTGAGCTTCCGGTATGAGTTCGATTTTTGGGGAAAGAACCGGGCCATGCTGGAAGCCGCGCTGGGCCATGCGGCGGCCGAAGAAGCGGAAACGGCCGAAGTTCGACTGCGGCTGACCACCGGCATTGCCCGCGCCTATTTCCGCGGCCAGGCGCTTCAACAGCAACTCGATATCGTCAAAACCATCGTCGGCATCCGACGCGAGCTCAAGACACTGGCGGAGACTCGGTTCCGGCTCGGGCTTGATAACGACCAGCCGGTCAAAATCGCGGTGGCCGACTATGAAGCCGCGTTCAAGCGCCAGGCGGCGATCCGCGATCAGCTGGATGTGCAGCGTCATCTGCTGGCGCGATTAGTCGGCAAGGGGCCGGATGAAGGGGCCCATCTCTTCGCCAAGCCGAAAGTGATCGTTCCCAGTCAGATGGCGGCGCCGGATCATCTGTCCCTGGGATTACTCGTCCATCGGCCCGATCTGGCCGCTGCCCTCTATCGCGCCCACGCCGCCTCGCGTTTGGTCAGAGTGGCGACGACGCAGTTCTATCCCACCATCGATCTGACGGGATTCGTGGGATTCAATGCACTGACATTGGCGAAGGGTACCGACAAGCTGGCCAATTTTCTTTTCAGCGGTCAAAGCTTCACCTACGGCTTGGCGCCCGGATTGCGCATGCCTTGGTTTGAAGGCGGCCGGCTCCGCGGTGAATTGGGGGCGCAACGGGCGGAATACGATGCGGCGGTGGAACTCTACAACGACACGCTGCTGGAAGCGATGCGGGAAGTCGCCGACAGTTTGAGTGCCTGGCAAACGACGAACGAGATCATGGCCTCGCACAAACGGCTGGTGGCCTCGTTGGGCGACGACTGGCGGTTGGCGAAGGTGCGACTCGTGAATGGGCTCGATGATGATCGGGAAGTGCTGCGACATCGTTATCCGGTGCTGGAGCAGGAGTATGCGTTACGGGCGCTGGAGAGCGACCAACTGGTGGCGGCAGTCGATCTGATCGAATCCTTGGGCGGCGGCTATCACAATCCGGACATTGAAAAACGACCGAAACAGAATCCGAGCTAAATCCATGACAACCACAACTGCAGATATGGCTCAGCCTCCGCAATCCTCTGGTGGCCCGCCGCCGGCCGGCTCCTACCGCATCCATCCGAAGGCCATTCGTGCGCGCCGGAATCGACGGCTCCTGGTCGTGGCGGGGTTGGTGCTGGTCGCCACCGTCGCCTATCTGGTGCATTGGTATACGCATGATCGGTTTTGGGTACGAACCGATAACGCCTACGTCACAGGGAACCTGGTGCCGGTGGCGGCGCAGGCCTCCGGCATTGTGACGCAGGTGCTGGCGGAGGAGACACAGTTCGTCAATCGCGGCGACTTGATGATCAAGTTGGACGAACATCAGGCCTACGCTGCACTGGGAAGGGCCCGTGGCCGGTTGGGCGAGGAGGTTCGGCGCATTGCGTCGCTGTTTATCAATCGGAAGCAACTCGCGGAAAAATTACGCTCGCGGCGGGCCCGGCTAGAGTTGGCCGAGCACGACATGGACCGGTATCAACGGGCCGCTCCGAGCGGCGCGATCTCCAAGCAGATCCTGCAAAATACCGCGGACAAAATTGCCAGTTTGGACGCAGAGGTGCGGGAGACCCAGGCCGAGCTGGATTCGCTGGATGCGCAGATCGGGGGCACGACCGTCATGGCCCATCCGGCAGTGGATCTCGCGAAACATCAACTGATCGAAGCGCACCTGGAGTATGCGCGCCAACAGATTCGCGCTCCCATTTCGGGATATGTCGCCAAGCGCAAAGCCCAGGTGGGAGATCGTGTTCAGCCTGGAGCCCTGCTCATGACCATCGTTCCGCTGGATCATCTGTGGGTCGAAGCGAATTTGCGCGAAACCGAACTACAGCATGTCCGTCCAGGCCAGCCGGCCTTGGTCAATGTGAGCCTCTACGGATCGAAGCAAACGTTCCACGGCACGGTCGAGGGTCTGGTGCCGGGGAGCGGTAGCGCGTTCGCCCTGTTGCCTCCGGACAATTCGACCGGGAACTTCATTCACATCGTTGAGCGCGTTCCGGTTCGTATCGCCTTGCCTGCGGACGAACTGCGGGAACATCCGATCCGGCCAGGCCTGTCGACTGTGACCAGCATCAATATCACCGAGTCCGGGCAATCCGTGTGGACCTCCCTGGCGACTCCCTCCACGGCCGAATACGAGACCGATGTATATGCGGACGAATTGCCGATGGCGGAATCGCTGGCAACGGACGTGATCGCGACTAATTTGGTCGTCGGCGATCGAGGCGAGTCGACGGGTTCCCTTCTCGACGATGAGGAAGAAATTCAGCGGATCGTGCCACGAAAAGGTGATGCGCGTACGTCGCCTGAAGGACGGGTTCCGGCGGACCTCGACCGGATGCGTACGCACCGTGATCCGGTGCCGAGTACATTCATTCCCCGACGAAGTCCTGATCTGGGAGTTACGACGACGCCTCTTGCGCCTTCGATCGGTCCACGCTCCGGATCGTTGGTGCCTGAGGCAGGGCGTGGTAGCTCGCGGCTCGGGTCAGGTTTCGAGCCGGGTGAGGGGCGGCCGGTTTTTGGCACAGGACGTCACTAGCAGGTTGCGGAAAAACTCATTTTGAGTCCCAAAGCCACCACAGATACGCGGTGTGGGACGACGTTGAACAGCCTCGCAGGATGCGCAAAAAGGCTGTCCAGCAAGGCCGCAGCGAGCACAGGGGCGAATCGTACTCTTGCGGTACGGCGAGCCGCTGAGCGATGCGAGAAGGCCGCTGGCGGACTTTTTCCGCATCCTGCTAGTGTCCTGACTCAGAAATTCGTCGAAGAAGTCCAGCGTATGAAGTCGTCGTTAATTAAGCAGTTAGCTCCTAACATTATGATGCGAACTTCAGAGTCAGGACACTAGTTTCCTTGTCGGAACATCGGGAAGACAAGCCTTGCCGAACCACCTGATCCGTCAGGCTGCCGCCGGCGTTACATTAAAGTTTGATGAAGATTCGACGAGCGACTGGAATCAGGAATGGGCCCAGCCTATGATGCCGACAGCGCACAAGCCACACCGACCATTGAGGCCTGCCTGTAGGTCACTTCTCTGCGTGCCTTCGCCTCTTCTGACGACGTGTCGCTCCAGCGCGCAGAGTCAGTGAGCCGTTCATAGAGGGTCTATGTTACGGGAAGAAGAAACACGTCGTGCATAACGCGGCGCTTAACTATCGCACCCTGTTGTCCGTCACCAATGTGCTGAATTCTCAGCGCAATCGGCAGAGTCTGTTTCGGGCCGTGACGGATCAGTTGGCGAAAGTCGTCCGGTGGGAGCGGGCCGGCATCACCGTGTACGATTTGAAGTCGGATGCCTTTCGCTTTTATGCAGTGGAAACGAATCTGCCGAAGGTGGTGCTCAGAAGCGACGCGATGATCCCTCGCGCGCACAGCGCGGTGGGGTGGGTCTACGATCATCATCAGGTACACGTGCGGCCCCACCTTCAGCGGGAGCGACTGTTTATCGAGGATGAGAGTTATCTCCAGGAAGGACTTGGTCGCATGATCAACCTTCCTATGGTCGTCCAGGAAGCATGTCTCGGAACGCTGAACATCGGCAGCATCGAGGCGGGGCCTCCGGATCCGGCCGATGTGGATTTTCTCCAGCAGGTGGCCACGCAGATCGGCTTCGCCATCGCTCACGTCAACGCCTACGAAGAAATCACCCGTTTGAAAGAACAGTTGGCGCGGGAAAACGTGTACTTGGCGGAGGAACTGAAGGCCAATCAGGATTTTGGCATCGTCGTGGGGCGAAGCCAGGCGTTCGAGCAGGTGCTGACGCTTGCCAGGCAGGCGGCTCCGACGGGCGCCACGGTGATGGTGACCGGGGAGACCGGAACCGGCAAGGAGGTCTTGGCGCGCGCGATCCACGAGCGGAGTTTGCGGCGCGATCGGGCCTTTGTGCGATTGAATTGCGCAGCGCTCCCCGCTGGATTGATCGAAAGCGAGTTGTTCGGCCACGAGCGGGGCGCCTTTACGGGCGCCGAACATCAGCGGGTCGGCCGGTTCGAGCTTGCCGATGGCGGCACGTTGTTTCTGGATGAGGTCGGCGAGATGCCGCTTGAGGCGCAGGCGAAGCTCTTGCGGGTGCTCCAGGACGGCCTGGTCGATCGAGTCGGCGGCGCGAATGCCATTCCGGTAGATGTCCGGGTGATTGCCGCCACGAACGCCGATTTACACCGGGCGATCCAACAGGGGCGTTTCCGCAGCGATTTGTACTACCGCTTGAACGTGTTTCCCATCCATATGCCTCCGCTCAGAGAACGCCCGGAAGACATCCCCATCCTCGCCCGACACTTCCTGCGGGTTCACTCACGGCGGCTGAAGCGACAGTGTGAAGACTTCGATGGGGTGTCGATGGAGCGATTGGTGCAATACGCCTGGCCGGGAAATGTGCGGGAGCTTGAGAACATCGTGGAGCGTGCATTGATCCTCTCTCACGAGCGCCTGTTGCGTATCGATCCGGCGATGGTGCATGTACGCGTCCCGCCCGAATCTGGTCCTCGACGAACACTGCATGACGAAGAGCGCCACCATATTCTTCAAACGCTCACGTTGCTCGACTGGCGAATCGAAGGCCCCGGCGGCGCTGCAGAGCAGTTGGGGTTGGCCCCGAGCACGCTCCGCAGCCGGATGCGGAAATTGGCCATTCGCCGCCCCTCCCGCAGGTAACCAGTTCCTCCGTGCCCGTCTCTCTCCTCACACATGAATGCCCAATTCCACGATTGATCGTGGTGGAATCGTGGTATCTCACCACGTGTTTTCGTGGCTGCGTCGTGTCGCCCGCGATCTTCATCCAATCTTCATTTCTGCTGTTCGATTTTTCAACGACATAGACATTTCGTCGTGAATCGACCTCGTGGCATGTGAGGTGCACAAGGGGTCGTCGTGATTTTCTATTCTTTTGATCTTCTCACTGATGCGCGTGGTTCTTTGCGCGAAGCGCTGCGCCGCCGTACGACCGGCCGCTCGTGCGGAGGGAACATCGTCGGCCTGGAAGGAGGGTGCATTGGCATTGGCCTGTTCCGGTCATTGGGGAAGTGTTGTGTGGACGCCACGAGTCGTGGCGCCGGTAGGGTGTCCTGTCTTCTTATGAGGAGGTATTCATGATGCAATTATCCCGCAGGCAGTTCTTAAAGGTCTCGGCGGGGACGGTCGCAGTCGCAGCCGTAGCCGACAAGGCTCTGGCATTGACCGCGCTGCAACCGGTCGTCGAGGTCGACAATCCCTTGGGTGAGTATCCGGATCGATCGTGGGAGCGCGTCTATCACGATCAATACCGGTACGACTCATCCTTCACCTGGGTCTGCTCACCGAACGATACCCACGCCTGCCGTATTCGGGCGTTTGTGCGGAACGGTGTCGTGATGCGTGTGGAGCAGAACTACGACCACCAGACCTACGAAGATCTCTACGGCAACCGTGGAACGTTCGCGCACAATCCGCGCATGTGTTTGAAAGGGTTTACCTTCCACCGCCGTGTGTACGGCCCCTATCGCTTGAAGGGGCCCTTGATGCGGAAGGGCTGGAAGCAGTGGATGGACGACGGCTCTCCCGAACTGACGTCGGACGTGAAGCGTAAGTACAAATTCGACAGCCGGTTTCTCGACGACATGGTCCGCGTGTCCTGGGATACGGCCTTCACCTATGTCGCCAAGGGGTTGATCGTCATCGGCACTCGCTACAGCGGTGAAGCCGGTGCACGGCGGTTGCGCGAGCAAGGTTATGCTCCGGAAATGATCGAAATGATGAAGGGCGCGGGCGTGCGGACGTTCAAACATCGCGCCGGTATGCCGATCCTCGGCATGATGGGGAAACATGCCAATACCAGATTCAACAACTGCGTCCTGCCGTTGCTGGACAGCTGGATCCGGAAGGTCAATCCCGATCAGGCGCAGGGCGGGCGCTACTGGAACAACTACACCTGGCACGGCGATCAAGACCCGTCGCAGCCCTGGTGGAACGGCACGCAGAACTGCGACGTCGACCTCTCCGACATGCGCTTCACGAAGCTGAATACCAGCTGGGGGAAAAATTTCGTCGAAAATAAAATGCCGGAAGCGCATTGGAAATTGGAAAGTATGGAACGGGGGGCGCGCCTCGTCATTATCACCCCCGAATACAATCCCACGGCCAGCCGCGCGGACTATTGGATCCCGGTACGTCCCGAGACGGACGGCGCGCTGTTTCTCGGGGCCTCGAAAATCATTCTCGATGAGAATTACCAGGATATCGATTTTATCAAGGGCTTTACGGACATGCCGTTGCTCGTACGGACGGATACCCTCCAGTATTTGGATCCGCATGAAGTGCTGAAAGACTATCGGGTGCCGGATTTCACGAAGTCGTATTCGGGGCGCGTCCAGGGATTAAGCCAAGACCAGGTGCAGCGTCTCGGGGGCATGATGGTCTGGGACCTGGCCAAGGGGAAAGCCGTGCCGCTCCATCGCGAGCAGGTCGGTGTCCATCTGGCTCAAAGCGGCATCGACCCGGCCTTGACGGGCACCTATCGGATCAAGCTGCTCAACGGGCGCGAGGTCGACGTCATGCCGATCTATCAGCTGTATACGATTCACCTCCAGGATTATGACCTGGATACCGTGCATCAGGTGAATCGGGCGCCGAAGGATCTGATTGTTCGCTGGGCGCGGGACTGCGGCACCGTCAAACCCGCGGCGATTCACAATGGGGAGGGTGTCTGTCACTATTTCCACATGACGTCGATGGGACGGGCCGCGGCATTGGTGATGATGCTGACGGGCAATATCGGGAAGTTCGGCACCGGCTGTCATACCTGGTCCGGTAACTACAAGGTGGGGATTTGGCAGGCGGCGCCCTGGTCCGGCGCGGGGGCCAGCGTCTATCTGGGAGAAGATCCCTGGAATTTGAATCTCAGGGACGACGTGCACGGCAAGGAAATCAAATACCGCAAATATTACTACGGTGAGGAGCCGGGGTATTGGAACCATGGCGACAATGCGCTGATCGTCAATACGCCGAAGTACGGTCGCAAGGTGTTCACCGGCAAGACGCATATGCCGAGTCCCAGCAAGGTTCGCTGGGTGGTGAACGTGAACATTCTGAACAACGCCAAGCACCACTATGACATGGTGAAAAACGTCGATCCGAACATCGAGATGCTGGTCACGCAAGACATCGAGATGACCTCGGACGTCAACCATGCCGACGTGGCATTCGCGGTGAATTCGTGGATGGAGTTTACCTATCCCGAAATGACGGCCACGGTGTCGAATCCCTGGGTGCAGATCTGGAAGGGCGGCATCCGCCCTCTGTACGACACCCGGAACGATCTCGATTCGTTCGCCGGCGTCGCCGCGAAGCTGAAAGAAATGACGGGCGAACAGCGGATGGCGGATACGTACAAGTTTGTCTATCACAACCGGGTGGATATTTACGTGCAGCGCATTCTCGATGCGTCGACCACGTTTTTCGGCTACAGCGCCGACGTCATGTTGAAGTCGGAAAAGGGGTGGATGGTCATGTGTCGCACCTATCCGCGGCACCCGCTCTGGGAAGAGACCAACGAGTCCAAGCCGCACTGGACGCGATCGGGACGCTTGGAGACCTACCGTATCGAGCCGGAGGCCATCGAATACGGCGAAAACTTCATTTCACACCGGGAAGGCCCGGAGTGTACCCCGTATATGCCGAATGCCATCATGACGACCAATCCCTATGTCCGGCCGGAGGATTATGGGATTCCCGTGACGGCGCAGCACCATGACGATAAGACGGTGCGGAATATCAAACTGCCGTGGTCGGAAATCAAACAACACCCGAACCCCTTGTGGGAGAAGGGCTACCAGTTCTACTGCGTGACGCCTAAGACCCGGCACCGGGTGCACAGCCAATGGTCGGTGAACGACTGGGTGCAGATTTACGAGTCGAACTTCGGCGATCCGTACCGCATGGACAAACGGACGCCGGGTGTCGGCGAGCACCAGATCCACATCAACCCGCAGGCGGCGAAGGATCGCGGGATCAACGACGGCGATTATTGTTATGTGGACGGCAATCCGGTGGACCGGCCCTATCGCGGCTGGAAGCCGTCGGATCCGTTCTACAAGGTCGCCCGCTTGATGATCCGGGCGAAATACAATCCCTCATACCCGTACCATGTGACGATGGCCAAACACGCTCCCTATGTGTCCACGGCCAAATCCGTCAAGGGGCATGAGACGCGACCGGACGGCCGCGCTATCGCGGTGGATACCGGCTATCAGTCCAACTTCCGGTATGGGGCCCAACAATCATTCACCAGGAGCTGGCTCATGCCGATGCATCAGACCGACTCACTGCCGGGCAAGCAGGCGAATGCGTTGAAATTCAAGTGGGGATTCGAAATCGATCACCACGCGGTCAACACGGTGCCGAAAGAATGCTTGATCCGCATTACCAAGGCGGAAGACGGCGGTATCGGAGCGCGTGGTCCGTGGGAACCAGTCCGGACCGGGTTCACGCCGGGTCAGGAAAACGAGTTCATGGTCAAGTGGCTGAAGGGTGAACATATCAAGATCAAAGTCTAGCGTGACGCGTGAATCGTATCTCGTGAAGCGCCGCTTGCGAAGGGCGCTTCACGAACGACGAGCGACGGATTGCGACTGAAAGGAGCAAGTCAATGCCAGAAGTCTATAACTGGCAACTGGGACGGAAGATGCTGTATCCCTACGAGGAGCGGCATCCGAAGTGGCAGTTTGCCTTTGTGTTCAACATCAATCGCTGTTTGGCTTGTCAGACCTGTTCGATGGCCGACAAGTCGACCTGGCTCTTCTCGAAGGGGCAGGAGTACATGTGGTGGAACAACGTGGAAACCAAGCCGTACGGCGGGTATCCGCAGTTCTACGACGTGAAGATCACCCAGCTCATCGAGCAGGTGAACCCGGGGGGCCAGGTGTGGAACGTCCGCGTGGGACGCAAGCACCATGCGCCGTACGGGGTGTTCGAGGGAATGACCATTTTCGACGCCGGCGCCAAAGTCGGGCAGGCGGCGATCGGGTACATCCCCACGGACCAGGAATGGCGGTTCGTGAACATCTATGAAGACACGGCGACCTCGATGCGGGCCCTGGTCGAGAACATCGACAAGTCGGGCTTTACGCGCGACGAACCGTGGCGGCTCTCCGGCAGCAGCTTGCCGGAACACGAGACGTATTTCTTCTATCTGCAGCGGATCTGCAACCACTGCACCTATCCGGGCTGCCTGGCAGCCTGCCCGCGCAAGGCGATCTACAAGCGGCCGGAAGACGGCATTGTGTTGATCGACCAGAACCGGTGCCGCGGGTACAAGAAGTGCGTGGAGCAGTGCCCGTTCAAGAAGCCGATGTACCGGGGCACGACCCGGGTGTCGGAGAAGTGTATTGCGTGTTATCCGCGCATCGAAGGCAAGGACCCGCTGACGGGCGGCGAACCGATGGAAACGCGTTGTATGGCGGCCTGCGTGGGGAAAATCCGCATGCAGTCGTTGATGCGCATCGGGGAAGACGGCCTGTGGGCGGAAGACCGCTGGCATCCCCTGTACTACACGATTCGTGTGGAGCAGGTGGCGCTCCCGCTGTATCCCCAGTGGGGCACCGAGCCCAACGGCTACTACATCCCGCCGCGGCATGCCCCTCGGGGGTACAACCGGCAGATGTTCGGCCCGGGCGTGGATAACGCCATCGAGAAGTACCTCGTGCCCAGCCGCGAACTGTTGGCGGTGCTCCAGCTCTGGAGAGCCAGCCAGCAGATCGTCTTCCGGTACGATGTCATTCCGGGTCCGAAAGTGTTTGAAACCCAGATTCACGGGAAGCGGTTCGACATGTACAACGATACCGTGTTGGGCTTCAACAAGTCGGGCAAGGAAGTGGCGCGTATTCAGGTCGAAGAGCCGATCTACATCCGGCCGGCCGAGCGCGTGAACTGGCTCTAGGACCGAGGGGCGCGTAAGGTCGTGCAGGGATGCAGCGATGGCCTTGTGCTTGGGGCCATGCCGTCGATCCTGCGAGAGGAAAGCCGGCGGGTAGTCTTCGTGAGGGAGCGATTCTTCACGGAGACTGCCCACGCCGGTGACTTGCCGATGATGCCAGGCACAGTGGGCGAAGTCCTGGCGAAGGCCCAGGGGCGTCATCATGTCTCGGCCCGCTGATTGTAGGAGGCTAGGAATGCGTGACAGAACGTGATGAATTTCAGAGGACGACTCATAGGCGTTCTTGTCGTTGCCGTAGCGGCGCTGGCCGCGGTGTTCTTCGGCCATCTGTTTCTCTTCGAGCAATGGCGGGTTCAGCAGGAGCGACAGCTCCACCGTTCCAAAATTCTCGGGAACGTGGCGCATTTGCAACGGTTGGTCTTGGAGGTGGAAACGAACTTTCGCGGCTATCTGCTCACGGAGCAGCAGTCGTTTCTCGAACCGATTCGTCTGGCGGAGAATCGGCTGAAGACAGGACTGGCTCAATTGACCGATTTGACCGCCGGCACTCCTGGTTTGCAGGCCGGAGTGGGCGTGCTGTCGGCGCGTCTCGATGAATTCGTTGAGAGCAAACAGCGATTGCTCGCAGTCATCGGAGCGGAGCAGCAGGACCTCGTGCGTTCATATGTGCGGGGAGGGAGTGGTCGGGCGTTGTTCCTGACCATCGAAAAAGCCATCGGAGATTTTGAGGTCCGTATCGAGCGCGAACTGCCGAGCGAACCCATCACCTACGACTCGTGGCTGCAGCGAGCGCGCTGGCAGCTGTTGTTTGTGGAAAGTCTGGGTGTCATGGTGTGTGTCTTTCTGACGAGAGCGGTGCTTCTTCCAAATAGAACCGAGCTGGCGCCGAACCCTCGCCCTCTTCTGTAAGTCTATCCGGGCCGGTGATCAGTTCATTCCGTCGAGTCAGGTACCTGTCGCGATCTGTGCCCCATGTCCCTCTCCATGTGTCGATTCGCACAGTGCGTAGCGTGCGAATTCGCTCGATTTGAGGCCGAGGAACTCTGAAAATCATTGGAATTCCGTTCATGAGTAATGGCATGTGCCTTGCTTTGAAGACGTTCATCACGGTGAGCGCGTACGAAACAAGGAGTCAGCCCATGGTACGGATGATCAAGAAAGTCGGAGATCGGGAGTTGGCCTGGGTGATGTTGGCGATTGCCGCGGTCGCTCTCTGGAGCACCTGGGGCTTAGCGAGCTAAATGCGATCCTTCGCCCTGTCGATGCATTCCTTCAGGACCACGGCCTGATTATGTTCGTTGTCGGAGGCCCCATAGAGTAGAGTGACGGTCTGTGCTTGTGCGAGCCGGGCGAGATCTTCGATCGCGCGGTTCTGTTCCGGTCGGTTCAGTTCCTTGCGATAACGTGTCCGAAATTCCATCCACTTGGCCGGGTCATGGCCGAACCATGTGCGGAGTGCCGTGCTGGGAGCCAGTTCCTTTCGCCAGGCATCGAGACGCGCCTGTTTTTTCGTACATCCCCTCGGCCATATCCGGTCGACCAGAATCCGAATCCCATCGTGCGCGTGTGGTGTTTCGTAGACCCGTTTGATTCGAATCATGATGGCACCGCAACAAGCCGCGCGCGGCTACTCCTCGATGCCTACGGCAAGACCGATTGATGCACGGAGCAGATCGTGCCTGGTCACCGAGTAGGTCACCTCTCCGTTCTCCTCGACAGGGAGGTTCAGCAAGTGGTTGTCTACCATGAGTTTGATCGCCTCCGGTATCGGCGTCGATTTACCGACGGCAATGGGATGCCCGGCCATCAGTTCTGTCGCCGTCAGACTGTTCAAGTCCTGTCCTGCCTCAAGGGCCTTGAGGATATCAAATTCACTGATGAATCCCACATAGCGGCCCTCTGCATCCAGCACCGGTCCGCCGGACACATGCGCGGAAAGCAGCTCGATAGTGATCGTCATGCCGTCTTGTGCGGTATGGAATTGGATCGTATTCGTTCCGACGATTTGTCCGACGGTTTTGAAGCCGTCAGCTGGAATTCCTACGTGACTCATGATGTCTCCTTCCGATGCGGCAACAGCCATCGAGGGTGTGAGACGTGTCTGCAGGTCGATGACCTGTGGTCTGCGCTGTTCCTGCGAACTACTGATCTTCCCTTGTGCATCAACTCAGCAAGCGAAGTACCTGTCCGGACGGGTCGCGATTACCTGTATTCCTGCGCCGTTGCAGGCAATGATCATGCGTGCGTGAGCGATTCCGCACGGGGCAGACAGTGCGGAATGTCCCGGCTGACCCGGATTCTCCATGAACCTCGTCGCGAGGCGTTTGAGACCGAAGCCCGGCGGGGGTTCTCGCCCTAAGGCCGCGTAGGCGTACCGGCAGTCCATCGAGGTGGCCGAACGAGAACAACCCCGCCGGGAGAGAGTATCGGACGCCAGAGCAGGTACTCATGAATAGTCCGTGGTTGAGGACATGCGGTCGCGGAGTCAGCATGCCGTAACAGTACTGAATGCCGGATTTCGTTCGCTGCCTGAGTGCCTTCAGCAGGATCGCATATTGCATGGCTTCCTGTGATGGGCTGGAGCACGGGTAAAGCGAGTCGTCCGCTCTGTTCACATGGAGGTGCGTAATGGACACTCAGGTTGTTCCTCCGGGCGATGGTGCCATCGACGAGCAGATTCTTGGTTTGCTGCAGCACCACCGGCGGCTGACCTTCCTGACCCTGGCCGAATCCCTTCCATTGTACACCTGGCATACATTATTTGCGGCGTTGAGCAGGCTCCGCGGGCAACAACAGGTGGACTTGTTACCGCTGGCTGCAGATTACGGAGTGGTCTGGCGGCAGGGGAGAGAATGCCCGTCCCTGATGTCCGAAGGGCGTGCCAGGATGTGATGGCGATGTTGCGCGATGTTGCGATGGACAGAACCGCGCGGCGGGTGCAAGTGATCGAAGGAGGCACAGGATGTCCTGCAGTCGATGCCAGGGCCTGATGGTAGCTGAAAACCTATTTACTCCCAGCGAAGGCCTGTCGCATACGTGGGTGCCGGTGACGCGTTGTCTCAATTGCGGCAACTTGGAAGATTCGTTGATCCGACTGGCGCGACGCCTTCCCGAGCAACTTCAGCGAAGCGTTCGTCCTGGTCCGCGAAGAAGAGGTATATGGATTCACACGTTATGGAGGCCGGAGCGAGACTAGCCGCATGAGTAGTGCGGAGGAGATTGGCCGGCCGTGCCTGACGGATTGAGAGTGGTCCAGCGCGGCCATCGCTGGAAGAAGGAGGTGCCATGGAGGGGTACGGAAAACGTGTGCTGGTTGCGGAGGACGAAGAGAGTGTGCGGCACCTGCTGACCCTGGTGCTCGAAGAAGCCGGCTATACCGTACATGCGGTGGAAGATGGCATGGAAGCTCTGGCCGAAATGAAGAAGCGACGCTTCGATGCGGTGGTTGCGGATTACCGCATGCCCCGTCTGGATGGGGAGCAATTCCTGCTGTTGAGTCGCCTGATGTGGCCGCAGACTCCGACCGTCCTCCTCTCCGCTGAGCATGCCGATCTGCCTGTCATGTTGAAAATGCAAGGCGCCTGCGCCCTCGTGCCGAAACCCTTCGATTCGCAGGGGCTGTTACAGACGCTGCAGGCTGCCGTAGAGGCGGCCTGTAGTTGCTGCTCCCCGAGTCCGATCCCGCGTGAGGGGACGAATAACACCCTCTCGGTATCGCCCTCCTAGCGGGTAGTCACCTCAAGGAAGGCGTCTGTGCGGGATGGAGGATGACCGGGTTGAGGGTGACATTCTGCCGTCTGCTCAGAACCGCCTGAATATGGTATCGTGCGAAAGGCTCTCGCGAGAAGTTGTGTGAGCGGCGGGTGTGTTGGCCGGATACGAGTTCCTATGGAGAATGCATGAAGAAAAAGACGGCGCCTAAGAAGGCCGCTTCGCGTCCGGCGAAACGGATGACATCAGTGGCTAAAGAAGAGAATGCTCCGGGGCCGGTGCAAGATATTCAAGTGCGCATCGCGGCACGGGCGCATGAATTGTATGAGCAACGGGGGTGTTTGGATGGGTACCACCTGCATGACTGGCTGGAAGCAGAGCGGGAAATCCTGGGACACCCGGTGGTGATGGATAAGTCCTCAGAGCGTATCTGACCGGGTGCGCGAATAATCAGCCGGCAAAGTGTGGATAGTTTGCGCCGCCCCTGAAATCAAGGGCGGCGCCGTCTGGTTAGTTCATCGTCTGTTCCAACTGATCGACCATTCCTGAAATCGCATCGAATCCGGATTGCCAGAAGGCGGGGGAGTTCATGTCGACTCCCACCTCCGCAAGGATCGCTTGCGGCGCCTTCGACCCGCCTGCTGCGAGCAGCTCCAGATATTTCGGCACGAACGCGCTGCCTTGTTCCTGATACATGCGATAGAGCGCCAGTACGAGCAGGTTCCCGAAACTATACGCATAACAATAAAACGGGCTGGCGTAGAGGTGCGGAATCGTCAGCCATTCCCATTGGAATTCCTGCGGCACCCGCAGGGACTTGCCGAATTGCTGCCGCAACAACGTCATGTATGTCTGTGCCAGATCGGTTGTTGTCGCCCCCTGGGCCACCATGTCGTGGGCGGTTCGTTCGAACGCGACAAAATAGGCTTGTCGCATGACCGTCGCATAGATATCGTCCAGTTGGTTGACGAGCAGGCTCTGCTTGACGGACCGATTGGTTTCGGTGGCCATCAGGGCATCGGAAAGAATCCGCTCGCCGAAGACCGAGGCTGTTTCCGCCAGCGGCAATGTTGAGTGGAAAGTGAACACATTGTGCTGCTCGGCCATCATGGCATGGACGGCATGGCCTAATTCATGGGCCATGGTGGCGATATCCCGCGCTTCACCGGTGAAATTCAACATGACGTAGGGCGTCAGGTTGGGAGTCACACTGTAACAATAGGCGCCGCCCATTTTCCCCGGCTTCGTGCGGGCATCGATATGGCGATCGGCGAACACGCGTTGCGCCAATTCGGCGAGGCGCGGCGAAAAGCCGTAATAGGCGTCCAGCACCATCCGGACCGCATCCGCATAGCGGTAGGTCTTTTGTTCGGCCCGGTGCGGCGCATAGATGTGGTAGCGGTTCATGGTTTTGATCTTGCAAAGTCGTGCCTTCAATTTGAAATACCGTTGGAAGATCGGCGCATTGTTCATGCAGACGGAGAGGAGCGCGTCCACGGCGCGATCCGGAATGTCGTTGCTGAGATTTCGCGACTCCAGCGGCGTCTTGAAGTGCCGCAGCTGAAGATTTTCCGCCTTCCAGTCGTTCACCAGGGTTTTATAGATTTCCCCCAGGAGATCCTGCTGAGACTCATAGACGCGATACATCTCCCGATAGGCGGTTTCCCGGACGGCGGCTTTCGGGCTACGGAGGTAGGCCGTCAGCGCTTCGCGATTCATCGTTTTCTTTTTCCCGTCGATGCGCATCATGAAGGTGAAGCCGTTCGTGACGACATCGTAGAGCTGGTGGACGGCGCTTTGTCCGGTGATGTTCTTGATGTTGATGATCTTCTCTTCCGGTTCCGAGAGCGTATGCGGCTTGAAGCGGCGGATGGTCTCCAGGTGGTAGCGGAAGTCGCCGCTGTTCGCCATGAGGCGCTCCGCATTCCGCTGATCCACACTCTGCCACCACAAATCGAAGAACAGCAGATGGTTTTGGAGGGCGGTGAGCTGCTCTTCCACTTTGGTTTTGAACGACCGGGCCTGGAGCTGTTTCGTGTCTTCGGAGAACCACAAGTACGCGTAGGCTCCGAGGCGACCCGAATCCCTCGCGATCTGTTCCGAGAGGGTGAGGAGATTCAGGAAGCCCTGTTCAGGCATGGTGGCAGACAGCTCTGCGCGCGCCGATTCGAAACGGGAGACTTTCGCGCTCAGGTCTTTCAGGTAACGGTCGAACTGTTTCACCGGATCGGTCACGAGGTCGGAGAGTTCCCAATGATCGGCAAACTCACGGGAGGCGGACGAACGGCGTGATGACGTAGTAGGGGCAGTCTTGCGCGAAACGGCCATGGTCGAGGCTCCTAGAAAGTAAATGATAGAAGGAATCATACCATCGTCGGAAGCCAACGGCGTGGAGATTCTTCGAAGGCACGCGTCTCCGGAGACGGACGCCCCGTTGACAGCTCTGGCTCGAATGTTACAATCCGCCCCAAGGTGAAGCGATGACCGAACAGGAAATCAACCGCGCGATTCAGTATGTGACAGCCGCGACGTCGTATGGACGGGACACGGTGGCGGAGATTCTCCGGACCGGCTTGTCGGAACTAGCGCAGTTGTCCACGCAGTCAACCTGCCGTTTTGAGCGTGAAGACCTCATGGGCTATCTTTGTCTCTGGACGATGAAACGCACCGGGCATCCGGAGCCGCTGGTGCGTGAAGTGCTTGATGGCGCGGGCCGCTGGCTGGATGAAGTGGCGACGACGGTGGCTCGGCGGCGCGAGGCGCAGGAGAATGCCGGGGATGACGACGAGCCCGGCGCAGCAACGGCGTAAGTACCCACGTTTCACGAGCGATGCTTCACGGACCCCGCGCACTCCGATCAATTGAGCGGAACCGGGGAGCGGGCGGTCAGGTGGGGAGTGTGCTCTTCAGCGCTTCCAGATTTTTCGTCACCATCGCATCACCGTTCTTGGTAGACACGTCGATGCCCTGATCCGACACCTGCCGGCATTCTTCGACCCGATTCAGCTTCTGGAGCGATTGCGCCAGCGCATAATAGGCGGCGGAGTAGGTGGGCTTGACGGTGATGCACTGTCTCAAGGCCTTGGCGGCCTCTTCAAAATTGGCGTCTTCCATATAGGCTTTTCCGAGTCCGAACCAGGCGACGTCATCGTCGGGTTCGATAGCCAGCACTCGTTTCAGCGGTTCGATTCTCGGATTCGGCATCGGCTTCTCCAGGGTCACTCGTCACGGTGAAGCGAGACCGTAGCACGCGTTTCCGCTCATTGTCTACGCTCTTTCCTGCATGATACTCTGGGTTCGTACCTCGTCTCTCGTTCGTCTCTCGCGACAAGTAAGGCATTGGGCTGATAGCCGCCTACGAGATACGCTTCACGTTTCACGGGTTTTTGTCATGGGAACAACCGGGTTCATTTACGATCCACGTTACCTTGAGCACGACATGGGCGCCGGACATCCGGAGTCGCCCAACCGGCTGCGTGCGATCATGCAGCGGCTCGAACAGAGCGGTACACTCGCCAGCCTCACTAGGATCGACCCTCGAACAGCCGAAGACGAGTGGGTCACGCTGGTGCACCGGCCGGAGTATGTCGCGATGCTCAACCGGCAGGCGCCGACGCATGGCCGGATCTCGCTCGACGCCGATACTTCCATGTCACCCGGATCGCTGCGCGCCGCCTATCTCGCGGCCGGTGGAGCCTTGGCGGGGGTGGATGCGATCATGACCGGCCGGGTTCAGCATGCCTTCTGTGCAGTCCGTCCGCCGGGGCATCATGCGGAAGCCGATCGCGCGATGGGCTTCTGCCTGTTCAACAACGTGGCGATCGCAGCGCGGTATGCGCAGAAACGGTATGGCGTGCAACGGGTCCTGATCGTCGATTGGGACGTGCACCACGGGAACGGGACGCAGCACAGCTTCGAGTCAGATCCGTCGGTGCTGTTTTTCAGTACCCAGCAATATCCGCACTACCCCGGGACCGGGCGCGCCGGCGAGTGCGGCCGCGGAGCGGGAGAAGGGCTCACGATCAATGTGCCGATGGAGGCGGGGGAAGGCGACGACGAATACCGGGCGGTGTTTCAGAAAGTTCTGCTGCCGGCCGCCGACGCCTTCAAGCCGGAGTTTGTGATCATCTCCGCCGGTTTTGACGCCCACCGGGACGATCCCCTCGCGAGCATGGGGTTGACTGAAGAAGGGTATGCCGATCTGACGAATATCGTAGCCGGAATTGCCAGGCAACATTGCCGAGGACGCCTGCTGTCGTCGCTTGAAGGCGGGTACAACCTCACGGCGTTGGCCGCATCGGTCGAGCGGCATCTTCAGGCGCTGGTGGCGGCATGAATCTATGGGTGAAGATCCTGCTGGGCGTCGCCGGTCTCGCCGGAGCCATCTACCTCTATTACACCGAGGTGAAACCGGTCGTCATTTTCGGACTTCGGCCGGAGTATGCCCACGCCATTCCTTTTCAGAAGGTACCGGAGGGCCTGACCAGTCTGAAAGCCGAGTCCTGCGGTCAATGCCACCGGGAAATTTATGACGAGTGGAAAACCAGTATCCACGCCCAGGCCTACGAAGACCCGTTCTTTCAAGCCTACTGGAAAAAAGACAAAAACATCTGGGTGTGCTTGAATTGCCACACACCGTTGGAGAATCAACAGCCGACGCTGGTGAAAGACATTCCCCGGGGGCGGGTGGAGAAAGCGACGCAGGAACCGAATCCCCATTTTGACGCCGACCTGCGGAACGAATCGATCACCTGTGCCGCCTGCCATGTGCGCGACGGAGTGATCCTCGGACCATTCGACGATTCCGCCGCGCCGCATCCCACGAAGTTCGACCCTAGTTTCCGCAACGCGCAGTTCTGTTCGCGTTGTCACAACGTGGTCTCCGGTCCGGCCCAGTTTTACAACGTCGGCCCCTGCGGGACCTACGCTGAATATGAAGGCAAGTATTTCATGCAGGAGCGGGGCTTCATCTGCCAAAGTTGCCATATGCCGGAGGTCGACCGGCCGGTGGCCGAAAACGGGCCGATCAGGCGCGGGCGTCGACATCTCTGGCGCGGGGGGCACGATCCCGACATGGTGAAGCGGGCTGTGGCCATTCAGGTGAAAGCCGATCCTCCGGCTCCCAAGCCGGGCGAGCAGGTCACCGTGACCCTCTCCCTCATGAACGCCGGGGCGGGGCACAAAATTCCGACCGGCGATCCGGACCGGCACTTTACGGTGGAATTCACGGTTCAAGACTCAAACCGGCAGGTGCTGGCCGAGAAATCGCACACAATGGGCCGCTGGATTATGTGGCAACCGGCCATCGTAGAGTTGTACGATAACCGCTTGCTCCCCTTGGCCAGCCGGGACTATCAATTTGCCTACCGGATGCCGGAGGCGGCCAAGGGGTTGACGTTGAAGACCCGGGTTCGGTACCACATCCTGACCGACGGGCAGCATGAGATGTTGAGGACCAAGTACGGCCTGATGGCGGACGATCCCTACGCCTTCACGGTCTATGAGCGGGAAGTGCCGCTGAATGAAATGCTGGCGGCCGCGTTGGTCGATCCCTTGCCGGAGCCGCCGCCGATGGCCTGTGCGAGTCCGACCGCATCCAAAGGGTAAGTCATCACCCACCGAGATCGAGGAACCCATGCAACATCCATTACTCATCGATTGTGAAACGCTTCAGAAACGCTTAGGGCAACCGGGCCTGGTCATTCTCGACGTGCGAGGCAGGGCCGCCTATGAGTTCGGAGGTCATATTCCCGGTGCCGTCCATTCCACCTGGCATGAATACAGCGACCCCGATGCCGTGGCTAAAGGTCTGCTGGATCCCGACCTGAAGCGCATCGAGAAACGCGTGCAGGCGCTCGGCATCAATCAGGACAGCGAAGTGGTGATCTATTCGAACCCCTTCGATAACTGGGGCGATGAAGGACGCATGTTCTGGATGCTGGAATACTTAGGTCACAAGAATCTCAAAGTGTTGGACGGCGGCTGGGTGAAATGGATCCATGAACGCCGGCCGTTCGAGCATGGCGCGGTCCGCTGCGCGCCGGGCAACTTCGTCGTGTCGCCGGTCGAGTCGGCGATCATTATGAAGAATGAGTTGAAGGGGATCGCCCGGAAGCCGAACCCGACGACCACGATCGTGGATGCGAGGAGCCTGGAAGAGTATCTCGGAAAAGAAATCTCCGGCATTCCGAGGCCCGGCCATATTCCCGGTGCCGTCCATGTGGCATGGAGCGGATTTTTGAATGCCGATGCGACGGTCAAGGATCTGGCCGCCATCAACGCGCAGTTGGATCTCAAGGGGCTGAATCCGGCGCACGAAACGATCTGCTACTGCACCGGAGGCGTGCGCTCGGCGTGGCTCTATTTCATTTTGCGACTGGCCGGTTATCAGCGGCTGCGTAACTATCCGGGCTCCTGGTGGGAGTGGAGCCGCGATTTCGCCTGTCCCGTGGAAAAGGATTTGCTCGCGTTGCAGAAACTTCTCGGTCTGTCGGAGTCGCAGGTGCCGACCGGCATGCGTCCGTCTTGACAGGATGCAGGCCCCTCTTTATGCTGAAATACAGTATCGTTGGAATCATGCGGTGCACATACTTACAGAGGAGGCTGTTCATGCAGACTGCGAAATGGCGGGGAGTCGTAGTAGCCGGTGTGATGATGGCGCTCGTCGGGGCGCCGATCGTTGCCGGTGTGGCTTTCGCGGCAGGAAATAAGCATCAGGCCGAAGCGGTGGAGCATGCCAAAGAAGCCGTGGCGCATGGGAAGCAGGGCCATGCGGACGCCTTGGTGAAGCATGCCGAAGCGGCGCTGAAGCATGCCGAGGGTGCGGTGGCCGAAACCAAGAATCCGCATGTCACTGAAGCCATCAAGGGGCTCAAGGACGGGATCGAGCACGGCAAGGCCGGCCACGCCGATGTGGCGACCAAAGCCGTTGAGAACGCCCTTCCCCATCTGTCGGAAGGTATGTAGTCGGTTCTTGCGCGTCGACGGCGTGTAAGACGAAACGGGCAGGGCCGTCCCTGCCCGTTTTTCTTTGAGTAGAAAGGCGGCATCATGCGGGTCGGGTATCTCCAATTTGATCCGGTTTTTGGGGAGGTCGCGCGGAACCTCGACCACGTGACTGCTCGACTCGAGCAGGTGGAGACCGACCTGATCGTGCTGCCTGAACTATTCGCGACCGGCTACCAGTTCGTTTCGCAGGAAGAAGTGTTCCAACTTGCAGAGTCGGTGCCGGACGGGGCGACGACGAAACGGCTCGCGGACATTGCCGCACGTCGGGGGATGACCATCGTAGCCGGCCTGCCGGAACGGGACGGCGGGCGCTGTTTCAATTCGGCGGTCGTGGTCGGACCCAAGGGATTCATCGGTTGCTATCGGAAAACGCATCTTTTTTTCGAGGAAACGCTCTGGTTTACTCCGGGTGACAGCGGGTTTCATGTGTGGGACATCGGTCCTGCCAAAGTCGGCGTCATGATCTGCTTCGACTGGTATTATCCGGAATCCGCCCGCACGCTGGCATTGCAGGGCGCGGATATCATCGCGCATCCGTCTAACCTGGTGCTGCCGAACTGTCCCGACTCCATGGTGACCCGCTGCTTGGAGAATCGAGTCTTCAGCGTGACGGCGAATCGGATCGGCAGCGAAGCCCGCGGGGGGAAAGACCGCCTGACGTTTATCGGATTGAGCGAAGTCGTCAGTCCGCGCGGCCGGATTCTGCATCGCGCGCCGCGCGACATCGAGGACCTGACTCTCGTTGAAATCGACCCCGCCGAGGCCAGGCTCAAGGCGCTCAACGATTACAACGATCTTCTGCGCGACCGGCGCCCAGCCTTCTATGCCGACTAATTCCGCGTCGTATCCTTTTCATGACTCAACTTGCGTCACTTACGAACGCACGGTAGGATGAACCATGTCAATTCCACTCGGTAAAGGCATTCTTCTCGTGGCCGCGCCGGCATTGAACGATCCCAACTTCCGACAGACGGTGGTGCTCCTGTGTGAGCACGGGCCGGAAGGGGCGCTGGGTGTGATCGTGAACCGTCCGACCGCCATGTCCATCTCTGAGGCGCTGCCGCAGGTGCCGATTCTGGAAGGTCAACCGCATGTGTTGTATTCCGGCGGCCCCGTGCAAACCAATCAGGTGATGATGCTCTACCGCATCAATCAGACTCCCGAGAATTCGCACCAGGTATTCGATGGTGTCTGCCTCGGCGGCGACCTGGAGATTATGGAGCGGATTCTGATGGAGCAGCCCGGGAAGGAATCGTTTCGGGCGTACTTGGGGTACTCGGGCTGGGGGCCCGGACAGCTGGAGTCGGAAATGCAAACCGGCTCGTGGATTACGCTGCCCGCCGATCCCTCGATTGTGTTTGAAAAAGAGCCGACCCGCATCTGGTCGGATATCTTCCTCTCGCTGGACGACACTTCCCGCCACTATGCGGACATGCCGTTCGATCCCTCCTCGAACTGATCGTATTTCGTCGCTCGTCGTTCGTATCTCGCGAGAGGCACGAGTCTAGCGCTGAGAGTTAGTAGCGTATGGTTCTGGCCTAGAATCCCCCGGTCTGCATGCCTCACGATAGGCCATCAGCTCCTATTTTTTGCGAGATACGCTTCACGAGATACGGCGGCTTCCAGCATCTTCCCCAGAAACCGTCCCGTATGAGACTGCGTGACTTTCGCGACCTGCTCGGGGCGTCCTTCGGCCACGATCTGTCCGCCTGCTTCGCCTCCTTCCGGGCCCAGGTCGATGACCCAATCGGCCGTCTTGATGACATCTAGATTGTGCTCCACGATGATCAAGGTATTCCCGGCATCCACGAGCTTGTGCAGCACCGTCAGCAGTTTCTTGATGTCGTCCAAGTGCAGGCCGGTGGTCGGTTCATCGAGGATATAGAGCAGATTGTGCGCCGAAGGATCCTTCAGTTCGGCGGCGATTTTCAGCCGTTGTGCTTCTCCGCCCGACAGCGTCGTGGCTGCCTGGCCCAGCCGCAGATAGCCCAATCCGATCGAGGACAGTAGGTAGAGTTTTTCGGTCAGCTTCGGTGAGCCAGAGAAAAATGCCTGCGCTTCCGTCACGGTGAGGTTCAGCACATCGTGGATCGTCTTGCCCCGGTACCGGATGCTCAGCACCTCCGGCTTGAAGCGCTTGCCGTCGCATTGCTCGCAGGTGGCATAGATGTCTTCGAAGAAATACATCTCCAGCTTTTCATACCCGTTCCCTTCGCAGCGCTCGCAGCGTCCGTCGGCGGAATTGAAGGAGAAGTGCCCTGGCGTCAAACCGCGGCGCAGGGCCTCCCGCTCGGAGGCGAACAGGGTGCGGATCTCGTCGAAGGCCTTCAGGTAGGTGATGGGGTTGGAGCGCGGCGTCCGGCCGATCGGCTGTTGGTCGATGAGCCGTACGCCCTTCACATGTTCGAGTCCCTTGATGGCCTGGAACTTTCCCATCGGGAGCGACTCGATACGAAAGGCGCGGGCGGCGGCCCGGTACAGCGTCTTTTCGATGAGCGTGCTTTTGCCCGATCCCGAGACGCCGGTGACGCAGACCAGCATGTGGAGCGGAATGCGGACTACGAGATTCTTGAGATTGTGCTCGGCCGCGCCGGCGATGCTCAGGACTTTGCCGTTGCCCGAGCGCCGCATCTTCGGCAGGGGAATGCGGGTCTCTCCGCGCAGGTACCGGGCGGTGAGCGAGGCCGGGTCGGCGAGGAATTGTTCGCGTGGCGCCGCGCAGACGATGTGCCCGCCCTGCTCACCCGAACCGGGTCCCATTTCGACGATGTGGTCTGCGGCCTGAATCATCGACGGATCGTGCTCCACCACGACGACGGTGTTGCCATGATTGGCGAGATCGCGAAGGATCCCGGCCAGGGTGTCCGTGTCGCGGGCATGCAGGCCGATCGTCGGTTCATCCAATACGTAAAGTGTGCCCACCAAACGGGAGCCCAGCTGGTTGGCCAGTGCTATTCGTTGTGCTTCTCCACCGGACAAGGTTTTCGTCTGCCGCGACAGCGTGAGGTAGCTCAATCCTACACGCAGTAGAAAGTTCAGCTTCGCATGCAGTTGGCGCAGAATATCCTTGGCGACCTCCGCGTCGAAGGCGGGCAGGGCCAGGCGCTCGAACCAGGCGGCGGTTGCTTCAATGGTGAGTTCACCGATCTCCACGATATCCTGCCCCGCCAATTTGACGAACCGGGCGGACGGTTTCAGACGGCTGCCGTGGCAGGTCGGGCAGGTGGCCGGACTGCGGTAGCGGCTGAGCAGCACGCGCACATGGAGCTTGTAGCGTTTGGTTTCCAGATAGTCGAAGTACTGCCGGACTCCTTCGACTTGATCGCTCCCTTCCCAGATCAGCTGTTGTACCTCTTCGGGAAGCTCTTGAAACGGGGCCGTCAGATCCACGCCCTGTTTCTTCATCGCCAACAATATTTGCTTCTGCCACCAGTCCGATCCCGGCTTGCTCCAAGGCTCGATGACGCCGCCGGCAAGCGATTTGCTCCGGTCGGGGATGACCAGATCTTTGTCGTATTGCAGGATATTGCCGAACCCTTTGCACTCCGGGCAGGCTCCGAGCGGGTGGTTGAAGGAGAACAGCAGCGGGCGTAACGGTTCGAACGTCCGCCCGCACCCCTGACAGCGAAAGTGGGTGCTATAGGTTCGGAGCCCTTGTCCGATCACCAGGATCTGGCAGGTGCCTTCGGCTTCCTGAAACGCCACTTCGATCGCCTCGATCAACCGGTGTCGGTTATCCGGTCGGAGGACGAGTCGATCCAGCACGACCTGGATGCCCGATTCGCGGGTCTCCGGGAGCACCGCCTGTTCGTGGAGATCCAGGAGTTCCTCGCCGCATCGCAGCCGGGTGAATCCCCGTTTCAGGAGTGAGTCGAGCAGAGAGCGGTCGTGGCCCGGGCCGAGATCCTTGAGGGGAAAGAGCACCATCGCCCGCGCGTCAGGGAATCGTGCCAGCAGTTCCTCGGCGACCGACCCAGGATGGTAACCGCGCGCCTCCTGTTTGCAATCCGGGCAGACGGGCTTGCCGATTTTGGCGAAGAGCAGCCGCAGCAGGTCGGCGAGCTCGGTGGCGGTGCCGACGGTCGAACGGGCGGTGCGGATCGGATTTTTCTGTTCGATCGCGATCGCGGGGCGGATATTGGTAATCCGATCGACGTCGGGCCGGTTCACCTTATCGAGAAACATCCGCGCGTAGGTGGAGAGCGATTCCACATAGCGCCATTGGCCTTCGGCAAACAGTGTGTCGAAGGCCAGGGACGATTTGCCGGATCCGGACAGGCCGGTGACGGCGGTGACCCGGTTGTGAGGGATCCGCAGGGAGATACTCTTGAGATTGTTCTGGCGCGCGCCTTCGACGATCAAGTCGTTCGTGGTGCGATCTGGGAGAATACGGTTGGCCACCCTGGAGTCCTCTGTCGGAAAAAGACCGACTATCGTAGCAAGCGCCGTAGGCGTCTGCAATGTCACCGGCCGGCGTCGGTGCTGAGACCTGTGTGATCCGTTCAGGCAGATTCGTATAATGACCCACTCATCGGGAGGACTCTATGGTTGATCGATCGGCCTATCTCGCGCGCATCGGCTATCAAGGCTCGTTGGTTCCATCGATGGAGACATTGCGCGACTTACATCTCTCCCATGTCCTGACCGTGCCATTCGAAAATCTGGACATCCATCTTGGCCGCCCCATTTCCTTGGAGCCCGCTGCCCTTTTTGAGAAGATCGTGACGAGTCGTCGCGGCGGGTACTGCTTCGAGTTGAACGGGTTGTTTGCGCTGTTGCTAGAAGACCTTGGATTCGCCATCACCAGGTTGGCGGCCCGGGTGTTGTCAGGTGCTACTCGTTCATCTGGACGGGAAGCGCTGGATTGTGGATGTCGGATTCGGAGGGCAGGGATTGCGTGAGCCGTTGCCCTGTGTGGCTGGTCTGGAACATCGGCAAGGGCCGGATCAATTTAGGCTCACGACGGACGAACGGGGAGAGCATGTACTGCAATGTCGTCTCGATGAGGCCTGGACGGATCTCTATTCCTTTACTCTCGAGCCTTGGCTGCCGGTGGACTACCAGTTTGCCAACTACTACCACTCGCATGCACCGGACTCGCTGTTCGTTCAGCGACTGATATGCACGATGCCCACCCTGGATGGGCGGAAAACATTCATCGGTAACCAGCTCAAAGTTCGAGGAATTGATGGCTTGCATGAACTTCATGTAGCAAGTGAAGGGGAGCGAGAACAGCTGCTCCAGGAGCACTTCGGATTGATCATTAACGATCACTTGAGGTTTATTGGTATGGGCGATGAGTAACCGTTCGTTGAGGGGCGGGAGGGGCAAGGGAGGGAGCATGAAGGCACGAGTAGGTCGTCGGCCCAAAACCTATAGTCAGGCAGAGCGGCTTGCCAGAATGCTACGGGCGCTTTCGAGCCGATCGATGTCCATCAACGAGTTGTCCGGCGAGTTCGGGGTCTCCAGGAGGCAGATCTATCGTGACATGGATCGAATTCAAGAAGAAGGCCATCCACTGGAGCAGTCAGATGGCGGTGGAGAAAAGTCGTGGCAATTGCCATTGGGCTATAAGGGGCTGCCGCCGATTACCGTCTCTGCCTACGAACTCATGGCGCTGCATTTTGCAAAAAGGCATCTCGACTATTTGGCGGGTACGCCGTTTGCCGATGACCTCGACGGTCTCATCAAGAAGATCGAGGCGGGGTTGCCCCACAAAATTTTCAATCATCTGTCGCGCGTCAACCAGGTGTTTCTGCCGCGCACCGGTCCGGTTCGGGACTATGCCGGGCAGAAGGTCATTCTCAAGAAGCTTCAGAAGGCGTTGCTCCTGCAGTGCACCGCCGTTCTTCTGCATCGCAAGCCGGACTATGACGACCCGGTTGAGCACCGAGTGGATCCCTATCTGCTGTTGCTGTATCAGTTCGGGTTGTATGTGGTCGGCTATTCGCACCGGGCAAAACAGCTTCGCATGTTTGCCGTTGAGCGGATCGTATCCATGGAGGTCCTTGAAGATCGCTTCATTCTGCCTGAAGGAGTTGAATTGGATCAGGTCTATGACAATCTCTTCGGCTTGGTCGATGAGCCGGCTCAGAGGGTTTGCATTCACTTCACGCCGAACGTTGCCTACTTGGTCAAAGAGCGACGGTGGCATCCGAGCCAAAAGAACGAGATTCAAAAAGACGGTTCCGTCATTGCGACCTTCACCGTTGGTGGAATGGACGAACTTGCTTCGTGGGTGCTTTCCTGGGGACAGGAGGCGAGGGTGCTGGAACCTCAAGTGCTCGTTGAAGCCGTAATCCTTCATCTGGCTCGTGCTTTAGACCGGTATCGCTGAGTTCCTCTTAGAAATTCACTGCAGAGTATCCCACCGCAGAAGGCCCTCGTTGGACATGCGCAGTTGGCGGCCAAGCAGGCCACCTCCTATGTGGAGCCATTAGAACCAGCTTGCGTGCTTCAGCGACAGCGTGCTCAACGGTCTGATCCGGTCCGTTACGATCTATGACATTCTCTGTCACGCCTACATGGTAACGTCCTCTCATCCATTTTATGGGGGAGGGGTGGTCATGCTGACGAGGCGGAATCTCTTCAAGTCTGCCGTGACATTCGGTTTGAGTGCCCTCGCGCCCTGGCTAGATCGGCCAGCTCTCAGCGCGGTGGCGAAGGTGAGGCAGGGTTGTGAGCCGGCTGGAGATGATCCGCCCCCGGAACTCCAGAGTCATCTTCTGGAGATGGAATACTTGGAGAACCTCAAGGATGACTTGGACTGTGCCGAGGTAGTCGCTTTCTTCAGTCCGTCCTTGAAGAGGGGGGCTCGGACGGACACCGATTCTCTGAGGAAGACACGGCATTGCCCCTTTTGCGGCGAAGTGGGTTTGCACGTGGGACCGGAATCCTTCCGCTGCAAGTGGTGCGAGGCAGAAGGTTCGGTGATCGAGTTCCATGCAAGGGTTCATGGAATATCTCATGAGGAGGCGGCGGCGCGGCTCGATGGTCTGTTGAATGACGGGACCCTCAGAGGCCGCCGTTGTGAGAACGAACATGCGTCCAGGATGCTGGTGGAAGCACAAGGCTTCTACCAGGAACTGCTCCGTAAGAAGCCGGAAGGGGCGATCGCCCGACAATGTTTGGCTGAGCAAGGGGTAGCGCAATCCACGATCGAGCGGTTTCGGCTGGGCTATGCGCCGCCTGAGCCGGATGATCTCTTGAGTCGTCATCTGGTCGCTGCCGGATACGTCGTTCCTAAACTCCTGCAAACGCTCCACATGAACGAAGACGGTGAGCAGAAGATGGTCGATCGGTATGGCGGAGGCAATCTGCTCATTCCGATCTGCGATTCGGAGGGGCGTAGTTGGGGATTTATGAAGAAGCCAATTATGTCGCCACAGAGTTCATTGCTGGCAGGATGGACGCAGGACACATTGTCCGTCTCTGAACGGCGGCTGCGCAGGTTGATTTTCCCCCATCCCGCCTGGCCGGAGGATTTCAACCGCCACCAGAGGTTGTTGATTGTAGAGACACCCTGGGAGGTTGTGGCATTGCACAACGCCGGTATCGAGAACGTGGTGTACCTCTTCGACAGCGCGACTGATCCCGTTCGGCTGCGGACCCTGCTGTCCGTTGGTCGGGACTTTGTCTGTGCCTTCGATGCCAAAGGGTACAGGTCGGTGACCGCGTTTCGCTTCGTTGAAAGGCTGGAGCGTGAGGCGCGGCAACTCAGCGTTATGACCGTGCCGTCCCAAGGCGGGCTGATCTCCTCGCTGCAGTCGGGCGGGCGCCAAGCGGTGCAGCATGCGATGAGTCAGGCGATCCCGTTTCACCAGTGGATGGGGGAGTGAGTGTGGGAGGGAGGCTCATCATGGAATGGTTGTTGCCGTTCATTTTGCAGATCGTGATCCCCGCCGATGCGCTGATGCAGGTCACGCTGAACAAGTCCCTGGCACAAGTCATTCAAGAGCAGATCAGTTGCCGGAAAGAATTTAGCGAAGCGAGGCAGGAGTTCGAGCAGGTCAATAATATTGATGATGTTGTAATGCGGTTAAATGCCGTGGACAAACTACGCAGACAAGTGCTACTACGTTGCGGTGTGCGGCCGTGAGCTACTTCAGTGGGAAGTAATGCCATCTATGGAATTGAGTGCGGAGGCAGCCGATGAATGCAAATGAGCTCGATAGCCTGGTGGATGAGATCAGAGTGCTCTTAAAGCCTATCCTGGATAAGGATAAGTCCGGGAAGGTTTTTTATAGCGGACGGCAGACCTTAGAGGGAAAGAACGATTTTTATTTGATGGGACTGAATCCCGGTGGTGACCCCGATACTCCTGATATGAAAAAAGAGACAATCAAACAGTCATTGTCTGATTGGCAGGGGAGAGCGTCCGATTGGTCTGAATATTGTGATGAGTATTGGGGTAAAAAGACATCATGGACGAAGGCGGATCATGGAAATTCGAGGCATCAAAAAGGGGTACGGGATTTTTGTAATGAATGCTTGGGCGAGGATGTGAGAAATGTTTTTTCTGCCAATGCTATTTTTGAGAGGACTGGAAAAGGAGATCACTTGCCAAAGGGTACCAGCCTTGAGCATATCTGTTGGCAAGTCCATCAGTTGTTGTTTTTGAAAGTTCAGCCGAAATACATCATTTGCCTTGGGCATGGACCGGGTAGCTCGTTTGAACGACTAAAAGAAACGCAATGTCTTGATGTTGTTGGTTCTTGCGAGAAGGAATTATTTAAGATGCCGAGTGGAAAAAAGAGTTTTTACATTCGCTGGTTTGAGGCGGCGCAAATTCAGAACCAATCGCCGGGTTTGGAGCGTTTGGTTCGCGTCATAGGTGTTCCTCACCCGAGCTGGTTTCCTCTCGGCGCAGGCTGGTTCAGTGAGGCATGGGGAACGCTCCCCCTGCTCGATGCGAACCCACTCAAAGGTAAAGCACGCGAATAGATACGGCTGACTCCTGTATGTCACTGCCCATTTGTGATCTTTCCTGTCACATTTCCGTCGTAAGCTTCCCTCGGTCATTCTGAACATCTATTCGCTACAACAAGGCGAGGACGGTCCGCGATGCGCGTGGTCGGGAGTCTCGCGTTCCGCAACGATCGACCCCAAGAGCGAATCTCAGGTTGAGGGGAGGCTTTTCGATGAGCAGCCATATCTACACCAACGGGCGCGGTAAGCAGTTTGTCATTGACGAGTCTTTTATCGATGATATGAGGCAGCGGATTTCCATGGACGATGGATCTGATCCGAATGAACTCGCTCATCTCACGCCGGAAATATTGATGGAAATGATTCCAACAATGGAGCGATTTGAAAGATGCCGGCAATTAGAGAGCCTGTGGGATGGTCCGGTGGACCCATGTGATCGGTGATCTGGGCGCCGTCCTAGCCCGGATTACTCATGAATGTCGTCGCGAGGCGGTCGAGACCGAAGGCAGTCGGGGCCTCTCGCAAGCGAGGCCGAACGAGAACAGCCGCACCGGGCGAGAGGATTGAACGACGGAGTAGGCATTCATGAATAGTCCGCGCTAGCTGCTTCAAACAAAATAACAGTCTTCTTTCCTATCTTCTTGTGACCTTCTCTGTCACACCTCCATAGTACGTTCCCCTCGTGCATTTAATGTAAAGGAGGGGAACCATGTTCACCAGACGTACCTTGTTCAAACTCTTGGCGGCAGTTGGCGCTGGCTCGGTCTGGCCGACTCAGGTTAGGTGCGGTGTTCGCAGTCCTGCCGACGGACTGGGAGGTTTTGCTGGTCCCGGTCAAGTATAAGAAGAACATATTGACCTGTGTATGACGGCCCAGTCGCCGTATTGGTTAACTTGACAGTTGCTTGGAAGTTCAGGACAATCCCAGCGGACTCAAGACGGCGAGCCACTTGGATATACTGGTCAGCATACTCAATAGTTAGGTGACATCGCGCACATCACACTATGAAAGTTCCCGGTTTACGAAGTTCATACGAGAAGGTGGGCGGCATCGTCTATTTCGGGCGGATGCTCGACAAGATTCGCCTGCACGCTGCCAGTCGGCTTCCGGACGGGTACAATCTGGGCACGAAGGTGTGGACTTGGTTCGACGCTCGCTGCACGCGCTTTCTGGTGGTCAATTACGAGGCACTTGTTGAGCGTGTGCTTGCTGGCGGCACAGACGAGGAGATTTTGGCTTGGTGCTTTGAGCGCGGTCGCCGGCCTGGCGAGGAGGACATTGAGATTTGGAACGAGTTCATGACCAAACGAGGATGGCGTGACAGTAGCAGCGCCGTGGTAGCAGAGGCCAAGCGATTGCGCGGCTTCGCCGACCGCGACGATATTCAGACCGCGTTTGAGTTTCACCTTGCAGATGAATCATCAGATGAGACACCGCCGCCTAACCAGACACTGGAGCGAACCACGGGCAGGGATGAACGGTTGTTCTGAATTCGAGGCGGTCTGGGCGCTGCCCGTGATCGCTCAGTTCCGGCGTTATACGCACAGGAACTGGCCGATCCGGCTGTTAATCGGATCGGCCTAAACAGAGTTAGGCGACAGCTATGACACCGCTCGCGTTACAGTTTGCCCTTCACGGATCTATCGCGCTCCTGGCTGGCCTGATTGGAGGTCTGACCTTCGCTCGTGCTATCAAGCTACAACGAGGCGAGGTCGCGTGGCGTGTCGTTCACGCTGGTGGCTGCTCCGCTGGAGCCATGCTCCTCGCTATTGCGGTGCCATCTCAGTGGGTGACGCTGGGAGACAGTCTCAAGATCGCCATGGGTATAGGCCTAATCGGGGGTACCTATATACTTTGCTTGGGTATGTACATCGCGGCCATCTGGGATACTCGCGGAATTCCAAGCGGAGGCACACTGCTCAACCGTCTCGTCTTCTGGCTCTATGCTATAGGCGCAATCATGACACTTGCGGGAAGCGTTGTGCTCACCATCGGCTTGCTCAGGACTGCACTTGCTCCTGCTGTCGCCTAACTACGTGTTGCAGCCGACGGAACGAGTCGCAGCGATGCAGCCGCGCGAGCGAGCTGGTGCTCTTTTCATTTGTCGTTCGCTCGCGCGTCTGTTTTACTGTCAGCGTGCCGCGGCTGAACACGGTTGTTAGGCTTCAAAGGGAGTATGTGAATGAGAAATCTCATCGCCTTCTTAGCTGTAGCCTGTTCGATGAGGAGAAGGAGTTGTAAATGTCCGTCGTGAAGCGCATCCTCTGTCTCGCCAACTCCAAGAAGATGTCCGGTCGTTGCGTGGCCGGGCGGGAAGTGCAGGATACTGGTCCCGGTCCGGGATCAGACCAGTCAACGCGAGGCCGACAGAGGAAGTCTCCGAAGACGAGCGTCAGTACCAGGACGGCAGCGACCCTCGAGTGCTCGACATCATCGATATCCCGTTGATCCAGCATCAGCCGCATGCCTGCCAGACGGAGAACTGGTTGCTTGATCCTGATTACTATTGGACGAAGGTCAGCCAAGTTGGCTGGGCGGAGCTTCAGCGTTTCGTCGAGAATCCGGCGACGCTGTGGACGAATGGCCGCAGCACGTACAATGGCGCTAACGATGAGATTCTACAAGCCGATGCAGATGTATTGCCGAACTCCCTCGTGCTTATCCGTGTCCCTGCTCTTGAACTGAGAGTGTTCGCGCCGGGGGTGGACTTTGGGAATCCCAAGCGCCGAGTGCTTGCGGACTTTCGGCACCGTAGTATCTGGTATGCACTTTGGGTGACCGACCCGGTTATCGAGCGCGACTACAAGGCACAGCCCGATGGAACGTACACCCTTGCTGAATGCTGCCTCTGTGTGAGTCTCGGGGAGCCCATGCAAAAACAGAACGGAGAGTCGTGCCGCTACAAACTCGTGGCGGCAGTGATCCTACGTGAAAGCACACGGTCATGAGTCCAATAACCATCTACACGGTGGGGCATTCCACTCACACGATTGAGAGATTCCTTGATCTTCTTGAACGGAACGGCGTGACTGCCATTGCAGATGTCCGTTCCAGCCCGTTCAGTCGACACAACCCGCAGTTCAACAAGGACACGTTGACGGCCGAGTTGAAGAAGCGCGGCATTGCCTACGTCTTCGTTGGCAAGGAACTGGGCGCACGGTCGGACGACCCCTCCTGCTACGAAGGCGGCAAGGTCCGCTATGGCCGCTTGGCCGACACTTCGGTTTTCAAGGCGGGCATTGAACGTGTATTGAGTGGGGCGCAGAAGTCCCGCATCGCGCTGATGTGTGCGGAGAAGGAACCGCTGGACTGCCACCGCACCTTGCTGGTCAGCCGCGTTCTGGAGCGGCACGGGGTGTCCATCGTCCATATCCTCTCAGGTGGTAGCACCGAGGCGCAGTCGCAAACCATGTCCCGGCTGCTCGATCTCGTGGGGCTTCCACAGGTAGATATGTTCCGCAGCCACGACGAGCTGGTGGCTATGGCCTGCGAGCTGCGCGAACAGAAAGTTGCGTACGTGGATGAGGCTCTCGCCAAGCAGGAGCGCTCATGAAACTGTTCACCATCGGGTTTACCAAGAAGTCGGCGGAAGCCTTCTTCACCAAGCTGAAGCGTTCCGGTGCGAAGCGGGTTGTGGACGTGCGTCTCAACAACGTCTCGCAGTTGGCGGGGTTCGCTAAGCGCAATGACCTGCAGTTCTTCCTGCGCGAGATTTGCCATCTGGACTACGTACATGTGCCGGAGTTGGCCCCGACGCAGGACATCCTCGACGAGTACAAGAAGAACAAGGGCGACTGGGCCGTGTACGAACAGAAGTTTCTGGAGTTGATGCGCAAGCGGGAAATCGAAAAGAAGATTGACCCCGCTGTGATCGCGGACGGCTGCCTGCTTTGCAGCGAGGATAAACCGCATCACTGTCACAGGCGGCTCGTGGCTGAGTATCTCAAGTCGCATTGGAGCGACGTTGAGGTTTCGCACATCGTTTGATTTGGGGAGAAGTATGGCAATTGACGCCTCTGAAGTGAGTTTGCAACGAGCCCCGAGTGGGTCGCCACCGATTGCGGACAGGTTGAAGGTTTGATTGAGGCCCAACAACAGGTTCAACCCGACAGCCACGCCTACGCTGCGCTTCGGCCTGGCCGCGGGTTAACCTGAGCGTTAGACCGCTTCGGTACGCACAGAAACCACAGGAGTCCAAACATGACAAAGCCACTGATTGCTCCAGCGTTCTGCCAAGTTGCCTGGGTCGTCCGAGACCTTGCGGCCGCCGAGAAGTTCTTCGTTGAAACGATGGGAATCAGCCGCTTCATGCACATGGACAACCTCGCCGCAAAGGACACTGAGGGCACGTATCTCGGGAAGCCCGGGAACTGGGTCTGCAACCTTCACATCGCTTACGCAGGCGACACCCAGATCGAACTGATCCAGCCTGTCTCGGGGGCCAGCATGTATCAGGAAGCACTGGATCGGCATGGTGATGCCGTGGTTCAGCATGTGGCGTACTGGCTGAATGACGCCGACTACGATGCGGCGGCGGCTCATCTGACATCCTCGGGCTATCCAGAGATCCAGAGCTTTCGATTACCGATATTGCGCGTCGGCTATTTCGACACGCGTCGGGTTATTGGCGTCGTAACCGAGATTGTGGGTTCCACCGAGGCAGGCCATGATCTCCGGCGCAATCTGAAGGCGGGTAACTTTTGAGGAGGGAGTCGCACAGCGGTTTTGTGAAGGTCGCGTTTGCCACTCGCGACTGAGCGGCAGATCGTTAGGCGCCTCAGATATCCACATGTCGTTCAATCACCGCTACCTTTGGAGCGCCGCTTTCATCACGAACGTCCTGCGTAATGAGGGATTTTCGGAGGCGGCCACGTTCCGCTATTTTCTGGCAATCATGGCTTTCGATTCGTTGCAGTTCACGCTCATTGCCACCACACCAACGCCAAGCATCAGCCTGTGGTCCACGGGAGGTTCGTGGGCGACCTTCGCACTTACTGTACTTGGCCTTCTATACCTCTATCGCAAGAATGGTGGCAGTACTGGCAAACAATTTCTGCAGCGCTATTTCCCGCTGTCCATCGCGGTGGGTTGGAAGTTCGTGGTTGCAATGTTTGCCGTCTTATGGTTTACCCCTGTCGTTTTGGCTGGTCAAAGCAACGAAACGTTGGGCTGGGGCGTCACTGTCTTGAACACGGCCATCAATATCCTCATGTTCTGGCGCATCGGATTTCACCTCGGAGCGTTGTTCAATGAAGCCGGCGTCTAATCAAGCGGGAGTTCCCCGTCTGTGAAGGCGGGGGTGAGAGCAAGGTCCTGCAAAGCAGGACGAGCCTCGCTCGTAATCATCGAGGACCACGCCTGTAAAGGCGTGGGAATCTATCCGTCCATCAAGCGGACAGCTAAACCGCTTCGCTCTTTTGGCTGTCCGCTTATGTCAAACGGTAGACCTCGACTACCGGCTGTGATGACAAAAGGCACACGCTAAGTTGTCATCTTGGCGTGAAGACATATCGCTGAAGCGAGAAGAAGAACGAGCAACTGAAACGGTCGCGGGGCATCTCGTTCGAGGACGTCGTTCGGCGCTCGAATTCGGCGGGCTTCTTGATGTTGTCGCGCACCCGAATCCGAGGCGGTATCCGAACCAGAAGGTGCTTGTCGTGGCGGTGATGGGGTATGTGGATCTCGTTCATCACGTCGAGGAGCCCAACTACGTCTTCCTTAAGACCATCATCCCGAGCCGAAAAGCCACGCGAGACTACGGAAGAAGAGGTGAGAAATGAAGAGACTTGACCAGTACGAGAAACGGATGCTCGCCGCGTACGAGAGCGGTCAGCTCAAATCCGGCGTGACCTCGGAGGCGTCGCTCCGGTGATACCGCGAATACGCGTGCGCCACTTTGACCAAGAACCGACGTGTGAATATCCGTATGTCCACGTTGGACCTCGCGGATATCCAGGCGCAAGCCGCCGAGGAAGGCATCCCCTATCAGACGCTGATGGCGAGTGTGCTGCACAAATTCGCGACCGGCCGCCTTCATGAGCGGAGGTCGCGTCTCACCTCTCGTTCAAGACGGACTGCGCTGCGCGCCGCCGCTAAAGTCCAACGTTAGCCTCAACCCCAGAAAGCAGGAGAGAACAACGCATGCCCGCCCAATTAGATGTGATCTTTGGAACTGGTCCGGTGGGTTGTTGGACCGCGCGAGCGTTGTGCCGCCAAGGCCGCGCGGTACGGGCTGTCAATCGAAACGAGGTTCGCCCCGGTCTCATGCCGACCGACGTCGAGATGGTCAAGGCTGACGTCACAGACCCGACTCAATCCCGTGCGGCGGCGAAGGGGGCCAGTGTCGTCTATCAAGCGCTCAATCCGCCCTACCACCTGTGGCACGAGCTCTTCCCGGGTTTGCAGGCCGGTGCGCTAGTGGCTGCCAAGGCCGCGAATGCCCGATTCGTGTCGATTGAGAACCTCTATATGTACGACTCCTCAAGGCCGATGACTGAGGACTCGCCGGTGGTGCCGGTGTCAAAGAAAGGGGCGTTGCGTCAGCAGATGTCCGCAGAAGTTATGGCGGCGCACAAGCGCGGCGAAGTACGCACGACCGTCCTTCGCTCCAGCGACTACTATGGACCTGGCGTGCTGAACTCAGCGCTTGGCGAACGAGTCTTCAGCAACCTAGTCGCCGGCAAGAAGGCACAGATCACCGGTTCGACGGGGATGCCGCATTCTTTCGCATACATCGAAGACGTCGGAAACGCGGCGGCCGCACTCGGCATGCACGATGCCGCGCTTGGTCGTGTCTGGATTGCCCCGCATGCCCCGGCCAGAACTCAAGGCGAGATGGTTCAGGAAGCTTGTGGCGTCCTTGGAGTGGAAGCGCGCGTCAGTGCCGTGTCGCCGCTCATGATGCGCATGGCTGGGCTGTTCGTTCCGGCCGCGCGGGCCAGCGTCGAGATGATGTACGAATTTACGGCACCGTTCGTTGTCGATGCGGCGCGAATAGAGCGCGAGTTGGGCCTGTCTGCGACTTCTACGAGGGTCGCCATGGAACGCACGGTCGCGTGGTATAGGGAGCGCCTCGCAAGGTCATGATCGGTCAAGTTGAGGTTAACAACCGGTTGCAGCGGACTGCGCTGCGCGCCGCCGATCAACCGCAGCGTTAGGCTGCTCAGAGGAATTGAACGGTATGAGTAAGTCCATCGCCCTGCTTGGCGAATACACCCCAGCATTTTCACCCCACGCCTCGACCAATGCAGCCATTGAGCATTCTCGAAATATTCTGAGGGCGGATATATCGGCAGACTGGATTTCAACCGCTAATATCGCTCCAAAGCTATTTGAGCGTTACTCTGGCATATGGGTAGCACCAGGAAGCCCATACAAGAGCATGGAGAAGACGCTATGGGCTATTCGGTACGCGAGAGAGAGCAACATCCCTTGCCTTGGCACCTGCGGTGGATTCCAACATATGGTCCTCGAATACGCACACAATGTCCTGGGGTTCAAAGACGCTCAACATGCCGAGTATGATCCTGCCGCTTCAAAGCTCTTCATTTCGAAACTGGCTTGCTCGCTGGCTGGCCGCGAGATGACGTTAAACTTTGTGCCAGGGTCTCAGGTGGCTACAATTTACGGGGGGGTGGCTGCAACGGAATACTACTACTGTAATTTCGGAGTTAACCCAGACTGCATTCGTGAGTTGAAGCAAGGGCCGCTGAGCATCTCCGGCTCAGATGTTGAGGGCGAAGTCCGTGTTATCGAGTATCCCGGCCATCCATTTTTCATCGGTACGCTGTTCGTGCCGCAGACACGTTCCACGCCCGAAGTGCCACACCCGCTCGTTACTGCATTCTTGGGAGCTGTCGTTGGTTCCGCAGCCTAACATTGCGATCGAGAGGGACGCTTCGCCGCCAAGCGGCTCGTGCCCCTCACCTTTACGTTAGGCGTCACATGGAAACCTTCGCGCACTTCACGCGACCGTTCATCGCCATCCTCGTTTGTGCGCTTCTTGTCGGGTGCGCGAGCACAAAGGTCACGCTGCAGCCATCGCCACAGCCTCCCGTCTGCTCGGCCTCAGCGACCGCGCTTGTCCTATGGGCACCTCATTGGCGACCCGACCAGAAGGATGTGCCTGCCCGAGAAGAAGCCGCGGCCGCCGGCCTCAAGGACTTCCTGGCCCAGTCGGGCTGTTTCGCTCGTTCCGAACTCCGCAGAGTGAAGGACCTCGCACCACCAACGGTGCAGGCCCACCTCGGCAGTACACGAGATCTGGTCGCACAGGTCATCGGCGTCGAGGTTCGTGAGCTCGGTCCAATCGTCAAGCTACTTGCGTCAGCCGCACTGGTCGAAGGCGGAACAGAAGTCATTCTTCGCATCGTCGAGTACTCGCCTCGGTCAGCCGTCGAGGTGCGCCAGTTCACCGTCCACTGGCAAAATGGCGGCCCCGGTGTCGTCAAGGGTGTCGCCAGCCTACCAGCCGACATGGAGTCCGCCTTGCGAGCGGGGTTGCAGTCTGCCTCGGCGGCGAAGTGACGCCTCACCCCTCGCTCGAGAGGCGACCCCGCGAGGCGGCCAAAGGACGACCCACCTCGCGGGCCGCCTCAGCTCGAGCGGGCAGGCCCCTACACACTCTTCGGAGGAGGCGTCATGGAAGCAACGTTCTGGAAGGTATCGGCCAGTCTTGGCATACCCGGCCTCGCGCTTGCTGTCTTCTCCACGCTCTACGATAGGTTCGATTGGCCACTCGCCTCTATAGAGCCGAACAGGATGTTCATCCTGGTTGTGATCTTCATGGTCATCATTGCCGTGATCGTGATCATTGCGCGTGTAATCTACCGCCCCCAAGCCATCGGAGAACAAATCGGGTCGTCGAAATAAAAGGGGGCGGGAGTCTTTTCTGCGCATGACGGAGTTGCAGCCGCTGGCGGGGCTTGTTGAATTGACGGCCAAAATACGAACGTCAAAGACGCCACGGTCTTGCAAGGCTTACCCAACCTACACGACGTTAGAGTATCGAACTCTGTCGGTGCCCCGATCAAAGGAATGGAGTTCTTTCGGAATCGCGCTCCGGGTCGCGAGAAAACTGCCCCCGTGCTAGACGGTCTCTAGCAGGATGCGGAAAAAGTCCGCCAGCGGCGTTCTCGCATCGCTCAGAGGCTCACCGTACGGCATGAGTACGATTCGCCTCTTCGTTCGCTGCGGCCTTGCTGGACGGCCATTTTGCGCATCCTGTGGGCGATGCTGACGCGAGACGGCCTGTGTGCGACATGCGACGTATGACGCAATCATCGAGTTGTTCCGCAGCCTGCTAAGAGCCTGTTTATAATCTTTTGCTGGCTATGTAGTATGTCTGATTATCCATTCATGCCACGGAGAGCAATCAGACATGCGTTCAGCCTATCCCAGCGACATCAGCCGCAACCAATTTGCCATGATCGTGCCCATTCTTGAGCGGGCGCGCAAGAAAACTCGCCCTCGAGAAGTGGATTTGTACGAGGTCTTCTGTGGCGTGCTCTATGTGCTCAAGAGTGGTTGTCAGTGGCGAATGTTGCCTGCTGATTTTCCGGCGTGGGAGGTCTGTTATTCGTATTTTCGCCAGTGGAAACACAAGCCCACGAAAGCGCATGACAGCCTCCTTGAAGAGGCGTTAAAAAAATGTGGTTGGCGCGGTCAGGCGGCACAGTGGTCGGACCGAACAAACCAGCTTCCTCATCGTGGATGCGCAGAGCGTCCAAAACACGGACACAGCGGAACAGAAGGGCTTTGACGGCGGCAAGCTGGTATCGGGGATCAACCGCCACATTGGCGTGGATACGCAAGGGCTTCCGCATATGCTCTTGGTCACCACGGCCAACGTGCCCGACCGAGTTGGAGCCCTTGAAGGATTCATGATCCACCAAGCCACGCTCTCGGGTGTGGAGCAGGTGCTGGTCGATGGCGGGTATACAGGAGAGCCGTTCGCCACCGCCGTGGATGACATCCTTGGCGCGACGGTCGCAGTTGCCAAACGCAACGAACTTCGCACATTCAAAGTCATCCCCAAACGCTGGGTGGTCGAACGCTCGTTTGCCTGGCTCGACAAATGCCGCCGACTCTGGAAAAACTGCGAGCGCAAGCTCGCCACCAGCCTCAATATGATCGTCCTCGCCTTCCTCGTCATCTGCCTGAAAAGATTATAAACAGGCTCTAAGGCCCTAAGGTAGCCGATGACATGGGCATTGTGTTGTCGGGGAGAGCGGAGGAGGCGTCTTTCTTTGCGACCGCTTCGGTCTCCAGCGTGCCGACAAGGTCTATTTGATCCCAACGCGTTTAGCCATTCGCTGGCCCCAGGTTTCCTCGCCAACTGTGCGGCGGTGCTGCACGCTGACGCGCAGGGTCTCTAACTCGGTCGCCGTCGGGCCGTGGAAATCTTACAATCTGGGCCAGACCGTTCCTTGTGCTCACCAAGCCACTACAATAGGTGGCCACCGCACGCCGCCGAAGAATCTGGTAACATGTTACGAAAACATGTGGTACCCTGCGATCAGGAGATAGCAGAAAGGGGAAATTCTATGCCCTCCGAGACGCACCTGACCCCGAAAGAAAAGCAAAGTCAGTACCGGAGCCGGTTGCGCCGCAAGGGGTTGCGGCCGGTGCAGATCTGGGTTCCGGACACCAGGGCCGCCGGATTTGCGGCTGAATGCCGCCGCCAAGCGCGCCTCGCGACACGGTCTGCGCAGGAGCGGTCCGTTCTTGATTTCATCTCGGAGATTGCCGATTGGGACAACGGATGAAACGCGGCGATCTTGTCGCCGTCGCCGCTAAGGGCCACTATAGTGGAAAACCGCGGCCTGCCCTTGTCCTGCAATCTGATCTCTTCTCTGCGCTTGGAAGCGTCACGATTTGCCTTCTGACGACCGAGCGTCTTGATGCGCCCCTTTTCCGCCTTTCCGTTGAGCCCTCGCCTGAAAATGGCCTCAAGCAGCCCTCGCAAATTATGATCGATAAGATCGTGACCGTTCCCCATGACGCGATTGGCGCTCGCCTCGGTTCGCTCGATCACGAAGTGATGGTCCGCGTCGACCGCTCCCTGGCCGTGTTTCTCGGAATCGTTTGACCTTCATGTCCTGGCAATTGGGGGTAGCGTCTCATTGCTGTGCGGCGATCCCCAGGCGGCAGTCGTGTCATCGGTCGATCCTGCACAAGGCAAACCCAGTCCCGCTCAGCTCTGGTCGCGGTCGCTAGGCGCAAGCCTTGACGATAAGCGACGAATGTGCCCGCGCACTTTGATGTTCTTGAGTGTCTCCCGCCGTTCTTCGAGCTACCGAGCCAGAAATTTCACGGAAAGGACATAAGGGGGCGGGAGTCTTTTTGTGAGGTTCTCGGTCGCCAGCTTGGTCGCAAGAATCGGCGGAAACATGTCGGGAGTCGTTTTTGTCGGCTTCACGCTGTTCCGTGAAGAATAAATAAGTACTTCGGCCCCGTACCAAGCATCACTCCACTTCTCGGAAGATCCTCTCATTCCGTTTCCGTCTGTGACCTTCTCTGTCACACCTCTATCGTACGCTTCCCTCGGTCATTCCGACGGTCGTTCATTTCAACGGAAGGAGGGAAGCCATGTTTACCAGACGCACAATGTTCAAGCTCTTGGCGGCGGTCGGAGTTGGCTCGCTTTGGCCGACTCAGGGGCAGGCGGGAGATTTCCACCCATCCACCTTCGGCCGTCGCTTATCGCCTCCCTTGCCTGCGGCTTCTTGGGATCGTCCTTCCGCGATTGATGGCTCATTTGGGGCTCTCTCCGCAGTCGAACAATGGGAGAACCTGCTGGACGATCTGGACGCCGTCGAATTGATCGGACGCTACAGCCGGCTCACGCCGGTTGGTGATGGATCGCGCGACTATCGGGGACCGTGCCCGTTCTGTCGGCAGGACGCTGATTCGCTCATGGTTAGTAGCCGTGATGATTCCTATTTCTGCACCGGCTGTCTTGTAAGCGGCCATGCGTTGGATTGCTACATGAGTATGGAGAGGCTGACTCCGGCAGAGGCGATTCCCCGGCTTGCCGCATCGTTGGCCTCCGGTGATTTGAAGGGCAAGCGACCACGGCTGAAACGATTGTGCGGTGTGCTTGAGAACGTCCGCCGGTTGGCCTGTGAAGCGCTGCAGCATGGTTCAGAGGGAGGTGCTGCCCGTGAGTGGATCGAGCGGGAAGGTGTGACTCAAGAGACGAGCGAACAGTTTGCACTTGGTCTTCTGTCGAAGGAGGTCCGGCACGCACTCATCCCGCATCTTCTCGCCAAGAGGTTCGATCAAGCCGAGTTGGAGGATTTCGGTATCACCGGATGGCTTGCCTGCCATGGCGATGAATCAGACATCAGGGTGCTGATCCCGATTAGAGATGCGGATGGGCGCTGCCGGGGATTCTATGAACAAGGCATGTACGAGCATGCTGAGGTTATGTGGACCTCCTATTCCTTGCCGTATGGGTTCACACTGGTTTCGCCCCATCGCGCCGATCGGTTGGCTTTATACGCGGAGACTGGGCGAACGTCATCTGCATCGGTAGTCCTGGCTGAACGACCCTGGGATGTCGTGCTGCTGGGTGAAGCCGGAATCAAAGATGCCGTGTATGTGGCACCACTTGATCCAACAGAATACCGTAGGCGGCTGGACCTTCATGTGCGACGGGTGCCAAGCGCGATCTGGCCCATCCGGCATGCCGACATCACGGTGGAGTTTCTGCGCGGTCTGACTGAGAAGTATGGCCGCTCCGTCGGGCAGCTTTACTTCGCGATCCTGCCTCCCGGTCTAAGGCTGCCTGAGGTAATCAGGCGGGACGGGATCCACTCCGTGCGCGCACGGCTCGCCCATGCGAAACCATTGAGTAAATTGCTGAGGTTCTGATTGTCGGACAACAGGGGTTGTCCCGGAAGATTCTCTTTCGACTGTTTCGACCTATGGAGCATTAAGTGGACCGCCATAGTCGCATCTCGTCTCGTACACACCCTCCGACCTTGTTTGGTAGGTCGAGCACCGACGGCCGTTCTCATCCGACGAATGTCCGATCGGCGTCCTCATCGGTGTAAACAAGAGGGAGCAGCCACTTGCCGATGCGAGCAGTGCGAGCAGCATGACGACGTGGATCATGACGTTGTGCCTGAGCGCATGTGGCAGTCCATCCAGTCTTGATTTCATGCATCGATTATTTAAGAATCCCCGCATCGGAGCAAGTTTGCCTCAACGTTGTGCGCGAGGCGCCGATGTGCGTCGGACTCTAGTCGCCGCATCGTCTTGTATGCTGTGCCGTTTGCCCCGATCATCCTTTCCTAAGCCTGTCCCGACGGCAGTTCCGCTACTTGCGCCCGCTCTTTTCCAGCCGGACTGATTGCACCGACCAGTCGAGCCCTCCCACCGGCACATTGCGACCATCGACGGCGTCGATGCGGATCGTGATGGCCGGTTGCGTACCCAGGCGATCGGCCAACTTGCCAAGGGGGCGCGTTACATCGATCAGCAGGGTCGGCAGGCGTCGCGGAGCCGATCCCACCGACCGGTCCCCCACGATGCCCGCCGAGCCCAACATGACAGGCTCCGCTCCTTCGAGGATCGCCGCCGCTCGCAGCTTGAACGGTTGTCCCCCTGCGACCGTCATGCCCTCCAGCACCAATCGGAGGTGGGAGGCCTGTTGCCACCCGGTCGGTAAGTCGACTGAAAACCGGTGCGGTCCTTCTTCCGCATGAACCGTCAGTGCGGCCAGGACCATGACGCTCGCGAGCCAGGAGATGAGTCCCATGGTCACCGTTCCTCGCGTTCCACCTCTGCGACGGACAGCAAGACGTCCTTCGCGCGTACCGGGATAACTTTTCGGGCCTCAGGTTTCACGCCCCGCTCGACCAGGGCCAGGCGCACCGGACCGACGGTACCGCTCAGGGCTTCGAGTTTGGCGGTGGAGAGCCTGACCGCGATGTTTCGTGCATTCTTCGACAGATGCCGACGCTCCCGATCGTTCAACACCACCGGCACCGTCCCAAGGTAGCCCTTGCTGCCGGGGCCCTCATCGGCTTTCGCCGCTTCGGGAGTTGCATAGAGTCGATACACAGCGCTCTTATCCGTGGGAACGGCGAGCTCGTTCAGGTGCAGTCTCGCGCGGCCTCCCTGTTCGACGACTTTCATCATCTTAGCACGCGTCTGTCCGGCAAACTTCAGGGTCTGGCTGACTCGCCAGTCGGTCTTGATGGGGAACCAATCGAGGAGGCAGGGGAGCTGCTCCAAGAACTTCGACGGCCCATAGGTATAACGCAATTGGGTGTCGTGGTTCAGGACCTGTGAGGCCTTGATCGACCGCCACACTTTGTTTTCATCGTAGAAATTCCATGTCAGGTTCAAGAAGGTCGTTACCGTCGGGTTCGTGTGGATGGACGAGGCCTTGTTCCAGTCCGACCACATCTTGTCCACGTTGGCATGATGCGCGTAGAAGACAGGATCTTTCCCGGCTGAATCGAAGAAGCCCATGTCGCCGCCGACATCGACGTGGACTGCGCCGTGGGGTGTCCCCTCCGGAATGCCGCTGCCGCTCGCCGTACCGCCGAACTCCGTGAAGGTGTCCGCCGTGAGAGCGGCCTCCATCACGTCTTCTCCGACATCTTCTTCCGGGATTTCGTCCGTCGGGTCCATGTTCCTGGTGCCATTCCACAGCGGATTGCTGTTGTCGTTCGGATCGGTGTAGGCGCCGGGGAGCTTGCGGTGACTCGGGGTGTCCCAGTCCCAGTAGGGGAGACGGAAATTCATGTCTCCGATCAGTTTCCCGAGAATGCGCTCGTGGAAGTAGAGATAGGCGCGGTGCCAGGCGAAGAATTGCCAGCTGAAATGAACCTGGGTACCCTCGCCGCAGTACCAGCAATGGACGTTGGCCTGCCGCAAGAAACCGCGCGGGTCGTTGGGGGCGCTGCTGTCGAGCGCGCGCATGGCCTTATAGGCATCCTTGAGTTGTGTGATCTCCGCCGCACTCAGGGTGCTGGCGGGGCGGCGCGGGAGGATCATGCGACAGTCTTTGCGCCATGGTTTCGGTGTCCCGGGATTGCCTGGAGGTTCGCACACGGCCAGCACTGATTCCGGCAACGCCAGGCCGCCGAACAGGCCTGCGCCTAGCACCCCGACACCCAATCCCATCCGCTGAAGAAATGACCTCCGCGACGGCATGGTCGCCCACATGCGGTCGTCCAGATTCGACATGACCTACCTCCTTGTGTGTGACGTCGGCAGGGAAAGCTCTGCGCCGTCCCGAGCGCGATGCCATGGTTGGATGGGGCAACGAATCATCAATATCCATGCCATGAGCGGAGGCGGCCCCCGTTGCGAGAGATGCGCGGATTCTCAGCCTGGTGTCGAAGGGGTCCCTGTCAATCCCGTAGGTGTTCGTATCCAATGGGATACGGTGTCGCCCGAATAGATACAGCTGCGGTGGAATGTTTTCGCCCAATCAAATTTTTGCGGACTCTCATGCTTCTAGCGATCTCAGTAAAGGAAGAGCCGCGCTGTTGTCTCTCTCCTAGCAGGATGCGGAAAAAGTCCGCCAGCGGCGTTCTCGCATCGCTCAGAGGCTCACCGTACGGCACGAGTACGATTCGCCTCTTCGTTCGCTGCGGCCTTGCTGGACGGCCTTTTTGCGCATCCTGCAGGCGATTCTGACGCGAGACAGCCCGTGTGCGAAATGCGACGTATGACGCAATCGTCGAGTTTTTCCGCAGCCTGCTAGTCTTGGCAGCTGAAGTGTATGGATCTGGTCCATCCAGAAATTATCGTGCTGATCTCGAGTGATGAAGGCGGACTGCCGTCTGCAGTTCAACTTTTTGGCAAAAGGGGCTGGACGGCTCTAAAGCGTTAGGCGCGTGAATTCCGGCTCAGGGCAGATTCGGCCTCAAAGGAAAGAGCGGAAAGTTGAATCTCCATTCGGGATCGCCGGATGTCTTGATTTCCGGGATTCCACATCTGAGTAGGTGGAATCCGCTGACAAAGGAATCGTGACCTGAGATTTGGGGAACTACATCGGCGGGGTTGGCTGTGCAGCTTGTTCGGTAAAGCGTCCCTATGCGTAGGCTCGCTGCAGGTTGAGGACGCTGGCGTCTTGTTTGGTTTGGTTTGCGGCCAGGTTTTCCCGGTCTCCCGCATATCCCTCGGTGATGCGGCGCAGGCACCGCTCGATGCTCACGGCCTTGTTAAGGATCACATCATCGGCCATAGACGAGTCCGCGCGCTTTCATGCCCTTCAGCAAATCTCGCCGCTCCTCGTTGAGTCTCGCATAGTCGGCGTAGGTGTACATTTCGAACTCGGCCTTTGCTTGAAGGTTCTTTGGTCCACGTCGCGGTGGAGTTGAATTGCCAGTTCCTGTGCGATGTGGAACCGTTGTTCAGCGGGGATCGGGTCGCGAGCCAGGACGGCTACATCCAAATCGTGGGGCAGGCGGTGCCTCGGGCCTGTGAGCCGAATTGGTAGACCGCGACCAGGTCAGGAATCTGTTCGTTGAGAAACTGTGCAATTGAGACCTTGTCCATCGGTATTCCTGCTGATGGATCGGAGTATGCGTGACGCTTGGAAAAATGTCGAAGCAGACCGCTTCGCGCAAAAGTGTGTCACCGCGCCAGCAACTTCACCAGCCCCACGCAGCACATGTAGAGGACCATTGAGCCGGCCATGGAGAGCCAGAAGCCGATCCGCTCCACGCCGTAGATCATGCAGCCGACATAGACGAGCCAGGGCGGCACAAACCACAAGAGATTCTTGGCATAGGTGACGAGGTGTTCGCTGCCGCCGTTGAGATAGATCAGGATAAACGTCGCGCCGGTCATCGCGGGAAAGGTGCTGGCGAAAGCTGCAAGAAACGACCGGCCTTGCGATCCGAGATACGTCGAGATACTCACGATGGTCCCGCCCAACAAGAAGTACAATCCGTACTTCGCCCACTCGCCCATTCGCGACCTCCTTCAGCTGCCTCGAAATGCCTTTTGTGCTTCCGCCTCGATCCGATGTCCGAGTCCCGTATAGCGCGGAGAGAAGTGGAAGACCGCCAGTTCGCGCACGCCGGCCTTCTTCGCCATGACTCCGGCCTGGCGCGCGGTGAGGTGGTAGCGATCCCTCGCCTTGTCCGCATCCTGATCCAGGTAGGGGGCCTCACAGTAAAAGATGTCGGCGCCTTGCGCAAGCTCGACGATCCTGGCTTCGTTCTCTTCGTCGTATCGGGCATCCACGACATAGGCGAGCTTCTGACCACGGCTGATGGTAATGAATCGCTCGCGCACCTCACCCAGGGCAAATTCCCTCTCCTCCTTGTGGTGTTCATGGTAGAGCGTGGCGTGAAATCGAAAGTCGTCCGGCTTGCCTTGCCAGAGGTACTGCTTCACTTCCTTCAGCCAATAGCCGACCGGTAGCCCGGCTTCGTGCAGACGCTCCTTGTTGACGTTCACATGAAACTGTTCCTGCAGCGAGTAGGCCAGAGAGGGAATGCGGTGATTGAGTGCCACAGCCTCCACGGTGAACATGGGATCTTCGAGTACGGAAAAGCGGTGACCGGATTTCCGGTTGAGGGGGCTTGGGGCCGGAACATCGTGACGCTGAAATCCATCGGTTGCCAGGAAGGTTGCGCCTTGGATTGTCTGCTCATGGAATTCCTGCACGGTGATAGCGAGCGGATACCCATCCACGAGGTTCCATGTATAGCCATGAAGCTTACCTTGAACATTGGCGATCAGTCCCGGTGGTCCGTAGAGCCGCAGAGTCTTACCGCGCCCCAGGGCCACCCGGAGCAACGTATCGAAGCCGATAAAGTGGTCCATGTGCGTGTGCGAAATGAAGATGTCGCCGGCGCGCAGCAGGCGGGTTGGCCCGAGCGCATCGTTGTGGCCCAGATCGAAGAGGAGGGCGCGCTTGGACCAGCGCACTTCTATGAACAGCCCGGGGTCGCCGAAGACATCATTGACGGGGTGACCTGAGAAGGAAGGGTTCATGGAATGCCGTATTGCCTTGTCAGGAGCGGTGAATCAATTGTGAGTGTAACGGTTACTTTAGGTTCTTCCGGTTGCCGGAACAGGGCGATGTCATGTCAGGATCGCTCTCACGACACTGTACAAGACGATGACTTCGACGGCGTGCGCCACGATCGGCGCGTAGAGGTTTCTGAGCATGACCCATAGGACACCCCACACCAGACCGTCCCAGACGGCAATCCAATGCAGGTGTTGAAAGGTTGCCACCAGAAAGGGATCGAACGCAAACAGCAGGGCGCTCACCGGTACGGCGATCGGAGCCGGGAGCCCCAGGGCAAGCAGCCGTCCCAGAAGAAAACCACGAAAGTTCAGTTCGACCATGGTGGCGATGAACAGGATGAACCAGGGCACCATGATCAGCAGTGGAATTCGGGCGTGCGGGGTACCGGCGAGAAATCGGTAGTCTCCCCCGAGAAGTGGAGCGAGGTAGAGAATGACCAGCAGGTTGATCAGTCCGAGTGTCAGCCCGGTGAGCAGGCCCCAATGGAGACCCTGCGGGAGGAGTCGGCGAGCGAGTCCGATTCGATGGACCACCGATCCGTTGATCGTGCTCCAGGCGATGAAGGCGGCATAGGCGCAGGCCTGGGGAAAAAACTGAATGAGGCTGTGTTGTTGGAGTGTGGTCGGTGAGCTGTAAAACAGGATGGTGGCGGTCAGGGGGAGCAGCACAAGGGCTGCTCCCCGTTCGCCGGCCTGAGTCGCATGGGGGGAGGGCGCGTCGTCAGGCTTGATCATGGACCGGTTAGTCGAGCCGCAGACTGTATCGCTCAAGGGTGGTGGCTTTGTTGCGGGCCAGATTCGACAGCGACTTGTTGTAATCCAACACCGCTCGAAGCTCGTTGCCTTGGGCGGTGGCCAGGTCGCGCTGAAAGTCGAGCACGAAGCGTGTCGTGCTGAGGCCGACCTTCAACCGCTCCTGTTCGGCCTGCAATTGTTTCTCGGCCATGATACGGGCCGACCGGGTGGTTTCGATGCGCTTGAAATCGGTGTGGACGCGACGGACCGCTTCCCGAACGCCGACGATCACCTGCTGACGGACGCTCTGGAGCGACGACTGGGCGTTACGGGATTCCAATTGCCGTTTGTTATAGGTGCTGTACGCCGACCGGTTTCCGATGGGGTAACTGAGGACAAGGCCGGCACCATAATTGTAAAAGTCACCACCCAAGTTCCGCCGCGTGGCGTCGCCGTAGTCTGCGCCGAGCCCCGACAGCCCCATGGTGCCTTGAGCGGACAGGGTCGGGAGGAGTTGGTTCTTGGCGAATTTCACATTCAGGTCGCTGCTCTCCACATTCTTTCCTGCTTGCAACACCTCCGGCCGGCGTTCCATGGCGATATCGATGGCTTCTTGCAAGCTGATGGCCTCCAGTGAGGTGACGGGTGGATCCGTCGGGATCAGCCGCAAGTCCTGCCGGAGTTCCTCTTCGGCGGGGTTCAGGAGGCGGCGCAACTGGTCCTCCTGATCGCGAATCGATTTTTCCGCGACGAGGATCTGCTCGACCCGCGAGGCGACGGCGGCTTCGGCTTGCAGCACATCGACGATCGACATGACTCCGGCCTTGGCCTTGGCGCGGTTGCTGGCCAGCAGTTCTTCCGCCGCCTTCAGCGCGGCCTGCGCGACTTTGAGATTCTCATTCGCGAACACCATCTCCCAAAACGTCTGTTCGACGCTGGCGATGACGGTGAGCACACGGTCGAGAAAGACATGTTGTTCGACCGTGGCATTGTTCTGTGCGATCGAGATGAACGTCTTGTTGATGTCGGTTCCGAAGTTCTTCAACAACGGCTGGGTGACCGTCAAGGCGAGTCCGCCGGTCCAGGCCGGGTTGAAGAGGAAGGTGTTGGGACCGCTCACGTAGCTGCGTTGGGGGCTGTAGTTCAAATCGTAGTTGGCGCCGGTCGGGAGATTTTGCGTGATGTCGGCGGTGAGCGAGTGGGAGTTCTGGTCGAATTTGGTGATCTCCTGCAGGTTTGCCCCGGTGAATCCCAGGATCGGCCGGTTGAGCGGAGAGACCTGACGGTTGTATTGCCCGTTCAAACTGACGGTCGGATCGAACTTCGCCTGCTCGATCACGATGTCGGCCAGGCGACTCTCTCTCGTTTGGCGACCGATACTGATATCGAGATTGTTCTGCAAGGCTTTCAGGACGGCGTCGGCGAGCGACATGGCCTCCCGGCGTTCCGTCGGGACCGGCTTGTTCACTTCCAGTCCGAAGGAATCGGGCGCCGTCCAGAGGAGGAGCGCCGCAGCGCCCCCGATGAAAAGGCACCCCCGGAGGATTGCATTCGTCATAACAAACTCCTTGCTGCGAGGTCTGCGTTGGGCCATACTGAATTCGAAATGATGCTGGCGTGGTACCATAAACAGAAGTCGGTGTCCATGCTGAGGAGCCTGCCGGTGGCTGTGAATCGTGCGAACGGGATCTTGTCGATGGCAGGTCTGACGATGCTGCTGCTGGTCTCCCCGGCCGCGGCGCAATCCGTCTCGAGTGTGCGAGGTCTGGGAGGAGGGGTCGCGCCGCTGTTTGGTCTGGTGGGGCCGGGAAACCTCTATATCGATAATCAGGGGACGCAAGGGTACATCTATAACTTTGGAAATAACTTCGAATCGTATAACTTCCGCAATCCGGCGACCGGGCAGGCGTGGAGCGGCGCCCTCATGACACTCGGTCCGCAACTCTCAGTGGGGCTGATTCAGGGTGCGAATCAAGCTGGATCGCCCGTGGTCTTTCCTCCCGTCCCGCGTGAGGCGGGGCCGCTTCCTCCCGTTCAGTCGGGCCTGCTCGACGACATCATTCCCTAGCCCGGACTCTTCATGAATACCTGCTCAGGCGTCTGATCCTGTTGTCTGCCATGGCTGGTCTCGTTCGGCCTCCTCGACAGGCTGCTAGTACGCCTGCATCGGCCTTACCTGTGAGCAGCCTCGGCGGGTTTCCGTCTCGGATGCCTGGCCACGGCACTCAGGAATAGTCCAGGCCAAGCAGCATGTTGGGCCACCCGGGCCGCGTCGGCGGATCATCCCCTGCGGCGAATGGTCTCGCCTTTCGATACTCAATATTTCCCTGAACGAAGGTTGTCTTCTTTGTGGGGCCACGCCTCTGTCGTAATGGATGCGTGCGCGAGGCTTCGTCGAAGGGGCGGGAATCGGGCGGAGGACATTTTCTGAGGGCGAAGCAGGAAATCTCTGTGGCGGTTTGGTTTGTCGATGCAAGCCTGTCACAGCCTATTCGGGGCGGGGGCTGAATTATCAACAGAATCCACAGCCCCTAGATTCACTCAGATGGAGATGAAATATAGAATCGATTGTGCTAAGTTATTGATTCGCAATTGTTTTGCGCTCGTTGGTTGGTGAGTCCCATGCTTGAGCCAGGTGGCGGTACAGCCTTTGCTTTGCCCTCTCGTCGTTGCGAGCGTTCATCCATTCGGTAGCAAGACGACAAAAACAATCGGCCCACGTCAAAGATGTCAATTGAATCGAATAGGCGGAACGGAAAGAATGCGGCAGAAGGTTGAGGGGCGTCGTGTAGGGCTCGATCCGGTGTTGAGCACCCGCCGCTGACCGTTCAAGACTAAAGGAGAATGTTCTTATGAGGATTGCCCAGGTATCGCCGCTGTGGGAGAGCGTCCCTCCGAAGTTGTACGGAGGCACGGAACGCATCGTCTCCTACCTGACGGAAGAACTTGTCCGTCAAGGGCATCAGGTGACATTGTTCGCCAGCGGTGATTCAGTGACGAAGGCAAAATTGGAGGCGCCATGCCAGCAGGCGCTGCGGCTGAACACCGGAATCTTCAACCGCGAGGCGCCGCTTATTCAAATGATGGAGCAGGTCTTCGCTTCCGCCGATCAATTCGACCTGATCCACTCCCATCTCGACTTTCTGGCATTTTCTCTCTCTCGCCGATGTCGTGTGCCCGTCGTCACGACGCTCCATGGCCGGCTGGATTTGCCCGAACTCGTGCCGGTGTTCCGTGACTTTGCGGAGCTGCCGCTGGTTTCCATTTCTGATTCGCAGCGTCGGCCGTTGCCTTGGTGCAATTGGCAAAACACCGTCTACCACGGCCTGCCGCACGACCTCTATAAATTCCATCCTGAACCGGGCAAGTACTTGGCATTCCTGGGACGGGTCTCGCCGGAAAAGTGTCCGGATCAAGCGATCGAACTGGCCAAACGCGTCGGCATACCCATGAAGATGGCAGCCAAGGTCGACCCGGCCGACCGGGCCTATTTCGAGCGGGTCGTCGAGCCCCTCTTGGATCATCCCTTGATCGAGTTTGTGGGAGAGATCACCGATGCGGAGAAGAGTGATTTTATCGGGAATGCCATCGGCCTGATCTGCCCGTACGACTGGCCGGAGCCCTTCGGCCTCGTGTTGATTGAAAGTCTTGCCTGCGGCACGCCGGTTCTCGCCTACCGACGGGGATCCATCCCGGAAATTATCGGCCACGGTGTCACCGGCTTCATCAGCGAAAATCTCGATGAAATGGTGAGCCAGGTCGACAAGCTCGGCACGATCGATCGTCACCGATGCCGGCAGGTGTTCGATGAGCGGTTCACCGCCCAGCGAATGACGAACGACTACGTGAAAATCTACCAGCAGTTAATCACTGATGCCGCTGCGCTCCCTGGTAAGTCCGGGCAGCAGCACGCTTCGAACCTCTAGTCAGCGCGACATCAACCTCGCGGAAGGACAAGCATGGCAGCTGAGTCGCAATCTACCCCTGAGTCGAATGTGAACGGGTGGCGGTTATTAGGGACCCGTGATTTCGGCTGTCTCTGGGCCGGCCAGGTCGTCTCTCAGATCGGCGACGGTCTGAACAAGGTGGCGCTCCTCTGGTTCGTCTATGAAATGACCGGTTCGGCGCTCAAAATGACCGCCATCGGGTTGTTGCAGACGATTCCCCCCTTGGTCTTCGGTCCTCTGATCGGCGTCTACCTCGATTACCTTCCCAAGAAGACTGTGATGATCGTCGTCGATCTCTTACGCACATTGATGGTACTCCTGATACCGCTCTTCTATACGTTCGACATGCTGACGCTTGAGCGGTTGTATGTGTTGGTCTTCCTCATCTCCATCGTCTCAACTGTGTTCGGACCCGCGCTGGCGTCTGCGGTCCCGCTGATCGTTCAGCGGTCGCAATTGACGACCGCGAATGCGTTTCTTCAGAGCACCACCAACATCGGTGTGTTGCTGGGGCCGGCCATGAGTGGATTGGGCATCGCGTTGATCGGCGCTCAGAATGTGCTCTATGTGGATGCTGCGACCTTTCTGGTGTCCGCGCTCTTCCTCCTGCCGATTCGTGTGCGGGATAGCCGGACGGTGAAGGGGCTCGATGTGTTGGCGACCCCCGTTATGCAGGACATGATGGTCGGATTCCGCTTCGTGTTTCTCCAGCATCGGGTGGTATTCGCGTTGATGATTACCGCGGTGCTCTATAACCTCGCGATCAGCGCCTTCGTGTTCCTCCTCCCGGTAGTAGCGAAGGAGCTGTTGCAAGTCGGTCCCATGGAACTGGGCTGGTTGTGGTCGGCTTTGGGTATCGGCATGCTGGCCGCCTCCATCTGGCTGGCGCGGACGCCCCAGGGTACCTTCCAGGATCGCATCGGCAAGATCGGTCGTTCTCTGGCGATCGGCGGTATTGCGGTCTGTGCGCTGGGATTGATTCAAACTCCAGTGCTGTTCAGCACGTTCCTGCTGATCGTCATCATCGGCGGAAGTACGTCTCTTTTCTATCCGGTCGTATGGGCGATGCTCCAGGAAGTCACCCCGGAACATCTGCTGGGACGTGTGTTCACCACGTTCAGCGTCGGCGGGATGGCCTCCGCCATGGTCGGGATGGCCGGGTTTGGTTGGGCCGCTGATACGCTAGGTCCCGCCGTAAGCCTCATCGGGATCGGATTGCTCCTCTTGCTCACTGCGATGGTCACGGTGCAGGTAAGCCGCCGTGGCCACGTGGTGAGTCCGGCTGTTGCGTAATACTCCCTTCACATCCGTTTTTTGTCGGCCTGCAGGTCATCCGATCGGTGATTGCGGGTTTTCTCTCGCCCTTGTGTTGACTGTCTAGCGGGGCATTGTCGGTGTTGCTTTCTGCTCTTCCGTCGCGTATGTCTTTGCTTCCGGGAATGTTTCGTTTTCCGAGACGATGCTGATGACGAGCTCTCGGCGATCGGCTTCGCAGTCTCGGTTTTATTCAATACATGAGGGGCACATGCCTATGCGGGTGATTCGAACCGTCTACGTGACAGGTATCCTGGCGCTGTTAGCGGCGTCGGGAGTCGGGTATGTGAATGGGACTGCTTTGGCGGAATCGACGCCTGAGGGAAAGTCTGAAGCCCCGCCGGTGCAACGACCGAAGGATCCCGATGCGAAGCCGAAGGAGCCGGAGCCGAAGGCGAAAGAGCCCGACTCGAAACCCAAGGAAACAGATGCCAAGCCTCCTGAAAAGCCCAAAGAGGCGGAGGCCAAACCCAAGGAGCCGGAGTCGAAGGCAAAGGAAACAGAGGCCAAACCCAAGGATCCGGAGCCGAAAGCCAAGGAGCCGGCGTCAAAGGTTAAGGAATCCGAACACAAGGCCAAAGAAGCAGAGCCGAAGTCCAAGGAGCCGGAGTCTAAAGCAAAAGAGCCTGACGCGGCGGCTGAACATCCCTGTCCAACGGTGCCTCATGCGGCAGAGGTGAAACCGGCGGCAGAGCCACAGGCACTGCCGGGGGAACCTGGTGCGGGAGAACGCCCCAAAGCGGCGGAGCCGGAAGGTAAGAAGCCGATACGTTCGTCCATGGTGACCGCCAAGCTGGCGCTCATGGCGGATCCGCACCTGTTTCCCTACGACATCGAGGTCGATGCCAAGGACAAGGACCTCGTCCTGCTCGGAAAGGTATCGCAGGAATCGGATAAGCGCGTGGCGACGGACATTGTACGGTGTCTCGAAGGAGTGCACGCCGTCGAGAATCGACTCAAAGTTGAGCAGGATGCGGCCCATGGGCTCTTCGCGGAACGCGACAAAATCATCACGCAGTTGGTGAAAGAACGGTTCGAGAAGAGCAAAACCTTGCAATCGGTCAAGTTCGATGTGAAAACTGAGGACGGCATCGTCACCCTGAACGGGGCGACGCGGTTTCAGATCATCGTCCTCGAAGCGGCGCAAGCCGCCCGACAGGTTCCGGGCGTCCGCGCCGTGAATACCGACGCCGTGCGTTTGGTGGCCGGAGAATAAGAACGGTTCGTGACGACAGGGGTACAGGAGGTCCGACACGCAGTCTACTGACACCATGGAACCACGGCACGTGAACGGAGGAGGAACGGGACGCCCCAACGTGAAGTGGTCGCCGCATCTGCTGACGCGCGACTTCACGCTCGTTTGGTGGGGCCAGATGGTCTCGCAAGTCGGCGATGGTGTGTCGAAGCTCGCGTTGCTCTGGTTCGTCTACTCCATTACAGGCTCTCCTCTCAAGACCACCATGATCGGGCTGTTGCAGACCCTGCCGCCCATTCTGTTCGGTCCTTTCATCGGCGTCATCGTCGATCGCGTTCCCAAGAAACTCTTGCTGATCAGCAGCGACTTGATTCGCGCGCTGGTGCTAGGCGTACTGCCTTGTTTGTTGCCGGTAGACTCGTTCAGTATCGAACGGCTGTATCTCATGGTGTTCGTCCATGCGGTCGCCTCCGCGGTGTTTGGGCCGGCATTGACTGCCGCTATTCCGTCGCTGGTCTCTCGCCACGAATTCACTGCCGCCAATGCCCTGTTGCAGACGACGACCAGCATCGGGATCATCGTCGGGCCGGCGCTGAGCGGCGTCGGCATCGCGACCATGAGTTCTCAGGAAGTACTCTGTGTGAATGCGGTCAGTTATGTCATTTCCGCCGCCTGTTTTGCGTTCATTCGTTTTCCCCGGGCCGAATCCCAGCCGGCCGGCGGTGGCTCCCTGGCGGGAACCTTCAGCGATGTGCTCGATGGCTTCCACTATGTGCTCCATCGTCAACGGGTCATTTTGATGCTCATCGGAGCGGCATCCATGTATACCTTCGCCACGAGCGCCTTCAGCACGCTCTTTCCGGTATTCGGCAAGAAGTTGCTGGACCTCGGCCCTATCGAGGTCGGGTACCTCTGGTCGGCATTCGGCATCGGGCTGTTGGTGGTGTCACTGGGGCTCGTGTCGTTGTCGGCCTGGTCCCTGCCCAAACGGATTCAGTTGATGGCGCTCTCCAGCTTCATCAGCGGCTTGGCGCTGCTCGGTTTAATTGTGACATCGAATCGCTTGATCGCGGCGGCACTCATGGTCATCATCGGAATGGGGGCGGGGACGCTCACACCGGTGGCGTGGGGCGTATTGCAGGAAATCTCCCCGGCCTCGCTTCTGGGGCGGGTGCTGGCGATTTATAATCTTGGCGCGATGACCTCCGCGATTGCCGGCATGACGATTTTCGGCTGGGTGACGCAGGACTTCGGCGAGCGTCCCAGCGTGTTCGGGATCGGCGTGGGGCTATTCCTGTCGGCGCTGGTCTCGATGCGGGTGGCGCGCTGGGTGCAGACCCACTGGGCGGAGACGACCGTTCCATCTGCGGAGGAGCCGCAGTCCGTGGTCATGGTCACGCAGCCCACGAGTCATTAATAGCATTCAGCGGGTGGTCGAGCGGACCGGCCCTCTCCGGAAGGGGAGCCGGACGAGGCCCAGCGTGAGTAGGCGAAGAAACGGGACGAGCGCGTCGTGAGGTCGGGCAGGACTCGTCGCGTCGGAGATTCCGGGAGCAGGGGAGGAAGACGTGGAAGAAATTATCAGTGTGAATGATCAGTTCTATATCCTGGCCAGTTCATCGATGGCGGACGATCGCACGCGCGTGCTCAAGCATGGAGAAACGTTCGGCGTTTACGATCGGTATGGGGATATCCAGCCGGTGGGCCGTGGAACCCAGGGCGTCTTTCACCAGGGGACTCGGTTTTTGTCGCGCCAGGAAGTGTTTCTCAATAATGACCGGCCGATGCTGCTCAGCTCAACGGTCAAAGAGGACAATGCCTTGCTGGCCGTAGACCTGACGAATCCGGACTTGTATCGGGACGGCCGCATCGCAATTCCGCGCGGGAGTGTGCACGTCTTTCGGTCGCGCTTCCTCTGGAACGGGGTGAGTTACGAACGCTTCCGACTGTCCAACTACAGTTTGTCGCCCGTGAAGATGACGTTGTCGATCCGGTTTGAGGCCGACTTTGCGGATATCTTCGAGGTACGCGGAAAAAAGCGTGAGCGGAAGGGGCGAATGCTGCCGAACGTGTTGCGGAAGGATCTGCTGGTGTTGAGGTACGAAGGCCTCGATGAGGTAACCCGAGAGGCGCGGATTCAGTTTGCTCCGGAGCCGCTGGAGATCACGGCCTCACAAGCCACCTTCGATATCGAGCTCGACCCGAAGGGGGAAACGGCAGTGGCGGTGATGGTGGCCTGCGATGTGGGGGACAGCCATCGGCCTCTGTTGGCGTACGATGCCGCAATGGCCGAAGCGGGGCTGGCCTTCGGTGCGGAGCAGACCGAGGATTGCACCATTCAGACCTCCAACGCCCAATTCAATGAATGGTGGAATCGCTCGGTGCTGGATGTTCGCATGATGGTCACCGACACGAATGAGGGCCCCTACCCCTATGCCGGGGTGCCCTGGTTCAGCACGCCATTCGGACGGGACGGGGTTATCACGGCGCTCGAGTGTCTGTGGATCAGACCGGAATTGGCGCGCGGCGTCCTGGCCTATCTGGCATCGACGCAGGCCAAAGAGGTGAACCCTGCTCAGGACGCCGAACCGGGGAAAATTCTCCACGAGACCCGCAAGGGGGAGATGGCGGCGTTGAACGAGATTCCCTTCGGCCTCTACTACGGCAGTGTCGATTCCACGCCGTTGTTTGTGATGCTGGCCGGCGCCTATTACGAACGGACGGCCGATCTGGCGTTTATCCAGTCGATATGGGCCAACCTCGAAGCGGCGTTGACCTGGATGGATACCTTCGGTGATCCAGACCGCGACGGGTTTGTAGAGTATGTACGGAAATCACCCACCGGTCTGGACAATCAGGGCTGGAAAGATTCCCATGACTCGATTTCGCATGAGGACGGTTCGCTGGCTGAAGGACCGATCGCCTTGTGTGAAGTTCAAGGGTATGTGTACGACGCCAAAGTGCAGGCGTCGAAGCTGGCAGATGCGCTGGGCTATATCGATCGTGCCAGTCAGCTTCGGCGGCAGGCGCGGTCGCTCAAGGAACGTTTCGAAGAGGCATTCTGGTGCGAGGAAACGTCAACCTATGCGCTTGCCCTGGATGGCCAGAAACGGCCTTGTCAGGTGAAGACATCCAACGCCGGCCATTGTCTCTATACGGGGATTGCAAGCGATGAGCATGCCAGGCGTGTGGCGGAAACGCTCATGTCCGATGAACTGTTCAGCGGGTGGGGTATACGGACGCTTGCCGATTCGGAGCGCCGGTATAATCCAATGTCCTACCACAATGGATCGATCTGGCCGCACGACAACGCCATGATTGCGATCGGTCTGGCCCGATACGGCCTCAAGTCCGGCGTGGAAAAAATCATGAGCGGCATGTTCGAGGTCAGCCTAGTGCTCGACTTTCACCGCTTGCCGGAACTCTTCTGCGGATTCGTTCGCAGACCGGGGCAGGGCCTGACGCGGTATCCGGTAGCGTGTAACCCTCAAGCCTGGGCCGCCGGCTCGGCCTTCATGGCGCTCCAGGCCTGTCTCGGCTTATCGATCATTGCGTCGGAACAGAAGGTAGTGTTCAATTATCCGATTCTCCCTGAGTTCATCGACGAGATGCAGATCAAGAATCTGAAAGTGGGAACCGCCTCGGTAGACCTTCTATTGCGGCGCCATGACCTGGATGTGGGCATTACGGTGATCCGTCGTGCCGGCAAGGTCGAAGTGGTCTCGGTGAAGTAGCGGCGCCTGCTTAAACGGTCGGCCGCGGTGTGAGTGCCGGCTCGACAACATCCGCTTGGGTGCCGCACGACCGGCCGACATAGTGTTACGGCGCGTCGGCGAGTTGCCAGGCTATGGCGAGTACGTAGCGCGCGGCAGCTGAGAGAATATCCGCATTGACGGTATCCGCCGTGTCGGTCGGCTGATGGAAGTGCGGATGAATTCCGCCGCTCACCACGGTTACGGTGGGAACTCCCGCTTCCTTGAACGGCACATGGTCTCCCCCCGGGAAAAACCCAAACAGATCGAGTCGGTCCGCAAGTCCAGCCCGTTCCCCCGCCTGTTGCGCAGCGGGTTTTTCTAAGCCGGTCACCCCGATCGTGAGCCGTCCGTTTCCGACTCCCGCATGATCTACGTTGATCATGGCCGCGGTAGCGGTCAGCGGCATCATGGGTTGACTCACGTACAGTTTCGATCCGAGTAAGCCCTGCTCTTCTCCGCTGAACGACACAAATAGAACCGAGCGCCTCGGACCGACGGGCATGGAGGCCAGCACTCGCGCTACCTCCAGGATCACGGCGGTACCCGATGCGTTGTCGTCGGCTCCCGCAAAGAGTAACCCGCCTTGTTTCCCAAAATGATCGCGGTGTGCTCCGATCAGGATGGCGTCGTGCTGATGCGCGGCATCCTGTCCGGGAAGGAGCGCGACGGCGTTCTGAAGCGTGCCGTGTTGCCGCGTACTGTGCCACCGCATTCGAATCGAGATGTCGATGGTCATGGATTGCGGGGTCATGGTGTCGTTGAGTTGCTGCTGCAAGCGTCGCAACCGGTTGTCCTCGCCGGGCTGCTGTACGCTGAGGATGGCTGAGGCGAGCGCGGTACTGATCCAGGCGCCGGGAATCGTCCGGTGAGGGTCCGTAAGCCCGTAGAAGGCGCTCGGCCGACCCGTGACGCCACGACGGGTTTCGTACGCGTTAAGGATCGGCCCGGTCGCGGTCAGGTAGCCGATGGCGCCGTGTGCGTGGGCCATGTGTGCTTTATCTGCGTGAGAAACCTGTGTGGCATACCGTTCGGGTTTTCCCCGAAGAAAGAGCACCACTTTGTTCCGGACATCGATCCCGGCATAGTCATCGAACCCCCCGGCCGGATCGGAGATTCCGTATCCGACAAAAACAATCGAAGCCTCCAGCTCTGCTGAGGGAGAATCGAGGATCGGTAGATAGTCGCTGCCGACCACGGCAGGTTGACGCTCAGCAATCCCTCCAATCTGGAGCAGTGAATCATCGTCGATCTTCGTTGTGTGGACGGGGGCGGACTGAAGATGGACGGGCGCGGGACGTTGAGCAGTCGCGCCGGGAGATTCGGACCCAGGTGCGCGAGGCTGTTGGAGATCCAGGAATCGCTGTCGCACGAACTCCGCGGAGGCAAGGTCGTCAGGCGTCCCGGTCTGCCGCCCGTTGAATGCCGGTCCGCTCAACGTGCGAATATCCGCCAGCATGCGCTCACTGGAAATCAGACCCAATGCCTGCGTGAGCGCCTTGGACTGCCCGTCTATCTCTGCGGCGATGCTCTGGCCGGCCCATAGGGTCACGCACAGGATCAACAGCAGGGGAAAGGGGAGGTGATCGATGCATGCCGATCCGGCGAGCCTGTGGATTCGCCGGCGAGGGGCCAATGTTATGGAATGATGGCAGGGCATCAGACAGACGTGGCAGAGGCCTTCTGTGCCGACCAGCGTTGATACCATCGCCAGAGCGGTCGTTGGAGGAATTGGGGGAGTGGATAGCCCAGCCCACGGACATAACCGTCATCTCGGTCCAGCACGGCAAATGCCAGCCGGTACTTGTCCCGGAAGATCGCGCAACGCCGGTCCACCTCTTCATCGCTCAGCTGGATGCGCGCTCGAATCGCGGTTCCGATGGTTTCATCGGAGGCTGCGTCACGCACCAGCCGTTCGATGTAGGCAGGCGTCAGCTGAAACCGGCGCATGAAGGATTGGTCCAGTGCGGAAGGATAGGCATAGGTTCCAAGCGTGTCGGCCTGAAACGCGCGTACCTTGTCGATCAGCCGGGGCAGCCACATCATCCCTGCCAGGGTATCGCTCCATCGTCGCGGCGGCTGCTGGGATAGGTCCATCCGGTGCCTCATAACCTCAGGGTACGAGCGGTTTCTTGCGAGCGGGGAGCACTATAGCATACCCGGTCGATCCCATTGCAGAGAGCCGAGGGCTCAATGTACTATCGGCCATCAGGTGAGCGTCGGATCTCTTTCTTTCAGGAGCCGATACGCTGCGGGGCGCCGGGCACCGATTGACGGGAGAGGCGAAGGGTAGGACCTATGGCAGAGCAGGGAAAGGGTCTTTACGACCATCAGTACGGACGGTTTCGCGAGAATCAAGGCTCACATCAAGGCTATGAATTTCAGCACGGGCCTGTCGGGAGCGTGCCTCCCCCCGTGGTGACGTTCATGGACAAGATAAAGTGGTGGACGTTGCGCGGCTGGCGACGAAAAAAGATCCTGGCTGAACGCGATCGATTTCAGCAGGATATCATCCGGATCAAGCAGAGCCAGCCGAAGTCATAAGATCCGCTCGAAGGAGGAGTGCTCCCGTGCAATATGGAAACGAGCTGGTAAGGCAGATACAGACCCTACGTGATAGTGAGTCGCTTTCCGTGGCGCATCTCAGGACTGTCAGGAGATACGTCGGTGTCATGGTGTTGACCATGATGTCGGTGAGCGGGGTTGAATCGGTGTTGGCAGTGCCCAAGGAAACGTCTACGGAAAAGGCGGAGCATTTGCGGCAACAGGCGAATCCCCAGCTTTTCAACAACTGGACGTTCGATAAAGATCAGGCGGGAGGCGTTCCAAAGGGATTTCTTGCCGTGTCTTCGGGCGATCAACCAGGCGGGGAGTGGAAAGTGGAGGCGCAATCGGCGGCACCTTCGTCGCCCAATGTCGTGCTGGGGGCGTCTTCCTGTTCCGCCTGTGTCGAGTTGTTGGTCGCACAAGGATTTCAGTATGAGTATCCTGAAGTGGTTGTCCGGATTCGTCAGGGAGCCGAAGCCACGTCTGGGCAGATTGGGGTGGTATTCGGCCTGAAAGATCCGAAGAATTATTATGCGACAGTCGTGGATATGTCCCAGAAGTCTATAGAGGTGGTGCGGGTGATCGAAGGCAAAGAGTCGATTTTGGGCCGGGCGGCGATTAAGTCGAAGCCGGTCGAGTGGCATACGCTCCGGGTTCAACGGAACACCATCATCAGTAAGGATTTTGTGGAAACCTTCTTCGACGGGAGCCTGGCGCTTTCTGTTGAGGATCAAACACTTGGCGTCGGACAGGTGGGGATTCTAGTGAGAGGGCCGGCGACTGCGCGATTCGATAATTTCAACGCCTCGCCACTGTATTCCAGCCGTCCCTTGTCGGCTCCGGCTGCCTACTAGGCGCGGTGCCGGTGGGCCGGTTCGAGCGGAGAAGATTTCGCGCTTGCCTTTCCTATTTCGGTAGGATACAGTGAAGGTGCTTCATTGCGAAGGGCCTTGGCGGTGAAGTAGAAGTAGAATTACAGGGCTCGAATTCGATGTTGTTTTGGGTTCTTCCCGGGAATTTCGGAAGCCAGAGCTAAGATTGCCGCTGTGTTTGCATCTTCGCCCCACTCCTTCCTCGTTTCTTTCTCGAGTCCCAGACAACACCATTTTATTCTCAAAGGAGGAACCCAATGGGTTCGAAGATCTACGTTGGCGGCTTGCCATATTCAACCACCGAGCAACAGCTGAGTGACCTGTTTGCGGTGCACGGGGCGGTGACGTCGGCGCGCATCATTACGGACAAGTTCACCGGCCAGTCACGGGGTTTCGGCTTCGTCGAAATGTCGGGAGATTCCGAGGCGCAGGCGGCGATCAACGCGTTGAACGGGACACAGTTCGGTGGCCGCACGTTGACTGTGAATGAAGCTCGCCCGCAGGAGCCCCGCTCCGGTGGTGGCGGAGGACGTGGAATGGGCGGGGGCCGGCACTAAGCTGCGCTCGTTTCGTGATACCTATTCAGGGGCTGCCGACAGGGTAGCCCCTGCGTTTTTCTTACCGTGTTGTCCTCTCTCTGGTCTGCAGGGCCATTAGATTATCTGCCCCTGTTTTCCCAAGATAGAGATTTAGGAGTGTCGTTGCATGGTGTCGTTTGCCGAATTGTCTCTTACATCGTTTCTCGCTGACCGTTTACAACAGGCCGGGTTTACCGCGCCGACTCCCATTCAGGGCGCGGCGATTCCGCTGGCGCTAGAGGGGCGCGATCTGCTGGCCCAGGCCAAAACCGGCAGCGGGAAAACGCTGGCCTTTCTCATTCCCTTGATCGAACGGGCCGTCAAGGAAGGCTGGAAGCCTGCCGGATCCGCCAGATCGCCGCGGGCGCTCGTGCTCGCGCCGACTCGTGAGCTGGCCCTCCAAATTGAAATGGAATTGCGCAAGTACGCGCCGCCGTCAGTCACGTCCCTGGCTGTGTACGGTGGTGTCCCCATCGAACGGCACTACCGAGCCTTGCGCCAACCGCCGATGATCGTGATTGGAACGCCGGGACGTTTGCTGGACGTGGCGGGGACCCGCCATCTGGACCTGCGCGGGATCGAATATGTGGTCATGGATGAAGCGGATCAAATGCTGGATCGCGGATTCCTGCGCGACATTCAGCGTATCCTGCAATTGCTTCCCAGCCAACGGCAGACCATGCTGTTTTCTGCGACCTTTTCGCCGGAGATTTTGACTCTGGCGGAATCGATGTTGAAGAATCCGGCTCGAACGGCGGTGGATCCCGGGGTGAATACGCCCACCACGATCACGCACGCGTACTACGTGGTGCCGAGCGAATCGTCGCGAGTGCAGTTGATTCACACGCTGCTCCAATCTCCGGAGTCCGGCGATCAGTCGATGGTCTTTTGCGATCAGAAATACAAGGTGAAGCGGTTAGCTGCCCGTCTGGGCGGCGAGCCGGCTTCGGTCGGGGCCATCACCGGAAACCATTCGCAGGCTCAGCGGGAACGAACCCTCACGGCGTTCCGGTCGGGTCGGTTGCGCACACTGGTTGCGACTGATGTCGCCGCTCGCGGCTTGGATGTGCCGTCCGTGTCGCAGGTCATTCACTACGAGCTGCCCGGGAACCCGACGTCGTACGTGCATCGCACCGGTCGAACGGGTCGGGCGGAACGGTCGGGCGCGACGCTCTTGATTCTCTCTCCGAAGGAAGAGCATGAATACCTGGCGATGGTGCGCCGTTTGCGAATCCAAACGAAGCGCCTGACGTTGCCTGCACTGGCGGTACTGCCGCCTCCTGCGCATGAACCTGAGTCGAACGGCCAATCTAGGCATGATGGGCGGGGGCGTGATGCCCGACCGCGTCGTGCCGGAGAGCGCCAAAACTCCATGCCTCAGGATGTGAGAGGCGGGCAAGGCCGTCGAGGTTGGCGTGCGGATCGTCCCGCCGCCCCGCGTCGTGGCAACAGTTGAAGAACCGCATGGTTCGGCAGGGATTGCTGGACCGGCATGATTAGGAGGACGCGTCGATGAAAGCTGGACGGAGTCTGTTGCTGGGCATGCTGCTGGCCGTCGGTGGTCTGTTGATGGGGGCGGGCGCCTACGCGCAAGGCGATCTCGCCATTGCCGACGGGGTGAAAGTCTCGTTGGAGTACATTCTGACGCTTCCCGACAAGTCCGTCGCCGATTCGAATGTCGGGCAGGAGCCGATCATCTTCGTGCAGGGGGCGCATGAAATCGTCCCCGGCCTCGAAAAGGCTCTCGACGGCATGAAGGCCGGACAGAAACGGCGCATCGAGGTGGCGGCGCAGGACGCCTACGGTCCCTACAACAACAAGCTACGCCAGAGCGTGGACAAAGAGAAGCTTCCCAAGGACGTCAAGGTCGGGGACATTTTGCAGGCGTCGGACAACCGGCTGGTGAAGGTCCTCGAAGTGAATGACAAGAAGGTGTTGATCGATCTCAACCACCCGCTCGCCGGGAAGACGCTCACCTTCGATGTGAATATCCTCAAGGTCGAAAAGGGCGATGCCGCGGACGCCCCTGCAAGCAAGACCCCCTAAACGCTCTTTCTTCATCAGAGCGGCGGGGCAGCCGGCTTGAAGCCGGCTGTGCTCCCGCCGCTCTGTGCTTGAATCCTCGTCGCCGGTTCTCAAACCACATCGATCGTTCTGTCGCTCAGTCGGGGCCTGTCCCGGTTCTTGACGCGTTCTCCATCTCCGTGTAGGGTCCTGGCACGAGACGTCTCAGAATGGTCTGAGCGGACGAGCGATTGAGGAGGGGCAAGGAAACCCTTCCACGGCTTAGAGGAGATCCAGCGCAGATGGGAACCATCAAGCAACGACCGGTGGTGGCGATTCTTGTCGGAGGAGGGCCGGCGCCCGGCATTAACAGTGTCATCGGGGCCGCGACGATTCGAAGCATTCTTGGTGGGTGCGACGTGATCGGCATTCAAGACGGTTTCAAATGGATCATGGATGGCCAGACCAGCAAGGTGAAGCGCCTGTCGATCGAAGACATCAGCCGGATTCACTTCAGCGGCGGCTCCTGCCTCGGCACGGCGCGCGCGAACCCCACCCAGAAAATCGAGCATCTGGATGCCTGCCTGACGAGTCTGAACGCACTCGGCGTGACTCGATTGATCACGATCGGGGGTGACGATACCGCGTTCTCCGCGCTGAGGTTGGAACAGCGGGCCGCCGGTCGCCTCCAGGTCGTGCATGTGCCGAAGACCATCGATAACGATCTGGACCTGCCCCATGGCATTCCGACGTTCGGATTCCAGACGGCGCGCCACATCGGCGTTGAGCTCGTGAAGAGTTTGATGGTAGATGCGGAGACGACTTCACGCTGGTATTTCGTGGTGACGATGGGGCGCAAGGCCGGGCATCTGGCACTCGGGATCGGGAAGGCGGCCGGCGCTACGTTGACGGTGATTCCCGAGGAGTTTCGTCAGAAACCTCTCCGTCTGAAAACGCTGGTCGATGTCCTGATCGGTGCGTTCATCAAGCGGCTCAATGCCGGACGATCGGACGGCGTGGCGGTCCTGGCTGAAGGCCTCGTGGAAAGCCTCGCGCAGGAGGATCTCGAGGGTCTGCAGGATGTGGAGCGGGACCAGCACGGACATGTGCGGCTGGCGGAGATCAACTTCGGTTTCGTGCTCAAGCGGGCGGTCGAGAAGGAACTGCGGTCCTTCGGCATCAAGACCACCATTGTCGAGAAGAACATCGGGTACGAGCTCCGCTGCGCCGATCCCATTTCGTTCGATATGGAATATACCCGCGATCTCGGTTATTGCGCGGCGCAGTTTCTCCTGGATGGCGGGAATGCCGCGATGGTGTCGATTCAAAACGGCCGCTTCATTCCCATTCCGTTCGGCGACATTCTGGACCCGGCGACCGGCCGTACCAGGGTGCGTATGGTGGATGTGGAGTCGGAGTCGTACGTCATTGCAAGGCGGTACATGATTCGCCTGGCTCCGGATGATTTCAATCAGCCTCAGGGGTTGGTCCGTTTGGCCACCACGGCCGGTCTGGCCGTGGATGATTTCCGGAAACGGTTCGAATATCTGATGGGCAAGGATCTGTGAGAGAGGGGCGAGGGATTGGACCTCTCCCCATCTGCGATCTCACGTAGGGCGTCATGACGAATGAAACGACACCGGATACAGAAATTGCCCTCGCATGCGGACAGCAGCGCGCGCTGGTCTCACCTTGGGGTGCGGCGCTACGGCGGTACTACCTGCTTGAAGAGAACGGGAGCGAAACCGACATTGTCTGGGGCTATGCCGGCGGCGCGCACAAAAAAGGTGGACAGGGCGATGTGCTCATTCCCTTTCCCGGGCGCGTGGCGGATGGGCGCTACTCCTTCGATGGGCAGCCGTTTCAGCTGGAACGGAACGACAAAGAAGGTCCGAACGCGATCCATGGATTTGTCCGGAACCTGCCGTGGACCACGCAGCAGGCCGATTCGGAGAGCGTCGCGTTCGAGGTTCAGTGGGAAGCTGCCGACTATGCCTCCAGAGGCTATCCGTTCTCGCTCGCGGTTCGTGTCGCGTATCGGTTGGACAGGCAGGGATTGATCTGCTCGTTCGCCGTTCACAATGCAGGGCGTGAGGCTGCGCCGGTCGGAGTCGGATTTCATCCCTATTTTACGGTCGGGACTGCGCTGGTGGATGAAGCGGAAGCCCGGATTCCCGCTTCAGGGTATCTTGAGCTCAATGACCGGCTCGCACCGACCGGCAAGGTTCTGGATGTGAAGGGTACCGAGTGGGACTTTCGCGAACGTCGCCGGGTCGGCCAGCGCCGTTTCAATCACTGCTATGTCGGGTTGGCGCGCGATGCGGATGGGATGGCGAGGGCCACCCTGCAGCACCAGGCGAGCGGCCGCAGGATCGAGGTGGAGATGGATCGTTCGTTTTCCGCCATCGTAGTCTATACCGGCGATGCGATCGTCGATGCGCCGCGCCGCGCGTTGGCCATTGAGCCGATGACCTGCGCGACCGATGCCTTCAATCATCCCGAGTGGGGGTTGAAGCGACTGCAGCCCGATGAGACCTTCACTGGACGGTATCTCGTCACACATCGTCTGCTGTAAGGCTTCTTGTTCGATGTGGGTCGTGCTTTTCTATTACCCGCCATACGCGATCGACCCTGTGCTCCAGCCCGCGCGGACTCCGTTACGACGGCTTCGTCGATTCAACGATACGGAACCGCACTTCATCCACCTGGGTGTAGGCTGAGGTTTGCTCACCTGCGAACAACCCGCATCGGTAGAGTCCCGTCGTCCAGCCGGTAGATGGGCGTGACAGGACGAAGTAACCGGATTGGTCGTTGGTGGACATGATGAGCTGATCCTGTGCCACCGCCGGCTGCGCGCCGGTCAGTTCGGCGCGCTCTTTGAAACAGCGCGCCGAGAGCGGAATTTCATCGTACGACGCCGTCACCAATCCGAACACCAGGTAAATGTCCGGCTGAGTAGCGGGAAAGCTGATCCCGGGATCCAGGGGAATGAAGTCATGGGCGCCGGTGGGCGAATCGTCCCGCATGACTTTCTTGGCGGGGATGACGAATCGAAACCAGGCAAAATCGGCATCCCGTCCGACCAGGGAGGCCGCCGTATCCAGGGTGTTCTGCGGCTTCAGGTTCTCCATGGCCTTTGCGGCCAGCTCTGCTTCCGAGGGCACGACCGGTGCCACCGGTGTGCCCGGGGCGGCGTCCTCCATCTCGATTTCCTTGGCCAGTTCGGGGACATGCGGACGAATCTTGTCCAACCATCGCAGCAGTTTATTTTTATCCAGCACTCTGGTTCCGATCGGAAGTTCGACCTCCCTCGTCGACTGTTCAAACGCCACGGTCGTGTCGTAGAGGATCTTGAATTGAATGTAGGCGTCTTCCCATTTTCCCAAATCCACCAGACATTGTCCCAGGCGATAGACGGTAGCGGCATAATCTTCATCAAGGGGATCGAGGCCCTCCATTTTCGGGATGATACCGATCGCCTCTTTGCATCGGCCCAGATTCATGAGGATCAGTCCGAGGTGCTGTTTGGCGAGGGGATCCATCGGGTTGAGGAGCAGGAGTTGCCGATACATGGGTTCGGCTTCCTGATAGCGCCCGGCCTCGAAGAGCGCGTAGGCGTCGTGACGAATCATCGACCAGTCTTTGAGTTGTTTCGGGTTCGCGTCCGGGCTCATCATAGGTGCAAAGCGGCGGCCTCGCTCCGTCGATCCGTAAAATACGGTCAGCAGATTCTTGGCGGACAGCTCAAGCGGGGAACCGGGTGAGACCTGTTGCAACACAGACTGCACCTCGCGGTCTGCGCCTTCGTAATCCAAAATATCGAAGCGCGCGCGCGCCAACGCCAGCCGCCAGTTGAGCATGTCGGGTCCCAGCTCCACCGCCTGCTGATACGACTTCAGGGATTCCTCCAGCCGGTCGAGTTTCCGGAGCTCACGGGCCAGTCGCAAATGGATCAACGGGTTCTGAGGATCGATGGCGGCAATGCGTTGCAATTCAGTGACCGCTTCTTCTACCTGCCCGGACCGCACCAGCACGCTCCACTTGGCCCATCGCACGTCCAGAGCCCTGGGAATCCTCGCCAGGACGGTTTCATAGGACTCAAGGGCCGCTTCGGTGTGGCGTGAGGTGGCCAGCATGTCGCCACGGAGTTGGTGCAGCGCGAATGCCTGCGGGTTCTCATGAATGCCTTGGTCCAGAATGCCGAGGGCCAGGTCTGTCGTACCCTGCTCCCACGCGGCTTTCGCGCGTTGGGCGACCTGGCTTTCCGAGTGGGGGCCCTGGTCGTTCGCCATGGCCCTGGATGCGTTGGTCAGCGTGACGGGCGGGAGCAGGAGAAGAAATCCAATGAGGCAATAGGTCAGCGGGATGAACGGCTGCGGCGCGCGAGCGGGCGAACATATATGGATCATCATGAGTGAGTCTCTGGTTGAGGTAAACAAGTCCCTTCCATGGTCAGCTGCGACACGGGATACAGAAGGGTACACCCCCAGCAAACCGGCTGTAGTTGATTAGAGGCAGCCTGAGGGAGAAGGATTCGTCGCCCTCAGCGGTTTCAGGCATCACAAATTATCTTACTGTACGATGGCCCGGCTCTGCGAGGTGCCCTGACCGATCAGGCTGAGGGCGGAGAGTGGGGCCCATCCGGTCCGGAGAGTCCCGGTCAGCCGGTGAATGTGGTCCCCAAAGCCGTTGTCGCGATGGAGCCGAATCAAATCCGCTTATCGCACGTTGACGAAGCGGCCCTGAGCCATGGTGCGAAGCTGATCGATGTCTTCGTGGCGAGTGACCGAGAGCGGCACGGTGCCGGATAATTCTTGAATCAAGAGATCGGTCGTCAGCAGGGTTTTGTGATGCAAGGCCCGGTAGAGTGCGGCGACCACCGCCTGCTCGATTTCCGAGCCGCTGAACCCATCACTGGCGCTGACGATTTTCTCAAGGTCGAATCCCGCGCTGTCCTGTTTGCGGAGCGCAAGGTGGATCTTCCAGATGGCGGTGCGTTCGTGATCGTCCGGCAAGTCCACGAAGAAGATTTCGTCGAACCGTCCTTTGCGCAGTAGTTCCGGCGGGAGGGAGGCGAGGTTGTTTGCCGTGGCGACGACAAACACCTCCTGCTTCTTTTCCTGCAACCAGGTGAGAAAGGCACCAAAGAGCCGGCGGCTCAATCCGGCATCGGCATCTCCGCTGCCGCCGCCGGCCACCATGGCCTTCTCTATTTCATCGATCCAGAGCACGATCGGTGAGAGGGATTCGGCCATCTCGATCGCCTTCCGGAAATTCTTCTCCGATTCACCGACGAATTTGTCGAAGAGCCGCCCGGCATCGAGTTTGAGCAGCGGGAGTTGCCACTCGCGCGCAATGGCTTTTGCCGCGAGCGACTTGCCGCAGCCCGGCACCCCCACCAGCATGATCCCGCGAGGCGGCGTCAGGTTGAGCGCCTTGGCTTCTGCTGTGAATCCTACCTTCGCTCGTTCCAGCCAGGCCTTCAGATTCACGAACCCGCCCAATTCGAACCGGTTGTCTTCAAGGGGATAATATTCCAGCAACCCGCCGTCCTTGATCGCCTGGACCTTGCGTTTCAGGATCGTCTGCACATCATCAGCGGACAATCTGCCGTCCTCGACGATGCATTGCGTGATGACCTGCCGGGCTTGATGCAAGGTCAATCCCTGCAAGGCGCGGAGAATGGCGTCGGATTCTTGTGTCGAGGGGCTTGTCTGCGTCGGTGTGGAGCCGGCGAGCGAGTGGAGAATACTCTGCACCACGGTGGTGGAGCCGGGGCGGCGCGGCGACGTTCTCGTGCCCAGTGACTGCAGCACACTTTGGAGCATGGAGTGCAGTTCATTGCGATTCGGCAGCTGCAGGTCGAGCTGGACCGCAATCTGTTCAATGTCGGACGGAAGGACGATGGGATGGCCGGTGAGTACACAGGTTGTGCGAGATCGGCCGAAGTGATGACTCACTTCCCGCAGCTGGCGGGCCACGGCGGCGTCCTGCAGGTGCGGCGCAAGATCTTTGAGCCAGAACAGGGCCTCGACGGTCAGTCCGTTGAGGTGTTGAAGGACCGCCAGAGGAGCAGCCGTCATCTTACTGATGCTCTGCCCTTCGTCCTGTCTGGTGAGGCCCCTGGTAATCGACCATTCGAACAGCGGCATGCGTTCCTGTGCTGCCACGGATTGGAGCAACGCCAGCACACGCTCTTCTTCCACCGTCTCGATGACGATCAGGGGGTGGCAGGAGCGAATCAGTGTGCGGAGGTCATGCACGCTCGTCGATAACGCCATAGGAGTGCAATGCTAGCACGAGGGTTTCACCCCACCAAGCAAAGGGGCGATTGTGACGAGCCGTCGGCTCTTTCTCCGCCTAGACGTCGTTCTCCGTGAGACAGCGACCGAGTCCCTGCTGTTCGGCGAGGTGATAGGCATAGTGCAGGGCCGCCAGGTTCGCAACCCGTTCTTCCGCTTCTTCGCGACTCTCTGAATAGATGATTTGCAGTCCGAATCTGGCCGTCAGGGAATCCAGAAAGTCCACGATGCCGTTTCGGTGATACTGGCCGAGCCGCCCTCCGCCGCGGTTGTACTGGATGGTCCCTTCGATCACCAGAAAGCGATGGGGAACAGCGCGGAGAGGTTCGAGCTCACGGAGAAAGCGCGGGCGATTGTCGGACGGGTTGGAGAAGATGGTATCGAACTCCTCTACGCGCCGGCGTTCGACGCAAAAAATAGCCGGGGCTTCCGCAATCGCATAGTCACCGGCCGGCAGTGTCTGTTTGATCGTTCCGGCGATGCGTACGAGCCCATTGAATTCGTACGGCTGCGGTTCGCGGCTATCGACCAGTATATGGATCGCCGGCACCATGATTTTGGGGTGACTGAACCGGGTGACGTTCAGCATCGTTTGGGGCCCGCGCAGTTCCTGGCGGGATCGCGGGGCTGGTTGCGGACGGGGCGTCGGCGAGGGGCGTGGCGGTGGCGTCGGTGATGAGGGATGTTGTCTGCCGGCGTCGTACCGGGCGCGGGCTGCAGGGTCGCTGAGGGTCTGATAGGCCTGGTTGATCAGCTGCGTGCGGGCCTCGGCTTTCCGGTGCAGAGTCGGCGAATGCACAAACCGATCGGGATGCCAGACTTGCATGTGTTCATGCCAGGCCCGCTTGATTTCCGCGTCTGACGCGCCGGGAGTGAGTTCCAGGATGGCGTAGTAGTTCGTGGTCCGTTCGTTTGGCATGCGGTGTCCCGTTCGAGTTCCATGAAGTGTAGCGGAGTGCGACAAGGGAGTGCTAGCCCGAATGGTCTGGGGCGACCTGAGTCGGGGGATGGATTCAGCGCGCGCAATACGAGTTCGCCATTGTGAGAAAATTCTTCGCGGTGTATCGTAGGTCGGGGCCACGGCATTCATGCTGTGCCTTCCATCGGAGGCGATGCTCATGATTTTGGTCACCGGCGGTGCCGGCTATATCGGTTCGCACACCTGTGTGGAACTGCTGAATGCCGGTTGTGCGGTCACGGTCTTCGACAATTTCTCCAATAGCCATCCCGAATCGTTGTCTCGCGTGGAGCGGATTACCGGACAATCCCTTCACGTGATACGCGGCGATTGCCGTGATCGCGCAGCCCTGGTGGCGGCCTTGCGTGAAACCGGGGCGACGGCAGTCATTCATTTTGCCGGTCTGAAGGCGGTCGGGGAGTCGGTGCAGCAGCCCATGGCCTACTATGACAACAATGTCGTCGGGTCACTGCGCCTCCTGGAAGCTATGCGGGAGTGCGGTGTGCAGCGGCTGGTGTTCAGCTCCTCTGCCACAGTCTACGGCGATCCGCAACGGCTCCCGCTCACGGAGGACCATCCGTTGTCGGCTACGAATCCCTACGGCAGAACGAAGCTCATGGTTGAGGAGATCCTGCGCGACCTCCAGCAGAGCGATGCGTCCTGGAAAATTTGCATTCTTCGCTATTTTAATCCGGTCGGGGCTCATACCAGCGGACTGATCGGAGAGGATCCTCAGGGGACGCCGAACAATCTCCTGCCGTTCGTGGCGCAGGTGGCGGTGGGCCGGCGGGAATGTTTGAACGTGTGGGGCAACGATTATTCGACGCCGGACGGCACCGGGGTGCGGGATTATATTCATGTGGTGGATCTGGCCCTGGGCCACCTCAAGGCGCTGGAAACGCTTGATCGGCTCGAACGTCCGGGCGAATGTTTGACGGTGAATCTCGGGACGGGGAATGGATACAGCGTGTTGGAGATCGTGCGGGCGTTTGAAGCAGCAAGTGGAAAGCCGGTTCCGTACAAAGTCGCTCCCCGTAGGCCCGGTGACGTGGCGTCCTGTTATGCCGATCCGAAGCACGCCTTGCAATCCTTAGGGTGGCGGGCCGCGCGCGGATTGAAGGAGATGTGTGCCGATGCCTGGCGTTGGCAAAGTACGAATCCAAAAGGGTATGCGGGCTGAGTGCCCAACGGTCTGCATTCGGTGTATGGGATGATCCTCGGATGAAAGCGATCGACCCGCATCGCGAAACATCGCCCAATGTTCGGGGCGTCAAAATCCCGCGTCGGACTGCCCGTTCCCTCGGGGCGGGACACCTCATCATCCTGTCACGGGTTGCGTCATGGGCAATCGGTGCCGGAACTCTCGCCGGCGCTCTTTTCTTCGTGCCGGTCACGCAGGCGAATCATCAAGGACATAGCAGTCACACTGATGGCGATGGTCCTGTCACGGCGGGAGCGGGGTACTCGATTCCCGGCGCCTCCTTTCAGATTTTCTTGGCGCAAGGAAGCGATTCCGCAGAAGGGGGCGGGGTGACTCAGGCGGACAGAAACGCCGCGGTGGAAACGGTGAGAGGGGCCTTGGCCGTCCTCCTGCAGCATCGGGCCGATTATCCGCGTGTCGATGAAAGCCTGAAGAAAGAGGCGCTGGCCAGGGTCGTGATTGCGTCGACTGTGGTGAACGACGAAGGCAAAGCCTTTCCGTTTCTGGTCACTCGAACCAAAGAACCAGGGCGAGTCATCCTGCTGATCAGCGCCTCCTCGTTGAAGGAGAAAGGGTATCTGCATCACCCGGATACGCTGGCTCCGGTGCTCGCAAGAGAATTTCAATGGGTGGCCAGCAAGGCGGACACCGCGCCGAAGCCCAAAACGGTATCAGGTGAACGAATGTTGAAGGCGGCGCCGATCCACACGGACCAGGACATTGCCGCCTTGCCGGGGGAGGAGCGGGTACGTATCCTCCAGCAACTGTTCGATACCTACTTGCGAACGGTGGATGATCAGAAGAGCCTCGACGGCCAGTCTTACTATGAAGTCGGCAATACTGCACTGGTCGCGCCGACTCATCCGGATTCAACGACCAAGCTCTACGAGATTCGCATTCGTGAAGCCCTGCAGCACATCGTCCGGGAACCGTTTTTCTGGGAACGTACGCCGAAGGCAGTCCGAAGCCTGTTGAACGGGAAGGTGTGGAATGTCGCGTTCGTAAAAATTGATCAGCGGGATTGGGCAACCCGTACCAGAGTGTTGCCGGAGGAAAAGGCCATTATGGTCGGGGTACGCGATCAACGCGTTCAACCCGCTGCAATTTTGGTGAATACCTACCGGACGGCCGCGCCCGATGACCCCTTTTACCCGGATACGCGAGGGTTGCCTATGGGCGCACTCTCGGCGGACCAGCTGGCGCGCGTGATTGCTCTGGAGATTCAGCACAATATCCAGGAGAAGTCGATGACGGGCCACGTGGCGCAGGATGAGCTGACGGCCCCCAAATAAGGGCGGAGCGACACGGGAGACCGCATTCCCTGTATCGCTTTCAGTCCCTGTCTCCCCGGTAAAGAAGAAGCTGAAACGGCGTTCGCGAAGCGTGAGTGTTCACTAGGCTGATCATCACGTGTGGGTGCGTCACGCAATCGTGCTGCGGTCGGCCAGGACTCGACGTTCCACATCATGCCACCACTGTTCCCACGGTTCCCTCGTCTGGCCTTCTTCCTTGCCGGCGCCGCGATTTCCACGGCTTGCTTCTGGTTTCTGACTCAATGGATGGCGATCGCGAACGGGTGGCTGGGTCTGGGGATCACCTACGCAACCAGGCCGGTCTGGCTCGTCGGGTTGATGTCGGTCGCCACTATCCTCCCCTGGCTGCTGTTCGCCACGGTGCTCATCTTACGCTGGCGACGGGGTGTCGCCTACAAACCAGTCGTCCTTGCGCTTGGGCTGTTGCTCCCCTATGTGTTGGCCATCGCATGGCTGTTTCTGAGGCCGCCTCTCGAAGACCGTTGGCATCGGCGCACGTTCGACTCTCGACTATGGAAGGCTAACCAGGCTGTGGACCACTCATGGCCGGATCGATTGTGTATGGTCGACGATCTCATGGCCACCGTGCCGTTGCTCGGACTGTCGAAGAGTCGTCTTATCGAGTTGCTCGGGCCGGGGGATCACACCGGGGCTTGGGCTCGTTGGGGTGCCGTCTACTTCCTGGGTCCTGAGCGGGGAATGTTTCGAATCGATTCGGAAATGCTGGTGGTGCGGTTTGATCAGGACGATCGAGTGGTCGAATATCGCATCGTGACCGACTAGCCGCGTGTGTTGCTGCTTCCGTTTGCACCATCGTTCCCGCCTGTTACCGGAGGTCAGCTTCGTCCCCCGGTGGCGACCCGTTCTGCCGCAGCAGGCCTTCCCGTCCAGCCGAGGTTCGTGGTCTGGACGAACTGGGTCCAGCACTAAGTAGAATATATCTTCCATTCTACGTAGTGAAAAATGGCCCGTGCGTAGTGATTTGCTCTATACCTTGTCGATGTATGGTCTTTTTTACATGATTCCGCACCACTTTTCTTGACCTCGGCAAAGTCTGCGTGTAGGTTTCCCCCCTGATTTTTTGACGCTGCGTTGTGGGATAAACGCGTAATGGTCTGTGGGTGTGGATTCATCTCTCAGTCTAATGGCTCTGCAAGGCATGGCCGAACCCCGGTCGCCCTTTCCCGGCTTCACGCATCACCTGGACGATTTCGCGCACCGTTAGCCGATGTGTTTTTCGTGATCGAGCGGTGCATGGCGCCGGTCATTCGCAGCATGCATCGGTACGGCGTCGCCATAGACTGGTTAGGATGCGATCCGCCGGAGCTCGTCCCGTCTTGCGACGTACGGCATCTCCGGCCGGGCATGAAGGCCGGGCGGTTTGATTGAGGAGGGGAACATGTGCCGTTGTGTGTCTGTGTTATGCGGGGCAGTGGTTGTGCTTTTGACCGTTCTGTCCGGGAGTGCGGTGGCGCAACCGTCGTCGGATTCGAATCGAGCCCCGCTCCGGATCATGCATTTCGTTCTGAGCGGAACTGTCCCCCTGGAACGTGCGCGTGAATATGTCAATCAGGCGCAGGCGGCCGGTTTCACGGCGGTTCAAGTGCTGCTCACCGATGGTGTGCGGCTCGATCATGCGCCATGGAAACCCGTGAAAACCTCGTGGACCAAAGCCCAGTTCATTTCCTGGGCTGCCTACGCGCGCGCGCATGGATTGGACGTGATTCCCGAGGTCAAACTGTTGACGCACCAGGAGCAGTTCTTTCAGAAACACCAACCCGGTTTGATGTTCAATGCCGTGTCTTATGATCCGCGGAAGGAAGAGGTGTATCAGGTGGTGTTCGGGCTGCTCGACGAACTTATCGACGCACTGCATCCCCGGGCGATCCATATCGGCCACGACGAAGCATTTGGATGGACGGTGGGCCAGGTGGCGAAATGGCTGAAGTTCGGTGAGGTCATGGTCCCGGCGGACCTCTTTGCCCGGGATGTCGAACGCATTCACGGCTACCTGAGCCAAAAGGGGGTGGAGACTTGGATGTGGGCCGACATGCTGCTCGATCCGGCGGAGTTCCCCGGCGCCTCATCCAAGCATCTGCATGGGATGGCGGCGGGGTATGGGAAAGCGCTTCGCAATCGGCTGCCACGGGATATCGTGATGTGTGACTGGCACTACGGCGACGAGCAGGGGAGTTTTCCCTCGATGGCTGTGATGCAGAGCGAAGGATTTCGCGTGATCGGAGCCACCTGGAAACGGGAGGAGACCATGCGCAATTTCAGCCGCTATGCCTTGTCCCGGCACGCCTATGGCCTGATGGCGACGACCTGGTTCCATGTGCAGCGGAACGACCGGGACCTGGTCGACTGGATTATTCACTCGTCCGGTAGGTTGTTTCGAAATCCCGATGCGGCGGTGCCGCCGAGACCTGCTTCGGCTGCCTCTCCTGAGGGGCATGGCTGGACGGCCCCATAACGGCGGGAACGCTTGCTCTCGATCGGGATCGTCAGGGCCCGGCGAAAGGGAAACGCCTGCCGGTTCCGCTGTGTCATGGTGAGCCGGGCTACCGGCTGATCTGCTTGGGTTGCCCCGCTTTGGCTAGCTGCACATTCACGGTCACAACTCCCTCATTGAGATTGCGATAGGGGTAGGCAGAGGTGATAAGAGGGAGGGTATCGGCTTGTTCCTGTGTGGTCACGAGGGTGAGCGCCGGCACATACCGGCCTGAAGCGACTTTGACCCCGATCAGCTTCGCGCCCGGTTCGACCACCACGTGGTCGCCGAGTTCGGTGCGAAACACAAGGGCCTGCATGCCGACAAAGGTATCGTCACCGATTCTGGCGGGGCCATGCACCTGCGATTGGTGTGCCAGGGAGACGCGCTTGCCGATATAGACGGAATAGGTCTTGCCCGAGACCTGCACTTCGTTCTCCGGCAATTCATGGTCCCCTTCGAACGTCTCCAGTCCATGGATGACGACCCCGTCCTGCACGTTACTGTGATCCCCGACATAAATGTTCTGTCCTTCATCGCCGCGGACCGAGGCGCCCGGTGCGATGAAGATCAACTCGCCGATAGTCACGGATCCAATAACCGCCGCCAGGGGATGAATGCGTGCCGATGCGGCAATCGTCGGCACAGCGACGTGAGGATTAAACGTGGTAGGAACGTTGGGGGCTACCCAGCCGACCAGCGCGATGCCGAGCAGGAGGAGGTTCAGGATCAGGCTGAGTGAGAGGGCCAACGATCGAGGCATCAAGCATTCTCCGGGAGACACGGGTGCTCACCTCTGTATAAATGTGCCTGCCGTTGTGTGCTGTATCACGATGGAGTAAATCCCTGCGTGCAACGCTTGTCGCCACTCGGCTTGCAGGCCCGGCGTCGCGTTACGGTCGTATTTTTTTGTCGATGCGATCACGCTGTTGATCCGGTATTCCTCGCGCTGGTGCACGGTTCTTGCCGTCCAGGTTTCCCTCGTCTCCATGTCGGCGGATGACGCCTTAAACTTGAGGCACGCGTCGAGTCCCTTCATCCCGGCACTCGGGAGTGGACCGGACCGGCCTGGAACACGTAGAATGCGCCTCCGCGGTGCTCACCCCCTCCACCCGTGAGGGCGTGGGAAACGACAGGGCTGAAACAACAGTGGGCTGACCAGGAAGGGATCGTCATGAGTGTGAAATGTGGAATCGTCGGACTGCCGAATGTGGGCAAGTCGACGCTGTTCAATGCGCTGACCAAGTCCGGTATCGCAGCCGAGAACTATCCGTTCTGCACGATCGAGCCGAATATCGGCATCGTGGAGGTGCCGGATGCGCGGATGCAGGCGCTGGCGGACATCGTGAAGCCGCAGCGGATGCAGTATGCGACGACCGAATTCGTCGATATCGCGGGACTCGTAGCCGGCGCGTCGAAGGGCGAAGGCCTCGGCAACCAGTTTCTGGCCAATATTCGCGAGACTGACGGGATTGTGAATGTCGTGCGCTGCTTTGAAGATGACAACGTGGTTCACGTGGCAGGAAAGGTCGATCCGATTTCCGACATCGCGACGATTGTGACGGAACTCGCGCTGGCCGACCTCACCACAGTGGAAAAGGCCCAGGAGCGGAACGTGAAGCTCGTTCGCTCAGGGGATAAAGATGCCGCGAAGCTGGGGGAACTGCTGGTGCAGGTGGCCGCCTGTTTGAACGAGGGGAAGCCGGCTCGCACCTTGAAGCTCGATCCGGCACAGCGGGCCTTGCTGAAGCCCTTGTGCCTGCTGACGATGAAGCCTGTGATGTATGTGGCCAATGTGGCTGAAAAGGGGTTTACCAATAATCCGCTGCTGACGCGGGTGGAAGAATATGCTGCGCATGAAGGGGCGCCGGTCGTCGCCATCTGCGCCGCTCTGGAGTCCGAAATCGCGGTGCTCTCTGATGAGGAAAAGCGAGAATTCCTGGCCGACATCGGCATGAACGAACCGGGGCTGAATCGTCTGATTCGCGCCGCCTACCAGCTCCTGGGCCTGCAGACGTATTTTACCGCCGGCGTAAAAGAAGTCCGCGCATGGACGATTCATATCGGCGATACGGCGCCGCAGGCCGCCGGCGTCATTCACGGCGATTTCGAGAAGGGGTTCATTCGCGCCGAGGTGATCGGCTACAACGACTTCATCGCCTGCAAAGGCGAAGCGGGGGCGAAGGAAAAGGGGAAGATGCGGCTGGAAGGGAAGGAGTATGTGGTGCAGGACGGCGACGTGATGCACTTCCGGTTCAACGTCTAGCGGCCACTTAGGTACCATGTTACGGGGCGACGGTTTGTTGCCTGATCGGAGATCCAACGTGAACGAACAAGACACACAGCGGGCCGTCGCGATTCTCAACAGAATTATGGAACATGAGCTGGCCGGCGTGGTGCGGTATACGCATTACGCGCTGATGATCTACGGGTACAACCGTATCCCGATCGTGTCCTGGCTGAAGGGCAATGCGGATGAAAGTCTGGCCCATGCCCACAAGGCCGGTGAACTGGTGACTCTGTTGGGCGGCCATCCCTCGCTGAAGATCGGCACCCTGCTCGAAACCGAGAAGCACGATGTGGGGGATATTCTCCGCGAGAGTTTGGAGCACGAGAAAGCCGCCGTCGCGTCGTATTACGAATTGCTGAAACTGACGGAGGGGAAATCCGTGCTGTTGGAAGAGTATGCCCGCGAGATGATCGTCGGGGAAGAACTGCATTTGGACGAAGTGAATAAGATGCTCCGCAAGTCGGGCGATGTGCAGGCCTTCAAATCCTGACTCTTCACGCTGCCTGAAGGCGCAGGCCTGGTCTGGAGTTCCGGACCAGGCTTTCGTCATGATCCACTAGGCCGACTGCTGCGGCGCATTGAAGCCGGCCACTCACCGTCACCCATGACCTGCCTTCATGTTTAACGTGATTCTGTACCAGCCGGAAATTCCTCCGAACACGGGAAACATTATCCGTCTCTGCGCCAACACCGGTGCCTCGTTGCACCTGGTCAAGCCGTTAGGCTTTACGCTGGAAGACAAACAGTTGCTGCGAGCCGGACTGGACTATCACGAATTCGCCTCGATCACGGTCTATGAAAGTTGGGACGAGTGTGTGGCGAGGTTCACGGGTGCCCGTCTGTTCGCCGTCTCCACCAAAGGCCGGCAGCGGTACGATCTGGTCCGATATACCGAAGGCGATGCATTCGTCTTTGGTCCGGAAAGCCGTGGATTGCCGGCGGAGATTCTAGGCAGCGTCTCTGAGCAGCAGTGCCTACGCGTACCGATGGTGCCGGGAAGCCGCAGCCTCAATCTCTCCAACTCGGTCGCGGTGGTGCTCTACGAAGCCTGGCGGCAGGTCGAGTTCGGGAAGGGGATCTGATCGTCGGCTCTTCTTTCGCTGGTACCGTCAGCTCCCACCGAGGAGGGCTTGTGCCCGACCGCTCATCGACGCGATCAAATCTCCAGCACCAGTCCGATTTCCACCACCTGTTCCGCCGGTAGGTGGAAATAGGAACTGGCTCTCTGGGTATTTCGTGACAGGAAGACAAATATTTTTTCACGCCAGATTGCCATCCCCGGTTTCGGCGTCGCCAAAAAGGTCAGTCTGCTCAGGAAAAATGTGGTCTCCTCGACAGGGAGGGTATGGCCGTGGGCCGCGAGGTAGGTGAGTACCCGTGGAATGTCCGGCGTTTCCATGAATCCGCATCTGGCGACGACCTGAAACAGGTTCTCCTGGATGGTGGTGATTTCCAGCGGGCCTCCGGATGGAACGTAGGGCACAGGCTCTGTGCGGACGGTGAGGATATAGACCTGCTCGTGCAGAGATTTGTTGTGCCGGACATTTTGCAACAAGGCGGGCGGGGTAATGTCGGGATGCTGGGATAAAAATACGGCGCGCCCGGCGGTTCGGCATTGCACCTGCGACAGCACCTCCTGGACGAACTGAGCGAGGGGAGGGAACTGCTCGCGCAAGTGATCCGCCACGATCGCGCGTCCTCGCGCCCAGGTACTCATGACGGTGAACACGGCCGCGCCGAGCAGCAGCGGAAACCATCCGCCATGGGGAATTTTTTGAGCATTCGCGAGAAAGAAGGCGAGATCGATGAGCAGGAAGCCCCCGACTGCCATGGCTGCGGGCAGCGGCCTCCATTGCCACTGGGCTTGGACCACGCGGTACATCAGGAGGGTCGTGATGATCATGGAACCCGAGACGGCGATGCCATAGGCTGCGGCCAGGTTGCTGGACGATCCGAAGGAAAGGATCAGGCCGACGGTGCCGATGAACATGAGCCAATTCAACAGGCCAAAGTAGATTTGGCCATGTTGCTCGGCGGACGTGTGGGTGATTCGCAACGGCGGCAGATAGCCCAATTGAACGGCTTGCAAGGTCAACGAGAAGGCCCCGGACAGCATGGCTTGGGATGCGATGACGGTGGCCATGGTCGCCAGCGCGATCAAGGGGTACAGCATCCAGTCGGGGGCCAGGAAGTAAAAGGGATTGGCCAGAGCTGCCGGGGTCCGCATGAGGAGCGCACCCTGGCCGAAGTACTGGAGCAGGAGGGCAGGCAGGGCCACCGCAAACCAGCCGAGTTGGATCGGCCGGCGTCCGAAGTGGCCCATGTCGGCATACAGCGCTTCGGCTCCCGTGAGGACCAGAAAGACACTGCCCAGCACCAGGATGCCGACTGCTGCATGCCGGACTAAAAACTGGATTGCATAGAGCGGATTGGCTGCACGCAGTATTTCAGGGGTTTGGATCAAACTGTGGAGCCCGAGCAGGGCCATCGTCACGAACCAGAGCAGCATGATGGGACCGAAGATACTCCCGATCGTTCCGGAGCCACGGCGTTGGATCATGAACAACAAGGCGACCAGCGTGACGGTCAGAGGCAGAATGTAGGGGGTGAACACATCGGTGGTCAGCGTGAGCCCTTCGACCGCGCTAAGGACCGAAATGGCCGGTGTAATGATGCCGTCGCTGTAGAGAAACGCCACGCCGATCAACCCGAGCGTGACGACCACATTGAGCCCTTTGCGGAGATCGACCGGGCGGGACTGCTGGCTGAGCGCCATGAGCGCCAGCATGCCGCCTTCCCCCTCGTTGTCGGCTTTCATCACGAACAGCAGATATTTCACGGTGACGACGAGCACGAGCGACCACACGATCATGGACAGGATCCCCAGCACGTTGTCGGCAGTGACCGGCAGGCCATGCGATTCGTGAAAACATTCGCGCAGGGCATACAGCGGGCTGGTTCCGATGTCGCCGTAGACCACTCCCATGGCGGCCACGGTGAGGGAGAGGGAAGACGATTGGTTGTTGAGATGCTTCGGCATGGATACGTGACAGGGACCGGACCCGATTCACGATGGTGTGTTGCGACGGGCGAACTATACCATGTTCGATGAGGGGATGCCGGTCGGTTCCGCAGGGTGTCGCAAGCCGCCGCATCTGCTCACGCGTGGAGAGAGGCGAGTGACCGTACATCCGGCCTGGAAGTTGCGCGAAGCTTCTGCTAGATTCGCCGTCGGTTCGTGCGAACGATCATAGGTGTCGCGCGGCCGACTCTTCGAATTCATCTCACAAGAAAGCCGCTGAGACCGGGAGAATGGCTTCCGGTCAGGTCTCGCTTTCGGAAAGCCCGATACGCACCTATGAGCTCTTCAACGATCCCGACCATTTCACCCGCAGCCCAACAACGCATCGTCGATCTCATCGCCAAGGAACTTGGCGTGACCGCCCCGCAGATTGCGGCCGCGGTGACGCTGCTGGACGGGGGCGCGACGGTGCCTTTCATCGCCCGTTATCGCAAGGAGGCCACCAGCAATCTGGACGACACGCATTTGCGCTCCCTGGAAGAGCGCCTCCTGTATCTCCGTGAACTGGAAGAGCGGCGGCAGACGATTCTCGCGTCGATCGAAGAGCAGGGGAAATTGACCGACGAACTGCGACAGGCTGTCGAGCAGGCCGCGACGAAACAAGCGGTGGAAGATATTTACCTGCCGTACAAACCCAAGCGTCGCACCAAGGCGCAGATTGCGCGCGAAGCCGGACTGGAGCCCTTGGCCAATGCGCTCCTCGCCGATCCGACTCTCGATCCGGACCAGGAAGCCGCCAAGTATGTGAAGGTGGTGCCCGCGGCGGAAGGTGCGGACGCCATCAATGTGCCCGACGCGAAGACCGCGCTCGAGGGCGCCCGCGATATTCTGGTCGAACGATTCGCTGAAACCGCCGAGCTGCTCGCGACCTTGCGTGCTAAATTGTGGAATGAAGGCATCGTGACCTCCACGGTCATGCCGGGTCAAGAAACGGCGGAAGAAGAAAAGTTTCGCGATTACTACGCCTATTCGGAAACTATCCGCACTATTCCCTCGCATCGGGCCCTGGCCATGTTTCGCGGCCGCACGCTGGGTGTGTTGAAGCTCGATCTCGGGTTAGGCGAAAGTCTCGAAGCCGTCGTGCCGCATCCCTGCGCGGCGATGATAGCCGCCCACTTCGGTATTGAGCATCGCGGACGCCGTGCCGACAAATGGTTGACCGATGTCTGTTATTGGGCGTGGCGTGTGAAGGTGCATCTGCATTTGAGCACCGAGCTGTTGCTGCAGGTGCGTGAAGCTGCCGAAGCCGAGGCAATCAAGATTTTCGGACGGAATCTTCATGAGCTCTTATTAGCGGCGCCCGCCGGGCCGAAGGCCGTGCTCGGTCTCGATCCCGGTCTTCGCACCGGCTGCAAAGTGGCGGTCGTGGATGCGACCGGAAAATTGCTGGATACGGCGACGATCTACCCGCATCAACCGCGCAACGATTGGCAGGGGGCCCTGGCGACGATCACCCAGTTGGTGCTGCGGCACGGTGTCGAATTGATTTCCATCGGCAACGGTACCGCGAGCCGGGAGACCGACAAGTTCGCGGCCGAAGTCGTCAAGCTGGTGGCGGAGCAGAAGCCGGAACAGAAACTGGCGAAGATCGTCGTGAGCGAAGCCGGCGCCTCCGTCTATTCGGCCTCGGCGTTTGCCGCGGCGGAGTTTCCAGCGCTGGATGTGAGTCTGCGCGGTGCCGTGTCGATTGCCAGACGGTTACAGGATCCGTTGGCCGAACTGGTCAAGATCGATCCCAAATCAATCGGCGTCGGCCAATACCAACACGATGTGAATCAGCGGGCGCTGGCGCGATCGCTCGACGCAACGGTTGAAGACTGCGTGAATGCCGTGGGGGTGGACGTGAACACCGCGTCGGCCCCGTTGCTGGCGAGGGTATCCGGTTTGAATCGGGTGCTGGCGCAAAACATCGTGGAGTACCGTGACACCCACGGTCGGTTCCAGAACCGGCATATGATCCTCAATGTACCGCGTCTCGGCGAGAAGACGTTCGAGCAGGCGGCGGGGTTTCTGCGAATCAACGACGGCGACAATCCGCTGGATCGTTCCGCCGTCCACCCGGAAGCCTACCCGGTGGTCGAGCGTATGCTGGCGCGCTTGAAGAAAGGCATTGCCGAAGTCATGGGCAAGCCGGCTGCGCTGAAGGAACTCTCCCCGGCGGAATTCACCGACGAAACCTTCGGTCTGCCGACGGTGCGCGATATCCTCACGGAGCTGGAAAAGCCCGGCCGCGATCCGCGTCCGGAGTTCAAGACGGCCACCTTCCGGGACGGCGTCGAGTCGCTTGCCGACTTACAGCCCGGGATGGTCCTCGAAGGAGTGGTGACCAATGTCGCGGCCTTCGGCGCGTTCGTCGACATCGGCGTGCATCAGGACGGCCTCGTGCATGTGTCTGCGCTGGCGAACAAGTTTGTGAAAGATCCGCATGAAGTCGTGAAACCGGGTCAGATCGTGAAGGTGAAGGTACTGGCCGTCGATGTGCCGCGGCAGCGGATTTCGCTGACCATGCGTATGGAGGATGCCGCGACGCCGGCCTCACAGCCTGATCCCCGTGCCGGAGGGCCGCGTGACACGCGCGACCGGCGCCCCGCCGATCAGCAGCGGGGTGGGTCCCGTGAGCCTCAGCCTATCGGGGCATTTGCGCTGGCCTTGGCTCGTGCCAAAGAGAAAAAGTAGCGAGCGGCCTACTCGCCATCCGGCGCGCCCGGATGTGCATGAGGGGTGATCTTGAAGAAATTCCCGCCCTTGGCCTGCTCGTCGTCGCTGCCCCAGGCAATGTGTTTGTCCAGTCGCTTGAGGAGCGGCACATGTTTGGAACAGTGGATGTAGGCTTCCTCCACGCCGATGAGCACCCAGGCCTTGGGGTGGCGCCCGCCCTTGACGTGAGCGGCTTCGGCGATGCGCGCCGAAAGGTGAGGCAGGTTCTCTGTGTCGGTCGGATTGAGCACACGAGCGCTTCCGTTTACATGTAGTCCGACCGTCGACTGATAAAAGTCCGGAAAGATCATGCCGATGTGCGGATTCTCCATGATGTTTCCCACACTCGCCAGCACACCGTTCCCGCGATACTCCGGGTAGACCAGCGTTTTCTCATCGAGCACCTGCACGAATCCAGGCTCGCCGGCTCGAAACGAACAATCGCAGGCTCCCTTCCCGTCGGCGGTGGCAATGAAGACCATCTCCATCCGTGCGATGAACTGCTGCATCTGCTGATTGAGGTAGGGCAGGGTTTGATGGGCATAAAATGCTGTTGCGCGAGCCGAGGTGCCGAATCGCTCTTGTGCACGCTGTTCGCCTGATGATCCCGGCCTGGTCATATCTAACGCTCCTGTTCGCCCCCGCTTTCGTACTTCTTCAGTTTCGCCAGCAACGTTTTGTAGTCGATCCGGAGGGTTTGGGCGGCTTTGGTTTTGTTGCCGCCGCTGGATTCCAGCACCAGTTGAATATGCCGGCGTTCGATCTCGTCGAGGGGCAGCTGCGACCGGTCGTCGGGTGATGATGCCGACGCCGCCCGAGGGAGCACCTGCAGGACTTCCTCGCGGGTGATCGGTCCGGAGTTCGGACTCATCAGGACCATGCGTTCGATCACATTGCGAAGTTCGCGCACGTTTCCCGGCCAGCGGTAGGTCGCCAGGTGTGCAAGGGCTTCCGGGCTGAGCGTTCTCGTTGCGGTACCCGGGATGCGAAGGTGGTGCAGAATATGGTCGGCCAGCACGGCAAGATCCTCCGGTCGTTCGCGCAACGGCGGCACATGCAGCGTCACCGTGTTGATACGATACAGGAGATCGTCTCGAAACCGGCCTTGCAGCACGAGTTCCTGGATGTCACGATTCGTGGCGCAGATGATCCGGACATCGGCCTGGAGTGTGCGCGTACTGCCGACCGGGCGGTATTCCTTCCGGTCGAGAAAGCGCAGCAGGCTGACCTGCATCGGCCCCGGCATTTCTCCGATCTCGTCCAGAAACAACGAGCCGCCGTCGGCGGCGGCGATCAGTCCGGGTTTCGCCTGGGCGGCGCCGGTAAACGCGCCTTTCTCATAGCCGAATAACTCGCTCTCCAGCAACTCTCGACTCACGGCTCCGCAATTGACGGCGATGAAGGGCCCGCCGGCCCGACGGCTGTGCGCGTGCAGCAGCCGCGCGACCACGTCTTTCCCGGAACCGGTTTCCCCCTGAATCAGCACCGGGGCCTGCGACGGGGCCACGTGCGCGATCTGTGTCCTCACCGTTCGCCAGGCCTGGCTGCTCCCCTCGACGATCGCGTCCTGTCGATACCCGCCGTGCCGCGCCGCCAGATTCTCGCGGCGAAGCTCCCGCACCGTGCGAAGTCTTGCGAAAGCGGCCTTCACGGCCGCGCCGTCGAAGGGGGTGTCCTTGATGAGGAAATCCCACGCGCCGTCTTTCATCGCAGCCACGGCGTCCTTGACGTCGCCATGGCCGGTCAGGACGATCACATCGACGTCCGGTTGATGCTCCTTCACCCAGCGCAAGATCGCCCGGCCGTCGAGACCGGGCATGCGGAGATCGGTGATGACGCAGTCGAATGAGGCCGTACGGAGTCGATCGAGGCCTTCCTGCCCGCCGCCCGCCGTCTGCGTGTCGCAGCCTTCCTCGCGGAGTGCCTGTTCCACGACCAGACGGACAAATTCTTCGTCGTCGACAATGAGGGCGCGCATGTGTTCCATGGTCATGAGGTCACGCTGAAGCAGGATGAGGTGAAGAGGAGGGTCGGTCGACGACGGATTCGGCGCGCTCCGGAAAGGCCAGATAGAATGTGCTGCCCGCTCCGGGAGCGGATTCCACCCAGACCCGGCCGTCATGTTTGTCCATGACGAGTTTCACGATCGCAAGGCCCACGCCCGTGCCCTCGTATTCCTGCGGGCTGTGGAGCCGCTCGAAGAGTCCGAAGATCTTGTCGTAGTGAGACGGGTCGAAGCCGATCCCGTTATCCTGAACCCACAGGATGCGTTCGTGTTCCATCCGGGTGCCGCCGATGATGATGGTCGGGGGTGAGGCGTGGCGTGAGAACTTCGCTGCATTGTCGAGGAGGTTCGCGATCGCTTGACGGATGCTCACCGGTTCGCCGTAGAGATCGGCAAACGGCAGGGCGACCTGGATTTTCGGCTTCGGGCCCTGGAGTCCGCTGAACCGGTCGGTGATGAGGGTGGTGATCATTTCCAACACATTGAAGCGCTGACGAGGCAGATCCTGTTGCTCCAGCCGGGAATATTTGAGCAAGGCGTCGATCATGTGCGTGAGGCGCAGCGCGGAGCGCCGGATCACATCGATCTGGTGCCGGGTCTGCGCGTCGCCGCCGTCGGCAAATTGTTTTTCCAGCAGGGAAGAGAAGCCTTCGATTTCCCGTAACGGGCCTTTGAGGTCGTGCGCCACAGAATAGGTAAAGGCCTCAAGCTCTTTGGTCTTCCGGGCGGTCGCGGCGGTCTGCTCGCGCAGGCTGGTGACCATGGATGAGAGGGAGGCGGCCAAGGTGCCGACTTCGTCACGGCCGGGCCAGGATTCGAATTGCGCGGTCAGGTCGTGGTGAGCGACGCGGTCGGCCGTGACCGAGAGACGTTGGAGCGGCTTGGCGATCTGCCGATTGACGGAGACATAGATTACGGTGATGACCAGACCGAGCACGGCGACTAGGCTTAACGCAATCAGCCGCGCCTGTTGGAGCAGCAGATCGCCTTCCACTTTCATTTCCACATCGATATCACGATGGGCGGCGACCAGTTGGTCGAGATTGTTCATCAGTTCCACGATGAGGCCGTCGGTCTTCGCGACCGGCGAGGGTGCCACGCCGCCGCGCTGAGGCCCGGTGAGCGCGGTCTGCCACAGGGCGGACAACTCCTGGAGTATCAGATCGATCCGGGCGATGGCGCGATCTTCCTGGTCGGCGAGATCCATGCGTTCATGCTGGGTCAGCATGCCCAGGAGAATCGGGTGAGTGCGGGCCGCATGGGTGGAACGATACAGGTCGAGGGAACTGCGGATCTGTTCGGCGTGGCGGCTGAGCCGGGCCAGGGTGTCGGCCGCATCGGCCTTCGTGATCTGCTCCAGAAAAAGATGCAGCGTGAGGTTCAGTTCATAGGCGGAACGCTGCATGGTGGCCGCGGTCACGATGGCGGGGACTGTAATGCGTTTGTGACGGTCCACATAACTGTTGATGCGGCTGAGGTACAGGAGCAGCGCTGTGAGGCTCAAGGCCAGCAGGCTGAGGATGACTCCGAAGGAGATGAAGAATTTTTGTCCGATCGAACGGTCGTGGAGCCAGCGCATGCAGGCCTCGTGTGAGGGCCTACGGTATCACAGTGACTGGTGTGGTGCCAGTAAGGTTCATGTCGAATGGGCGGTCACGGGCGGCATCGTCTTCCGTGTATGTTCGGCAATGAACCGCTGTTCGAATGACTTTCCGTTGAGACAGGCGGGAAGAGGCGTGGCCTGCTTTGATACAGGTGCATGTGCGCGACACGCGTTCGGAATAGTTGGACAACCCGCGGCTATCGTGTTTCCTCCACCGCTTTCGTCCAGGCTCCTTGCGAACTGAACAGTGCGGCGAAGACCCGGTCCCATCCCCCGAGATCGGCGATCGTAAATACCTGCGGTGGATGGACGAAGACAGATGCAGAGTCCTTGGCGACGGCCTCGTTCGTCGGCCGGAAGCCGAATTCCACAAAGGCCTGCTGGGCTTCTTCCTCGTTGAGGAACGAGACGAAGGCATCGGCCAGATCCCGCACATGATGCCGGTCGGCGTTCCGATCGATCACCGCAACGGGGTTTTCGACCACGACTGTTTCAGCGGGAAAGACCAACTCGTAAGGACGGCCTTGTTTGATCCGTGGAAGTAATTCGTTTTCATAGGTGACGATCACATCCCCCACGCCGCGCTCGAATGTCGTCACGGATTCACGACCGCTCTTGTCCATGACCTTGACGTTACGTTGCACGCGCCTGACAAGATCCGCGGCATGCTGATCCGACGCGGGGCCGGCGAGCCCCTGTTGTTTTCCATGGTGACGGCCGGCTCCGTAGATCGCGATGACATCCCACATCGCCCCACCGGATGTCTTCGGACTGGGATAGAGGACTTCGACGCCTGGTTTGGTGAGGTCTTCCCAGCCGTGGATGGCCTTGGGGTTTCCTTTGCGGACGCCCAGTGCGACGATTGATGTCGTGACAATGCCCCTGTGGGGACCTTGCTTCCAGTCATGGGTTACGAGGCCGGCCTTCACCAATTGCTGCAGATCGCTCTCCAACGACAGGGCGGCGATATCCGCATCGAGCCCTCCGACGACGGCACGTGCTTGCGCACCGGACGCGGCGAAAGAGCTCCGGACCTGAATGGTCTCTCCTGTCTTCTGCTTCCACTGCCGGACAAAGGCGGGAATGATTCGCTTTTCGTAGGCCTCTTTCGGCACGCTGTAGGCTGCGAGGAGGAGCTCCCGGGGCTCAGCACCGGCGATCGCCGGCGGGATTGCAAGCAATGATAGAAGTATTGTGAGTCCGGTGAAGGTCTTGACGTTCATGGTGATAGCCACTCCTGTGATCCGTTTAAAAACCGCTGCTCACTCTTTCCCGTCGAACCAGTGCATCAGATCGAGCGGCCGGTCGCCGGACGCCCGGATTTGACGCCCCCGTTTCTGGAAAAAGACGGGAAGGCCGCGGCGTGTCGCTTCGGTCCGGACCTTCCTCGCCAACGTGTGGTTCACGCGATCCAACACCAGCACCACGGCTTCCGTATCTTTGGGAATCGACCTCGTTAAATCCCTGGTCTTGCGTCCGCTCCAATGTTCGACGCATCCGTGGCCGCCGGCGTAGGCCCGTTCCGTGATAGCACTGACCGAATCACCGCCGACGACCAGGATTGCCATGGGATCTCCTTTCTCTCTCGCAGATCGCACTAGGGCTGCGAATTTCTTTCGATTCCGCGTTCTAACCCGGGTTGCACCGGCATGGACGACAGCGCCTCTCGATAGCGGATCTGGAGCTCTTCCCGTTGATCGGGGGCGAAGAGGCGGCTGCCGGAACTGACCTTGGCCAGAAATTCCTCCGGCTCGAATGTCACATCATGCGCGGCCGAGGCTTCCGGAATGTTCGGCAGCTGCCGGTCGTATTTACTGATGTCCGGACCGGGGCTATGCCGGTCATGTACCCCGCTGATGGTGAGGTGCAGAACGGGCCCTCTGATGGAAATCCAGCCGGTCGTCGTTTCCTCGTCTCCCTGGTCCGTGGCATGGCTCAGGTGGAAGTACACCCGTTCGGTGGGACCGGCCTGTGCCAGCGCCTTTGCGAGCGGCGGCGCCAAGACGGTAATCTCCTCGTTCCGGAATGCCCTGGTGCGGTCCGCTTCCCCGACAAACAACCGATGAATGACGTTTCGTCGTTCCCAAGCGCGGACTCCGCGGAGCAGGGTTCCGACCTCGGTTGCCGTTAAATTGGCTGGATGGCTATTGGCCGTCGAGTCCGAATCCTGTTCCACTCGCACCTCGCTCAGACCCGACTGATAGATGGTCTTCGGTTGCGTGACCGGTCTGCCGGCGCAACCGGTGACCAATGCCAGTCCGATGAGGGCGAGCATTACCCGTTTCGATAAAGGATGTGTCTGTTGTGCTGTGTTCCGGATGCCGTTCATGGTTTCACCTCCTGCCGCTGAACGAGACCGACGTCTCCCGTGACACGATCGAATCCGTATTCCTGAAAAAGGGTTTGGGTTTGGGGCGCGAGCAAAAACTCAATGAAGTCGCCCGCGCCGGAGACGTTCTTCGCCGTCCATACGGCTGCGACGCCGTAGCGGACCGGTGTGTGGGATTCGACAGGAGCCGTATCCAGGATGCGGACCTTGTCGTTGAAGGCGGCATCGGTTCGATACACCACGCCGACCTCGGCTTCCCCCTTGGCCACGAGATCCAGCACGGCACGAGAATGTTCACCGAAGATGTACTGCGACTTCAGTTTGGGTTCGAGCTTGCTGTACTTCAGAAATTGAGCGGAAACTTTTCCCACCGATGACGTTTTGGGATCGCCGATCGCAATTCGACGGACCGGTACGGTTTCGAGGTCATGGATTGTCCGCACCGGCGCCGGAAGTGCGGCCCCCGTGATCAGGACCAGGGACGTGCCGGCGAAGGCGCGTTTGGTGCCTTGAATGATCAGCCCTTTCGTTTCGAGCTGATCGATTTCGTCAAAGAGCGACGGCAGGAAGATGTCGACCGGCGCGCCCTCTTCGATCTGTTTGCGGAGGCTCTGTGAAGGGCCATAAATGACCCGCACGTTGATTGCAGGGTGTTCCGCTTCGAATCGTGGCAGCACTTTCCGCAGTGCGTCCTTCAAACTGTTGGCGGCGGCAATGGTCAATGTCTCCGGCTGGGCCTGCGCCGACGGTACCACTCCGGTGATGCCGATCAGCATACTGAAGAAAAGCCAGATGCCGAAGAATGGGTTGCGTCGTGTCATGATCGTCCTCCCGTGACTGTCACGTCTTCAGGTTGTCTAGAAAAAGAACTGATATTGGACATTGATTCGGTTCTCGATAAGGTCGCGTCCGAATCCCGGCTGGCTCTCGAACGGGAACCGGTCGGGGGCGCGGCCGCCGCTCCCCAGGGTGATGTTGGAGTAATCGACGACGAGCCGGTTGTTGTAGGTGCCGTCGAAGCTGTAATTGATCGCGGCGCCGAACTCCTTCACCAGGTCGTTGACCTGCTGCGTCGAGGGATCCATAAACCCGTAGCGAACGGCCACTTCGAGCTTTCGTGGGATGATGTATTTACCCACCTGGGCGTACCAGCCATAGGCTTGGCCGAGATTCACGGCCGGGCCTAAGACGGTTGTGGTAACCGGATCGAACGGGATTGTTCCGGAATCGCTGTTCCGGACGCGTTGGTGGCGATAGTATCCTTCGGCCTGGAAGGACCAGCCCTGATACTTCGCGATGAAATCGGCTTCATAGGTTTGAAAATCCCAGATGCCCCCGCCGAGCAGGCGTCCGTTGTATGCTTTCGTGACACGCTGACGGTAGGCGCGGTCGGTAATATCCGAACGGATCGAACTCAGGTAATTTTGGGCCGGGTTGTAAGCATAGCCGAAGGCGATGGCCATCTGCGGCGTGCGTGAATTCAGAATGTCTCCCTGGCCATACCCGGGGTTGCCAGAAATTTTGTACAGCAGACGGACTGTGTACATCATCTCGCCCGTCAACACGCGAGTGTCGTAATTGAATGTGCGGCGCTGGGCGGCCGGAAGGCTTGAATTGTTGGGGAGCGCTTGGCTGACCGCCGTCCCCTCCCTGGCGAGATTCGCGCCGACCCCTCCCCAGATGCCGAATGCGTAGTTGAATTTGTACTGGTCCTCGTCGCTCGAAATGCTGACGCCGATATCACGGCTGCCCTGTTGGTTGGCAGCGAAGGCGTTCTGGACAATGAGGTTATCCGCAAAGGTTGAGGTGGCAATCGAGCTGATGGTCGCGCGATTGAACCATACTCGCTGTTGGCCGGCCTGGATGGTCAACCAGGGGATGTGCCAGGAAGAGATGTAGGCGTCGAGGAGGCTGGCTCTTCCGCTGCCGCCTTCCTGGTCCCAGGTGGTCTGGTCGAACGACCATGAAATGTTGTAGCGGAAGTCAGGGTCGAAGGCGTAGCCCAGGAACTGGAGGCGGGCACGGGGTACGCTGAACTGGTTCGAGTCGCTTTGTTTCCTGATGGCGCGGTATTCCACCTGGCCTCCGAGGATCTCGGGATTTCTCGAATCGCCGACGGTTCCCCATCCTTCATTGTAGGCACTGTGGCTGTATCGAACCTGGGTGAGTAACCGGAGCTTCAGGAAGAACTTGTCTCCGGCCCGGATGTTTAAGCCGTTATTCACATCGATGCTGAAGTTCGGTTTTGAGATTCGTTCCTTCGTCTCCAGCACCCTCAGGCCCTTATCGTAATCCTCCTGGCTGATGATGCCTTTCAGGAGCAGATACTTCAGGCCGGGATCCTCGCCGGAATAGTACTCCCACTTTCCATCTTTCTTCACGAGCTGGCCTTCCTCGACGGCTTGGGTTGCGGTGACGGTTCCTGCGACTACGAGGCCGGCAATCGCGGTAATCCTGAAGAACGTAGAGACTCTCATCTGATCTAACCTCCGAGTTGGTGATATTCGAAGCCGTGGAGATCTTTCAAAATATTAATCCATATGCGCTTTATTAAACTTCTGTATTCCGGTGAGGAATTAAATAAATCAAGTTATGTAAGATTGTCAACAATTGATAGCTAAAATGTATGTGCCCATAAAGCTTGTCTTCCAGATGTAGTTATTGCTTGACAGAAGTAAAGTATTATGTCATTTTCGTGCCGTCATGAAGAAGACGCCCGCTGCTGAACAGTCTATTCCAGTTGAGAATCTGTTGGCCCACATCCGCCAAGCCAAAGGCTTGTCACGCATCGAGCTTGCTTCGCAGGCCGGTATTACGCGGCAAGCGGTGCATGCCATCGAAACCAATCAATATCTTCCGACTACAGCCGTCGCTCTTCGCCTTGCGGATGCTCTGGGCTGTCGTGTGGAAGATCTCTTCCGGCTGCTTCCCCAAGAAGACATCGTTGAGGGGCAATGGTCGGACTCGGTAACGGTTCAGAAAACGCCGCAGGAAGCCGTTCGCGTCAAGGTCGCGCGGGTGGGCGCGCGATACATTGTCCGACCCGTCGTCGATTTGGGAGAGGTGCTCAATTATGCGGTCCCCGCAGACGGCCTTCTGGTTCCCTCCCGTGGGGTCCGAACAGGAGTCGCCGTTTCGCCGCGGCGCGTGCAGGTTCGCCTGCTTCGGGACCGCCGTGTGATTGAGCAGGAGATCGCAGTGGCTGGTTGTGACCCCTCGGTCTTTCTGGCCGGTGATTATCTCCGGCGGCATCAGGACAGTTGCACTGTGGTGGGATGGAATCTCGGCAGTACCGCCGCCATCGAAGCGCTCAAGCGGGGAGAAGTGCACATTGCGGGCGTGCATGTTGTGGATGCGCAGTCCGGAGAGTCAAACTTGCCCTATCTGCGCCGCCACCTGAAAGGGAACGACTATCTCGTCGTCACCTTTGCGGTGTGGGAAGAGGGGCTCCTGGCCGCTGCCGGGAATCCCAAATCGGTGCGTGGCGTTGAGGATTTGGTACGACCGGAGATTCGATTCATCAATCGTGAACCGGGCGCCGGTACCCGTCTTCTCCTCGATCAGAAGCTCATTGCGGCCGGTATTGCTCCCGGGACTGTCGCCGGGTACACAACGATCGCCCGCTCCCATTTTCAGGTGGCGCGATCGATTGCCGAGGGCCATGCCGATGTGGGGCTCGGCGTTCGCGCGGCGGCGCAGCTGTTTGGGCTGGAATTCCTTCCGCTGCAACAGGCCCGATACGATCTCGTGATTCCTCGGGTGCACATCAACGACCATCCGAGTATCGAGAGCTTTCTCAACATTCTCGTCAGTCGCCCGTTTCGAACGGAGATCGATGCGCTCGGCGGGTATGACATGAGTCAAACCGGGACGGTTCACGCATTGCGGCCATGAAACGTCAGCACCGCTCAGATCCATTGTTGTTATGTGCTGCCCTCCTTATAGGGGTGCTGAGTCTTATCCCCGCACCTTCTGTGTCTGCCGAGCCTCTAGTCATCGCCGCTTCACCGAGTCTTGCTACACCCCTTGAGGCGCTGGCGCGGGCTTATGAAGTCGTCCATCCCGATGTGCAGGTGAAACTGTATTTTGACTCCGCGTTGGATCTTCGCCGGATGATCGCCGGAATGGAGAATAGCCCAACGGGGCAGTATTTCATCGGTACGGGGCCGATCCACCTCATTGCACCGGGCGGCGACGAACTCATTACCCGCCTCCAGCAAAAATATTATGTCTTGCCCGGTTCCAAACGACCCTATGCCACCGTCTCTCTGGTGATGATTATTCCCGAATCGCTGGTCGAGGCGCCCGTGTCCTTCGTGGCCATGGCCCGCGACACGCGTATGCGCGTGGCCGTGGCGGATCCGGATATGACCCTGTTGGGGCAAAAGACCCGTGACCTCTTCAAGGCATTGGGGATTGCCGACGTCTTGAACGACCGGATGGATGTGGCGACGGATGCCCGCGGGGTGTTGGACCATGTCCTGAACGGGCAGGCCGACGCGGGGATTATTTTCGGCCCGGACGCAGTGGAAAAAGCCGATCGAGTTCGAGTGGTCGCTGCGGCATCGGAGAAGGAGGGGCGTCCGCTTCTTCATTCGATGGCGATGGAGCGATATTGTCCGAACCGAACGCTGTGCGACGATTTTCTTGCCTATGTGCAATCGGCTGAGGCCGGCACTATTTTGAAGCGGCTCGGGTATGGCGTGCCGACGAAGCCGTAGTGCGTGCTCAACGTGAGCGTCAGTAGTTGGAGGCTGGTCATGCGGGTATCAAGTGAACATACAGGATTATTGAATGTCTGCGTGGTGGTGTTCGGCATTCTGGTGCTGGGAGGGTGTGCCAGGCTGCCTTATACCAAAACGGTTGTGCATGAAGATCAACGGGTGGCCGTGAGGCTACAGGCCGAGGTTTCGCCGGCCGGATATTCACATCCGGTCGAGATCCCTCCGCCATATATCGCGGCCATTCTGAGGGGATTGTCTTTGCGGGAGCAGCAGCGCCTGCCGCTTCGCTGGTTTGCCGAGGAGGTGCCGCCACGCCAGGTCTTCCGTGAGGATGAGGTCGAAGTCTTGGCACCGCAGCTTGCGGCGGCGCTGCAACAAGTGGGGCCGGAAGAGCGAGTCTATTTCGAAGTGTTCGCGCCAGGCATGAATCCCCGGTACCGTCGCGACGTGACTGGAGGGTGGCTGGCCGTTCGTGAGCAGTATCTGCATATCACGATGGACTACTTCCATACGCAACAACCGGTCGAAAAGTCAGACGCCTACGACTACAACTATCCCACTCCCTGGACTCCTCCCAATACCTACCTCCTCTACTTCGAGCCGGGCCGCTTTTATCTCACCGACCCCAAGACCCATTCGCGCGCGGTGGACTATCGGGAGTTTTTCAAAACGCTCCCGCCACCGTAGGCCACCGGGGCCGATTCAATTCAGCGGAACCCTGTTCCATCATCACATCATTGTGTGGGCGAGAGCCTGTGCGGAGGACCTGAGATGCAAAGGATGGCGTCACCCGTGTCACTACTCATTCGATCTTACTCCAGCTTCGGCCTATCCGGCGTGGGCCTGGGGCTCCTGCTGTGCTGCCTGAGTCTGTTCCATCCGACCGACGCGATCTCGGCCGAGGCCGGTCGGCTGGTGGAGAAAGACGGGCGATATGTGTTCGTGGAGAGTATGGATCCGGCGATGAAGCTGCTGTTGGAGCGGGCTGTGAAGCAGGGCACGATCACGCAGGAAGAATATGACGGGGCGGTGCGGGCTTCACAGGAGCGGGCCTATCTCCTCCAGCCGAGTTTTCGAGCCTGGTACGACCGCGGGTTCAATTTCTCGATGAACGACAATGCGTTCCTTCTCAAGATTCGGGCGCGATTTGCCGCGCGTTTTACCCAGCGGTACAGGAACGACGCGTATCGGGATTCGGGAGACTCGAAGAATTTTCCCGAGCTGCTGGGCGTCTTCGGCGACTATCGTGCTAACCGGTCCATCGACCAATCCTCCACGTTCAATTTGAGGACTGCGCGCCTTTACTTTATGGGGCATTTGTTTAATCCGGATTTCAAATACTACATTCAGTTGGCAGGAGAGACGGCCGAAAACGCGCAGGCGCCGGGTGCCTTGTCCGTCCTGGATATGAATGTGACGAGCACCCATCTCCCGTGGATGAACGTTCAAATCGGGCAGTATAAAGTCTATTTCAACCGATCGCAGATCAACTCGACCGCCTCCATGCAGTTCGCGAGTCGCGCCCTGGTCATGGATGCCTTTACCGCGAGCGGCATCAATCGTCGAGATGTGGGGCTCACGATCATGAACGATGAAGAGGTCTACCCGATCAACTACTACCTGGGGGTCTTTAATGGCGTGGGCCCCCTGGTCAATCGGTTCGCTCAATTCAACAGCGAAGAGGCGACGGTGGGATGTCCCGGTGGGGCTACGGGAGGCAATCCCTTTCCGTCACCCGCAGGTTGTCCGACGAATACGCGTAACTTGAACGCCAATCTCCGGACCAATGTGAATGAGTTGATGTACGTGGCGCGCCTCCAGGCGAATCTCATGGGCCGGCCGGGATACGGTGAGGGCGACCTCGCCTATTCGGAGAGTCCGCAAATGGCGGTGGGCGGCGGCTATGCCTATAATCCCTCCATCGATACGAGCAGCAACAACGCCTTCGTGGGAATCGACCTGGCGAACTTGCACGTCCGGCGGTCCCTGGCGGCGCTGGGCAATGGACGAATGCTCGGTCAGGGGGTGGTGGATTTCTCGACCTGGACCCTGGACTATGTGTTCAAATATCGCGGCTTTTCTCTGCAAGGGGAATATTGGTATAGAAATGTGACCCGCCACAGCAAGGGGCTGCCCTGCATGCAAACCGCCGTGGTGGGAGGGCCCTGTACCGTATTCGCACCGCAGGAGTTCGGCAATTCGACCGGCTGGACCGTGCAGTCCGGCTACTACCTGATTCCGAGAAAAGTGGAAGTCGCCGCGCGGTATGCCTGGTGGGATCCTGATACTCGATCAGGCGGCGATTTGATCAAGCAAGTGGATGTCTCGCTGAACTGGTTTCTCAGCGGGACCTATGACCACCAAATCATGTTGACCTATTCCAACATCGCGATGGGCCAGGACGGGTTCGCCATCGGGCGGAGCGCTCCGTTGCCGGCGGTGGGCGCGACCTTCCCTTCAGGGACGGTGCCGCTCGATTCGCGGGCCGGGACGCTCATTGAAAATGCCGTCCGCATCCAGTATCAAATCTTTTTCTAAGGAGCCCCGTTTATGGCACGTCTGCTGCTGTGTGTGATGTTGGTGCTGTTGTGTCGGCCCGCCATAGCATTGGCCGATGACATCGCGGTGGCCGCCGCGTCCGACTTACAGTTCGCCATCAAAGAATTGATCGTGGAGTATGAGAAGCAAACCGGTCATCATGTGAAACTCTCGTTAGGGTCGTCGGGAAACTTTTTCGCCCAGCTCCAGCAGGGCGCGCCGTTCGACCTCTACTTTTCAGCGGACATCGGATATCCGAAGAAGCTCGAGGAGGCGGGTCTGACGGTGCCCGGCTCGTTGTATCGTTATGCGGTCGGACGGGTGGTCCTCTGGGCGCCGAAAAGTTCGCCGCTCGATGTGTCGAAGGGGCTCACGACGCTTCGTGAGCCGGCGATACGGAAAGTTGCCATTGCCAATCCCAAGCATGCGCCTTACGGCCGCGCGGCGGTTGCCGCGATGGAGCACGCGCAGGTGTATGTGGACGTGAAGGATCGCCTGGTGCTGGGAGAAAACATCTCCCAGGCGGCGCAGTTCATCGAGTCCGGGGCCTGCGATGTGGGTATCATTGCCCTGTCCCTGGCGATGGCTCCGGTCATGAAGAGCGCCGGCTCGTACTGGCTGATTCCGGCTGAGGCCCATCCGCCGTTGGAGCAGGGCGCGGTCATCATGAAACAGTCGAAACAACAGGACGCGGCCCGGCACTTTCTTCAGTTTATGCAAAGCCCTCAAGGGCAGGAGGTCATGACTCGTTATGGATTCACGCTACCGAATTAGTTGCTGGGTGCCAGCGCTTGCACTGGGCGCAGCCGCGATGATCGCCGGTTGTTCGGAGGCCGTGCTGTTGACTCATGAAACCGGACAGGGCGGTGTGGTGACGTATCTGTATAAAGATGAGCGGGGTGGTCCGATGGGATCGCCCTACCGACGAGAGGCGCTGAAGGTGATGGCGGAGAAATGCCCTGCCGGCTACCACGTGGTGAAAGACGGGCAGGTGCAAAGTTACAGTAGCGGATCGAGTGTAGAGGGAGCTGAGGGTGAGGAGGGGGCGCGGCGGTGGGGGATTCAGTTCGAATGTAAGACTGGCGGGGATGACAGGAGTACGGGTGGGAAATAGAGTGTTGCGATGAACAATCCGACGGAGAATGAGTTCCCTCACAACGGCTGATGCCTCAGCCGAAACGGACTAGGAGGACGCTATGAAACTCAGCGCGAGAAATCAATTTCAAGGCACCGTGACCAAGATCACCGAGGGGCAGGCCATGGCCGAAGTGGTGGTGAAGGTCGGGAACTTGGAAGTGGTGTCGGCCATTACCGAAGGCTCTGTCAAAAGTATGGGGATCAACGTCGGCGATGCCGTCACGGTTGCGGTGAAGGCGACCGACGTCCTCGTCGGAAAATAGTTTTCTGTCGCCTGGTCGTCTGCGGTAGCATCCGGTAGGAGTAGACCCGGTACAACCTACCGGTCGTGAACGAGATCATGAACTGGATTGCGATTTGGGTGACGTTCAAACTGGCTGCTTCCACGGCGTTGATCCTCTTGGTTGTGGGCCTGCCCATTGCCTATTGGGTGAGCTTTTCGCGCCGGCGCTGGAAGTTTCTGGTGGAGTCCGTGGTGGCACTGCCCTTGGTGCTGCCGCCGACCGTCCTGGGATTTTATATTCTCGTCGCCATCGGGCCGCACAGCCCGCTCGGACGGTTTTACAACGAACTCGTCGGCCATCCGCTTCCCTTCACCTTCGAAGGCCTTCTGCTGGCTTCCGTCCTCTATAGTCTCCCATTCGCCGTGCAGCCGTTCGCTGCGGCGTTTGAGCAAGTGGACCGGCGATTGATCGAAGCCTCCTGGACGCTGGGCGTGTCGAAGCTCGGCACGTTCTTTAAGTTGATCGTGCCTCTGTCCAAAGCCGGACTGTTGACGGGTGCCGTGCTGAGCTTTGCCCATACGATGGGCGAGTTCGGAGTCGTCTTGATGGTCGGAGGCAATTTGGAGGGCGAGACGCGCACCGTGTCTATCGATATCTATGATGAGGTGCAGGCCTTAAATTATGCCGGGGCTGCCAAGACGGCACTCTTTCTCTTAGTGGTCTCATATGCCATCTTGCTCCTCGTGTATGCGGTCAATCGGAACGTGTGGGCAGCATGGCCGCAGAAATAAGCATCGACCTTGTCAAAACCTTCCCCGGGCGTCCTCCGATTCGGGCGCGCATTGCCTATCCGGTCGAGGCTTCGACGGTCCTCATCCTCTTCGGTCCGTCAGGCTCGGGAAAAACGACGATCCTCCGATCGGTGGCCGGGCTGGAATGGCCGGAACGGGGCAGCATTCAATTTGTATCGCGCACGTGGCTGGATACCGCGTCGGGGGTCAGGGTGGCGCCGCAAGATCGCCACGTCGGCTACATGGCGCAGGACTATGCACTCTTCCCGACCTACACGGTGGCGGGAAACATCGGGTATGGCCTCCACCATCTCTCTGCGCTGGATCGCAACAAGCGCGTCGATGAGATGGTGGAGCTGTTCCAGCTGCGTGGACTGGAGACGGCCAAGCCGCGGGAACTGTCCGGCGGGCAACAGCAACGGGTGGCTCTTGCGCGCGCGGTGGCGCCTCGACCGTTGTTGCTGTTGTTGGACGAACCGCTTTCCGCCTTGGACGCGCCGACACGGGTGCGCTTGCGTGATGAGCTGCGGAGTCTATTGAAGCAGCTGGCGCTGCCGTCGATCATCGTCACGCATGATTGGACCGAAGCCCTCACTCTGGGCGATGTGATGGCTGTCATCAATGCAGGGAACGTGCTGCAGGTAGGCGCGCCGATCGAGGTGTTCAGCCGGCCTCACAACGCGGATGTTGCGCGTGTCGTGGGGATTGAAACCGTTGTGAAGGGGCGGGTGGTCGGATCCTCCGACGGTATGGTGCAGGTGAGCGTGAACGGGACCAGGTTGACCGCCGTGGAAGGTGAATCGACAGGCCGCGATGTGTTCGTGTGTATCCGTTCGGAGGATGTGGTGCTGGAACGCGGGCAAGCCACTGCGAGCAGCGCGCGGAATCACCTGGCCGGGACCGTCATCTCGGCTACGGTGCTTGGGGCATTGGCGCAAGTGACGATCGATTGTGGGTTTCCCCTTGTCGCCATGGTCACTCGTTCGACGGTCGAAGAATTCGGGTTGTCATCCGGCGTTCCGGTCGTGGCTGCGATCAAGGCCGGTTCGGTCCATCTGGTATCGAGACAGGGTGAGTAGCAGGATGTTGAAAAAGTCCGCCAGCGGCGTTCTCGCATCGCTCGGATGCTCACCGTACCGCAAGGGTACGCCTCGCCTCTTCGCATTGCTGCGGCCTTGCCGGACGGCCTTTTTGAACATCCTGCACGTGCATCGGTCACTGCCCGTGGGAGAGGTCGGTTCGCTATTTCGAAGCTGTTAGAAAGGTTGTTCAATAGCCGGCTAGCTCAGACGGGGTGTGGGCTAAAACGCGCCGGTGATACTGGTACCGAACTTTTCCCGGACAATGGGCGTGGCTTCTTCGATGTTCAGCTTCTTTTGGAGGACATGGGCCACTGATCGCATTTTGTAGAGTCTTGGCTGGCCGGTTGTTCCCTGCTCGGTGACCAACACGTCTGCCACGCAGAGGTACAGACTGTCGTCGTTCTGTTGCGGCTGTGCCATTCCAGGATAACCGCCCCTGCCGCTCATGGCCATCCGCATCATGGCATTGAGGTCCGGCGCCGCACCGCCTCCCATTGTCATTCCGCGTAGCGCGTGCATATTCATCCCGCCACCCCCTAATCGGCCGAACATGCCGCCCATGGCGTCCATGTCGAGCCCGCCTGCGTTGGCGAGCGGGGTGCCTCCACTCCCGATCCCCGCACCGAATCCGGCCTTCGCGACCATTTCCGGTCTGATCCCATCTCCCGCTTTGTGGCAGTACACCACCTGGGTCTGCAGCCAGTAGGCAGCACCGAGGGGATCGTTCACGACCTGGTATCCCTTGGCCGTCAACCTCGCGGGGATATCTGCAGGGGTCGCGTGTTGATTCTCAGACGTATTGCGGATTTGCACGTAAATGGTACGTGCGGTACTGGGTGGGAGGAGGATGGAGGTGTCGTTGACTAACCCGGAACGCAGGATGTTGCTGCAGCCGGTGAGCAACAGCAGCACAACAAGCCATCCGCCAGCTATACAAGGAGAGAAAGCTCTGGTCACTCGTCTGTGCATCGACGGTTGCTTAGAAGTGTCCCGCCACTGCCGCGCTCAATCGCTGCTGCACCAAGGGAGTCGCTTCCTGCTCATCCAGTTTCTTCTGGTACACGCTGGCCGCCAGCCTGGTTTGATAGACACCGGCAGGAGGCGTTGTCCCCGGTGGAGAAACCGGCAGTGTCCCGCCCGTTCTTGCCAGCTCCGTGATCTGGAGATCGGCCACACAGGCGTAATTGATGTTGTCATTGGCATCGGGTCGTGACGGTCCGCCGAACATATTGCCTACGGCAGTCCCGAGTCCTTCTGCTGCATTGAGACCCATTCCGGCTGCGCCTCCTATGAGGGCGCCCTGCGGGCCTGCCATGCCGGCCATCCCCGTCAGCCCATGGAGCCCCGACATGATCGAGCCGCCGATTCCTGACCCATAGCCGCCTGCGACCAGGTCTTCAACCGGCAGTTCGACCTTAGTTTGATTGCAATAGACGATATGGGTCAGCACGACATAGGCCGCCGCCTGGGGATCTTGAACCACCTCATACCCTTTGAGATTCAGCCGTGTTCTCAGATCGTTGAGCGACACAGCTTGATTGTCCGACGCGTTCCGATTCTGGAGAAAGACGGTTCGCGCCGTCGATGGCGGCAGCATGAGGCTGTTACTGGCCAGTAAGTCGGTATCCCGGACGTTGGCTGCACATCCGGTGGAGAGGAGGATTCCTGCCAACAAGCTGCGGAAGAAGCCTGCGGTCATCTGAGCTTTCTCGGAAGTGCCACCACACGTACGAGTGAGGGGTAGTCGCGGCGCGATTCTAGGTGAACGGACCAGAGGTTTCAATCAAGAAAATGAAGATTCCGTCAAAAAAATCTCTCCCCAAATTCTGTGGATATCTCTGTTGATAGTCACCAGGTTGACCGCGAATAGACCTGCTAATTCATGTCTCGCACCAGGTTGCCTATTTATTGAGCATAGAGAATGATGGCTGTCAGGACCACAATATCTAGTAGTGGCTCTCTTATGTGTATGTATTAGCATTCATATTTGTCCATGACTCCAGGTGTTTTGAAAATGAGCTGTGGATAGTGGCTTTATTTTTTTTGACGATCCATATGGCTCTTGACTTATGCACAGAAGATTTTGGTTTCTGCGGAAATTACAGGGGCTCGGATCTCAAAAACCGCACTGGAAGAGGCCGCCGGAATAGTCAAGAAAGATGATGGGCATTAATATACTTGACACATCGTAAAAATGGGGCTACAATCCGTCCACGATTACGGAGGTAGCCCATGAGTCCGACCCTGCCCACCACTCTTCAAGAAGCCATCCAATACTTTGCCGATCAGCAACGCTGTCAGGACTTGCTGAGTGCGATGCGTTGGCCACAGGGTCCGGTTTGCCCCAACTGTCGATCCCATGAACATGGGTATGTGAAGTCACGGGCTATCTATCAGTGCAAAATGTGCCGGAAGCAGTACAGCGCGAAGGTCGGGACCATCTTCGAGGATAGCCCAATTAAGCTAGATAAATGGTTCTGTGCGCTCTGGATGCTGACCAATGCCAAGAATGGTGTGTCGTCATACGAGATCCATCGGGCGTTGGGCATCACTCAAAAATCGGCCTGGTTCATGATGCATCGCATTCGCCTGGCGCTTCAGCATGGTTCGATTGATCGCAAGCTGATGGGCGATGTTGAGGTAGACGAGACTTACATCGGCGGGAAAGCCCGCAACATGCACCAAGACAAGCGGGAAAAGCTCATGAAGAATGAAGGCTCGTTCCGCAAGGCCGTTGTTGTCGGCATGTTAGAGCGCAAAGGAGAAGTGCGGACCGCTGTTTTGCGCACCGCCTCAGAAAAGCTGTTGGGTAAGTCGGTGCGGGAACATGTGGTTCCTGGCTCGAACCTCATTACTGATGAAGCCGCAGGTTACATCAAGGTTGGCCGCGAATACGCGCATAAGGTTATCAATCACGCTGAAACCTACGTGAAGGGCAACGTTCACACCAACAGCATTGAAAGCTACTGGAGCTTGCTGAAGCGGGGAATTAAAGGCACCTATGTGAGTGTTGAGCCGTTCCACTTATTCCGCTACCTAGATGAGCAATCGTTCCGGTTCAATACTCGCAAAGATAACGACCAGGGCCGGTTTATGGCTGCACTCTCGCAGATTGGCGGGAAGCGTGTGCAGTACAAGGATCTCATCGGACAAACGACGTGGAACTAAGCCTGATGGATACAGAAGGCAGGGTAGAGGGAAGCGGAATTAGATTTCGAATCCTTCAGGAAGACGATTCTTAAGGTGTTCGAAAAAAGGCGGGAATGTATCGAAGTCGAATACTTCGGTTATGTGGGGGATCGCTTCTAACTGTTTTAGAAGTGGGCGGAATGACCACTTATCGGTATTATCTCCACCAATTGACTCGTTTTCATAAAAACATCTACGCACCTGCCACGAAACCATGTCTGCCGATTGGAGTGGAATAAAGTCTTTCTCGCTTCTGTAAATTGGTGGACTTGCGACATAATCGCGAGTGTCTTGCGGTAAATAATCGAGGGCTTCAATATAACTTCTACGTGCGAGGTCTCCGTCTTTCCCCTGTATATCAAAAATAAATTCCACTTTTTCTGTGCTCTCTGCCTGCTTAAGTCGTTGAACGACAGTTCTGATGACACTATAAAAAAGAATGATGTAAGGATTCATGCGGTGTTGCGGATATTGCTGCTGTATAGCTTCATAAGCACTCCATACCAAGATGGCGCTAACACCAAACCAAGCGTTATTGAGAATGATGTTAGCAAGCTCATGAGTTTTTGCATCCCGATCTGGGGTGTTCCATCCACGGAATTGTTCTTTTAAGCTTTCTGCTTCCGCTGCCTTAAAATACTCAAGGCACTTCGGTCCGTTCCTAAGCGCTACGCTCCAATCATCAGAGAATATTTTCCAGCGGTCTACAGGTGAAACATAACCAGCCAAAACAAATACTGGCCCACGGTGTTTGCTTTTGGGATCGCTCCCGCTATCATCGATATAGCAGTTCAGCATGCCAAAGAGCCAAGTTTCCCGTTTGCAAGACGGCAGTCCGCAAACTAATGAATCCAGCAGTTCACGTGATGACGGAATGGCTAAGTTAGACATGTTTTCTCCTCCGTGTTAGGATACACCTCACGGTAGGCCGTCTCTGCCAGGAGACAGTTTGTCGGAGAGAAACATGTCTGGAAAATTGCAGCAGCACAGTACGCCTCCTGATCAGACGAGTCAAACGCCGTTTGAACGGTTCACGGCGGCGCTTTCTAAGGTCGTCGCCGTTCCGAAGTCGGCCCTTCCGAAATCCCCCAAGAAATCCCGCAAGAAGTAGTCGATCCGCCATCCTGTGCATTCCTGTACTATCCACCGTTTTGCTGCATGATGAGCCTAGTATATTAATGCCAGATGATGGGGAGACGCTTGACAGAAACTCAATTTATGTGTAACCATCGGTTACATGATGACATCGAGCGAGTTTCGGCAAATCCGTGAACAGTTAGGACTCACGCAGGAAGAGCTTGCCGCAGCGTTGCGCACGACGCGGGTGTCGGTTGCTCGTTATGAATCCGGCATGCGCCGGATCAGCGGCGCGGTTCAAGTGGCCATCACGCAGCTAGCCAATAGGACACAGATTCCGATGGCGGGGGTCGTTGCCGCCGGTTTGCCGATCGAGCCGGTGACCCAGTCGGAATGGGTCGAGGTCCCTCCAGGCATGGTGCGAAAGGGGGAGACCTTTGCGCTCCGCGTGAAAGGGGAGTCGATGATCGAGGACGGGATTCTCCCGGGCGATCTTGTCGTCGTTCGTAAACAGGCGACGGCACACAACGGCCAGACGGTGGTGGCGCTTGTGAACCGGGAAGCGACCATCAAGACCTATTTCAAGCGCGCCACGAACATTGAACTCCATCCGGCCAACGTTGCCATGAAACCGTTTGTCGTCACACCTGAGGATGAATTTTCCATCGAAGGGGTGCTCGTCGGTGTGATTCGTCATTGCGAGAACGCGTAATTCAAGGAGGAATAATGATGATGAGCCATCAGCAACAAGCCATGGTCGAGCGTGTGGACGAACTGGAGCGCATGATTGTCCGGCTCAATGGACGCATCGGGGAACTGCAGCGAGAGCTGAAGCATACCAAGGGGATGACGTTTCAGGGGTGGTCCGGCGGCTCGCGCTTGCGAACGCTTCTCGGCGGAATGAAACCGGTCATGCCCGCCACGCATCCCATTCGAGAGAATAGGAGGATTGAACGCCATGATCTCTGTCTCTTCTGACCTAGATGCGGTGACGGCTGGATGTTGTGCTGATTGCGGGCAGCTGGTGTTACGACGAACGCCATGGTTCGATGAGAAGGCGAAGGTGGTGCGGGAGGTGTGCATCCGTTGTTTGGTACTGACCTACCAGCGCCGGCAATTCGAAGCTGGTTGTTGCGGGTAAATCGGAAAGGCCACGCACGCGGGGCCCGGGTGATCGTCGGCTGAATGGCCGGCACGCCACAGCTTCCGGCAATATCCTGTTTCCTTCCGAAAGCGTCGTGAGTTTCTGTTGTGAATTGCTTGCCCACTGCTTCTGTGCCCTGGCTCGGCCGCTGTTGTTGGCGATTCGACTCCTGGGTTGGAGTCGAGCCAATCAGACTGTTCGGTATCTCTGGTTCTCGCGCTCGCTGTCTGGATGATTGGATGGGGAACATGATCGTATGGTTCCCTCCGGTCTATTCATCGCGAGGTAACACTCCAGAATAGTTGGTTGGCTGCGCCAGGCTGTTGGTGTGGGCAGCCTGATGCTGCGCTTACAGCTTCCCGCATGTACAGTGCTCCGTCAGCAGCGCGACCTTGACCAGCACTGATCCATCTCCTACCGGATTATTTTAATAGTTGCCCCGGCATAGTTCCCCCGCTTGTCTGATCAAATAGGTAGGCCATTTCCCTCTGGGAGAGAGGTGGTCGCGATCGTCACCTCTGTTCTCAGAGGGCACCTTCGTCGGTATGCCTTCACCCGGTAGCCGTTCTCGTTGCGGGCGTAGATTAAGTCCGTCCCCGGTGAGGCTTGCCGCTTCAGCCTCTTTCGTCAAGTTCTTGTCGAATTCGACCGATATTCCTGCAGTAAGGGTGTGTCGTGCCCTGAGATGGATCCGTGCGCGCACGAAAGTGATGACGGTGTCTGCGGAATCATGAAGACGATGGCAAACGAACCCCTGAAGGTATTGGCATGGGTGGGGGCAATGGTGATGACCTCCGGGTGCATGATCAAGCCCTATGTGTTGACCGACGAGGATGTCCGGACCCGCGCCGCCAATGATCTTCAGATGGTGTCGACTCTCCGGGAACCGTTATCCGGTCCGATCGATCTCTATGAAGCCATAGCGCGTGCATTGAAATTCAACCTGGACGCCAAGGTGAAGGCCATGCAGGCGCAGTTGGCGCATCAACAGCTGAATGTGGCGCATTACACCTTGTTACCGCAGCTGTCGGCGAACGCGGGATTTGACGGACGCAATTCCTACAGCGGAGGCGGGGCGCAATCGCTCGTTGATGGTCGGCCCGTCCTCGAGCCCTTTACGTCGTCCGATAAGAACGTGGTGTCGGGCAATCTCGCGCTGAGTTGGGACGTGCTGGATTTCGGTCTCTCGTATGTTCGCGCGCAACAGGCGGCCGATAACGTCATGATTGCCGAGGAGGAGCGGCGGCGGATTGCAGTACGCCTCGTCCAGGATGTCCGCAGCGCCTACTGGCGGGCGGTCAGCGCGGAACGGGTGCTCTATCGGGTGAAATTCCTGGATGAGTCCGTCAACAAGGCGTTGGAGCGCGCGCAGCAAATTGTCGATAAGAAATTGCAGACGCCCTTGACCCCGCTCAACTATCGCCGGGATCTGTTGAACATTCAGCGCGAGGTCCAGCGCCTGTACCGTGAACTGAGCACGGCACGAGTTCAGCTGGCTTCAATGATGGGGCTGCCTCCGGGAACCGAGTACGACCTGGCCGTGCCTCAGCGGGCGAGCACCGTTCCGGTGGTCGATCCGGATACCGGGCGGATGGAAGAACAGGCTTTGCTGCTTCGCGCCGAGCTTCGCTCCCTCGACTATCAAAAGCGGATCAATGCGAAGGAGGCGCGGGCCGTCTTCCTGGAAATGTTTCCCAACTTGAAGCTGAGTGTCGGCGGGTATTACAGCAGCAACAGCTTCTTCCTCTATCAAAACTGGCTGGGGTATGCCTCTCAGCTCAGTTGGAACCTCCTGTCGGCGTTTCGCGTACCGGCCAAACTCAAGGCGGTGGAGGCGCATCGCCAGGTGTTGGATGCCCAAAGTCTCGCGCTGACCATGACGATCTTGACCGAGGTGCATGTCGGCGCGCTGCAGTTCGCCCAGGCGAGTCAGGAATATCTCAATGCCAGGAGCTACCACGAGACGCAATTGGCGATTACCGACCATACCAAGAACCTGTGGCTCACGAAGAGTACCAACGACCTGACCTTCATTCGGGAGCGAGTGAATGACGTGCTGGCTGAAGTGCGCATGGACAGCGCGCAGTCCGGCGTCGAATCGGCCTATGCCACGTTGATGGCGTCGCTGGGCGAAGATGCCGCGCCGACCGGCACCGACGGGCAGAGCGTGGCCGCCCTTGCCGATGAACTGAGGAAACAGCGGGCGCCTGCCGTCGACACGGTGTCGGAGCCAGGAAGGAGGCTGGAGTCCCATGCGATCCCATTGGCCAATTAATTGGATTGTCGCACTGACGATCTTCTGCATGGCGGTGGCCCTTCCGCAGGTCGGCTGGCCGAAAGACGACCGGCCCGTCCAGCTGATGCGGAGTGTCAACGGCGCGTTGCGTGGCATCGTGAAGGCCAGCACGCAGGCCGTGCTCTATTCTCAGATTCAGGGGCGGATCAGCCAGATACCGGTGAAGGAGGGGCAGCGGTTCGAGAAGGGCGCAACGCTGGTCGCAATCGACTGCGACAAGTATCGAGCGGAATTAGCGGGAGCCCTGGCCGAGCATGAGGCCAAAGACAAAACCTTCCGGAACAACAAAGAACTCACCAAACTCAATGCCGTCAGCACGCTTGAATTGGAAATTTCCGAAGCCGAGGCGAAGAAAGCCGCCGCGGCCATTCGCCTGGCCGAGATCAACGTGCGCAGCTGCCATATCGCGGCGCCGTTTTCCGGCCGTGTCGTGGCGGTCATGGTCAATGAGCACGAAAACGTCTTTCCTAACGACAAGCTGCTCAGTCTTCTCGATGACACCAGTCTGGAGATCGAGCTGGTGCTGCCCTCCTCGACCTTAGCCTGGCTCAAGCGGAAGTCGCCGTTCACATTCACCATCGACGAGACGCGTCGGGAGTATCCGGCGAAGGTGAAGGAAATCGGGGCGAATGTCGATCCCGCCAGCCAGACGGTCAAGGTGGTGGGCAGCTTCGGGGCCCTCCCGGCCGATGTGCTCGCCGGGATGAGCGGCACGGCGCAATTTGCATCGGGACAACCGTAACCGTATGGCGACATCCGCCCAACCGAGCGCACAGGAACTCGCAACGCTGGTCCATCTGGCGACCCTCACCCATTTGGAGGCGCAGATCCGTGTCGCGAAGACCGTCCAGGAACTGCAGTTTATCTCCGTCAATGAGACCCGCCGGCTGGTTCCCTATGAACAGGCCTATCTGCTGAGTCATGCCGGTGAAGCTGCCGGCGTCTCTCGAGTGATCTGTGCGTCCAGCGTGGCCGTGGTGGAACGCGATGCGCCGATGATTCGCTGGTTGGAGGAGATGGCTCAGGCTCTGAGGCACGCACACCCGGGGGATGAACCGGTTACCGTCACGGAGGAGATGTGCCCCGACTCCTGCCGCGAGGGGTGGCGCGAGCATGTCAGGGGCCATGTCCTCTGGTGTCCACTGAAACACCCCGATGAAACGGTGTTGGGTTTCTGGTGGCTCGAGCGGGACTATCCCTGGGAGGAGAATGATCGGGCGATTATGCACCGGCTTGCGGGGAGCTTTGCCTATGCCTGGAAGGCCGTGGCGACGCGCCATCGAACCTGGTCCGCGAGGATCAAAACGCCCTCGGTGTGGTTGATGGCTGCAGCGGTTGTCGGGGCGCTGTGTCTGCCGGTTCGCGTGTCGACCGTTGCGCCGGTGAAAGTGATGGCGAAGGAGCCGACGATTGTGAGCGCGCCGATGGACGGAGTGATTGCCGAGGTCCTGGTGCCGCCGAATACGGTGGTCACGCAACATCGGCCGCTGTTCCGCTACGAAGACACGAACCTCCGCAATCAATTCCGGGTCGCGGAGAAGCAATTGGCGGTGGCGCAGGCCGAACATACCCAGGCGATTCAAGGCGGCTTTGCCGATCCGCAACGAAAGGCCGAGGCTCCGCTTAAAGCCGCCGAAGCGGCGCTAAAGGAGACGGAGCTGACCTATGCCCAGGAGATGCTGGCGCAGGTGGAAGTCCGTGCCCCGCAGGAAGGATTGCTGCTGTATAGCGACAAAGCCGACTGGATCGGGAAGCCGGTCTCCGTCGGCGAACGGATCATGGATATTGCCGATCCGCGTCGCATTGAGTTGCGAATCGATCTCCCCGTGAGTGATGCCCTCCTGTTACGGGAAGGCGCCGATGCCGTAGCGTTCTTCGATGCGCTCCCGCTGGAATCGTTCGAGGCGACCGTGAGGCGTGCGAGTTACCATGCGGAGGTGTTGCCCGGAGATATGTTGGCGTATCGGATCACGGCTGAATTGGCGACTGCCGATCCCCGCATCCGCATCGGCTGGCAAGGGTCGGCGAAGGTGTATGGAGAACAGGGTCCGTTGGCATTCCTGTTGTTCCGCCGTCCGCTCATGGCCTTGCGCCAACTGGTCGGAGTGTAGCCGATGGCCGGCCTGTCCTCAGTGTCCCCGCCTCACGAACGCACCTTGCCTCCGCTGAGAAAGAATCTGCAGTTCCTCCGCGGCGCGCCCACACCGGAAGGGGTGCCGACCTGGACGATCGTCGATCCCGTCCGCAACAAATATTTCCAGATCGAGTGGCAGGTCTATCAGCTCCTCCAGCGCTGGTCGTGTGGAACGGTGGAAAAGCTTGTCGCGGTGGTCCGGCGCGACACCACCTCCCGGATCCGGGCGGAAGACGTCGAAGACTTAGTGCGGTTTTTGTATGCCAACAGTCTGACGGAGCAATCGGCCAGCGGGCGGGTCAAGGACTACGTCGAACAGGAGGTGGCACGCCATCAGGCCTGGTGGCAGTGGCTGTTGCATCACTATCTCTTCATCAAAATTCCGCTGATACGCCCGCATCGCTTTCTGCACGCCACGTTACCCTTGGTGGCGCCGCTCTATACGCACATGGCGGCGTGGCTGTTCGGAATGATCGGTGCGACCGGCTTGTTCCTGGTGGGACAGCAATGGGACACCTTCTTGTCGACCTTCCTGCATTTTTTCACTTGGCAGGGGGCATTGATGTACGGCGTGGTGTTGTGTGTCGTCAAGGTCGTGCATGAATTGGGGCATGCCTATACCGCAACGCGATTCGGATGCCGGGTGCCCACGATCGGTGTGGCCTTGATGGTCATGATGCCGGTGCTCTATTCGGACATCAGCGACGCCTATCGGCTGAGTTCGAGGCGGAAACGTCTGTGGATCGCCGGGGCCGGGGTCGTGGCCGAACTTGGGCTCGCTGCGGTTGCGACCTTGTTGTGGGGATTTCTGCCGGATGGGGCCATCCGGAGTGTCGTCTTCGTGGCGGCGACGACCAGCTGGGTGATGAGCCTGGCGGTCAACCTCAACCCCTTCATGAGGTTTGATGGCTATTATCTTCTGGCCGATGGACTGGGAATTCCGAATCTCCAGGACCGGGCCTTCGCATTCGGGCAATGGCGAATGCGTGAACTGTTGTTTGCGCCAGGCACGCCTCCGCCCGAAGCGGTCGGGCTGTCCAGCAGGCGGATCCTGGTCGCCTATGCCTGGGGTATCTGGCTGTATCGGCTCGTCCTGTTCACCGGGATTGCGCTGGCGGTCTATCACTATTTTTTTAAAGTGCTCGGCCTCCTGCTGTTTCTGGTCGAAATCGTCTTTTTTATCGGTCTGCCGATCTGGCGAGAACTGACGAGCTGGTGGAGTCGCCGTGTGGCTTATGCGTCGACGGGCCGGTTTGCCGTCACGATGACGGTCGTCGCCGCGATGCTGTTGCTTGCCTGTCTCCCATGGTCCAGCCGTGTCGCGATCCCTGGGGTGTTGCAGGCCGGGTCCTATGCAACCATCTATCCTCCGGCGCCGGGGCGGATTGCCTCGGTGTCGGTGCATGCGGGGCAGCCGGTTCGAGCGGGCGACACCGTGCTCGTACTCGAAAACCCGAAATTAGCCAAGGAGGCCAGGTTGGCGCAGACCCAGGTCGAACTGTTGGATTTCCGGCTGCAGCGTCAGGCCGGGTACGCAGAGGATCGGGTGCAGGCTCGGGTGCTGGCCGAATCGCTCCGGTCCAAGCTGGCCGAACTGGACGGGGTCACTGAAAAACAGCAACGCCTCGCGTTGCGGGCGCCGATCGATGGCGTGGTGGTTGATCAGGCCGATTCGCTCTATCCCGGCCGATGGATCAATGAGAAGCTGTCGGTGGCATACGTGGTGAATCCCAGAACAGCTATCGTTGTGGCCTTCGCGCCGGTAGAAGATCTAGGGGGGCTGGCGGTCGGGCAGGAGGCACGCTTCATTCCGCACGACCTGACACGTCAGGCTTCCCGCGCCCGGGTCACCGAAATCCGGGACGTGGACGAACGGGACTTTACCGTTCCCTATCTGGCGTCGATCTACGGCGGCGCGGTACCTGTGCGAAAGGATTCCCAGGGACGGTTGTGGGCGGAGCAATCGGTCTATCGCGTTGAACTTGAAGTGTTGGATGATGGTTTAGTTCCCGGCCAGGCCGTGACCGGACTGCTTCACGTCATTGGTAAGCCCCAGAGCCTCGCTGCGCGTGTGTGGGATCGTATCGTAGCGGTGATGATCCGGGAAAGCGGTTTCTGATCAAGGGCGGTGATTTCCTGTCTTGTGTTTGACCGGCTTTGTTCCGACGACACGTACGCGGGGCGGGCCCGGTGAACGCTGTTTATTCGTGGCCGTAAGTGGTCGTTGTGTTCTGCCGACGCCCTCGCTCCATGCCTCCCCGTTATATCGTCTCCTACCCTCTTCAGGATGACGGCCTTTCTACCGAAAAAGAAGCGGGAAACTGGGTGTACGTGAGGCTGTCGGGCGCAGGTATGTTCAATCTATTCAAAAAGCTGAGACGCAAGCCGGCGGAAGCCCCACCGGTGTCGCAGTCTGCCGCTCCCGCCACAATCAAGCAGTCGCTTCTATCCCTCGAGCAACGGTTGATGTTTGACGCGGCGGCCGCGGCGACCGCGGCCGAGGTGCACTCCGAACAGGTGGCTCAAGATCAGGCCGAGGCGGCGGTCTCATCGGAGGGGACTGTCGAGAGTACGACTCATGAGCAGCAGGAATCTCAGGAACTACTCCACGCGATGGCTTCCTACACTCCCGGCGAATCCGCGACAGAAGTGGTCTTCGTCGACCCCACGGTTCCGGATTACGAATCTCTGCTCGCGGGCATGGGGCCCAATGTGGAGGTCGTTGTGCTGGATGCCTCCCGAGACGGGGTCGCGCAGATCGCCGCGTCGTTAAGCGGGCGATCAGGCATCGACGCCATTCATCTTATTTCGCACGGCGATGCTGGAACATTGCAATTGGGCACCGGCACGTTGAATGCCGAATCGATGTCGACTCGTTACGCGGACGAGTTAACAACGATTCAGCAGACCCTGTCGGAGCAGGCCGATATTCTCGTGTACGGCTGTAATTTTGCCGAGGGGGATGTCGGCCAGGCGGCTGTGGCCCGGCTGGCTGAACTGACCGGAGCCGACGTGGCGGCGAACAGCGACAGAACCGGCCACATCGATTTGGGCGGCGATTGGAAATTCGAAACCCAGGTTGGATCGATCGAAACCGATCTCGCGATCACCGATGCCGCGCAGATGGACTGGAAGGGGATCTTGACGACCGAGACTGTCGGCGACCAATTCTCCTCAAGTTCCTACGACAATCACGATGGGACTCAGAAGTGGGCCTCAGATTGGTCCGAAACCGATGCCGGCGGCGGTGGGGCAAGTGGCGGGGATGTGCATGTCGCTGCATCACAACTGAGGATCGACGCCGGTTCCGTGGGAAACCAAGCGTCGCGGCAGGTCGATCTGTCAGGAACGAGCGGCGCAATCCTCACATTCGATTACACCAACTCGTTGTCGGGTTCCGATCAAATCGAGATTCGCGTGTCGGCCGACGGAACGACCTATACCACGCTCACCGACGGCGTCTTCTCCCCTAAGTCGAATGCCGGAAGCGGCACCGTTAAGCTCGACATTTCCGGTTATGCCTCCGCGAGTACGACGATCCAATTCATCGTCACCGGGGTGGGCGGGGGCGATCGCCTGTATGTCGACAACGTGCAGGTCAGCTATGACACCGGCGTCGCGAACAGTGCGCCGACGATCAGCAGCAACGGCGGTGGAACGACGGCGTCGATCACGGTCGGGGAGAACAGCACGGTCGTCACGACCGTCACGGCTACTGACGTTGATGCAGGGCACACCCTAGGTTATTCGATCGCCGGCGGGGCAGACGCAGCTCGATTCACCATCAGCAACAGCACGGGTCAGCTGAGTTTTGTCTCGGCACCCAGCTATGAAGCCCCGGCAGACAGCGGCGGGAATAACGTGTACGACGTCACGGTGCAGGTGTCTGACGGCCAGGGCGGCACGGACACCCAAGCCATCGCCGTGACAGTGACAAACGTCAATGAGGCACCGACAGACCTGGCCTTGTCGGCGAACACGGTGGCGGAGCATGCGGCCAATGGCACCGTCGTCGGCACCGTGAGCGGCAGCGATGTGGATACGGGCGATACCAAGACGTATTCCCTGACCGACAACGCCGGCGGACGGTTTGCCATCAATAGCAGCACGGGCCAGCTTACCGTAGCCAACGCATCGCTCCTCAATTACGAGAGCGCAACGAGCCACACTGTGACCGCACGGGTGACGGATTCCGGCGGACTGACCTACGACGAGACCTTCACCATCAACGTGACGGATGTGAATGAAGCGGCTCCCAGGATCACCAGCAATGGCGGGGGGGCCACAGCCCTCATCAATATTGCGGAGAATTCCACGGCGGTCACCAGGGTCACTGCCTCCGACGCCGATACCAGGCAAACCTTGGGCTACTCGATTGTCGGGGGGGCCGATGCCGCCAAGTTTACGATCAACAGTAGCACCGGTGCCTTGTCGTTTGTCTCCGCCCCGAACTACGAGGCGCCGACCGACAGCGGCGGTAACAACATCTACGATGTGACCGTCCAAGTGTCCGACGGAAACGGTGGCGTGGATTCTCAGGCCATCAGCGTGACCGTCACTGCCGTCAATGAGAGACCGACGGACCTGAGTCTGTCGGCGAACACGATAGCGGAGCATGCGGCCAATGGGACCGTGGTGGGCACGGTGAGCGGGACCGACCCCGACGCCGGCGACACGAAGAGCTACAGTTTGACCAATACGGCGGGGGGGCGGTTTGCGATCAACCGGACGACCGGCGCCCTCACGGTCGCCAACAGCACCTTGCTGAACTACGAAGCGGCGACGAGCCATGCCGTGACCGTCCGGGTAACCGATCGGGGCGGCCTGACCTACGACGAGACGTTCACGATCAACCTGACCAACGTGAACGAGGCCCCCAGCGGGACCAATGCGACCGTCACGATCACCGAAGATACGTCGCACATCCTCACGGCGGCCAATTTCGGGTTCAGCGATGTGGATGCCGGCGACGCGCTGAGTGCGGTGCGGATCGACACGCTGCCGACGGCCGGGACCCTGACGCTGTCGGGCGTGGCGGTGACGGCGGGGCAGGTGATCACGACGGCGGACCTCGCGGCGGGCCACCTGGTGTTTACCCCGGCGGCCAACGCCAACGGGACCGGCTACGCCCGCGTTACCTTCTCCGTGCGCGACAGCACCAGTCTGTACGACCCGACGCCCAACCAGCTCACGGTCAATGTCACGGCGGTCAATGATCGGCCGACGGACCTGAGTCTGTCGGCGAACACGATAGCGGAGCACGCGGCCAATGGGACCGTGGTGGGCACGGTAAGCGGGACCGACCCCGACGCCGGCGACACAAAGAGCTACAGTTTGACCAATACGGCGGGGGGGCGGTTTGCGATCAACCGGACGACCGGCGCCCTCACGGTCGCCAACAGCACCTTGCTGAACTACGAAGCGGCGACGAGCCATGCCGTGACCGTCCGGGTAACCGATCGGGGCGGCCTGACCTACGACGAGACGTTCACGATCAACCTGACCAACGTGAACGAGGCCCCCAGCGGGACCAATGCGACCGTCACGATCACCGAAGATACGTCGCACATCCTCACGGCGGCCAATTTCGGGTTCAGCGATGTGGATGCCGGCGACGCGCTGAGTGCGGTGCGGATCGACACGCTGCCGACGGCCGGGACCCTGACGCTGTCGGGCGTGGCGGTGACGGCGGGGCAGGTGATCACGACGGCGGACCTCGCGGCGGGCCACCTGGTGTTTACCCCGGCGGCCAACGCCAACGGGACCGGCTACGCCCGCGTTACCTTCTCCGTGCGCGACAGCACCAGTCTGTACGACCCGACGCCCAACCAGCTCACGGTCAATGTCACGGCGGTCAATGATCGGCCGGTGATCACTGCCAACAGCGGGAGCCGCGTGGCCGAAGGGGGACTCGACACGATTACGAACGCAGAGCTTGCGGTGGTGGACGTGGACAATTCTGCTGCCCAGCTCAGATTCTCTGTCGGGACCGGTCCTGCCCATGGTCGGCTGGAGTTGACGACCAGGCCGGGCGTGGCGCTGGCGACTTTTACGCAGGCTGATCTTGCGGCCAACCGCCTGGTCTATCGTCACGATGGATCAGAAACGTTGAGCGATCGCTTTACGTTTACGGTGAGCGACGGGGCGGGAGGTTCGTTGGGCACGACCACGATGACGCTGACGATCACACCGGTGAACGACGCGCCGACCATCGTCAGCGATGGAGGAACGGCGGCCGCCTCGATCACGGTCGCCGAACATGTGACCGGCATTACGGTCGTAACCGGCGCAGATGTGGATGTGCCTGTGCAGGCCTTGACCTACTCAATCAGCGGCGGAGCGGATCAGGCGCAGTTCACGATCGACGCCACGACCGGTGCGCTGAGTTTTGTGGCCCCTCCTGATTTCGAAGCGGCCGCTGACGCCAATGGCGACAATGTGTATGTTGTGCAGGTTCGTGTCACCGACAGCCAAGGCGGCACGGCGATGCAAACCATTCAGGTTAGGGTCACGGATGGGGCGGAGGCGATCAGTCCGTTGCTTCCTCCCTCCCTCATTCCGATGCCCTCGGCACAGGCGGGCACATCCGTTCAGCCTCATGACGAACCACTGCCGTTCGCAGTGCGACAGGAGCCGGTGAATGCGGCGGTGTCTATGAATGGGACGGATCTCGCCGGTACGATGAGCCGCTATACCGACAGCATGCCGCCGCGCGTAGCGCCCCCTTCAGGCGATGTTCGTCATGGGGAAGGGCAACCTGCCGCGTCACGCTCTGTTCAGTCGAATGACAGGGAGCCCTGGAATTCATCCCCGATCTCGCCTACGGATGCGATCGAGGGGAGCAGGGATGGTAATTCGGGGCCGCAGCCCTCGGCGACTGAACTGGTCCTGAATAAATTGGATGAAGTGATCCTGTCGCTGCGGGAGGCGGTCATTGTGGACCGCGAGCCTCAGTCGTTGATGGCTCAGGTGACTGCGTTGACGGGGACGACTCTCTCTGTGGGATTTGTGCTTTGGGCCGTTCGCAAAGGAAGGCTCCTGGCTAGTTGCTGCGCGACCATTCCTACATTGTCGGCAGAGGAGCCGGGCCGGCGTCAACGCCTGCCCCCACGGCTATAGACGCCAGCGTCTTCTCCGTCGCACGGCCCTGTTACCAACCCCTCGTCCGCCTCTCCAGCCTGACGCGCCCCACACATCGGAGTCAACGCTCCATCGCGAGTTGGGCTGCGACCCTAGGGCGCTCTCGTCGATTGATGGGGGAATAATTGGTGGCGGTGACCCGGATTGAACGGGTGACCCGCGGCTTATGAGAAGGCTCGAATGTTGTAGTTGGCCTGCAAATAGGCCCATTCCAGAGGTCATCGCGTGCCATTTGTTGACACGATCCTGCAACATCCGCAACCCAGTCGCAACCCACATCTTCTTTTTTCCGAGAGGCATATGAAGTGATGGCGTAGAGGGGGGCTGGGGTGGTTCGACGCTGACTTTTTGCTCACCTGTAGCTGCGGAAGCCATAGGAAAACCGCTGGGTGCTCTCGCGGCGCTCAACCTTTTGGCATTAATCGCGGCCTCATGGCAAAGGCTGCCTTGATTTTTTCAATGAGCCATGGTTCCGTAGGGAATACGGCAGATCGCAGTTTACAAGGGGAGCCACAATGAAGCGCGTGACTCTGATTACAGACCTGGAGGCCGCACGAGCCCAAACCTCACAAGGGTGGCTCGATGATAGACGGCTTTGGGTTTCTCGATCTTCACAGCGCCTGTAAGTGGGCGTCTGTTTCTTCTCGCACTTTTCACCGCTGGATTGACCGTGGCCTACGCGTTCATCGGCATTCTCCACGGGGAAAAATTCTTGTCCGTCCCGCGGACATTGAAGCGTTTTTAGTCTCCCAACAAAAGCCGCAACCGGACCTCAATGCCATGGTGGCCGCCACGCTGCAGGATCTGCAGGGTGGAGAGGACCGATGACCATCGACGCCTTCCTGCAACTCCTAGACGGCGTAAGGCCTACGCGACGGGGCTGGCAGGCGCGGTGCCCCGCACACAGCGACAAGTCCCCCAGCCTCAGCATTCGGGAAGCCGAAGGGGAGCTTATCCTTGTGCACTGCTTCGCGGGTTGTGCGAACCAAGAGATTTGTTCGGCGCTGCGTATCAAGCCGAGCGACCTTTTCCCCCAGTCCGAGAGCAATCCCTACCGTCTCCGAATTGCGACCCAACAGCGCCAGCAGCGGGAACGAGTCGGACGACAGATCAGGGCAGCCGCTGGATTGCGTTCCGATGTTCTTCGCGAAGCGGAGCAATCCATTATCCATGGTTGTCCGATTGATTTGAACTCGCTCTCGGCTGAGCGACTAGACCGATTGTTGGACGCCATTGGAGCGGCCCACAACATTTTATGGATAGAGATGGGAGGAGAAGACTATGCAGAGTGGAGTAGCCGCCTTGGAGCGGAATATTGCACGGTTTCAATCGGCCAAAGACGATGCTAAGGCGGTCCTCGCAACGGGATTGACTGAGGCAGATGAACGTGTTCGAGAGCACTTCCTTCAACAGCTCGCGCCGCTGGTGCCTACAGCGCCCCGGCCATTAGCGGATGGTGAGGATGGAGCCGTGGATTCTGGGGAAGCAAAGCTGGGCATCGCCGATGCCATGGTGTCATACGAGGAGCTATTACGGCTAGAAACGCCGGAACGAAAACAGCATCTTGCCTGGCTCAAAGAAGGAAGCCTGGCTATGGTCTTTGGTCCGCGAGGCATCGGCAAGACCATGCTGCAACTTGGTCTCACGGCTGGGCTTGTGACCGGGACAAAGTTTCTAGCTTGGAACGTGTCGGCCCCTGTGGGCGTGCTCTATGTAGACGGAGAGATGCCGTTAGATGAGCTTCGCTCACGCACTAAGGCCCTACTGACTACCCCCCCGAAAGCTCCGCTGCGTTTCCTTACCAGCGAAGTGGTTTACAACAAGACACAGCGTGATTTAACGCTGACGAGTGCAGCCGTTCAGGAGGAAATCACGGCCACACTCGATGCCCACCCCGATATTCGCGTGGTCATTCTGGACAACATTTCAAGCCTCTTTGTCGGTATCGACGAAGATAGAAAACGAGACTGGGAACCGATTAATGCCTGGCTTGTGCGTCTCCGGCATCGGGGGTTGTCAGTTGTCCTCGTGCATCACGCCGGAAAGGGCGGGAACCAGCGAGGCACCTCGGGGAGAGAGGATGCCCTTGATGTGGTCATTCAGCTTGATAGACCTTCTCAGTATGACCCGCGGGAAGGCTGCCATTTTGAGTTGCGATTCACAAAGACTCGATCTGTGAAGGGGGACGATGTGACGCCGCTAGACATTCGGCTTACGGAGGAGGCTGGCCATGTTCAGTTGAACTTTAAGCCCCTGGAGGATTCCAAGCAGGATCAAGTGAAGCGCCTCTTGGATGCGGGCCTTACGTCTCCATCCGATGTGGCTGCGGAATTGGACATTAGCAAGGGGTATGCGTGCAAATTGATTCAGAATGCAAAAAACACCACGTTTGCGGCGTGAACATGGATGCACGGTTTCCGTCCGTTTCCACTAGGGTTTCCTCAAGGCCTACGAAGTTTCCAGTTTCCTGTGCACGGTTTCGTATAGGTGAATCAGGAAACATTCCGCTAAAACCCGCGCCAATCAAAGACGCGAGCGGTTTCCTTGGGTATCAATGTTTTCTGGAGAGGAAACCCAAGGTTTCCTCTTTGGTTTCCTCGTTGAACAGGAAGAAATAATGACACATTACTGGGGCATCCACGAAATTCTGAAGCGGCTGGGCTATTCCGGGGCCAGTCGTTCCACCTATTACCGACTCAAAGATAAGTATTGTGTGCCAGGGTATCCACGGCGGGACCCTCGAAATCCTCGCCGGATGGTGATCTATTCGAATGAAGCCAGCCTGAGACAGTGGGAGCTAGTGATGGAGCAAGATTACCGGGACAGGTTGCGAGAACGACGCCAGGAGAAACCAGAATGGAAAAATGGGGCCGCGAAGGGAAGGGGAAATTAGTGTCTCACAAGGGGCGGCGAGGTCGAAAGAGAGTCTCCCATTCGTTATTGTAGAGAGAGTTTTTTATTTTCTGGGGTCTATCGCCATTGATTCAAACGGATTCGTCAAACTGAAGCCGAAGACGCATTGACCGTTCGCACTTCGAAGTGCCAAGAAGCCCGGAGTGTCAGGATAAGAGTAAAGATGCCAATTCTTTGGCAGAAGATCTATTCGCACGCCCTCATAATTTCCAGCAGGACTGTAGAGATAGGCTAGATCAAATAATCCTGCTTGCTCTCCACCATTCAATATAAAGTGGAAGACATCTGCCTTCTCATCCCGTTTATGTGCCAAATCTTCATGGGTTAGGTGCATCATAAAGGCCGCCTCAACCATTATCTGACACTTTACAAAGTCTGCCTCTTTGCTTTCCCAAGGGATCTGTTTCAGATTGCGTTGTAACGTTTCACCTTTCTCAATAGCCTCAAATGCCCTCGCTTTCCACAGCGATGATATCGACAATTCGCTTCGGGCAGGCGTAGCGAATAAAATGCTTGTAACGAACAGCCACGCCAAGCATCTCAGTAGAAGTAGGGCCATAATAATGAGGCCGCAACGTTTGCAGCTATCATCTTTCTTTGCGTTTGCCTTCGTATTTCTTCAACACATCCTGAAGCGCTTCCTCGATAACCTCGTTTAGCCGACGCCCCTGACGAGCCGCTAACACCTTCGCTTCAATGATGAGGTCTCCCGCGATGCGTACGCCTATTTGCTTCCGTGATGAGGCTTGCTCGTTCATGGGGCGCAACCGTAACGAAACTGGTGCAAGGGTGTCAACGGACCCCACTTGTCCCCACAATGGTATTATGGTACTATGGGACCATCTTACCACTGAGGAGGTTATGCCGTGCCACACAAGGAACAGGCGCAACACGAGAGAATGGAGCGGATCAAGATTCAAGTTCCGGCCTCACTCAAGGGGAAGCTGGACGCTTTGCGAGCCGAAGGCACCACAGCTAGCGGACTAATTCGGAGTCTCTTGACTCATCATTTCAACAAGCCCCAGGAAGGCAGGAAGGCACGGTGAGGCATGGGCGTGAAGCTGCGAGAGCGACCTGGGAAAGGCTGGTATGTCTTCACGGACTGGCAAGGGCAACGGAAAGCAAAATGTTTCGGGAAGAATAAGCGCTTGGCGCAGGCTTTTGCGGATAAGCTCACGGCTCGGTTGAAGTGGGCAGAGCAGACGGGGGAGCCACTCGCTCTTTCGCAACCGGATCAGACCATGCCCACGGTGAAGGCGTATCTCGGGGACTGGCTAACGACCTATGCGAAGGTGCATTGCAAACCATCAACCTACCGCGGCTACAAGCGAGCCATTGAACAGCATCTCATTCCCGCATTTGGGGACCGATCCTTACACCTTCTGAAGCGTGATGAAATCAAACGGTTGATAGCTCGACAGATTGAGGCGAAGAAGGCGAAGGGGACCATTCAAAACTACCTCGTCCCGCTCAAAGCCGCCTACAACCAGGCCAAGGAAGATGGTCTTGTGGTGCTCAATCCCGCCGAACGGTTGGGCAAGTTATTGCAGCGTTCACAGGATCGGCGTGAAGAAATGCAGCCCCTAACGGCTCAAGAAGTGCAAACGCTAGTTTCTGTGGCTGAGAGCCAGTGCCCCGCGCTTTATCCTATCCTCCTCTGTGCCGTTCGCACTGGATTGAGGCAGGGGGAATTGATCGGGCTTCAATGGGGTGATGTGGATAGCCGCGGGCAATTCCTTGATGTGCGCCGCGGCGTAGTTCTTGGCGAGGTGACCACGACCAAGAGTAAGAAAATGCGACGGGTTGATCTCAGCCCCCAGGTTCTTTCAGTCTTGCAGGGCCTCAAGGAAATCCGTCAGCTTGAGGCTATGAGCATGGGCAAAGAGTTGTCCCCTTGGGTCTTTCTGTCCCCTGAAGGGGTGCGCTGGGATGAGCGGAACCTAAGGCGTGGATTTTATCGGTGTTTGGACAAGGCCGGTATTAGGCAGGTTCGCTTTCATGATCTCCGGCATACTTACGCTTCCCTCATGGCGGAAAACGGGGCACCGCCGAAATACGTTCAGAAACAACTCGGGCATTCGTCCTTCCAAGTGACCATGGATATTTATTCCCATCTATTCCCTGAGGGAAATCGGGAATGGGTTCTGAAGCTGGATAGTCCGAATCAAATGGGGAGCAGAGAGGGCAAATCCGCAACCCGGTCGCAACCTGAACTGATTGCAGCCGGAGCAGATCACGCTAACTAGCTGGATTGATTGGTGGCGGTGACCCGGATTGAACGGGTGACCCGCGGCTTATGAGTCCGCTGCTCTACCAACTGAGCTACACCGCCACTGGAGGATGCGTGACCGGTCGAAGTGAACCGCAATAATAGCCGAAGAAGAGTTGAAGTGTCTACCGGCTTGCTGATGAAAACTTGAGGCCGGGTTGGACCGCACGCAGTATTGCTGAACGGTTCTGGGCTTGATTTGTTTTCTGGCGATCTGCAATATACGATCTCTTTCCAATTTTGCAGGTAGGGGGCAATGCCGGCACGAGCTGCGGACTCCGGGCAGGGCGATCAAGGTAGTCCCGCGGTCCGGTGGGGCCGTGTGAATGCTCGTGGCTGTTGGGTTTCTGTAGCCGGGTTGTTCGTGCTCAGCGGGTTTCTCAGTTCGGCGTTGCTTCAGGATGGGCTTGCCGCTCACAAGAAAACCCCGTCTCACCGCCACCGATCCTCTTCCGTTCCTCAGATCATTCCGCAAAAGACACGCCCGGGCTCGCAGGCCGGCGAGGCTGAAGGGCTGTATTATGCCGGGGTCGCGCTGCACGCGAAGGGGAATTACGAGCAGGCGGTGGACAAGTTCAGGTCGGCGCTTCAGAAGCGAGCCGATTTCCCCGAGGCTCGTCACGCTATGGGGCTCGCGCTTGCAGCACAGGGTGCGCTGGACGAGGCCATCAACGAATATCGGGTCGCCTTGAACGCCCAACCGGAATTTGCCGCGATTCATAACAATCTGGGCGTGGCGTTGAGCGAGAAGGGGCAGGTCGACGAGGCGATCGCAGCCTATCGGCATGCCATTCGTTTGCAGCCGGGCAACGCCGCCCCTCATCACAATCTCGCGCTTGCCCTGGAGGCCAAGGAAGATTTGGATGGCGCGGTCGGCGAATATCGGGAGAGTCTTCGATTGCAGCCGGACAATGCCACCGCTCACAACAACCTGGGCCTCGTGCTGCAGAAAAAAGGTCTGCTCGATGAGGCGATCGGGGAGTATCGAGCGGCATTGCGGCTTCAAGCCGGTGGGTCCGCCGCATTGTACAGTGTGAACCTCAGCGCTGCCTTGCTGGCAAAGGGGGAGGTCGACGGCGCGATCGGCGCCGGCCGCACGGCCATTCGTCTGCAACCGGACAATGGCGACGCCCACTACAACCTGGGGTTGGCGCTGAAGGCCAAGGGGGAAGTCGAAGGGGCGTTGGCGGCCTTTCGCGAGGTGTTGAAGCTCGATCCCGGGCAAGGCGCGGTGCATTACGACGTGGGGCAGCTCCTCGAACGAGCCGGCGAGAGTGATGGGGCGATGGCGGAGTATCGTGCCATGTTGGCCTACCGGCCGACGCACGGCCCCGCTCAAGAGGCCTTAGCCGTCCTGTTGCAGAAAAATGGCGATGTCGATGGAGCCATTGTGGCTTACCGTGCGGCGTTGCAGGCGGCGCCGAAGAGTATCGCCGCTCATAACAACCTTGGCGTTGCGCTTCTGACGAAAGGCCGGATTGACGAGGCCTTGACCGCGTTCCGCACGGCGGCGGACTTGCAGCCCGCCGATCCGATTGCCTACTACAATCTGGGTGAGGCATTCAGTGCTCAACAGCAGCGCGGCGCGGCGATTCAGTCCTACCGCAGTTACGTCAAGCTGGCCGAGGCGCAGCCGGATCACCGGGAGAAGGTCGAAGCGGTGAGAAAACAGCTTGCGGAATTGGAGCGATAGAACCCCGGTGGTCTTTCGTCAGCTTTCCCCGCCGTCCAGAAGCGCGCCTTCCGTTGTTCCGCCTCGTGCCGATGTCTCCTGCAATGGCCTCCGCTCGTTCCGGCGATACTGCAGTGCGGCGGCGCTTCTCATCCTCTGTGTCATGTCGGTCGGGTGTTTGTCTCCCATCGCGCTCCATCAGGCCGTGCTGGAATATGATCGCGCCGTGGGGAGGGTCGAAGCCGAAATGCTCCTGCTCAATATCGCCCGCTCCCGTCATTTTCTCCCGCAGCATTTTACCGGCGTCTCCAGCGTGGCGGCGACGTTCGAATTTCAGGCCAATGCCGGATTGACGAAGACCTTCGCGTTGCCCGGTCCGGATTCCCTCGGACTCACACTCGGCGGCAGCATTGCCGAACGTCCGACGATGACGATCGTGCCGATTCAAGGCGAGGAGTTTACGAGCCGCATCCTGACCCCGTTCGACGAAAGCCGCGTGACCTTCATGTTTCAGCAGGGCGTCGAGCCGGCGATCATTCTTCGTCTCATGGCGAGCGGGATCCAGGCCAGCGGTTATGGCGAGTCGGCGTTTTACCGCAATATGCCCTACTTCGAAGACGAGTATCGGGAGTTTCGGCGACGTGTCATGCACTTGTCGGCATTGAATCTTGAGCGAGAGCTGCAAGTGACGCCGCTGATTTTCGAGCAAACCGTCTCGCTGCCTTTGTCGGCGCGTTCGGGGTCCGGGGATCTGGTCAGAGGCCTGGATAAAATTCTCGATGCGATGGAACGGGGGTATGCGATCGGCGGCGTCAGTGACGAACCCTCGATCACCGTGCGACGGCGTGTCACGGGGCGGACGGTGATTACGAACTACGATCCCATGCAACTGCCGAACGAGGAGCGCCGTCTTCTCCACGAGGAGGCGCAGCGGTATCCACGCAACTATATTCTGATCGACATCCGGCCGGACGGACCCGGCGGGGAGTATCCTTTGCACGGGTTTCTGGTCATCAGAAGCTTCAACAAGATCATGCGGTTCCTTGCCAACGGCATCGCGGCAGACCGGGAATTCCCTGTCAACCCGGACGATCGCACGGGTGAAGTGGTGCTGAACCCTGTACAGACGATGAATATCGTAGAAACGGACTCACGCCCGGATGACGCCGCCTTCGCCGTCAAGTTTGAAAACCGCTGGTATTCGATCGCCAAAGCGTCCCGTGAGGACCGCACGTTGGACCCCTGGAATTTGGGTACGTTTCGGGTGTTGGCCCAGCTGTATCAAATGACCGTGACCGACATCTCCAAAACCCCCACACCGGCCATCACCATCGCAAAATAGACATCCCTGCGGGCGGCGTGAAAGGGATTGTGATCTACGCCGGAAATTTCAGCCTGGCAGCTCGCCTCCGGCGCGTTCATGCCACCCGGTCCGGTGTGCTTGAGACCAACCGATTCAGGCACCGACGCGACTCATTGATTGGAATGAAGTGCGGCTCCCGGGTGTCAGGGGCTGCGTCCGACAATTCGAAAGGAGATCCTCAATGACGATGAGCGGCGTATCCCTGCAGACTGCCCTTCCCTGGCTCCTGAGTATTTCCGCGACCGTTGGAATCGCCCTGTTGCGGGTCGGGTTGGTGTTCGTGGTCGGGTATGTCGCGATTCGATTCGCCCGTTTGGGGTTGCAACAACTCGAACGGGTGGTGCTTCTCACGAGCGACGCCAAGGATCAACAGTCCGGAACGGCTCACAAACGCGCCGCGACGCTCACTGGAATCCTCAGGACCATCGCACTCACGGCGATTTGGGCGGTCGTCATCATCGAATCGTTGCAGGTCGTAGGATTGGACATCGCGCCGATTCTGGCCGGCGCGGGGATACTCGGCTTGGCGGTGGGGTTCGGCGCGCAAAATTTGGTGCGGGACTTGATCAGTGGATTTTTCATCATCCTGGAGGATCACATCCGGTTGGGAGATGTGGCCGTGATCAATGGAACCGGCGGACAGGTTGAGACGATCACGTTCAGAACGATTTCCCTGAGGGACTTCTCCGGCGTGGTCCACGTGTTTCCCAACGGCGGCATCAACACCCTGTCGAATATGAGCAAGGACTGGTCGGCCTTTGTGTTGGACATGGGCGTGGCGTACCGGGAGGATACAGATCGGGTGGTGGCGGTGATGCAGGAGGTCGGTGAAGAATTGCGCCATGATCAGGAACTGGGCTCGCTGATGATTGAGCCGATCGAAGTGGTGGGTGTTGAGAATTTTGCCGATAGCGCCGTGACGATTCGCGCGCGGATCAAGACGAAGCCGCTCGAACAGTGGAAGGTCGGACGCGAATACCGGCGACGGCTCAAGAAGGCGTTCGACGCGCAGGGCATCGAGATCCCGTTCCCGCATCAGACTCTGTGTATGGGAGAGGCCAGTCCTCCGTTCAAAGTAGAGGTGGTTGCAGGCCTGGGGCTTCAGAAGGTTTAGCCGAATGTGGAAAAAGTCCGCTGGAGTCCGGTGGCCGTGCTGACCGGAAGCCTGAACCAGGCGTCTCCCTGGTCGTTCGGGAAACCGGTGACCGGCCGCTGCTAGGCCGCCCGGCGAGTCTGCCGTTCGGCTGCGAGGTCGTTATGAGTGAGGGCCTCGGCAGACGAGGCGGACTTTCTTCTTCTCCGTTCCGAGTCACTCTCCAGCCCCATGGCCCAAGCCAGCAACCACACCAGTGCAACGATTGTAACGAGGCCGATGATCGTAACCATGCGGCACCTCACGGCTGATTTCTATCGCAGCCGCATCGGTCTGAGTCTGTCTCGATACGGCCTGCCTGTTACTGAGTGACGGCACTGGAACTCGCGAGCGAGACGGGGTCTTCCTTCATGTCATGTGCCGGTTACGGCGATAGTCCTCCAAACGCCGTCGAACGATCCCCTCCGACAGCGTGGGATAGTACCCTTTGAGGGCTTGCCGCCCGGTGGTCGCGGCCGTGGTGTCTCCGTGATGCCGAAACTCTTTGAGCCGTTGTTCAATTCGCTGTTTCGCCGCAGCACAGAACGCATCGGCCAATTCCCACACGGTGGTGTGCCCGTCGAGCCTGGTCTGTTGTTCGGCGTAGAGCACCGTGGCCGATATGGCGAGGAGGTCTTCGCCGACGGATTCGATAGTATTCTGCAGTCGCTGCTCGTCCTTAAATGAGGCCTGGAATCGCAGCAAGGCGTAGAAAATTGCTCGCGCAAGTCGACGGCTCGTTCGTTCCACGTAGAGAGCCGCGGGCCGTACTTGGAGGTGGGTGAGTTCTCGACGGCCCGACAACGGCCGGTTTCGCCATTGTCGCAGGTACCAGGGCAGGTAAAAGCGCATGAGCGTCATGGCCTGCCGGGTTTGTTCGAGTATGGAAAGACCATCTGCATAGAAGCGTTTGGCGCGATCCAGATGAGGGCTCAACCCTTCGCGAACCACGAAGGGGCGCAAGATATCGGTGGCGCCTTCGCCGATTCGATACATCTCCGCATCGCGCACGAGTTGTTCGATGCCGAAGGCGGCTTCCCCGCGGGCGTGCTTGGAGTCGGCGGTTTCGTACCCCATCCCTCCGAAAATCGTCTGCGCGTCGCGGATGAACCGGATCGTGTGTTCAGAGCAGAAGATCTTGGCGACTGCGGCCTCGATGCGAATGTCGTAGCGGTGTTGATCGGCCAGACGCCAGACCAGCAGCGCCAGCGCCTCCATGGCGAACAGGTGGCCCGCCATGTCCCCGATCCGGATTTGCTGCGTCTGCCGCTCTGCCAAGGGCTTCTGAAACGTGACCCTGCTATTGGCCCGATCCAGAGTCGGCTGCCAGGCCTGTTTGGCCATGCCCAGGCAGATAGCGGGAATGCTGATGCCCCGCCCCACGTTCAGAATCGTCAGGGCATACTTTAATCCTTTGCCGATGTCGCCGATCACCTGTTCGACCGGCACCCGCACGTTGTTCAAGACGATATGTGCGTTCTCAATCCCGCGACAACCTTCAAACTGGCAGCGTTGGCGCAACAGCACACCCGGTGTGGCCATGTCCAAAATAAAGGCCGTATGGACGTGATCGTCCGCCCGCTGTCCCTGTGGAGCCGGAATCCATTCGGCCGTTCCCTCGCACTCTACACGCAGAGCCGGAACGCGAGCGACGAGCGTGAGGTACCGGGCAATCGGTCCGTTTGTGCACCAGAGTTTTTCGCCGTTCACCAGGAAATGGGTGCCGGAGGAATCCAGCACCGCCTCGGTTCTGACATTGGCCGCATCCGAGCCGGTCATCGGTTCTGTGAGGGCAAAGGCTGAAATGGCCTCCTTCGCGACGAGAGGAAGATATTTTTTCTTCTGGTCTACGTTTCCGAAGAGGAGGATCGGCATGGCGATGCCGATGGACTGCGGCACGGCCACCGTCAGCGCCAGAATATTGCTCCACCCGGCGATCAGGGTCAGGACGCGGCCGTAGTTCGTATAGGACAAGCCGAGTCCGCCATATTCCTTGGGAATCTTCATGCCGAAGGCCCCGATCTTGAACAGTCCCTGGATGACGCGTTCGGGAATTTTGGCCTCGCGTTCGATTTCCTCCGGGTCCACCTCGTGGATCAGAAAGTGTTCGACCTGTTTGCAGAAGGCCTCGCCGGCGGCCTTCTCTTCCGGTGGTTCGGGAGGTGTCAGCAAGAGGTCGAAGTCCGGTCGGCCGTCATAGAGACCGGCCAGGAAACTCTTTCCGGTGAATCGTTCGCGGGCTTCTTCGATCCGTTCGAAACCTGTAAAGAGGGTGTTCATGCGGGACCTCACCCGATCTGGTCAACCAGGATCTTTGAATTGTGTGTCACGATATTGGGCCAGGGTGCCCGCCAAGCGGGATTTTAATTCCAAGCGCTTGGGTTTCCCGGTGGAAGTGTAGGGCACCTCCGTACCCATCAGCAGCACTTTCGGTTGTTTCGCAAACGGCAATCGTCCGCGGCAATGGTCGCGGATGTCGGCCTCTGTCGGGGGCGATGCCGGGTCTTTCGGCACGATATAGGCGGCGATTTCCTCGCCGTAGTAGCGATTTTCGAAGGGGAGGGCCATGGCGAACTGCACGGCCGTGTGTCCCTTCAACACATCGTCGATTTCCAACGGGGAAATATTGACGCCGCCGCGAACGATGAGTTCTTTCAAGCGGCCTGAAATAAAAAAGAACGGGCATCCCCGGTCGTCGGCGATGCAAAAGCCTTCGTCGCCTGAACGGAACCAACCCCACTGGAAGGCGGTTTCGTTCGCGTCATCCCGTTTGAAATAGCCGGCGCAGACTGTGCGCCCCCGAATGCAGATTTCTCCACGCTTGCGCTCAGGAGCCGGCTTACCGGACTCGTAGAGAATCGCCAGCTCGTTGTGACGCAGGGCCGTTCCGATCGATGGGAAATCGAAATCCGTGAGCCAGTGACGATGTTCTTCCCCTGTGAGGTCGTTCGGGAGGAAAGAGGAATAGCAGGTCGTCTCAGAGAGGCCGTACCCATGGCGGATCGGGAATCCGAAACGATCTTCGAAGCGCAGGGCCGTGTCCTTCAGCAGCGGTCCGGCGCCGCAGATCGCACCACCGAAGTGATCCAGACGATAGGCGGCGATGTCTTCATTGGCATCCAGCAGAAACTCAAGCAAGGTGGGGACGACGCTGACACCGGTCGCCTGTTCTTCGTGGAGTCGTCGCCAGAAGCTGCCGGTCTTGAACTTCCGGTTCAGGACGACGCTTCCCTTGCAATAAAACGGAGTCATCAGAGTGACGACGATGCCGTTGACATGATGGACGGGCAGGACGCACATCAAACGGTCGGTGAGACCGAATCCATGCCGGTCGGCGATGGCATCCGCATCGATCAGAAGATTGGCAACCGTCAAGATGACGCCTTTCGGCGGCCCGGTTGTCCCGGATGTGTAAATGATCAAGGCAGGATCATCGAGTCGGGAGGGGCCCGGGGCAAAGCGGGCTCCAACGGCGTGGCTGTTTTTTCGGCCTTTTCCCCTGGTCTCCTTCCCGTCCAGGATGCCGCCGTCCCCCAGGGCGACCACTTCCCGCAAGGCCGGCAGCATGGGCTGAAGAGCCGTGAGTTCCTCATAGACATCCTGCCAGCAGAGGGCAACCGAGGCCTCCGAATGTGTGAGGATATACCGCTTCTTTTCGGATGTTTCTTCGACATTGATCGGCACGACGGCGACTCCCAACGTCCAGGCAGCAAAGTAGATCAGCGCCGTGAGATCATGGTTGAACAGCAGGGTCGCGATCCGGTCGCCGCGGGTCAGGCCGAACCTCGCATGAAACATCTCCGCCATCCGTTCGACGATCGTGCCGAATTCCGCATAACTGTAGGTTCGGCGCAGGCCCCGCTCGTCGTCGCAATAGGTGAGAAAGTTCCTGGTGACGAGTCGCGGGTCGTACAGGCGTGATCGGAAGAACTCTGCGAACGAGGTCCAGTGGAGTTCCGGGGCACATCCTGATACCGCGCGGGCCTGTTCGATCCGGTCATGGACGTCGGTCAAGAGGCTCATAGGTCCTCGGTGCCGGCCCCGTGTAGAGGGCTCGTGGCCTGATCAATCGGTTATGTTCCTGCTGCTCCATCACATGTGCGCACCAGCCGGTGATGCGGGAACAGACGAATAACGGGGTGGACAGTTCACGCGGGATGCCCATCAGCTGGTAGGCCACGGCCGTATAGAAGTCGAGATTGGGATGGAGTCCTTTTTCCTCCCGCATGATGCGGTGGATGGTGGAGGCGATGTCGTACCAGCTGTGGTCGCCGCAGAGGTGACTGAGCCGTTCGGCGTGGCGCTGGATGATGGCTGATCGAGCGTCGCCCTGCCGAAGCACGCGATGCCCGAATCCCATGACTCGCCGTTTCTGCGCGAGCGCCTCTCGCACCCAGGCCTCGACTCTCTCAGGGCTGCCGATTTCGATGAGCATCGACGCCACCGCTTCGTTGGCGCCTCCATGGAGCGGGCCTTTTAAGGTGGCCACGGCTGCCGTGATGGCGCCATGCAGATCGGCGAGGGTTGAGGCCGTGACGCGGGCCGCAAAGGTGGAGGCGTTAAACTCGTGCTCCGCGTACAGGATGAGCGATACATTCAGCACCTGGGCCATGGCCGCATCGATGTCACCGTCCTTGTGGCCTGCCACCAGGTGCAGCAGGTGCTGCGCAAAATCCGGACTCTCGTCCTGTCTCTGAGTCGAGGTTCCGGACATGACTCGATAACTGTGTGCGATCAGCAGCGGGATCTGGCTCAGCAGCCGCATGGATTTGCGGAGATTCGCCTCATGCGATCCGTCCTGCGCGTCGGGGTCGCTGAGTCCCAGCAGCGAAATCCCGGTTCGCAGCACGTCCATCGGGTGCAGGCCGGGTTGCAGGCGGCCTACAAACCGTTGCACCGGCTCAGGCAGGACTCGATGGCTTCTCAGCCGTGTGGAAAAACTATCCAGTTCGTTCTGCGTGGGAAGATGACCGATCAGCAGCAAATGGGCCACTTCCTCGAAGCGGCTCCATTCCGCCAGATCGCCGATGGCATACCCACGATAACGAAGCCCTGCCTCTCCCTCATCCACCTGGCAGAGGGTCGATTCTCCCGCGATCACCCCCTCAAGCCCGGGGCTATAGAGGGGCCGCTCCGTGGTTTTTGTTCCGGGCTGTTCTTGTATCGCCTGATTCATAGGGCCTCCCTGTCTGGTCCTGCCCATGCTCGTATCGAAGCAGACTATAGAGCTCCTGTCGCGTCATCATGTGATCGAGCCAAGCCCGTTGAGAGCCGAAAAATCTGAGTTCTCGCAGCAGCTTCTCAATAGCGAGGGCTGCGACGCGGAGCGTGCTGACGGGAAACAACACGCCGCGATACCCCAACGCCTCGAATTCATCCACGCTCAAGTACGGTGTCTTGCCGAACTCCGTCATGTTGGCGAACAGCGGCACCTGGACACCTGCCCGCTTCATTTCCAACGCAAAGGTGTGGAATTCGTCCGCGGAGAGCAGGGCCTCGGGGAAGAGTGCGTCGGCGCCGGCCTCGGCATAGGCAAGGGCTCGTTGAATGGCAGCCTGCAGCCCATCGACGGTCCGTGCGTCCGTGCGCGCCACAAGGACGAAATCCCGATCGCGCTTCGCTTCTACGGCTGCTGCGATCTTGGCAACCATGTCACCTGTTGGAATCAGTCGTTTGCCTGGCAGATGGCCGCATTTCTTCGCCTCTTCCTGATCTTCGATCTGCATGCCGGCCAATCCGGCCCGCTCAAATTCCCGAACGGCTTCCCGAACAACCGAAGGCGGCCCATAGCCGGTGTCCCCATCGACGATGGTGGGAAGTGTCACCGCCCGGGCAATGGCCGACGCTTCCCTCGTCATGTCCGTCAAGCTGATCAATCCGATATCCGGCAGGCCCCGGGCGGCCGAGATCGCGGCTCCCGACACATAGACGATCTCGAATCCGGCGCGCTCGATCTGCATGGCTGTCAGGGCATTACAGGCGCCGGGGATGGCCACGGTCCTGCCGACCAGCAATTCACGCAGGCGTTGTGCTTTTGAAGGAGTAACGTGGTTACGCATCACGATGGGGCACCCTCAACAGAGGCATCAAGGTGGCGATGTCTTTCTCTCGCTCTACGGTCGACACGAAACCGATGAGCTTCTCGGCCTGCGCGCGACCGATTCGTCTCGATGCAAGCCGGCGTAGTTTTTCTTCCACATCCTGGTCCGACATGGGATTGCCGGGATGGCCCAGGGGGACGTCTACATGCCTCGTGTACACCTTTCCCGTCGTCGTCCTCAGCGTGAGGCGGGTCGGCATCGCTCCCGGGTAACGGCCCGCGAATTCCGGCTGCGGGACGACATGCACCTTCTTGATGAGCGCCTGCAGCGCAGCATCTCGGAGTCGGCGAGGGTCGAATGAATGCAAGGTGACGCGACCATCCAGCAACGCCACGGCGACACAATAGGGGAAGCTGTGATCGGCCGTTTCGCGCGTCGTCGGGTGCCACTTTTCCGGATCGCGCCCGATAATTTCGATCGCGACATCGTAACTGCCGATTTCAATCTCGCTCAGGTGCCGGACTGCATCGACCCCCTCCGCCTTGATCACCTCGGCTCGCAGGGCCAGCGCCGCTTCGACTGCAGTCTGGGCGTGGTATTCCACCGGGAAATGCTTGATGTAGGAATCGAGAATCTTGAACGATGCCGGCCTGTCGTCCGGAGCCCTTTCTCCGCCCAATCTCGGCAGCTCGAACGGACCGGAGACCAGCGTCATGAACCCCTTTTCGCCCTCGAAGATGGGGGACGGGCCTGTCATGCCGCGTTGGGCTAGGAGGGCTGCGAACAGGCCGTTGCGTGCGGCATTCGAGAACGCACAGGCCTTCCACATGGATACTTCACCGACTCTGGTTTGCCGGAGCGCCACGTTCGCCACGGCGGCCAGGTTGATGGCCTGCGTGGTCTGCGCCTCCGTCAGTTTCAGCGTTTTGGCTACGCCGAGCGCGGACGAGATGGATCCATAGGTCACATGGTCCCACCCACGGGAGCGTAACGCGGCGGCGTCGCAGAGCCGGCATTGGATCTCATAGGCCAGGGCGATGGCTTGGATGACCCGCTTGCCCGAGGCATGGGCTATTTCGCCGGCGGCGAGAATTGCAGCAAGGTTGTCCGAAGGATGGGCCGGCTCTTTCGAGAGATAGGTATCGTTGAAGTCGAGGTAGCGAACCAACGCGCCGTTGGCGAAGGCGGCCAGGTCCGGCAGCGTCTTCTGAGTCGTCCCCCAGATTGTTGCGCCGCCGGGTACTTTGGCGGATTGTGCCACGTGACGCGCGATCCGGCAGGGAGTCGCCTTCCAGGCGCCGAAGGCACAGGCGGCGCTGTCCAGAATCCGTCGCTTGACCTCATGGACCACGTCGCCGGGCAGGTCGTCGTAACAAAGGGCCTGGGTATAACTCGCAAGCCGATCCGCCAGCATGATGATCCTCTCGACAACAGGCCGTTCTGTCAGCCCGGTGTGTGCGCGAGATCCCGGAGCCGTTGCTGTTCGGCGATGACGGCGATCAGCTCCGGAATGCCCTCCCCCTTGACCGCCACGGTGCGCAGCACGTGCGGGCACCACTCGCGTAGATCGCGCACTGCAGTATCGGCGCCTTCGCGATCCCCTTTGTTGACGACCACGATATCCGCCACCTCCAGCAACCCTGCCTTCATGGCTTGCACGTCGTCGCCCAATCCCGGTGCGACTAGGGCGATGACGGTTCCGGCCACCGAGACGATCTCGATGTCGCTCTGCCCGACACCGACCGTTTCGATCAGGATGACCTCATACGCGGCCGCCTCCAGGACCTGCAGCGCATCGCGAGTCGCCCGCGCGAGCCCACCGGACTGACCGCGAGTTGCCATGCTGCGTATGTAGACGCCCGCATCGTCCGCATGCCGTTGCATCCTGATCCGGTCACCCAGCACCGCCCCGCCGGTGAGCGGGCTGCTGATATCCACGGCCAGGACGCCGACCCTTTTGCCGAGGCGGCGGTACGCGGCGATGAGTTGATCGAGCAACGTGCTCTTCCCCGTACCTGGATAACCCGTGATGCCGATCACCATGGCTGGCCTCTCCGGTGACGTCAGACGCTTCAACACGGCGGTCCCGACCGGCTCCCGGTTCTCAAGCCAGGTGATCACGCGCGCCACAGCCCGGACCCCACCGGCCAGCACTTGCCTGGCCATGGTCTCGACATCCTTGCGTTTCGATACTCGACCGACGCACGCGTGATTCATGTCATTCCCGCCACGCAGGCTGTGGCTTGTCACGATGATGGAGTTGTGAAAGCCGCGAGTTCAGCGGATGCCGCACGGCGTCACCGAGTTGGTGCGCACAGACGGCAACCAGCCGTTCATCCACCGGCACATCGGCGCCGGTGGCTTTCAGCGCAAAGACCAGATCTTCCGTCGCGACATTTCCGGAGGCGCCGGGGGCGTAGGGACAGCCGCCGAGGCCTCCGGCCGATGCATCGAACGCCGTGATTCCATAGTCCCACCAGGCCGTGAGGGCGTTGGCGATCGCCATGCCATAGGTGTCGTGAAAATGGAGCGACAGGCGAGCCGTCTCGACATGGGGCAGCACCGTATCCAGCAATTTCCGTATGTCCGTCGGCGAGGCCCTGCCGACCGTCTCGCCCAACGAGATGTCGTCGACCGCGAGGTCGAGCAGCCGATCCATCACGTCCCGTACGTGCGTGGGCGGAACCCGGCCTTCATAGGGACAGAACACGACCGCGGACAGGTAGGCTCTCACCGCCATACCGTCTCGTTTCGCTGCCGCCACTAGGGGTCTGAAGCGCACGAGTGATTCCTGCACGGTCGCTTTGATGTTATGGCGGGTAAAGCTGTCCGAGGCAGCCGTGAAGACGGCGATCTTATCGACGCCCGCCGCCCGCGCCCGTTCGAGGCCGCGTTCGTTCGGAACGAGGGCCGAATAGGTGACGCCCGGGATGCGGTCGATGGCGCGGAGGACCTCATCGGAATCCGCAAGCTGCGGGACGGCCGCAGGTGACACGAAGGAGCCCGCTTCAATCTCAGTCACGCCGGTTCGTGACAGGGCATTGATCAACGAGATTTTACGCAGGGTCGGCACGAATTCCAGTTCGTGTTGCAGCCCGTCGCGCGGCGACACCTCGGTGATCCGCACGGAGGCTCGCCGCGAGTTATGTAGGCCGGCTTGCAACATGGTGTTCCTTCGGTCTCTTCCGTTCCGACGGTTGTGCTTGTCCGACGGCCCACTGCGGGAGTCGTTTTTCCACAAAGGCACGGAGTCCTTCCACCGCCTCGGAGCCACAACGAGCGCTCGCGTTGGCCTCTGCGCAGGTCATCTCACGTTCCTGATCAGGCAACGGACGTATCTTCAGGATCAATTCTTTTGTTGCCCTGGTTGCGCGGGGAGCCACCCGCATGATCGTGTCGATGAGTTCCGTGATGCGATCGTCAAGATCGCTTTGAGACACGACGTCGTGCACGAGGCCGAATCGGTGGGCCATCGCTGTGGTGAATGTTTCGCCGGTCAACGCATACCGTCGAAGAAACGATTCGCCTGCCTTGCGCAGGAGAAAGGGCGCGATGACGGCCGGTATCAAGCCGAGCCTGGCTTCGCTGAGCGAGAACGTCGCATCCTCCGCCGCGACGACGATATCGCAGACCGCCATCAGTCCAAGCCCGCCTCCGAAGGCAGGCCCTTGCACCCGGGCGATGACCGGACAGGGAGATGCGTCGATGGCGCGGTACATGCGGGTAAGGCGGTGGGCGTCATCTGTTGCCTGGGCATCCGAGACCGGAGACGTGGGTTGCATCCATTGGAGATCGGCCCCGGCGCAAAAAACAGGTCCGGCGCTGGATAGCAGGATTCCTCTCAGGGACGGCTCCTGAGCCGATTCATCGAACGCCTGGATCAGTTCACTCATCATCCGGTTGTCGAAGGCATTGCGCCGCTCAGGCCGATTGAGCGTGATGCAGCGGATGTCGCCGCGTGATTCCATCGCCAGGGTCGTATATCGACGCATTCGTGCCTCCTCAGCCGTCGCGATCCTCACATACGAAACACCGGCACATGGGTTTCTCTGGCCGGAGTGGACGCAGCTATGTCCAGGCAGAGGCCCAGGACTGTTCGCGTCTCCACGGGATCCAGAATGCCGTCGTCCCAGAGTCGCGCGCTGCTGAAATAGGGACTGCCTTCCTGCTCATATTGCTGCCGCGTGGCCTCCGTAATTCGCCGCTGTTCTTCATCCGACAGCCGTCCCTGTTCACGTGCGCGCTGCTGTTGCTTGACGGTGACAAGGACTTGCGCGGCCTGTTGCGCGCCCATGACCGAGGTTCGCGCGTTGGGCCAGGTGAAGAGGAAGCGAGGCCCGTAGCCACGCCCGCACATGGCATAGTTGCCGGCGCCGTGTGAGGCGCCGATCAGGATGGTGAACTTGGGAACCTCGGCGGTCGCGACGGCCTGCACCATCTTGGCACCGTCTTTGATGATGCCTCTCGTCTCATAATCTTTTCCGACCATGAACCCGGTGATGTTTTGCAGAAACACCAGCGGAATGCGCCGTTGCGCGCAGAGTTGGACAAAGTGCGCGCCTTTCAGCGCGGACTCCGAGAGCAGCACCCCGTTGTTGGCGACGATCCCCACGAGGTGACCCATCCAGCGGGCGAAGCCACAGACCAGCGTGGCACCGTACCGTGCTTTGAATTCATGAAAGCGGCTGCCGTCCACGAGCCGCGCAATGACCTCCCGGACTTCCCATTTCTGACGCGGGTTCGCAGGAATGATTCCGTAGAGTTCTTCGGCCGGGTACAGGGGGGCGTCGATCTGTTCTCGACGAAATCTCGGAGGACGTCGCCCGAGCGTGGCGATGATCGATCGGCAGATGTCCAATGCGTCATGGTCATCCTGGGCCAGATGATCGCTCACGCCCGATAGACGGGTGTGCAGGTCGGCTCCCCCGAGTTCTTCACTGGTGACGTCTTCGCCGGTTGCGGCTTTGACCAGCGGCGGTCCTGCCAGGTAGATCGTGCCGGTTCCCTGGACGATCACGTTTTCGTCGCACATGGCCGGCACGTAGGCGCCGCCGGCCGTGCACATGCCCATGACCACGGCAATCTGGGCGATACCGGCTGCTGACATTCGCGCCTGATTGAAGAAGATCCGCCCGAAATGGTCTTTGTCGGCAAAGACCTCAGCCTGCATGGGCAGGAAGATGCCGCCGGAATCGACGAGATAAATCGCCGGCAGCCGGTTCTCCAAGGCGATCTCTTGCGCCCGCAAATGTTTCTTGATGGTCATGGGGAAGTAGGTTCCCCCTTTGACCGTCGCGTCGTTGGCCGCAATGACACAGAATCGTCCCGAGACGGAGCCGATGCCGGTGATCAACCCTGCGGCCGGCACCTGATGGTCATACAGTCCAAAGGCGGCGAGGGGACTGAGTTCGATCCAGGGAGACCCTCGGTCGAGCAGGGCGGCAATGCGCTCGCGTGCCGTCATCTTTCCGCGCTTCTTGTGGAGCGCCGCTGCGTCGGCCGGTCCGCCCGCTTGCACGATGGCCAGGTGCTTCTTCAAATCGGCCATCAGGCTTTCGTACTGTGCCTGGGCACGACGAAAGTCTTCCGATGTCTTATTCACGGTGGTCTTCAAAACGCGCATGCCGGACATCCTCTCAACGCTCGACTCGAAGTCCCTTTACGAAATCGACGATGTCATGCATCGGCGTGGCCGGGCGAAAGAGCATCTGTACACCGGCGGCTTTCAGTCGCGGTACGTCGTCATCGGGGATAATGCCTCCACCGAACAGCGTGACGTCTCCCGCACCCTGCTCGTTCAGCAACTGCAGGACGCGGGGAAAGAGCGAGTTGTGGGCGCCGGAATGGATACTGAGACCGATGGCCTGCACGTCTTCCTGAATGGCGGTTGCCACGATCTGCTCCGGCGTCTGATGGAGCCCGGTGTACACGATCTCTACTCCGGCATCGCGCAACGCCCGGACGACGAGCTTGACCCCCCGGTCATGTCCGTCCAATCCCACTTTGCCGATCAACACTCGAAGGGGTGTCGTCGCTACTGCCATAGTGTCACCTCTTCCAGCCCATATCGTCCTTCTGCATCCTGCCTGAGATGACCGGCCTGGATCAGGGGATCGTGTTCAAATATCAGCAACCAGTCCTCCTCGAACGCCTGATCCAGCACCCGGCGCTTGGTGTCGAGGGTCTGCATGGGGTCGAGGTCGTACCCCATGATGTAGGGGAGGGGCAGATGCGAGACCGTCGGAATCAGATCGCCCAGGAAGAAAGCAATCCGGCCTTCCGACTCGACTTTGACACTCTGATGAAAGGGCGTATGACCGGCCGTGACCATCGTGGTGATGCCGGGCAGCAGTTCCGTATCGCCGCGGAGGAACTCCCACTGATTGAGTTGCGCGACCGGTGAGAAATTGTTCCGCCGGTAACTGGCCCTGGTCCGTTCATTCGCCGCCAGGGCATCGTCGTACTCGCCCTGTTGCACATAGTAGGTGGCCTTGGGAAAGGCTGACCGCAGCACGCCGTTCCCGTTCGCGACCGTATTGCCTCCCGCATGATCGAAGTGCAGATGGGTGTTGATCACCAGATGAATATCGTCGTGGGTGAGGCCATGGCGCCCTAGCGAGTCCCGTAGGGTCGGCATCCGCTCGACTGCAAACATGGAGTGAAATTTGGCATCCTCCTTATCGCCGAGACCCGTATCCACCAAGACGTTCTTGCCGTGAGCCTGGATCAACAGACAGTTTAAGTGGAGCGGTATGCGATTCAGCTCATCCGCCGGGCAGCATTTCTGCCAGAGCGCCTTTGGCACTACCCCGAACATAGCCCCGCCGTCCAGCCGGAACCGGCCGTCGGTCACTGCATGGATGTCAAACGCACCGAGTTTCATAACACGACCGGCTCGCGATAGGTTCCGTACACTTCCTTCAACGCGGCGCAGATCTCTCCCAACGTCGCCTTCGCTTTCACCGCCTCGATGAGCGCCGGCATGAGCTTCTGGTGGCAGGCGGCCGTTTCCTGTAATTCCTCCAACGAGCCGGCCATCTTGAAGGGATCACGCGATTTTCTGAGGTCGGACAAGCGCGCGACCTGTTCCTGTTCCACTTCCGGTCCGATCTTCAAAGTGGGGATGGAGCGTGCTTCCTGTTCCACATAATCAGTGACGCCGACGATGGGCCGCTCCTGGTGTTCAATTTCTTTCTGATACCGTTGCGAGGCATCGAGAATTTCCCGCTGCGGAAATCCCTGTTCGATCGCCGTCACCATTCCACCCATCCGATCCAGTGTTCGGAAATAGTCCCGCGCTCCTTCTTCCAATCGGTTCGTCAGCGATTCGACAAAGTAGGAGCCGCCCAACGGATCGACGCAGTTGACGGTTTCGCTTTCGGAGGCGATGACCTGTTGTGTCCGCAAGGCCAGCGTCACCGCTTCTTCCGTAGGGAGTGCCAGGGTTTCATCCATCGAGTTGGTGTGGAGCGATTGGGTCCCGCCGAGCACCGCGGCCAGGGCCTGGAGGGTGGTGCGCACCACGTTGTTCATCGGCTGTTGGGCGGTCAAGGAACAGCCGGCCGTCTGGGCGTGACAGCGGAGTTGGAGTGAACGGGGATTCTTCGGATGGTAACGATGCTCCATTTCACGCGCCCACAAGCGCCGGGCGGCTCGGAATTTGGCAATCTCTTCGAAGAAGTCATTGTGCACGTTGAAGAAGAAGGAGAGTCGCGGCGCGAAGGCATCCACATCGAGGCCGGACTTCACGGCCGCATCCACATAGGTGAGTCCGTCGTAGAGTGTAAACGCGAGTTCCTGAACGGCTGTCGAGCCTGCCTCCCGGATGTGGTACCCGCTGATGCTGATCGGATGCCACTTGGGCACATGAGCGGTACAGTAGTCGATCGTATCGACGATGATTGCGAGGTGCGGTTCGGGCGGGAAGAGCCACTCCTTTTGCGCGATATATTCTTTCAGAATATCGTTTTGAATCGTGCCGCCGAGCCGGTCGAACGGGATGCCGCGTTTGTCTGCCACGGCCAGATACATGGCAAAGAGCACCGCCGCCGGTCCGTTAATCGTCATCGAGGTGGTGACCTGGTCGAGCGGGATGCCGTCGAACAGCCGTTCCATGTCGGCGAGTGAGGAGATGGCCACGCCGCAGTGGCCCACTTCGCCCCGTGCCATCGGATCATCGGCATCAAGGCCCATGAGCGTCGGCAGGTCGAAGGCGACGCTGAGGCCCGTCTGGCCCTGTGTCAGGAGATACTTGAAGCGTCGATTCGTATCGTCTGCGGAGCCGAAACCGGCGAATTGCCGCATGGTCCAGAGGCGGCTGCGATACATGCCCGGGTAGATGCCGCGGGTGTAGGGGAATGAGCCCGGTTGGCCGAGATCCTGCTCGACGTTCCAACCCTTCAGATGCTCCGGGCCGTAGACCCGTTCGATCTCCAATCCGGAGAGGGAGGAGAATCGAGATTTCCGCTCGTTCATGGTGCGGCCCTCCAGGAAGGAACGCAGATGTCAGTGTACATTCATCACCGGCTGGTCTCCGTACACATAGAACCCATGTCCGCTCTTTCTCCCCAGCCGACCGGCTTCGACATACTTGCGCAGCAGGGGACAGGGGCGAAACTTCGGATCACCCAGGTCCTGATGGAGCACCTCGCAAATGGCGAGTACCGTATCCAGACCGATTCGGTCGGCCAAGGCCAGGGGCCCCACGGGATGGTTGGTTCCTTCCACCATTGCCAGATCGATCGATTCGGCCGATGCCACGCCCTCCTCCAATGCAAAGACGGCCTCGTTAATCATGGGAATGAGGACCCGGTTGACGATGAAGCCGGGGGAATCCTTGCACAGCACCGCGGTTTTCCCTGCACGGCGAACAAGATCCAGGGCCAGTTGCACCGTATGCTCGGAGCTCTCGATGGCGCGCACCACTTCGACCAGCCGCATGACCGGGACGGGATTCATAAAATGGATCCCGACGACGCGATCGGGACGACCCGAGGCCATGCCCAGGCTCGCGATCGAAATCGAGGACGTATTGCTGGCCAGCAGGGTCGATGGTTCGCAGACTTGCCCCAGTTGTGCGAACAGCGCCCGTTTCATGACGGGATCTTCGGGTATCGCTTCGATCACCAGCTGCGCTTCTCGTAATCGTTGGATGTGCCTCATCGGATGAATGATCGCCATGGCCGATCCGGCCTGATCTCCCCGCAGGGCGCCCTTCTCGACCGCTTTCGTGACTCCCTGCCAGATCTTCCTGATCGCGTCCTCCAGTGCCTCTTCCGTTGCATCTACGAGGAGGACATTCCATCCCGCTGTGGCCAGCACCTGCGTGATGCCGCGCCCCATCTGCCCCGCGCCTACGACCCCGATGGTTTTGATGTCGTCGATCGTCATACCGGTTCCTGGTTCATCGCTCCACCATGAGGGCGAGCGCTTCCCCGCCTCCGATACAGAGGGCGGCCAGCCCGCGTCGAAGGTCGCGCTCCTCCATGGCATACAGCAGCGTCGTCAAGATTCTGGCTCCGGTGGCCCCGATGGGATGTCCCAGGGCCACCGCGCCGCCGTTGACGTTGACCTTCTTGGGATCGAGGCCGAGTTCACGATTGATCGCCACGGAGACGGCCGAAAACGCCTCGTTGATCTCGAACAGGTCGACGTCGTTGACCGACAGTCCTGTTTGTTTCAACAGCCTCCGGATCGCGTCGACCGGCGCAATCGTGAACCATTCCGGTGCCAGCGCCGCACCGGCATAACTTACGATACGGGCCATCGGCGCGAGGCCCAGTCTGGCAGCCTCTTCTTCAGCCATGACGACCAATGCTGCCGCGCCATCGTTGCAGGAGGGTGAGTTGCCCACCGTCAGGACTCCCTCGTCCTGAAAAACCGGTTTGAGCTGTCGCAGCTTGCTCAGATCCACCCGATTCGGTTCTTCGTCGTCCGAAACGAGAGCCGGAGCTCCCTTTTTCTGCGGCACTTCGACCGGCACGATCTCTTTCTTGAAGGCCCCGCGGGCGATTGCGTCACGGGCCCGGCTGTAACTTTCCAGGGCGAAATCGTCGACCTCCTGTCTCGACAAACGATACTTGGCCGCGCACAACTCTCCCGCATTCCCCATGTGAAACTGGTTGTAGACATCCCAGAGCCCGTCTTTGATGACACTGTCGGTCAGCTCACCGTGCCCCAGTCTGTAGCCTTGTCTGGCCTTCTCCAGCAGGTAGGGGGCCCGTGTCATGTTTTCCATTCCGCCCGCCACCATAACTTTCGCTTCGCCAAGCGCGATGGCCCTTGTCGCCATCATTACGGCCTGCAAGCTGGATCCGCAGACCTTATTGACCGTCACCGCACCGACGGAATGGGGCAGCCCTGCGCCGATGGCCGCCTGTCTGGCTGGTGCCTGACCCAATCCCGCGCTGAGCACGCATCCCATCAGGGCTTCGTCGATCCGATCACCCGGCAGTTGGATGCGTTTCACGGCTTCGGCGATGGCGAGGCTCCCGAGTTTGGTTGCCGGAATGGAGCTGTAGCTTCCGTTGAAGCTGCCCATCGGGGTTCGGGCTGCGCTCACGATGACGGCATGGTGTCGGGCGTTCACAACAGTTTCTCCCAGTCGCTTTCTTCAAGATGCTGTTTCACCCTGGCCATGAAGCGGTCGGCAGTGGCGCCATCGATCACCCGATGGTCGAACGAGAGGCTCAGGTAACACATCGTGCGAATCGCGATGGCATCGTTGATAACGACCGCGCGTTTCTGCACCGACCCCACTCCGAGAATGGCGGTTTGGGGTTGATTGATGATGGGGGTGCTGAAGAGGCTGCCGAAACCTCCATGGTTGGTGATGGTGAAGGTGCCGTCCTGGACTTCTTCCGGTCGTAACCGCTTGCTCCTGGCTCGATCGGCAAGGTCTGTGATCTCATGGGCAATCTGGTTCAGTCCTTTGCGATCGGCATGCCGAATGACGGGAACCAGCAGGCCGTCATCGAGTGCCACTGCGATGCCGATATGCCTGTCGTTCTTCATCACGAGTCCCTGCTCCCGCCAGGAGGAATTCAGAAGCGGATGCTCTCTGATAGCGCGCGTGACGGCGCTGACCACGAACGGCAGATAGGTGAGCGCGCGGCCTTCGCGGAATCCGGCAACGCCGCTGAAGTCCGCTTCGAAAAATGTCGCCACATGGGCTGCTGTGTGACGGCTCAGGACCATGCGCTCGGCGATGGTCTTTCGCATTTGAGAGAGGGGCACGATCTCTTCAATCGTGGAGGCGGGAGGCGGGGATGGCGTTGCAGCCAACGTCTTCTGCTCGCTGCCGGTCGATTCACGCGTGCTGATCATGTCGAGCAGGTCATGCTTCGTAACTCTCCCGCCCTCGCCGGTTCCTGTGATCGCGGAGAGATCCAGGCCATGTTCTTTCGCCAGTTGTCGAACGGCGGGTGAATAGTGACGCTCGCCCTGCGCTGCCTCCATCGGCCGGATCGTCACGCCCCCGACACGATTGACGACGCCCGATGCCGGTTGAGTATCGAGCTTGGCCAGCATTGTTCCTACCGGAACGGTTGTTCCTTCAGGCACGAGTATCTCGGTGAGGAACCCTGTCGCGGGTGAGGGAATGTCCAGGGCGACCTTCTCGGTTTCCACTTCCAGGAGCGGCTGATCTTTTTCGACGGCTCCGCCTTGAGGGATCAGCCATTTGACGACGGTCCCTTCCGCGATGCTTTCCCCGAGTTGTGGCATCACAATGTCGGTCGCCACGTCACCCTCCGGCGATCAGCCTTCAGCGTCAACGGCCTCGCAAACGTTCCTGCCGAAACCTGCGGACCTCTCAATCATGCTTCGTTCAATAGGCCGCCAACTTCTTCGCTCCCGCGACGATGTCGCTCACCTTGGGCAGAAAGAATTCTTCCAGCGGAGTGCTGAACGGCACGGGCGTGTCCGGCGGGGCGATGCGAAGAATCGGCCCGTCCAGAGAGTCGAAACAGTCTTCCGCCAGCAATGCGGAAATTTCGGCCCCGATCCCGCCGGTTTTGTTGTCCTCGTGCAGAAGGATGACCTTGCTGGTTTTGCGCACCGATGCGTACATCGTCTCCTTGTCGAGGGGGATCAAGGTGCGAAGGTCCACCACCTCAAGGTCGATTCCTTCCTTGCCCAATAGTTCCGCCGCTTCCAGGGCGAGATGGACCATCGCTCCGTATGTGATGAGCGAGACGTCGCGGCCTGTTCGTTTCACCTCTGCCTTTCCGAGGGGAACGATGTAATCCTCCTGAGGCAGGGCAGCTTTGATCCGGCGATAGAGAAACTTGTGTTCAAAGTAGAGGACCGGGTTAGGATCGCGAATTGCCGCCTTCAACAGTCCCTTTGCGTCATAGGGTGTGGACGGAGCGACGATCTTGAGTCCGGGAGAATGGAAGAACCAGCCCTCGGGACATTCGGAGTGAAAGGGACCGCCGTGAACGCCTCCGCCGAACGGTGCCCGGATGACCAACGGTACCGCCGCGCCCCAGCGATAATGATTCTTGGCCGCCACTTCGGTGATCTGGTCGAACGCGCAGGAAATGAAGTCCGCAAATTGCATTTCCACTACGGGCCGCAATCCCATCATGGCTGCACCGATGGCCGCGCCCACAAAGCCGGATTCGGAGAGGGGGGTATCCAGCACGCGCCATTCGCCATATTTTTTGAGGAACCCCTCCGTGACCTTAAACGCCCCGCCGTAGGCGCCGATGTCTTCACCCATCAGAAAGACACGCTCGTCCCGGCTCATCTCTTCATCCAGGGCCTGTGAAATCGCGTCTACGTAGGTGACTTCCTTCGCGCGCGTCGCGGTCGTCATGGGTGCACCTCGTCTTCGATGGCGAACACTCCCACCAGCGTTTCCCGCCCTTCCGGCAGCGGGCTCTGTTCGGCGAACTCCGTCCCTGCGTCGACTTCTTTCTTGGCTCGTTCTCCCACCTCATGAAAGTACGATGCATCGCCATACCCCAACTGCGTCACCAGACGTTCGGCTCTCAGGATGGGATCTTTGGTTTTCCATTCCTCCAGCAATTCGTGCGGGACGTACTTGGCCGCGTCATGCTCGGAATGGCCATGCATCCGCATGGTTTTAAATTCGAGAAAGGTCGGGCCTTCGCCGGCCCGGGCCTTGGCGATGGCTCGCCGGGATGCGAGGTAGACGGCCGCCACATCGTTGCCGTCCACAATCTCGCCCGGCATCCCGTAGGCGTTCGCCCGCTCGACCACATCGGTAATCGCCATTTGATACCGTACCGGCGTGGAATAGGCATATTGATTGTTGGTGCAGAAGAACACGACCGGCAGCCGCCGCACCGCCGCAAAGTTCATGGCTTCATGAAAGTCGCCCCGACTCGTTCCTCCGTCGCCGGTTCCGGCAAAGGCCACGCGGGACTCTCCTCTGATCTTGAAGGCCAGCGCTGCGCCGGCGGCGACCGGCATATTGTCGGCCAGATGGCTGACGAATCCGATCATCCCGCGTTTCAAATCGCCCATATGAACATTGCCGTCTTTTCCTTTGGTAGGGCCGCCCTGCTTGCCGAGGTACTGGGCGATGATTTCTCCGGGGGAAAAGCCGCGAATGAGAAACGCGCCCATATCGCGGTGAAACGGCGCAATGACATCGTCCGGCCTCAGCGCCGAGGCATACCCGACGGCGATCGCCTCCATCCCGTGACTCGTATAGACGCCGCCGACGATGCGGCCCTGCCGGTAGAGCGCGCTGATCCGGTCTTCCAGGCTTCTCGTCAACCGGAGGTAATAGTACATATCGAGGAGGTCGCCGCGTTTGATTTCATTGGCAATGACCGCAACGTCCATGATGACCTCCCGAGTGAGGTGGCCAGGTACTCAGAGTGCCGGAAGATCCCGCCATGACAGCAAGGGTGTGTGCTCCTTGCACGAGTGACAATCGGCCGCGTCCCACTGCGGCATGTCCAGGTCAACGCTGAAGTAAAAGGGAAAGCGTGCCGTGAGTTCGTCCATCAACGGGAATTGTCCGCTGTCTCGTCTGGCGAAGACCATCATGCCTGCCAGTTGTCCTCCGCGATCCGTCACGACCTTCCCCAATTTACTGACGCAGAGGCCGCGAGTCGTCACATCGTTTAAGGAGAGAAAGCGTTCTCCCGTTTCGACTGTGCCTTGGATGATGTCGGTGCCGATCTTGCCCGTCTCATGATTAAACGGGGTCAGGACGACGCGGAGCGGCATCTGTGCGGCCAGGATGTCGCTGGTTCGTTCGGCCAGCATGCGCGCGTCGGATGAGGTGGTGATAATTCCCGTCGGCGGACGGTGTCGAAACGTCTGCATGACCCACTCGGCCATGTTGGACGCAATCAGGGTCACGAGGTCGGGGAATCGCGCGATGGATTCAAAGCGCAGATAGATATCCGTGTGGTGGCCGGAGACCACTTCCACATGGCTATCGAAATACACCGCTCGCGAGTCGCGGAGCAGGCGCTGAATATCCCAGGACGACAGGGTGGGATGCGGGGTGTCTCGAATGAGGTGTTCCAGCCGCACGTCAAGCTCCGACCCGTTATAGAACGTCTTCTGTCGCTCCATCAGCTCCAGGATGGCGGGTTCCGAGGATTTGGCGATTGATGACATCATGACCGTCCTGTGCTCCTCTCGTCCTGTGCCGCAATGGTCGTTCTCAGAATGCCGATCGGCTGAATCTCCAATTCGACGACGTCGCCCGGTTTCAGGTATCGATCCAACTCCAATCCGCACCCGCCGCCGACCGTTCCCGAACCGAACAGATCCCCGGGATAGAGGAACTCACCACGCGACACGTGCTCGATCATGTGCGAAAACGACCAATGGATCGTGCCGAAGCGCCCCTCGGACCAGATGTCGCCGTTGATACGGGCGATCATCCGCAGCGACGAGAGATCCTGAATGTCGTCGGGGGTGACGATGCAGGGACCGATGGCGGTGGCGAAATCTTTGCCTTTTGCCGGCCCGAGGCGGCAGGCCATTTCCTGAAATTGAATGTCCCGCGCGCTGAAGTCGTTCATGATCGTATAACCGGCGATGTAGTTCGCGGCATCGCGTTCGGCGATATCGATTCCTTTGCGTCCGATGATGCACGCCAACTCCAGTTCGTAGTCCAGTTTGTGTGTGTCGAGCGGCCACCGGAGCTCATGATCGGGTCCGACGATCGTCCGGTGGTTGCCTTTGTAGTAGACCGGGGCCTTGTACCATTCCGGCGGGATCGGCTGTCCGCGTCGTTTGGAGGTCGCCGCAATGTGCTCCTCGAAGGCGATAAAATCGCGCAGAGACGAAGGATTGGGGAGGGGAGCCGTCAATCGGACGCTCGCCGGATCGTAGACGATGGTCTCACCCGCCGGACCTGTGACGGAGGAATCATGGCCTACGACGTAGTCGAATGCGCGACGGGCCGCGTCTGTCGCGGCGGGGCCGCCTTCCAAAAACTCCAACATGGTGGCGGGAACTTGCGCGTCGGCGAGGCGGCGCGGTTGTGTTTCGCCCTGATCGGTGAGTCGTCGCGCTTGCGCCATGTTGAGGTCCACGATCGAGGCCCCGTGCAGCGCACCGATTCTGGTGAAGGTTCCGACGGGAGTGTGCACCTGGAAGCTGACGAGTTTCATGGGCGGCTCCAACTCATGGCATAGTCCTTCAGTTCAACGGCGTCGCATTCGGACATCACCGTAAAGGCCCGTCGCGACTCGATCATCACGGCGACTTCGTCCGTCTGCTCCTTGGTCTGGCTCGCGGCGATGGCCTGCGGCTGCGGGCCATGATGAATCCCTTGGGGATGCAGCGTGAACATGCCGGCGTGAATGCCGGCGCGGCTGAAGAACGATCCCTGGTGGTAAAAGAGCACTTCGTCATAGTCCATGTTGCGATGATAAAAGGGAACGCGAAGCGCGCGCGGGTCGCTTTCCAACGGCCTTGGCGCAAAGGTCGAAACCAGCAATCCACCGGCCTGAAAGGTCGTGTGTACGCTGGGCGGGAGGTGATAGCGGGGGCTGACGACCGGACGAAAATCCCGCACGTTCAACTTGGCGACCCAGAGGTCACCCTTCCAGGCCGCGACATCCATTGGATAAAACGGGTAATACACACGGGTGTAGTCACCGTCCCGCTTGATGCGCACTTCCCATTCCTGGCGACTATGGGCGTCCTCCGGAGGCAGCGCCAGTTCCGGCGCGGTGAGGACTCCCGGATCAAATAACGCATGGCGGCCGAGCAGGCCTCGATCCGGCATCTCGACAGGCGTCGGGGTCTCGACAATGAGAAACAGACCCGGTTCTCCCTTCGTCTCGACATGAACCCGGTACGTGGTGCCTTTCGGAATCACCAAGTAGTCGCCCGGTTCATACCTCAGGAATCCGTAGTCCGTTTCCCACCGGCCATGTCCTCGATGCACGAAGACGATTTCGTCTCCGTCGGCATTGCGCACGAAGTGCGGCATCGTCTCCGCGCGTCTGGATAAGGAGACACGCGCATCCGGACTCTGCAAGACGACGGTGGGGCGTCCGTCGGCGGAATGATGGTCGGCGGTGGGCAACTCGGTGCAGGTAAACGCCCGCGGCCGGAGCGGACCTTCTATTCTGCTCCATGCAGTCGGCGGATGGTGATGGTAGAGGTGCGAGGAGGGGCCGCTGAACCCCTGACGACCATGCTCTTCCTCGTGGAGTCCGTCCGGAACGCCGACGTGTGCCTGATTGGGAGGGGCGCCTTTTTTCACTAGGTACATCACGAACCTCCTGATGCCTCAGGGAGGGACCGATGTTTTACGACGTCGACTGAAACGACTCGGATGGGGCGTCTTTAAAGGGAAGCGGAAGGGTTTCGTAGTCGATAATCGTGTGCTCGATTCCTCTGGTTTGATCCCGCTCGATATCCCGATAGAGCGCCTCGACGGTGGCGCGCACGAAGGTCTTGGATTCCTCCAGCCCGTGCTGCCGTTGGGTCAGTTCCAGGAACAGGCCGCACCCGGGGAACAGGGGATAGGTGAATCGCTGCTTGAGGGGCCCGAAGCCGTCGCGGCCATTCTTGGTTTCTCCGGAGAATCGGACTCCATGGGATTCCCATTCGCGGCACACCGCTTCGATGTCATCGACCTCGATGGCGATGTGCTGAACCCCCTCGCCGTATTTATCGATAAAGTCACAGATCTGGGACCGACGGGCCTTATTGCGACCTTGCATGAGTGCGATCTTCGCATCGCCCCGTTGAACGACGATGGTGTCCATGCTCGACACGTCACTGCCGACATCCTGAGCGGACCAAATCACGTGAAAGCCGAGTACGGTGGTGAAGAGGGATTCGGCGGCGGCGAGATTTTTCACGCAGAGCGTGATGTGATCAAAACCGATGGCTTCTTTCATGGTGGGTCCTCCTACGCGGCCTCGGAAAACGTGGAAGGAACTCATGCCATTGTCGCGATCGGGAAGAGCGGGCGTCACATATGCTCACACTATATAACATAAGAGTTGCATCATTCAATATAGATTTTGTATCATTTGCCATGGCGATGAACATGAGAACGAACATTCGCATGAAGTTCGGTTGGGACGAGAAGGGAGATCCCGGTATGACCGCGGAGGTGCACGATGTCGTTTTACGAACATGTGCGCGCGGACGTGCTCCGGCATGGAGCGATCAATAATACCTACCTGACACGGTTTCAAGCCGGTGAGGTGACCGACAGAGAGTTCCATGAATTTGCCGTCGAGTTTTATAGTTTTGCGCGATTCTTTCCCCGCATCCTTGCCGCTCAATTAGTCAACACTGAAGATGAGGCCGTGGCCGATGAGCTGACGAAAGTCCTCTACTCGGAACTGGGCGACGGCGTCGTCAAGCATCGACACGAATTGCTGTACCGGAACTTCCTCCGTTCGATCGGCATCGGCATTCATGAAGCGATGCACACACCCATGAAGCCCAGCACAAGGGCGTATATCCAGGGCATGGAACGGCTTTATAGCAGCAGGCGTCACGCGACGGCGTTGGGAGCGTCTTTTGGTCTGGAGAATATGGCCATCACGATGTGGGACCATTTGATTCCGGGGTTGGCCCGGTTAAAGCAGGTTCGCTATCCGCGCATGGACATGACGTATTTCACTTTCCACCGCCAACTCGAATCCGAGCATGAAAGAGCCATGGAGCATGCCGTGGAAGCTGTCGGAGGAGCGGGGGCGAACGGGTGCGCAACGATCAGCGCACAAGAGCAGAGAGATTTTTGCCTGGGAATGAACGCGGTGCTGGACTATCTCGAAGGGTTTTGGATGGGGCTTGAACCAAAGGTGTCCGGTATCCGACGGAGCCGGCCTCAGCCGGCGCGGCAGTTGGCGAGTGAACTGCGCGGACAATCGCATTGACCCGGCCGCGGGTCGGAGGATCACATGGAGCGCGTGTGGATCAGCCGCTACGATGCGGGTGTTCCTCTCTCCTCCGCCTATCCGGAATGGACCGTCCCGGACCTGCTTCGTCGCTCCGCTTCATGTTTCCCCGAATCGACCGCGCTCTTCTTTTATGGCGCGCGTCTTTCCTTCTGTGAACTGAACGATCTGACCACGCGTTTTGCACATGGGTTGCTGCGGCTCGGCGTGAAGAGGGGCGATCGGGTCGCTCTCATGCTGCCGAATATTCCACAGGCGGTCATCGCCTATTACGGCGTATTGAAGGCCGGAGCGATTGTCGCGCCCATGAATCCTCTTTACGTCGAACGTGAAATTCACAGTCAGTTGGCCGACGCCGGCAGCGAGATTATCGTTGCGCTGGATCTGTTTTATCCCCGCGTTCAGGCCGTCCGCGAGCAGACGGGCCTGCCTGAACGGATCATCATCACCAGCCTCGGAGATTTTCTTCCGCCCGTGAAGCGGCTGCTCTATCCGCTTAAGGCCCGGCTGGCAAAGCGCTGGGTGGCAGTCGAAAAAACTCCCCCGGTCTATGACTTTCTTGCATTGCTCGACGCGGCATCCCCCCACACCGAAGATGATTCCCCGCTTCTACCATCGATGGAGCCGGACGCGCTGGCCCAGATTCAATATACCGGCGGCACGACCGGCACCCCCAAGGGTGTCATGCTCTCGCATCGTAATGTGGTGGTCAATGCGATGCAGGGGCGCCTCTGGTGTTCGGATTTTCAGGAGGGGAAGGAAGTCTTCCTAGGCGCGGTGCCGTTTTTCCATTGTTATGGGCTGAGTACCTGCCAGAATCTCGCCGTCGCGACCGGTTCTCAGATCGTCCTGCTCCCGAGATTCCATGCGGAGGAGGCGGTGAAGCTGATTCATCAGCACCGGGTCACCATTGTGTCGGGCGTGCCGGTCATGTTTGCCATGATCACAGATTATCCGAAAGTCGGACAGTACGACTTACATTCGATACGAGTTTGCCTTTGCGGTGCCAGCCCGTTGCCGAGCGAGGTGCAGGAACGATTCGAGCGGTTGAGCGGGGTCAGGATTTCAGAAGGATACGGGTTGACCGAGGCGGGTCCCACCACCCATTGCAACCCGATTCACGGGGTTCATCCGCAAGGCTCGATGGGGTTGCCGTTTCCCGATACGGACGCGCGGATTGTGGATGAAGAAACGGGCCTCCGGGACATCCCTACGGGAGAAGCGGGGGAACTGATCGTCCGCGGGCCGCAGGTGATGCAGGGCTATTGGAGGAAAACCGAGGACACGCAAGCGGTGTTGCGCGACGGCTGGCTCTACACCGGAGATATTGTGAGGCGGGATGAATGTGGCTTTTTCTTTTTTCTGGATCGCAAGAAAGATGTCATCAAGCCATGGGGGGAGACCGTCTATCCGCGGGAGGTTGAAGAAATCCTGTATCAGCATCCCGCCGTGCGTGAGGCGGTGGTGGTGGGGGCTCCCGACCACCATTATGGAGAAGCGGTCAAGGCGTTTGTCGTGCAGAAGGAGGGATGTGCTGTCACCGAGAGAGAGCTGATCGAGCACTGCCGCCGGTCGCTGGCACGATTCAAGGTCCCGGTGGCTATCGAATTTCGCACTGAATTGCCACGCACCATTATCGGGAAGGTGTTGCGACGCGCCTTGCGCGATGAGGCGGATACGGTCCCAGCCGGTATGCAGGCGTCGCGCAAGGCGATGTGAGGCTGCGAGGAGGGCACCATGAGAGAGGTCGTCATCGTCGCCGGCGTACGCACTCCCATCGGCAACTTCGGCGGTGCCCTGAAGGACCTTCCGCCTCACAAGATGGGGGAATTGGTCGTGCGTGAAGCCGTCTCGCGTGCCAATGTGGATCCTCGGCTCATCGACGAAGTGATCGTGGGCTCCGTTGGTCACACGAGTGATGCCTACAACGTCGCGCGTGCGATCGCGCTCATGGCCGGACTGCCTGTGCGTACCCCGGCCTATTCGGTGCAGCGAAACTGCTCCTCCGGTCTCCAGCCGTTCGTCAATGCGTACCAGAACATTCAAAGTGAGGATGCAGACGCACAAGTCGTGGGGGGAGTGGAGAGCATGAGCCGCGCCCCGTTTGTCTCACGGGACATGCGCTGGGGAAAACGGCTCCGCAACACCGAATTGATCGACAGCATCTGGGAGGGATTGACCGATGCGTTTTGTGGCCAATTGATGGGCCGGACGGCCGAGAACCTGGCTGAGGAGTTTGGCATCGGTCGTGAGGAGCAGGATCGATATGCGGTGGAGAGCCACCGCCGGGCGTTCAAAGCCATCCGGGAGGGCCGGCTCAAGGATGAGATTCTGCCTCTCATGGTGCCGAAGTCGGTGGCCGGACGTGATGTCGCACCGGTGGTCGTCTCGCAAGACGAGGGGCCGAATGTCGGGTTGACGGAACAGCAACTCGCCCTCTATCCGCCGCTGTTCAAAGAACTGGGGAGCGTCACGGCGGGGAACAGTTGCCCCCTCAACGATGGCGCCGCTGCGGCGATCGTGATGTCTTCCGGGCGTGCGCGTGAGTTGGGGTGCCGCCCGCTGGGCCGCATCAGAGGGTATGCCTTCATCGGCGTGGAGCCGACACGTATGGGGATCGGTCCTGCCGAAGCGCTTCCGTTGGCACTCAAGCGCGCCGGTGTCACCCTCTCTGATCTGGAACTCATCGAAGTGAACGAGGCCTTTGCCGTCCAGTATCTCGCGGTGGAACGTGTGTTGGGACTGAAGCGGGAGCGCGTCAATGTGAACGGCGGCGCGATTGCGCTGGGCCATCCGGTCGGCATGACGGGTGCCCGGCTGGTCATCACGATCCTGTACGAAATGCAGCGGCGTGGCGCGGCACTCGGCGCAGTGGCCTTGTGCGTCGGCGGCGGGCAGGGCGCTGCGATGGTGTTGGAACGCATGTGACCGGTGCGTGTCGAACGACAGGAGTCGTCCCATGTACATCTATAAAGTCGGTGTGGTGGGTGCCGGGACCATGGGCGCGCAGATTGCTGAAGTGGTGAGTTTTGCCGGCGTGCCGGTGCTGCTGGCAGATATCCAGGAATCACTGGCCAGGCGAGGCGTCGAATCCGTGCGGGCGATCTATCAAGCCCGCGTGGACAAAGGCAAGATGACGCCTGAGCAGCTGGAAGAGAAAATGCTGCTGGTGACGGCCTCGCCGAACCTCGAGGCGCTCAATGATGTCGATCTGGTCATCGAGGCGGTCTCAGAAGAGGTCACGCTGAAACAGCGCCTGTTCCGCGAACTGGACCGGGTCTGTGCGCGAAGCGCCATCCTGGCCAGCAACACCTCCGCGCTGTCCATCTCAGCCATCGGGGTTTCAACCACGAGGCCCGGGAAGGTGCTCGGACTTCATTTTTTCAATCCTGCCTATGCGATGCCGCTGGTGGAGGTCATCCCCGGGCTGGCCACGGATCCCCAGACTGTCGATGATGTCGTCGGTTTTGCCGAAAGCCTTCGCAAGACGCCGGTGATCGTGAAGGAATGCGCAGGGTTCCTCGTCAATCGTCTGCTCTCTCCCTATCTGAATGAAGCCGTGTGGTGCTTGCAAGACGGCGATGTGTCCATCAAGGAGATCGATCAGGACATGGTGGCATTCGGCATGCCGGTCGGCCCATTCACGCTGCTGGATACCGTCGGGCTGGATATTGCGCTCGAAGTCGCGCGCATTCTCCACCGATCCTACGGACCCCGGATGGCGCCGGCGCCGCTTCTCGAAGCCTTGGTCAAGGCGGGGCGATGGGGAATCAAATCAGGACGGGGCTTCTACGAGTATTCGGGAGGCGAGGAACGGAGCGGCGACCAGACCCTCGATTCTCTGCTGCAGCAAGTGCGGCAGAGTGGCGGGCAGACCGGGATGGAATGGACCAGATTACGCCCTCTCCTTGCCATGGTGAATGAGGCGGTGACTGCGTACCAGGAGGGCGTCGCGTCGGCGCGAGATATCGATCTGGCGATGGTGGCGGGAACCGGATTTCCCAACGAGAAGGGAGGACCGCTGCATGTTGCCGACCAGCTCGGGATCGACCATGTGTTGCATGAATTGGAAGCGTTGCGAGATACGCTGGGCCTACGCTTCTGGCCGGCGCCGATGTTGCGCCGAATGGTCGACGCCGGTTTCACCGGACAGCTCGCGGGACGAGGGTTCTTTGCCTATTAATGCTCGTGTCTGCGGGGCAGGAGTTGGTATGCCCGTCCCTTCCCCGATCGCATCCATGTGGGAATACCCACCATTCAATGCTGTGAGGCTCATATGACGACGACGGCCGGTTCGATGCTTTCTTGCACTGTCGATGGGGCGGTGGCCACTGTGTTGATCAATCATCCTCCCGCCAACACCCTGACCCCGGAACTCCTTGCCGAGCTGAGCACGACGTTCGACCAGGTTGCCAAGGACGAAGCGCTAAAAGTGGTCGTGTTGACCGGCACGGGTCGATTCTTCATCGCCGGGGCAGATATTCGAGTCTTGGCGTCGCTTGCTTCGTCAAAGGAAGGGGAGGCCATGGCTCTGCAGGGCCAGGCCATCCTGGATCGGATCGAAGGGGTTGGAAAACCGGTGATCGCTGCCATCAACGGGATTTGCCTGGGGGGAGGACTGGAATTGGCCCTGTGTTGCCATATCAGGCTTGCCGCGGAAGGGAGCCGATTGGGCCAGCCGGAAATCAATCTGGGGATCATGCCGGGATTCGGCGGCACGCAGCGACTTGCCCGGATCATCGGTCAGTCGAGAGCCCTGGAGCTGATCCTGACCGGTGAGCCGATCTCGGCGCAGGAAGCTAAGGCGATAGGTCTCGTGTCGGAGGTCGTTCCCCCCGAGGATCTCCTCCGCCAGGCTCAGGGGGTGGCGCGCACGATTGCCTCGAAAGGCCAGGTGGCGGTGCGCGCGTCGCTTCGGGCCATCCGCCAGGGCGTCGAGCTGAATCTTCATGACGGCCTGGCCTTGGAAGCGCGCCTGTTCGGAGCGTTGTGCGACACGGCGGACAGACGAGAAGGCCTGTCTGCGTTTCTGGAGAAGCGGCAGCCGCATTTCATGGATCGATGACCGGCCGTTGTGCCGTTGAGGCGATGTGGAGCCCAGCATGGCACCGTCTTTCAGCAAGCGGGCCCTGGCGTTGGGCGGAGGTGGTTTCACCGGCTACCTCTTCGAAATCGGCGCGTTAACCGCCTTGGATGATCTCTTCGAGGACGGTGTGACGATGAACGATCTCGATCTGTATGTCGGCGTGAGTGCCGGAGCGGCGGCAGCGTCACTGTTGGCCAATGGAGTCAGGCCGCAGGAGATTCTGGACACGAATCTGTCCGGCACCAGACCCTACTACTTCGATCATCGGAACGTGTTTTCTCCTGCCATCGGCGAGGGGCTCAAAACGGTGTGGCGGGTGACCCGGCAACTCGTTCCGCTGTTGAAGCTCTATGTGCGTCACTATGGGGAGATGACGTTCATCGATTTGCTCGATAAGGCCCAGGATGCGCTGCCGAGCGGTATTTACACGCTGGAGCCTTTTGCGAAGTACCTCGAGGCGATCTTCAACGTCAAAGGGTTGAGCGACCGGTTCGCCGGACTCGCCAAAGAACTGTATATCCCGGCCATCGATCTGGAAACCGGCGATGGCGTGTTGTTCGGCGACGAGGATTGGCGGGACGTTCCGATCTCACGTGCCGTGACCGCCTCCTCCGCAGTGCCGATTTATTTCTGCCCTGTCAGGATCCAGGGCCGGGACTACATCGATGCCGGCATCGGTCGCATGGCCTTCTTCGAGGTCGCCGTTCAAAAACATGTGGACTTCATGATCATGATCAATCCGATGGCACGAGCTCCGCAGGCTCGGTCACGGCACGCGCAGCCGGCCGTCGGCAAGCCCGGAAGTCGATTGCGGGACAGGGGCTTTTTGTCCATCGGTGAACAGGCCTCCCGCATTAATTTCGACGCGCGTTTCTCGCAGGCCTTGGAGAGCTTCCAGCAGGACTATCCGGAGAAGGAAGTGCTCGCCATTTCGCCGGTGGAATCCGATGCGTTGCTGTTCGAGCGGAGTTTTCTGAGTTACGACGACCGGATCCATCTTCTTCGGGCCGGATATGTGGCGGTGATGACGCAGGCACGAGATCGATGGGAGGACCTGTCCGCGCAGTTCGCGCGCCATCGTCTGGTGATGTCGCGGGCCAGGTTCGAGGACCGCGCCGGGCGGCGCCTCGCGCGGCTCGATGAAGTCGCGAGGGTGGCTGATCCGAACATCCGTCAGCCCATGGTCGGGCCGGCAGGCATCGGCGGTATCGGCGCGGCCTGGCGCAAGGCCAAGTAAACAACGCCGCAGAGGTACGTATGACGAACGGAGCAGAGATGTTCAAGGGGTCGCTCGCGGCAGCGGAAGCCGCTCGCGATACGCGTGCCTATTCGGGATTTCTGGCAGGGCTATTTGAAGGGGTCGTTCGGAGATCGCTCTTTACCGCTGCATCGATTCCGGCGATGAGCGGGGACGCGAAAGAATTTCTCGACACCCTCCGCCTGCTGCTGGTTGAGAAAGTAGATCCGGAAGCCATCGATCGAGAAGGCGCCATCGGTGACGAGGTGATCGAGGCGTTTAGAAGGATCGGCGCCTTCGGGATCAAGATCCCGCGCAGCTACGGCGGGTTGGGGCTTTCTCAGTCGGAGTATCACACAGTGGCGACCCTCCTCGGCAGTCATGACGCGGCGACGAGCGTGTTGTTGTCCGCCCACAATTCGATCGGAGTGGCGGAGCCGGTCAAGCTGGTGGGAAATCGTGAGCAACAGCAGCGGTTGCTGCCCCGATTGGCCCGGGGAGACATTTCCGGATTCGCGCTGACTGAAAAGAGTGCGGGGTGCGATATCTGGGATCTCAAAACCTACGCCATTCCTGTACATGAAGGCGGCGTCCTGGTGGGTTATCGGCTCACGGGTGAGAAGTTGTACACGACGAACGCGCCTCGCGAGGATCATGAGTTCCTGGCCTCACTCCTCGTCGTCATTGCCCAGATCGTCACGGTGCCTCAGGACGTCGACCGCCCCAAGGAGGAGCGGCGATTCGGAGCGTTTGTGGTGGAGACGCAGTCTGCGGGGTGCCGCTGCACGCGTCTCAGCTTCATGGGTGTTCGAGGCATCTACAATGGGCAGGTGCATCTGCGCGAGGTGTTTGTGCCGGTGGCCGACCGGCTCGGAGAAGAGGGCGAAGGCCTGCGGCGCGCCTTGGAGAGTCTCACGGTCGGACGACTGACACTGCCTGCCGCCTGCCTGGGTAGTCTGAAGCAATGTCTCCGGTTGGCGCGTGTGCGGGCCCAGCAACGCGTTCAATACGACCGCCCGATCGGCGAGCATACGGATATCGGTTCGAAAATTGTTCTGATGGCGTCCCGCGTGCTCGCGCTCGAGGCCATCGTGAAGATCACGGGAATCTGGACCGATGCCAAGGTGGATGTACGACTGGAGTCGGCGGCGGCGAAAGTCCTCGCGACTGAGTGGCTGTTGGAGTCGTTGCTGGATCTGTTCCGCATCTACGGCGGGCGCGCGTTTGAGACGCCCGATTCGTTGCGTCTTCATGGGGACGTGCCGGTGCCGGTCGAACGGCTGATCCGGGACGCGCTCATCAATGTGATCTGGGAAGGAAGCAACGGGATTCTGACGTTGTGGATTGCGCGGGAAGGACTCGGCGAATATGTGACGCAAGGCAGGGCTTTTCTGGAGCGCGGGATCGAGGACATGGCTCAGGCCGTGCCATTTTTCGCGAGAATCTCCGCGCGTGCCTTCAATCCGATTCCCTTTCTTGCGCAAGGTGCGCGACCGGGGGCTGATGCGGCTTGGTGGGAGCGGTTTGTGTCGCAACAGAGTCGTGCGCTCGCGCGGAAATCGCTGTGGGCCGGCGTCCGTCACCGACAGGGGCTCGCGCGCAATCAACGCTTGTTGAGACGTCTGGTGACTGCGGGCCTCCAGCTATTTGCCGTCGAGGCGTTGTTGTGGTACGGATCACAACCGGAAGTCCGGGAGCAGGCCTTGTCGCGTGCGCTGGTTGAAGATTTCTGTCTGCGAGTCAACGAAACATTTCACCCCACCCCGTTGCTCTCCCTGACGACGCCGTTGTGGGATGACGATCGGAGGTTGTTTCATCTGGCTAAAGACATACTTGCGGGTGAAGGCGAATGGTTGGAGGAGGGCATCATCCCGTCCTGTCCAGGCGGGCGGACCGGTGTTGCCGAACCGGCCGGTGTGGTGACGGGCGCATCGGTGGAGGCCTGGTCGGGGATTTGAGGCGGAGATGAGAGTGGTTGTGGCTTCCCAAGATTCATGTTCAACGGAGTCTCTATGACGGAAATTTCCGGGTATCTCGAGGCGATTAAAGACCGCTACGCGTTGACCAGTGATTATACGCTGGCAGAAAAGCTTGGCATCGCGCAACCGGATGCCAACTTGATGCGGCGCGGTCTCAAGGTTCCCAAACCGGAGCTCTGCATCAAAATCGCGAAGTTGCTCGACAGGAATCCGGTGGAACTCTTGTTGATCGCGCAAAAGGACAAGGCTCCGAAGCAGGCGAAGGAATACTGGACCTTGGCGTTGACGGCGGTGGATGTCATGCTGCATGTGCCGAAGCGTCCCCGGTACCTCCCGAAGAAGGTCGAGGCAATCGGCAGGGAATTGAAGCAGCTGGAGGCACAAACCCTGACCTATGAAGGCGCCGCCGCCAATGCCGAGGCGGTCCGCCTGATGGAGACGGCGGAGCAGTCGGTCGATGCTATGATGGAACGGTGGAACATTTGGAAGAAGGGGGAAGCCCTGTATCCCAACTATCTGTTGGCGAATCAGGCGGCCGCGCGGCGCCAGGTCAAAATCAGGCGCCTCCTGATTCTCACTCAGGCGCAGATGCAGGACAGCATGACGGTGTCCGATGCGGTGAACGTCATGGACGATCAGCAACGTGCCGGGGTCAAGGTATTCTATGCGTTTCGGGAAGCGCTGGTGCAGTCGCCTACCTTTCAGCGCCTCGAAGAGGATTTTAGAAAACACGGCGCTGCCGAAGATATGAATACGGCGATGTTCGATCGCGAAATTTTGATCTTCTCGCAAACCTACGGCACGGTCGCGCTCGGCATGGTCGGCACCCCTACGCCCATCACCATGATCAATCGGCTTCAGATCTCATGGAAACCGGAGATGATCCGGGACCTCGATCCGGCCCCGTTGTTTGATATGACCCGCTATGTGTTCGAGTATGAGGGGGCCGGTTCATTCCGGGAACAGCTGGCCCGGTTCACGCGGTCGATGCGGGAGCTTCCCCGCCGAGCCGTCTAGCAGGCTGCGGAACAACTCGCATGTCGCGCAATGCGGTGTGAACAGCTCGTGCGCCGTGTTGGTATCCGCATCACCCGCAGGATGCGCAAAAGGTCGTCCCTCGTCCGTTGTTCGTGAAACGTCGTTCGTCTCTCGTCCGCAGAAAAGAGCGTATGGCAGATAGCTCAGAGCCTATGGCCAGAAATCGGCAGTGGGCGTCTGTATTCTCAGCCATACGCCGCCAGCCATACACTCTGCCCCTGACAAGAGACGCTTCACCATTCACGTGTGTCGTGAACGCCGCTGGCGGATTTTTTCCGCATCCTGCGAGCCCGGACTATTCATGAATGCCTGCTCCGGCGTCCGATCCTCTCGCCCGGCGCGGCTGTCCTCCATCGGCCTCCTCGACGGACCGCCGGTACGCCCGCGTCGGCCTTACGCGCGAGCAGCTTCGGCGTGCTTCCGTCTCGAACGCCTCGCGACGGCATTCATGAATACTCTGGGCTAGCATGCCGGCCGCATCCATCCGATATCACCCCACATGACCGACGGCGTATCGTGTCACAGGCCGAGCCGCGCGTTCACCAATAGTGGGCTGTTGGCGTTCAGACCTGGAACGCCAGGTCTCTCCCGCCGGCGTTCTCTCCACCGCCCCCTCACGAATCTTCCTCGTGAAGCTCGGCTCCATCCGTACGAAAAAACTTTTCGAGGCAGGAGTATTTTAATTCGAGACATGTTATAAGCAGTTCCTTCGCAGGTAAGACTCTCCAAAGAGATACGTATCGCGCGGCTGTCTCATTGTCGCACAGGCACGGTTCTCGCGAGGAGAGGCACATGGGCGCAACAAGAGACATCGCGCGGATGCAAGGGCAATGAAGGTGGTCTGGATTGTTGCGGGCAGGGGGACAGCCACGCTGTGCCCCGTCATCAAGAAAGAGGGGAGGCCTTGATGGCTTGCGTGAAGAAGTCGGTGGGGCAGGAAGCAGGAATGACGACGTCGGCTGGCGCGGGTGCGGCGGTGTACGGTGACTCATCCGATCCTCGGAAGCGCTGTCGATCGTCTCGGAGCTGGCGTCGCACATTTGCGGGTGTGACGGCTCTTCTCTTGCTCGGCGTGCTGGCATTGCCGGCCTATTCGCAGACCGGCTCGCAACTCGGTCCGTTGCCCCCGAAATTGCCCCAATTGCCTGTTGTCCCGCCTCCCGCGCAGCCTCCCGCTATTGAGGTGCCGGCCCCCCGCCCGCCAAGTGCACTCGATCAGGCGGCCAAAGGGCCCAAGATCGCGGTGAAGGAGATCCGGCTGATCGGCAATACCGCCTTCACCTCGCAACAGCTCTCCGAAGTCACGGCGCCCTATGCCAATCGCGAGCTTACGGCGGAGGATCTGGAATCGTTGCGCCTGGCGCTCACGTACTACTACGTCAACCATGGATATGTGACCTCCGGTGCGGTGGTCCCGGAGCAGGATGTCGCGGACGGCGTTCTGACCATGCAGATCATCGAGGGAAAGATCACACAGGTCAACGTCGAGGATACCAAGTGGTTCCGCCCCTCGTATTTTCAGAGCCGGGTCAATCTGGCGGCCGGTCCTCCGCTGCATGTCGAAGCGCTCCAGGAACGGTTGCGCGTGATGCAAGCCAATCCCCGGATCGAACGGATCAACGCCGAACTGTTGCCTGGCGCGACCCTTGGAGAGAGTACGCTGAACGTGAAAGTGAAGGAAGCCAATCCGTTGAAGGCCTGGCTGGAATTCAACAACTACCAGTCCCCGGTTGTGGGTGCGGAGCAGGGGTTCATCACGCTGGCTCACCAGAACCTGCTGGGTTTCGGCGATACGCTGAGTTTGCAATACGGGCGGTCGGCCGGGGTGAACCCGATGCTCAACTTTAAATACGAAATTCCGGTGGGCCCGCGTGATACCACCGTCGCGCTGCAATATCGCCGGTTCGATTTCGGGGTGGAGGAATCGCCGTTCGATGCGTTGGATATCAAAAACAAGGCTCAGATTTTCGGGCTATCGGTCAGACATCCTGTCATCCGGACGGCCGACCAGGAACTGGCCTTTTCCCTCACGGGCGAACATGCCCGGAATGAAAGTACGTTAGGAGGGAATCCGTTCGAGCTCATCACCGGGTCGCCGAACGGGAAGTTCCGTGTGACCTCGCTCCGCTTCGGTCAGGAATATGCCCGGCGTTCGGCCGATCAGGTGATCTCCCTCTTGTCACGTTTTTCCGTCGGTGTCGGAGCGATGGGGGCGACCGCGAATGGCGACCCGAATCTGCCGGATGCGCGGTTTTTCTCCTGGTTGGGGGAAGCCCAGTGGATCCGCCAGCTCCCGTTGTGGCGGACGCAATTAGTCAGCCGCGGTGTGGTGCAATTGTCCAACGATCATTTGTTCCCGCTCGAACAGATTGCGGTCGGTGGCCGGTATAGCGTGCGCGGCTATCGCGAATTCACGCTGATTCGTGACAATGCCGCCATGTTATCGATCGAGGCGCGGGTTCCGGTGTATACGACGAAGGCCGGTGTGGATTCAGTCTTTCTCGCGCCTTTTTTCGATTTGGGTCATGGCTGGCAAACGACGGCCCAGACGCCCGGTACCCCCCCGAAAACGTTGGCGAGTCTGGGTGCCGGCGTCATCTGGAATTTTTGGCGCGGGAGTCATTTCGAACTCTATTATGGAAAACAGTTGAAGCGGTACGATACCGACCGCAACAACCTGCAGGATCACGGCATCCATCTGCAACTGGTGGTAGAGGCGTTCTAGCAGGTTGCGGAAAAACTCATTTTGAGTCCCAAAGCCACCACAGATACGCGGTGTGGGACGACGTTGAACAGCCTCGCAGGATGCGCAAAAAGGCCGTCCAGCAAGGCCGCAGCGAGCACAGAGGCGAATCGTACTCTTGCGGTACGGTGAGCCGCTGAGCGATTCGAGAACGCCGCTGGCGGACTTTTTCCGCATCCTGCTAGGGCCGAATGGCCAGGGTCGATGGATGGTGTCCCGCACACGTCGTCTCGCGGGGTAAGGGGTTATGCGTGTTGAAGTTGTGCACTGTTTAGGGTAAGAGAGGAGGCCTTCCTCTCTTATCACACGAGGAGAATCACCATGACGTGTCGCCCCGCAGGTCTGCCGCTGTTCACTTATGGGTTACTCGCCTTCCTGATGCTTCTGAACCATACGGGGTCGATCGCCTATGGACAGGCCACGAACATCGTCGCGACCCCCTCCGGACCAGGCGGTCTTGGGACCTCCCTGAGCACCTCGGGCAATACCACGAACATCACCGGCGGGACCAGGCCGGGAAGCGGTCCGAACCTCTTCCATAGCTTCAATCAATTCTCCGTCGGCACGGGGGATGTGGCGGCCTTCGTGAATCCCGGCGGCGTGTCGAACGTCATCAGCCGAGTGATCGGGGGATCGCCGTCCAACATCAATGGCACGGTTCAGGCGCTCAACGCGAACCTGTTCTTCATCAATCCTTCCGGGATCGTGTTCGGCCCCAGCGCATCACTGAACGTGTCCGGGTCCGCCTATTTCAGCACGGCTCAGCAATTGCGTCTGAGCGATGGGGGAATCTTCACGGCCAACACCGGTCTCCTGGCGTTCGATTCGACATTGTCGGTCGGTTCACCTGTTTCCTTCGGGTTTTTTGGGCAGGGCCCCTACGGTTCGATCGTCTTGTCTTCTCCCTCGACGGTGCTCCAGACCGGGGCCGTACTCGGCTTGATGGGGGGCGGGATTCAGATCAATGGATCCAAAATCAGCGCGCAGCGAGTCATTCTCGGCAGTACGAGCTCGGCCGGCGAGATGAGTGTCCAGCCGTTTGTCGGCAATCCTTTTTCCGGCGCGTCAGGAAACGGGCAGGTCCAAGCCCTGCCCGGGACGCTGATTGTCGCGGGTGGCGGAGGAGTGATTCCCGCCTCCATCGATGTAACTCCGAATGTGAGCGTGCCGACAGGCGCGCAGGTCAACACGACGACGAATCCGTTCAATCAACGTGTGACGCAAATCCAGGTCGTGGGTGTGAATCTTGGCGGGCTGCCGCCTCTTCCTACAGCGAATGCGGCAAGTGTGAATACGGCTAATCCTGTCGAGCCTGTGGCGTTCTTGAATCGCGCCGCGGTGCTGCTCCCTCAGGATGCTCCGGCCCCACCGGCCCCGTTGTTGACCAGCCGCTGCGCAGCACGGAAGGACGGCGCATTCAGCAGTCTTGTGCAAGCCTCGCGTGACGTCACGCCGTCGCAACCAGGTGGATCCCTGGCGGCTCCTGTGGTGCTGCAGGAGGTCGGCGGCGAAGGCGAGCCTGGGGCTCCGGCGACACAAACAGCACAGGGGCAGGGGCAGTCGACGGCACAACTTATGGAATCATGGCAGGGGTGCTAGCTCCCCAAGGAGGACGTCATGCCTACGAAACGTAACATGGTCATTCGCCGCGGCATGAAGCGGGGGCACGGGTCTGCTGGTCCCTCCGCCACCCGCGCGCTGTCCACGCCGTTGACGATGCTGAGCGTCGGGGTGCTTGCGTTCAGCGGATTGGCCTGGCCTGCGAGTGGGCTCGGGGTGGAATTGTTTGGCGGTTCGGGTGCGTCGTCGATCTCGCCTTCGCAAGAAATGAGACAGGGGACGACACAGTTTCAGCAGGGTGCGTTTGCCCAGGCCGCGGCGCACTGGATGAATGCCGCACGGGGGTATGAAGAGAGTGGGCAGACTAAAGAGCAGTGCCAGGCGCTGATTAACCTCGCCCATGCGCTTCAGCAGGAAGGACAGATCCGTCGCGCGCAAGGCACGTTGCAAGCCGCGCTCAAACTCTCGGAACAGAACGGCGAGCGTGGCCTCACGGCAACGATTCTCGCTCAGCTCGGCAACACCTTTCACCTGCTCGGGAAGGACGAACCCGCCACCGAACATTTGACCAAAGCTTTGACGTTGGCGCGTGAGGAGAACAAGCCTGTGTTGGTTGCCGGGGTCCTGAACGATCTGGGTAATGCTCTGACGGCCCGTCGGCAGTTTGCCGAAGCGATCGACGTCTATGCGGAGAGCCGGAGCCTTGCCATTGAAGCCAAGCAGCCGGCACTGGCAGCAACGGCCCAAATCAACGGCGCGATGGCCTTGCTCCAGAACCAACAACTGAGTGAAGCGCATCGTCATTTGGATCAGGCCTGGTCGGATGTGCGGTCGCTGGGGGATAGTCAGGCGAAGACGGCCGGTCTGTTGAACATCGGTCTTGGATATGAGGAGTTGTTCGCCGCCATGACCGCGAAATCCGGAGTGGCCAGAAAATCGGATGCGGGGAAGGGCCGCGCGACGGAGGCCGTGGCTTCCGCGGGGCCGGGAGCCGGCCTGTTACGGCAATCGTCCGAGGCCTTTACCGTGGCCGGTGAAGTGGCTGGGCGCACCGGCGATGCGCGCGGACAATCGTACGCCTGGGGCTATTTGGGTGGATTACTGGAGCGGGAGCACCGCAATCCCGAGGCGTTGGAATATTCACGGAAGGCCACCTTCGCTGCTCAAAAAGTGAACGCGCCGGAGTCGCTGTACCGGTGGCAATGGCAAACGGCGAGGCTGTTGCGTGCGGAGGGCAAAGAGGAAGAAGCGCTGGCCGCGTATCAGCGTGCTGTGACGCTTCTCAAGCCGATTCATTACGAATATTCCGTGGGGTATCAAGGACGGCACCACTCATACTACGAGTCCGTTGGGCCGCTGTTTGTGGAGTACGAGGATGTCTTGTTGCGAAGAGCGGCGGCGGCGAAGACGCCGGACCAGAATGAACAATTGCTTGTTCAGGTAAAGGACACCGTCGAAGTTTCCCATGCGGCCGAGCTGCAGGATTATTTCCAGGACGATTGTGTCACGACGGTCGCGAGTCATCGAGGCGCCGGCACGCTGGCGCCCGGCACCGCGGTGGTGTATCCGATTTCTTTCCCGGACCGGCTCGAACTGCTCCTGGAAACGGCCAATGGGCTGAAGCAGGTCAGGGTTCCTGTGACGGGAGAGAAGCTGACAAAAGAAATTCGTTCGTTCAGGCGGTTGATCCAGGATTCGCAATCGCAGAACTACATGTCCTCCGCGCAGACCTTGCATGGGTGGCTCGTTGCGCCTCTTCAGCAGGATTTGCAGGGGGCCGGAATTCACACGCTCGTGATGGTGGCCGAGGGGTCGCTCCGGACCATTCCCATGGGGGCCTTGCACGACGGACGACATTTTCTCGTCGATTCGCTTGCCGTGGCCGTCACGCCGAGTCTTGCGTTGACCGATTTGAGCGCTGCCCAGCGCCGCAAAGGCAGTCTGTTGTCGGTCGGCCTGACTGAATCAGTCGAGGGCCTGTCTGCTCCGCGATATGCGGAGACCGAAGTCCAAGCCATCAGGACGCTGTATGGCGGGAAGCTGCTGATGAACAAGCAGTTCTCTGCACCGTCTCTGGAGGAGGAGATCAAGGACCAGGGAGTGGGGATCGTTCATGTTGCGTCGCACACGGTCGTCGGCACCGAGGCGAGAGATTCGTTTGTGCTGGCTCATGACGGCAAGATCACGATGGACCGGTTGTCGCAGCTGGTGGGTCTTCAGCAGTACCGGCAGCAGCCATTGGATCTGTTGACGCTCAGTTCCTGTGAGATTGCTGCCGAAGACGATCGTGCGGCGCTCGGGTTGAGCGGTGTGGCCGTCAAGACAGGGGCACGGACGGCGTTGGCAAGTTTGTGGACCTCGGATGATGAAACGACTACGGAACTTGTGTCGGAATTCTACAGGCAATTGCAGGATCCCGCGCTGTCAAAGGCCGTTGCCTTGCAGCGGGCTCAGCAAAAGATCCTTTCCCAGCGCGGCCATACGCACCCCAGCTTCTGGGCCGCATTCCTCTTGATCAACAATTGGATGTGAGCGGGCAGGATTCAAGATTCTGGTGCGCGAATGATAAAGAGCCATCGATCCTGCAGCGATGGCTCTTTTATTGTGACAAATTCAGCTGTCAGCCGAGTCTTGATGGACAGTGGTCACGGCCCTGTGGGAAGGGGAAAGGCTAGAGTTTCTTTCCGGTCATGATTTCGTAGGCTTCCTCGATCGTCTCCACTTCACGCACCAAGACACTCGCTTCGAGATTCAGGCTGACCCGATTGACTCGCGGGGCATAAAATTGCCCTCGCGGCACCAGCAGCACGTGGTAGCCCGCCCTCGCCGCCGCCGTTGTTTTTTCAGCCACCTGCGCGACCTGTCCGATCCGGCCGTCACCCTCCAGCGTACCGGTGATCGTAATATCCTGTTTCAGGTGGTCACCTTTCAGCAAGGCGAGAAAGCCGATGGCCAAGGCGGCTTCTGCAGTCGCGCCCTCCGCATTCAACGGCCCGGAAAATGTCGCATAGAGGGACAAGGTTCCGGTCGGGCGAACGGATGGCGCAAGGCGTTCGACGGCAAAGCGAAAGGCCCGCTGAATGGAACTCATCCCGGTCCCTCTGACGGGAACCTGGCTCCGCCCCCATCGCAACGACAAGGGATCCGGCTGGGCTCCTTCGTCCCATTTCATCACAAAGGTCGGGAAGCCGACTTGGTCGTCGGTGTAGGTGGCGATGGAGATGGGGACTATGAGGGTTCGGCTGGCAGAGGCGGTAGAGGGGAACACTGAAAGCAGGGCCGTGAGGGAGAAGACGACTCCCGCAACCATGCCTGAGAATGTGCCGCTTCTGGGGCATGTTGTTCGCGCGCGCATGAATCAAGTCTAGATGAGGATGCTCGATTGTCAAATCGACCCGCTCCCGTCGTTGTGTGCCGTGAGAGTGTGCATGAATGAGTGGGATAAATATTCGAAAACACTCATCTCTTTTTTTGAATTCTGAAATTACCTGCTGAAATGCGTGAGGTGGCGGGTCATTCGGACCCATGATGCCTCTTGCCTCAGGCGCGTGATATTCTGGCGTCTGCTCATCCGCTGGCTCGGGCATGGATGGCAGTTAATGCTGCCTGGAGAAGAGAACGTATGGCCGTGCAGGGACCGATTGTGATTACCGGAGCATCTTCCGGAATTGGTGCGGCGTGCGCGCAGTATCTCGACGCATTGGGTTGCACCGTGTGGGCGGGTGTTCGCAACGCGCAGGACGGGGAGGCGCTGACACGTCTCGCCTCCTCACGACTCCGTGTGTTGATGTTGGACGTGACGGATCCGGCGTCGATCGAGGCGGCCCGCAAGATGTTGGCCGAGGCTACGCGTGACACGGGATTGGGGGGCCTCGTGAACAATGCCGGAATCTCCGTCGCCGGCCCGTTGGAACTCCTGCCTCTCCCAGAGGTGCGAACTCAGTTTGAAGTGAATGTGATCGGCGTCCTTGCGGTGACCCAAGCACTGCTCCCATTGCTGCGGCGGGCGCGCGGGAGGATCGTCAACATCAGTTCGATCGCCGGCCTTGCGGCCACGCCGTTTCTCGGCGCCTACTGCAGTTCGAAGTTTGCGTTGGAGGCGATGAGCGATGCGCTACGGCTCGAATTGGCGCCGTGGGGCATCTCGGTGTCGCTGGTAGAGCCGGGTGCGATCCGGTCGCAGATATGGCAACGGGCCACGATGTCGGCTACGCGTACACTCGGCGGTGTCGAGCCGGAGGCACTCGCTTTGTATGCTCAGCCGTTGTCCCGCATGCAGGAGGTGATGGCCGCGGCCGCCGCGCGCGCCATCCCGGCAGAGGTGGTGGCACGTGTCGTGGCCGTCGCATTGACCGTCGCGCGACCACGTGCGCGTTATCTGGTCGGCACGGATGCGCGATTCAGAGCCATGCTGAAATGGATCCTGCCCGATCGCGCTCAAGATCGCCTGTTGGCCTGGTTTCTAGGATTGCCCCGCCGGGGCTAGATGGGGTAAGTCAGACGAACTGTCGAGTGCGGCGGGGGGAAGAACGGGTTATGCCTGAAGCAGGGTTGGTGCGATCAGCAGGAGGCGTAGTGTTTCGGCAACGGGATGTGTTGCTGATTCGGGTGTCCGATATCAAGGGGCGTCCCGTCTGGTCGTTCCCCAAGGGCCGGCTCGACGCCGGAGAAACGCCAGCGCAGGCCGCGTTGCGCGAAGTGTTGGAAGAAACCGGATGGTGCTGCCGGATCGAGGCGGACCTCTCCACGACCGAATATTGGTTTCAGCGGGAGGGGCGGCGGTTTCGCAAGACGGTCGTGTGGTTCAAGATGTCGGCCCTCGAGGAGGCGGGAGTTCCCGACGGAGAGGTCGAAGAGGTGCAGTGGGTTGATCGCGAAGTCGCACTCGGTCGTCTGACGTATCCATCGGACGTGGCGTTGTTGTCTCAAGCGCTCTCCCAGGGGCCTTTCTCCCGTTAGCCGAAAGGGTCCGCGTGTGACCGGGCTGTGAGAGGCGATCGCGTGAAACGGCACGAGCGTTCCGGGTCAGCCTGAGCTCGCCTGTCTGCCTTGACATGGCCGGTCCCCTTTACTAGACTCGCCACGAGAGTGACTCTGTGCCTCGCCTTGCAAGGCAGTGTTCTGCAGAGACGCGCCTTCCCTCATGAGTCGGTATCTCCGGACAAACGTCAACCAGTGGCGCGTTGATCCGTATTCCCCCATCGTTCACCCGAGGGCCTGCCTGTGTATAGCCTGGCTCGCTTTTCCCTGTTGGAAATGACCGAATGCTCGGCCGTGCTGCGTCAGCTTGGCGAGCAGTCGAGTTCGATCCAGGATGCGGCATCGCGAGCCGTGGACTATCTGTTCCGTACCCTCGGCAATTCTGAAACAGGGGCTCGCGACTGTGTCCTGGTTCGCTGCTTCAAGACCGTTTCCTACAACCGATTGAATCCGATGACCCAGCAGAGGGTTCGAGAACAGCTCGGGGGCATCGCTCCGTCCCCCGACCTCAAGTGTTTCACGCTCATGGCCACGGCCGGTGAGGAGGCGGAGTGGAATCACGTCGAGCGTTCCCATCGCTACCGGTCGATTCCGATGGTCAGCGCCGATTTCGTCAAACAGTTTCCGATGTTTTCCCAACTCCTGCACCAGTTCGGTTTCTCCTCCAATGTCGAAGTAGCTCCGGAGGGGGAGTGGTTGGTGGATCTGGAGGAGAAGACGTACAACGTGTTTTATGTGCCGGACGCGGTGGGGAGCCCCTACGTGCCGGTGCAGGAAGGGTTTGTGCTGAAGTACGGGGTAAAATCGGTGTTGTGTTTCGGTGGGATGTTACCGTCCCGAGACCTCTTCGCTGTCATTTTATTCTCCAGAACACCGGTCCCCCGTGATACGGCGGCCCTGTGCAAGTCGCTCGCCCTCAGCCTGAAAACCTCGTTGCTGGCTTGCGAGGAGGCCGTAGCTTCGGAGGCCGGTGTCGATGCGCATTCGTCGTCGGCTTCGGTGGCCGGCGCAACGGAGCAAGGGGCCGGCCTTCGGCATCAGTCCCGGTTGGCGGCGGCCGAACAATTGCTGCGGGTCTATGAAAATGCGGTCCGGACGCAATCGGCGGGAATTGCGCAGGCGAAACAGGCCCTCCGGGAGCGAGCCGATGCGCTTGAGCGATCCGAACAGGCGTTGAATGAGCAAACCAGGATCGTGAACTCCGTCTTGCGAAGTATGGGCGACGGGGTGGTGGTGACCGATGCCGAAGGGCGGCTGGTCGTTGCCAATCCGGCGGTGGAAAGTATTCTTGGATTTTCTCCCATGCACGTTCCTCTGACGGCATGGGCCGAGCGGTATGAGTTTTTGCATGCGGACACGGTGACGCCGTTCGGGCAGGAGGAGTGGCCGCTCGCGCGCGCGCTGCGAGGTGAAAAAATCGACTGGCTCGAAGTCTATCTGCGGGCCTCGCAGGGTATGCCGGGCCGGTGGATCAGTATCAATGCCAGGCCGATCAAGGATGAGGCCGGTGTGCTCTCCGGGACCGTGATGGTGTTTCACGACATTACGTGGCTCAAGCGCGCGCAGGATGCCTTGTTTGAATCGGAATATCGATTCCGAAGTTTGGTGGAAGGGGCGCGCGATATCATCTTCACGCTCTCGGCGGACAGCACGATTACTTCGCTCAACCCGGCTTTTGAGACGGTGACCAACTGGTCGCGTTCGCAATGGATGGGGGAGCCCCTCGTGGCTCTGCTGCATCCCGATGACGCGGGGTTCTGTCAGGATGTGTTGCAAGCGATTCTTGAACGCGGGGCGCCGCTGACCTGCTCGATGCAGATCAGCACGAAGCAGGGCGGGTATGTCACCGGAGAGTTCGTCGGGACCCCGCAAATGCGACAGGGCCGTGTCATCGGAGTCTTAGGCATTATTCGTGATGTGACCGAACGTCGCCGGATCGAGGATGCGCTCCGGGTCAGCGAGGAGCGGTTGCGCTCCATCGTGCAGTCGACGAAAGACGCCATCGTACTGGTCAATGCGCTCATGAAAGTTGCGTTCTGGAACAAGGGCGCCGAAGCGACCTTCGGCTATTCGGCCGAGGAAATCATCGGTCAGCCTGTGACGACGATCATTCCCGAGCGGTACCATCAGGAGTTGGAACGGAATGTTCAGCGGGTTCGATTGTTTGAACGGGTGCAGCTGACGAGCAGGACGCTGGAACTCCACGGTCGTCGGAAAGACGGCGGCGAATTTCCTCTTGAGCTGAGTGTGACCTCCTGGAAAGGGAAATCGGATCTCTTTTTTACGATCATCATGCGCGATATCAGTGAGCGGCGATCGGCGGAAGAGGAACTGGATCGCCTGCATCATCACAATCAAGTCGTGCTCAATTCCGCCGGGGAGGGCATCTACGGGATCGATCGGGACGGACGGCTGACGTTCGTCAATCCGGCGGCGGCGAAAATGTTCGATTGGGAGGCGGAGGCGTTGATCGGCCAACCGTTTTCTGTCTTGGTCCATCGTCCCGACTTCCATGAGGGAGTTTCCGGTGAACGTCCCAGTCCCATAGTGGAGACCATTCAGGGAGGCGAGATTCGCGAGGAGGCAGACAGCCGATTCTGGAGAAAAGACGGCACCAGTTTTCCCGTTGAGTATGTGAGTACGCCGATTCGCGAGCGTGGGGACATCGTCGGGGCGGTGGTCGTGTTCAAAGATACCACGGATCGAAAGCGTGCCGAGGCGCAGTTGCAGGATTCATTGCGTCGCCTGCGGAAACTGTCGGGACGGATGGAGGGGATTCGCGAAGAGGAACGCGGACGAATTGCACGTGAGCTCCATGACGAATTGGGCGTCGGCTTGACCTGTCTGAAGATCGATCTGTCCCGCCTGGGTGGATTGCTGGGCGAGCGGTTGGTGCCTCGGGATCGCGCCAAGGTCGACGAGAAAATCCGAGGCATGAAGGAGCAGGTGGACAGCACCATCACTTCTGTGCAACGTATCGTGGCGGAGTTGCGTCCGGGCGTGCTCGATGACCTTGGTTTGGTCGCGGCCATCGAATGGCAGTGTCGCGATTTTCAACGCCGCACCGGCGTTGCCTGTCACTGTACCGTCAGTCATGAAGATTTGCGGGTGGACCCGGAGCATGCCACTGCGGTCTTTCGGATTTGCCAGGAGGCGTTGACCAACGTGACCCGTCATGCTCAGGCCACCGAGGTGCACGTGCGCTTGGAAGATCAGGGGGAGGGGCTGCTGTTGCAGGTCAGCGACAACGGTCGTGGCATTCCATCCGATCGCCTCGCGGATGCCAGATCGTTCGGCCTGCTGGGAATGCGGGAGCGCGCCGGTCTGCTCGGCGGAGATGTACAGATCGAGACGAAGGAGGGCAGCGGAACGACGATCGTGCTGCAGCTGCCTCGGTAAGACGAAGGACCAGGACATGATGGAGGGCACTATGCGAACAACAGGGACCGTGCGTATACTCGTCGTCGATGATCACCCTTCGTTTCGTCGCGGCGTGAAGGATATTTTGGAAGAAGGATTCGAGGGCGCCAGCATGGCCGAGTGTGGAAATGCGCAGGAGATGCTGGACCAAGTTCGTGAGCAGCCTTATGACCTCGTCGTCATGGACATCAGTATGCCGGGGCGGAGCGGCCCGGAAGTGTTGAAGGAATTGAAGCAACTGGCGCCGACGTTGCCGGTCTTGATCTTGAGCATGCACCCGGAAGACCAGTATGCCATTCGTATGTTTAAGGCCGGCGCGGCAGGGTATCTCACGAAGGCGAGTGCGCCGGAAGAGCTCGTCCATGCGGCAAAAAAAGTCATGGCTGGCGGGCAGTACGTCAGTGCTTCGGTGGGTGAGGCCTTGGCATTGACGGTCAGGACCGGGGTCGACAAGTTGGCCCACGAGCGGCTGTCGGACCGGGAGTACGAAGTGCTGTGTCTGATTGCTTCGGGACAGACCGTCAGCGACATTGCCGAAAGCATTCATCTGAGTGTGACGACGATCAGTACGTATCGAGCGAGAATTTTGGATAAAATGAATCTGAAGAATAATGCCGAGTTGACGCGTTATGCGTTGCAGCATGGGTTGGTCGTCTAAAGAAATGGGATCGGTCGACCCGCACATGTCGTTATAACCATGACATTGAGGTGCTGTCTATTTGTGACACAGGAATGGCACCTCTATCGATAGCATCCTCCTCTCCTCGGGCCTATCCTCATCTTCATGCAGAAGCCGTGGATCTCCACTACGACGACATTGCTCGCGGTCTTTGAGGCTGCGCAGGGACAGGGATCGGCAGAGCGGTCCGGTATTGATCGCCGAACCGGGTCCTTTCGCCCGGGTTGGCCAGGCATCCTCACCCGGTTGACTGCCGTCGAAGCTGCGATGTTGCAAGACCTATCCTGGTGGGGTCCTCAAATGGCGCGTCGATTGACACAACTCGCAGAGGTTCGAACCACAACCTAAGCCGATCCGGACGCGGATGAACTGATGGAGCAACCGACTGGCAGAAGCGGACAGCGAGCCGTGAAGCGACCCACGGTCGCCGTGGTGTACGAAGACGTCACGACCGGTTACGAGTGCGCCGATTGGTTTGCGCTGCACGGGTACCAAGCCACCATGACGTCGGCAGTCCACCACCTGGAGCGCAACCTGAAGGAACTTCGTCCGGATGTGATTGTGGTGAGATTGTCGTCCGCACCGACGCCGCTGCACAGTACCGTTCCCAGACTCAAAATGACCTGCCCGCAAGTGCCGATTATTGCGATGGTGGATCAATCAACGGCTGCCCGAGACGGCGTGGCTCCTGATCTGACCAAGGCTTTCGGCGCTGATGTCTTTATGTGCGATTCGCTGGATCCGCCGTCGCCGCTTTCGTAATACGCCTCCACGCCTGGCTTGCCCAGACACCGCCCAGCATAGATAGTGCGATGATGGTCAGCCGTCAATCGTGCCAGTGTCTCACCAGCTGAAAGGAGCCGAATCGTGGCGAAACCTAAGGTATTTGTTCTCACAGATGATCAGGCAACCGTTGCCGCCGTGCGCAGCGCGATCGAGAGCGAGTGTGAGGTGTTCGTGGCCGCATGGGATCGGACGGCGGTGGTTCAGATTCATGAACAGGCCCCGTTGGTCATGCTGCTGGATTTAGGAGCCTCCTCCGATCCCGCTGTCGAGGACCGCGTGCGGGTGCTGCAGGAAATCCGGCAAACCGGCCATGCCGGAAAGGTCATCGCCTGCACGGAACAGACGGAGCGCCGTCTCGCCGTCCGCGCGATTCAGTATGGAGCGTACGATGTGTTGTCGAAACCGCTGGATATCACCCTCCTGACACAACTCATCCGGCGGGCGGTGGGAGTGGCTGATCTGGAGCGGGAGGCCCGAGGCGTCATGGTTGGAGGAGGCCCTGAAGAATTCAGCGGCATGCTCGGCACCAGCGCCAGCATTCACCGTATCTTCGATGCGATACGAAAGGTTTCCACGAACGATGCACCGATCTTGATCACTGGGGAAAGCGGCACAGGTAAGGAGCTGACGGCGCGCGCGATCCACGAGAGAGGATTACGGCGGCAGGGCCCCTTCATTCCCATCAACTGCGGGGCGATTCCGGAAAGTTTGCTGGAATCGGAACTTTTCGGGTATGAGCGCGGAGCCTTTACGGGAGCGGTGAGCCAAAAAAAAGGCAAGGTTGAATTTGCTCAAGGGGGGACGCTCTTCCTCGACGAAGTGGGCGAACTCCCGAATGCCTTGCAGGTCAAGTTATTGCGGTTTCTCCAGGACCACACGTTTGAGCGGGTGGGCGGGCATCAGCCGATAGAAATGAACGTTCGAATCATCGCCGCTACGAATGTGAATCTGAAGGAGGCTATTGAAAAAGGAACGTTCCGCGAGGACCTTTACTATCGGCTCGGGGTGGTCCACATCAATGTGCCTCCGCTTCGGGAGCGCGGTGAGGATGTCTCGCTGATGGCCATGGCGTTCCTGCGTCAGGCGGCAGCGCACTATGATAAACATCTGGAAGGTTTTACCCGCGAAGCGCTGGAGGCGATGCGCGCCTATGCCTGGCCGGGAAATGTGCGTGAATTGTCGAACAGGGTCGGTCGTGCGGTGGTGATGGCGGAAGGCACGCACGTGACTCCGGCGGATTTGGATATCCCGCACGAGGTGGCGCGACCGGACGGCAACTCGATTTCGCTCAAGGTGAATCAACAGCGGATCGAGACCGATCTGATCATGAAGGCCTTCACGCTGTCGCAGGGGAACTTGAGTCGAGCCGCTCAGGAATTGGGCATCAGTCGTTCAACGTTGTATCGACGGCTGCGCCAGTACGGGATGGACCGGACGCTTGATGCGCGGCGAGTGCTCGGGGTGTTCCCGCGCGCCTCGCTGTCGGAGCATTGATGAGTGGCCGGAATCGCGAGATTCATCGTCGGTGGTGTGCGGTGATGATACAACCGTGTCGCTCTCGCCGGTCGAGCGAGCGCGCAGGTGTGTAAAACGGTTGACCGTCGTACGGGTATTTGGTACATACAACAGTCTCTGATCACCGCTGACCTTGCTGTTCTCCGAGGCACTGATCCTCACCTCGGCTTGTGGCTCATCCTGTAACAATGGTCCGCGTGAATGATTTGTTTCACGCATGTTTTCACGCATATCAGGTTGAGAAATCTATGGGCGCAGCCTTGTCGGCGACGTGCCGACGGCGAAAAGTAGTAAGTATGTTTTCGACTCAGAGTCAATCGATGGTTTCCGCTGCACCAGCTCTCTTGAGCCGACGCGGATTGTTGCGTGCGGCGACGGCCGGGATGGCGCTCGCTGTGGCTCGCCTGGCCTTGCCGTCGGAGACGTGGGCGTCGCGGTTACCCGATGGCCGGGTGAGTTTGTACAACCTCCATACCGATGAACGGTTGTCGGTGACGTATCGGGACGAGGCCGGCGCGTACGATCAGGATGCGCTTCATGCACTCAATCATTTTCTGCGCTGCCACCATACGAACGAAACCACCATGATGGACGTGCAGCTCATCGAATTCATCAATCTTGTCCAAAAGCGGGTCGGCGGCCGTCGTGAAGTGCTTATCGTGTCCGGTTACCGCTCCCCCGAATATAACGAGCAGCTCATCAGAATGGGCACACGTGCGGCGCGTCACAGCTATCACGTGTCGGGGCAGGCTGTGGATGTCCAGATTCCCGGTGTACCGCTGCGGACCTTGCGCGAGGTGGCGTTGCGGCTCGGTTGCGGCGGGGTGGGATATTATCCGCGTGGCAAGTTTGTCCATCTCGATTCCGGTCCGTTCCGTCACTGGTAACGACTAGTTCTTCCCGCTCCTGTTCAGTTCACGGCAAATTTCACGGCCTCACCGGACTGCCGGCCCGAGCATCATTCCGCTATTCCCATGACCCCACGATCGCGTCGTGATAGGGTACGTGTGAATACCGTCTCCAACGCATTGCCGTCTGTTTCCCGAACAGGAACGGAGACTGCCGCTCAAGGGGGCTGAATGATGAACGTATCTAAGGGTGATCTCGTATCAGTTGAATACACCATTCGCCTGGACGATGATCGCGTGATCGAAACAACCGTTGGTGAGGCGCCGTTGAGTTATACCCATGGGCAGAATGAGATCTTGCAGGGATTGGAAGCCGGCCTTGAGGGAATGAGGCTTGGCGCGGCCAAGGTTATCACCGTGAAGCCGGCCGATGCCTATGGAGAGATCCACCCCGAGGGGTTTTTCGAAGTGCAGCGAGATCGTGTCCCGACGGAAGCGCAGCGGATCGGAATAAAGTTGGAAACGACGGCTCCGGATGGCCGGGTGGTGTTTCCTTACGTCGCCGAGATCAGGACGAATGTTATTGTGCTCGACCTCAATCACCCGCTTGCCGGCAGGACGTTGCGGTTCGATGTGAGAGTGGTGGATATTCAGCGTGGTGAGCGCCAGCTTGTCACGGGGGGAATGCGAGGGAGAGAGACAGAGGCTTAACCGACCAGGTCCGGGTTCATCCTGGCCATAGACTGGACCGACGTGGCCTTGATTTCGTTATACACAATGGCGCGGCCGGCTTGACGTAGGCGGCTGAATATCCCTTCTACCACCACGTAGTCACCTTCCCGCACATCTGCTTTTCCAAGGCCCACAACTTTGACCGTGCCTGCGGTGTCTTGCAGAAGAAATCCGAACGCCGGGTGACCGTCGCGATTGGTGGCAAGCTGAAAGCTGCTTACCCGTCCGCTGACGGTGACGACTTGATGATCATAGTGATCCGGATGGGCCAGAAGTTCCGTGACTTCGACTAAGGCTGCGGCGTACGGGATGCCGACCGGCGATGCCCAAGCCATCATCGTCAACGCAGCGAGCAGGCACAGGGTGCCGATGGCGGTGGGCCGGAAAGATCGTCTGTCTCTGCGTCGCAGCATGATAGTTAAATTATACAAAATTCGCTCCAGGCTGAGAAGGCGGACGTGAAAAAACTTTTCTGATCAACTGGAATGATGTGTCACCAGTATAGTAAAGCAGGTGCCGGCGTGCTATCCGGCTACCGCCTCAGATCCTCGTGCGCTTCACCCATAAAGCTTGTCAGTACATGTTGTTTCATCTGCCCGACTTCTTCCACGACCGGTTGAGCGGCTTCATCGGTCAGCGCCAAGGATTCCTTGCTGATCGGGGCCGTGCGGGTCAACATTTCCTGCTTGAGCGCGTCCGGGCTGGTATCGATTTCGGACAGCACCGCCATCAGGCGCTGCAGGCCGAAGAGCGAGCGGGTATTCTCCGAATGGACGGCATTCGAACTGGCGCCATGAACGAGCGACAGCCAGAATTTCCCTTCGAGATCCTCCCCCAAGGTGCCCCATACGAAGGTTCGAAGCTTTTCCACGAGCGCGTCTTCGGTTCGTTCCAGCCCGTCATACTGGGCAATGGACCGCTCCACCGGTCGTTCTCCCAGGACGGCGAGGGTTTCTTTCCAGATGTCAAGCGGCGCAGTTGCAGGAAGGCCTTTTGCTAACGACTTTTGGAGAGACGTTTGAACGGCCTGAAGGTACTGGTGGAGATGTTTGACCTTCCTCGCGGCGAGACTTCCGGCCGGAATGCCCCAGATATGCCCGATTTCGTGATCCTGCAAGGGCGCGGCATTAAGCGATTTCCATTCCCGTTCTGAGAGTTCGAACCGTTTCCGGTATTTTTCCAGTAAACGCAGCTGCGTCTGGATTTCAAGGCCAAGCCGGGCTTCCTGGTATGCTTCGGCGGAAATGTCGTCTTCATCCCATCGACGGTTCAACAGCCGGATCGCCGGCTTGGGAACTGCCGCACGGGCCTCCTGTTTGATGGTAGTCACGGCTGCAGCGTCCACCCTATGTTGTGTGAGCAGCAGGTCCGACCCAGCGCGAATCAACCCCTCGGCGAGCGCCATCATGCGCTTCATGGCTTCCATCTGAAGCCAGACCCGTTCTCGTCTTAACCGGACCCGGCGGCGATATTCATCACGGCGGCTGGTCACATCACGTAGCGCGTCCTGTTTCACAACCTGATGAATCGGTTTTGAGCCAGCGACGCAACGCGGATCGGGTCGATCAGCTGCGATGTGGATGATCTCTTCCTCCGTGATGTCAAAATGCTGCAACAGCAGCAGCTTGAGCATGATGCGGCCCTGAATCGGGGCCTGCTCGATGGTCGAGGCGATCAGTTCTGGGGTGAGCAAAGCGGTCATAGTGTGGCCCCTCGTGCGACGTAAAAGGTTCGCTCAGGCCGTGCCCTGATGGCTGTTTTCAAGGTAGACCGCGACATATTCACGGATTTCCTGGATGCTGCCGCTGGCAAACAATTCCCGAGGAATCTCGACCCGCACCAGCTTGGCAGGGTCGACGCCCCGGTCGATGGCATATTCTTCGTCGATGTACAAAGTCACGGAACCGTCGGGAAAGCGGATGGCATAGACCGCGCTGTTTTCGGCCATGGAGGCTGCTCCGTCTGATGTTGTGGAAACGGTATGGCTATTACAGGTAACACAGCCCCAGCCCGAGTGTCAAAACGCGTCGGGGGCTTGAAATGGGGCTGCTCAATGTCGGAAGACCCGTCTCCTCGCGACCACGTAACTGGTAAAGATGATGAGGGCGATGAGGAGGGTGTTCCGGATCCGGCCGGGGCCAAAACAGGCCAGATTGACGAGGGCATTGGTGGTGCCGTAGGCGGCATAGACCAGATAGATCAGGAGGGACCATTTCTTGATCTGCAAGAAACCATACCCGACCAGGGTATGGAGAAGCGGGGACAGTGCTTTCGTGATGAACCCGGCCGAGCCGTCCAGCTTGGTACAAAAAAACGGCAGCAGGTAATCGGGATTTCTTGCGATCAAGAGGGCATCGTTCCCAGCACTGATCAGGAAGAGAAGTCCGAGAAACCGGATATCGTGTCCCTGTGCCCAGGCGATGCGAGTGCTGCGGGCAAGATCCGAACCGCTCCCGGACGGCCCGAGGGCGGCGTCGTAGCTCTGAAGGGCCCACCAGGGAAGGGCCAACAACATAAAGAAAAAGACTTCAGCGGCTCGACCGGAGACTCTCCCGAGCGCCAGGCTCAAAAGGATCAGGAGAATGGTGCCCAGGCCGTAGAAGAATCCTGCTCCATATCGTCCGCGAATGAGTTGTCCCAGTCCGGGAAGCAGGGCTGAGTAGACCGCTGCGGCGCGATCAGGGATTGCGGAAGAAGAGGCCTGGGTGGACATGGATGAGGAATGTGGGGGCGACCGGCGCATGTGCTAGAAACGGCACGGCCTCCGATCAAGTGACCGAAGGCCGTGCCCACAGACTGCTGCTCAACCGTTGTTAGCCGCCCAGGGTGTCCAAGGCTTCCTTCAGGCTCTTACGGATGCAGGTGAAAATCGGCGTGTCGCGCAAGGTGTACCGGCTGCCTTCGGTTTCCCTGAGCGCCATGACGAGGTCCAGGAAGTCTTCCGGCTTGTCGCTCTCGAAGGCCACAACCCATTCCTGATCGTCGAGACCGAAGGAATAGGTGGTGTTGAGCTTCACTGAGGGGAAGCGATGGCCGACTTCAATGTGCTCGTCCATCATGCCCTGCCGGGCCGCCTTGGTCAGGAGGAACCATTCGCGGGTTTTCACGAACGGGTACACGAAGATGTACTTGGCCTTGCCTGGAACCACGGTGAGCCGCTTGCTTTCCTGGTTCTCATGCGTGTGGTGGTCGACATAAATCGAACGTTTAGTGATCGCGAGGTACGAATAGGGATTGTACAGATACTTGCCCAATCCGGATGCCATGATCTTCGTGCTCATTTCCTGGAACAGTTCAAGTTCATAGCTGATACGCCAGAGCATCAGATCACAGTCACCTCGAATACCCACCGTGGTGTAAGCGATGACAAGCACCTTTCCCTGATACTCTTCAACGGCACGGAGAAACTCCTGCTTTCCGCGTGTGCGTTCGTCTTCAGGAAGCCGACGCCAGGCGGGATCGATCTTATAGAAGGTGAAATTGACGTATTGACGGCGGGGTGCTTGTTCGGGGCTGGACATGAGGAACCCTCCAGGCAACTTCTTGATAATGTAAAAGAATAAGAGTTAGCTCTTTAGCATTTCGTCTCTGGGGCTGTCAACAGAGTCCGGGGTGCGCGGGGCTCGAATTGACAGGTCTAAATCGATCTGATACTGCCTGTATACGATGCGCGCTGTTCGAAGATCGCCGGTTGGAACCTGGTTCGTGGGAAGCGTCTTCGTGGTCCTGTGGGGGATCGCTGGATCATCCCATGCCATCGAAGTCCAGCCGACGGCCGAACAGATTCAGGCGACGCTGGAGCGTGGAAAACTGGCTGCCGGCCAAGGTGTCTCTCCGGATCAGCTGCACACCTGGTTCGGTGCGACTGAAGACCTTGCTCCGCGCGGGTTCATCATGACGAAGCTGGGAAGCCTGCTGGTGATGGCCAATCACCTGGCCCTGCGCGCGCTGTCGCCGACCGAACAGGATATTGCCCAGGTCCTGGCAAACGAGCATGTGTTGGTCAATGTGATGTTATATGGAGACCGTGTCAATTTTGCTGCCGACAGTTACATTGTGTTGGAGCAGGCCGGCCGGACGGTGAAGCCTTCCACCGTTCGATTTGACGCCAGGGGTGATCGTACGACGGTGTGGCCGCAGCAGCCTGCCTATCGTGCGAAGGTAGTTGCGCAATTCGCGTACGCGGAACTCGATCCACGGGCGAAGACGACACTCACGGTATTTCCCTCAAGCGGCGGCCAGGTCGGCTTCGAACTGGACTTCTCGCGGATCGAATAGTATCAGGCCTTCCTCTCCATCGCGCTGCCTATCGCAAAGGTATATCCCGAATGAGTCAGACCAAAACCTGGACGGCTGAAACCATTGCCGTCGGATCGGAGTTGCTGCTCGGCGGCCGTCTCGATACGAATTCGCTCTTCATCGCCGATCGCCTCGCCGCCTGCGGAGTTGAGCTTCGATACAAGACAACGGTCGGCGACGATCTCTCCGACATGGTGTCCGCGTTGAAGACCGCGTTACGGCGCGTCCGCGTAGTGATTCTCACCGGCGGGTTGGGACCAACGATCGACGACCTCACCCGTGAGGCAGTCGCGCAGGCGACGGGGCATCGATTGAGCCGACGAAAGGCCGCGTTGGATGCCATGACCGCACGGTTAGCTGAATGGGGGCGAACCCCGACCACGTCGCAGTTTCGACAGGCCATGATTCCCGCCCGTGCGGAGATTCTCTCCAATCCGGTCGGCACGGCGCCTGGGTTTTCGCTTGTCTGGAAGGGCTCGTTTCTCGCCGCCTTGCCCGGGGTGCCGCGTGAGATGGAGCCGATGGTGCGTGATGGCGTGTTGCCGCAGTTGCAGGCGTGGATGCGCACACAGAAAAGGATCAGCGCGACTCCCATGATTCGTCGGGTGCTCCACACGTCCGGTGTGCCGGAATCGGTTGTGGATCAGGCCCTGGACGGGCTTGTTCCCAAAGGGTGCACGATTCAACTCGGCATCTATGCCTCCCCAATGGAAGTCATGGTGTCATTGACGGGACCGGCTGGGGCAGAGGGGGGGGCCACCATCGAGCAGTTGTTGAAGGAAGCCCAGACACGGCTTGGCGACATTGTCTATGGAGAAGAAGATGAGACGATGGAATCGGTGGTCGGCCGGTTGCTCAACGAGCAGAAGCTGACGCTCGCGGTTGCCGAATCCTGCACCGGTGGATTGATCGGCCATCGTTTGACGCAAGTGCCGGGCTCATCGGCATACGTTGACCGGGTGGCGGTTACTTATAGCAATCGTGCCAAGGTCGAGATGTTGGGTGTGCCATCGGGGGTCATCGAACGGCATGGGGCCGTCAGCGCGGACGTCGCCGCAGCGATGGCGCGGGGCATTCGGGAGCGGAGCGGCGCCGCCGTCGGTGTGAGCGTGACCGGCATTGCCGGGCCCGGTGGTGCGACCGAGAGCAAGCCGGTGGGCCTGGTCTATGTGGGGCTTGACGGCGGACCGGGCGAGGGGCTGACGAAAGAGTTTCGTTTTCACGGCGGTGACCGTGCCGTGATCAAGCAACGGTCCTCGCAGGCGGCGCTCGATCTGCTTCGTCGCTGGTTGATCCGGAAAGGATGCTGATGGTCCGGGCATTCCTGGCCATTGAGTTGCCACAGGAATTGCGCGCGACGCTCGCCGCCATTGAGCGGGACATGAAGCGACAACTTGAACGAACGGTTGATCGCCATGTGAGGATCAGCTGGGTGCGGCCGGATTCGATGCACCTGACCCTCAGATTTCTCGGCGACACACCCGACGAATCGATCGAACCGCTCCGGGTAGCCATCGAAGCGTCCATGTCAGCGCATCGGGCGATTCCTATTCCTCTCGAACGGCTGGGTACTTTCCCGCGCCCGCAGGCCCCACGGGTGTTGTGGCTGGGACCGTCAGCGAGTTGGGAGCAGGGTCGTGAGGCGCAGCGGCTCGCGGCCCTCCATTGTGCAGTGGAGACCTGTTGCCGGGCTGCGAACTTCGCGCCGGAAGAGCGGTCGTTTAGTCCGCATTTGACACTCGCGCGGATCAAGGAAGGGGCGGGGCAGGTCGGACAGGCGTTGGCTCAGAACGGGTTATTGGAACGACCGGTGACGATCGGTATGTTGCCGGTCGAAGCCATTGTCCTCATGAAGAGCGAACTGCGTCCCACCGGCTCGGTCTATACGAAACTCTGGGAATGTCCGCTAGCGCCTTCCTCGACATAGGAACACCTATCGCCTTTCCCCGCCTGGCCCTCACATGGAAGTCTTCCGACAGCCAAGCCCCGGAATGGTATGATGATCCATAGCGACGCTGTCTCCACCACGTACAGCATGCAGATTTAGAAAGTTGATCCAGTCCATATGCCTCCGTTCAAGCTCGACGCTCCCTTCAAACCCTGTGGTGATCAGGGGCAGGCCATTGAGAAGCTGACATCCGGAATCCTGGCCGGGAAGCAGCATCAGGCGTTGCTCGGGGTTACCGGCTCCGGCAAGACCTTCACGATGGCCAATGTCGTCGAACGCGTCCAGAAGCCGACGCTCGTCCTCGTGCACAACAAGACTCTGGCCGGCCAGCTGTATCAGGAGTTCAAGCAGTTCTTCCCCCACAATGCCGTCGAGTACTTCATCAGTTATTACGATTATTACCAACCTGAAGCCTATATCCCGCAGAGCGATACCTACATTGCCAAGGATGCCTCGATCAACGATGCGATCGATCAGATGCGTCACGCGGCGACGACGTCGTTGTTGCAGCGCAACGATGTGCTGATTGTCTCGTCGGTCTCCTGCATCTACGGCCTCGGATCGCCGGAGGTGTACCACGACATGTTGGTGTACCTGGAGGAGGGGATGGAGACGCGGCGAGAGAAGATTCTGGCAAAGCTGGTCGAGATTCAATATGCGCGCAACGACGTAGATTTTCATCGCGGCACCTTTCGCGCGCGCGGCGATGTCATCGAAATTTTCCCCGCCTCGTCGGAAGCGAAATCGGTGCGGATCGAATTGTTCGGCGATGTGGTGGATGCCATCCATGAGATCGATCCGTTGACCGGTAAATCGCTGGGCAAATTACCGAAGATCGCCATCTATCCAAATACGCACTATCTCATTGCGCCGGACCGGTATGAACGGGCGATCACGGGCATCGAAGAAGAATTGGACGCCCGTGTGGCGGCATTCAAGAAGAAGGGTCAGTTGTTGGAAGCGCAACGGATCGAGCAGCGCACCAAGTTCGATCTTGAAATGATTCGCGCCATGGGCTACTGCCACGGGATTGAAAACTATTCGCGCCACTTGAGCGGTCGCGCGCCGGGCGATCCACCTCCGACCTTGCTGGATTATTTCCCCAAGGACTTTCTGTTGATTGTCGACGAGTCGCACGCGACGGTGCCGCAGGTCGGCGGCATGTACGAAGGCGACTTCTCGCGCAAACGGACGTTGGTGGATTACGGGTTCCGGCTGCCGTCCGCCGTCGACAATCGTCCGCTGAAGTTTGCCGAGTTCGAGCGGATGCTGAAGCAAGTGATCTATGTGTCGGCGACCCCCGGTCCCTATGAGCTGGAGCATGCCAAGGGAGAGGTCATCGAGCAGATCATTCGCCCGACGGGACTGATGGATCCCCTGATCGATGTGCGATCGGCGAAGGGGCAGGTCGACAATCTGCTCGCCGAAGTGCGGGCGGAGGCGGCGAAGGGAAATCGAGTGCTGGTGACGACCCTCACGAAGCGAATGGCCGAAGACCTCACGGAGTATTATCACGACCTTGGCGTGAAGGTGCGCTATCTTCACTCGGACATTAAGACGCTGGAACGCGCGGAGATTATTCGCGATCTCCGGCGTGGGGTATTCGATGTGTTGGTCGGGATCAACCTGTTACGGGAAGGCCTCGACCTTCCTGAAGTCAGTCTGGTGGCGATCCTGGATGCGGATAAGGAGGGCTATCTCCGGTCGCATCGGTCGCTGATTCAGACGGCGGGCCGCGCCGCCAGAAATCTGGACGGGCGCGTGATTTTTTACGGTGATACGATCACCGATTCCATGCGGCGCGCTATGGACGAGACGGCGCGCCGGCGTCATATTCAGGAAGCCTATAATGCGGCCCACGGCATCACCCCTGAGAGCATCAAGAAGCAGATTCCTGTATTGGACTATGCAACGGGTGCCGGAAATGAGGGGCAGCTCGAACTGGCAGCGGAGTCGGCGGACGCCTATGGAGCCACGGGGGATACGGAACAGTTGATTCGCCGGCTTGAGGTGGAGATGAAAGCGGCAGCCAAGAAACTGGAGTTCGAGCGGGCGGCGGAGTTACGAAATCGGATTCGAACGTTGAGGTTGAAGGCGTTGGAGTTAGCGCAATAGCGGCGGCTAGCCGTCCCGCCTACGCCGGAAATTCTGTTACATCTGTTTGTAGAGATAGGCCCCGAGAAACATGCCCAGTACGCTGAGCAGGCTCACCTTGATGCTGAAGCCGAACGTCAGTTTGATGAGGACCAGATCGACGGTGAGTGGCGGGTTAATTCCGGGAGAGAAATTGCTGGCAAAGATGTTTTGAATGGCGCCGTTCGGGGCCATCACGCGAAGTATTTCCCCGAAAATCCCGCCCAGCATTCCGCCGATCAGGATAAAGATCAGCAGCACGCCGATCGATTTTCTCATCCGATATCTCTCCTGGTTCCCGCTGGTCTGGGTGCATGTGCCGACTTGAGGCACCATATCGGAAGCGGAAAATGATGTCAACAAAATGCATGCCAGAGGCCGCTGTGGATGCATGTGGCTGATTGCAAAGCTCCTCTTCTGGAGATCGGTGGGATCATATGAGGGCACCTTCGGCGCTACGGCGTGAATCAGAGAGAACGTCCGACAGTATTTCTCATGCAACTAAGTCCGGCGCCCTGTGTCGCGTGTCTCAATAGTGGTGCATTGGAACGGTCCGAGGGCATCGCTTGGAATCCCTGCCGAATATCTTGACTTCACGCACACCCCTTCTATAGACTGCCCGATGCTATTTTTTGTGATGTTTTTCGAGGCGATCGGAGCTCTGGCTCGACCCCGGCTTCGATGGCCTTTTTGTTTGGTGACGCGTGCTTGATGCGCTGAGCGAAAAATTCGAACGGATCCTTAAGAAGCTTCGTGGGCAGGGCGTGCTCACCGAAGACAATATTGCTGAGGCGTTGAAGGAAGTCCGCCTCGCGTTGCTTGAGGCGGACGTCAACTTTAAGGTCGTCAAGGATTTCCTTGACCGCGTTCGCGAGAAGGCGGTCGGGCAGGAAGTCCTGAAAAGCCTGACCCCTGGGCACCAGGTCGTCAAAGTTGTCTGGGACGAGCTCCGCGGCATGATGGGCGGTGAGCGGTCCGGTATCAGTCTCGCCTCCAGGCCCCCGACCATTATTATGATGGTTGGGTTACAGGGAGCCGGGAAAACGACTACGTCCGGCAAGCTCGCCCGCTTGTTTAAGGGCCAGGGGAAGCGCGTGTTACTTGTGGCGGCCGACCCGCGCCGCCCTGCCGCAGGTGATCAGCTGGCCAGCCTCGGGCGTGATCTCGGAATCGATGTACATCGATTCGATCAGATCGATGCCTCACGCGCGGATGTGGTGCGTATCTGCCAGCGCGGGGTAGAGCGCGGCCAAGAGCAGGGCTACGATCTGATTGTGCTGGATACCGGCGGCCGGTTGCATGTCGATGATGAGTTGATGGCCGAACTCGTGGCGGTCAAGCAGGCGGTGAATCCCCACGAGGTGCTTCTCGTTGCCGATGCCATGACCGGCCAGGATGCGGTCAATATGGCCGGTCAGTTCGATCAGCAGGTCGGCCTCACCGGTGTCATTCTGACGAAAGTCGAGGGCGACGCGCGTGGCGGCGCCGTGCTGTCGATCCGGGCTGTGACCGGCAAGCCGATTAAGTTTCTCGGCATGGGTGAAAAACTCGATGCCCTGGAGCCGTTCCATCCGGATCGGATGGCGTCACGGATTCTCGGGATGGGCGATGTGCTCTCGTTGATCGAGAAGGCGCAGGAGACGTTTTCACGGGAAGAAGCCGAAGCGGCACAAAAGAAACTGACCAGCAGTACCTTTACGCTGGAGGATTTCCGTTCACAACTCGGGCAGATGAATCGGCTCGGTTCGTTTGAACAGATTTTGGGAATGTTGCCCGGCGGCCAAAAGTTGAAAGATCTCGCGAATAGCGGACTGCCCGAAAAAGAAATGAAGCGGGTTGCGGCCATGATCGACTCCATGACCACGCGTGAGCGGCGCGACCATACGCTGATCAATGGGAGCCGAAAGAAACGGATTGCACGCGGCAGCGGAACGAGTGTGCAGGAGGTCAACCGCCTGATCAAGCAATTCCTGCAGGCCAGGAAAATTGCCAAGGTCATGTCGGGTGGCGCGGGAGGCCGGCGTCAGTTGGCACAAATGCTTCGAGGTATGTAGCATGCCAAGAGTGTTTCGAGTGTGCATCGATTCGAGGTAAAGAAGAGAGTCCTAACCGAGCGGACACAGTCTAGGGCTGAACGCTCATTACTCTGAGGAGGTTCTAGTGGCGGTTCATTTACGATTGGCACGGACAGGGCGACATAAGCGGCCGATGTATCGGGTGATTGCGGCCGATTCACGGAAACCGCGCGACGGGCGCTTTTTGGAGATTCTCGGGATTTTCGATCCGCTCAAGAACCCGGCGGTGCCGGTGTTGAAGTCGGAACGAGTGCTGTCATGGTTGCGGCATGGGGCCCAGCCCACGGTGACCGTTCGGACTCTGCTGAAGCGGCATGGGGTCTGGAAAGAGTTCGAGACCGAGAAGTCCGCAAAAGCGGAGAAGACCGAAAAGACCGAGAAGAGCGCAAAGAGCAAGAAGTAGCCGGCATCACATGGCGACGCTCGATCAAGAAGAGCTGGTGACCATTGGAAGGATCGAGCGATCGTTCGGGGTTCGAGGCGAGGCGCGGGTGCGTTCCCTCACGGATGTGCCTGGACGGTTCGAGTCCCTCGGGCAGGTAACGATTGTCGGGCCTGCCGGGAAGACGCTCGACACCCGTGTGACCCACGCGCGGCCCGGCGGGCCGACATGGATTGTGGGGTTCGAGGCGTTTACGACCCCTGAGCAGATCGCAGAGTTTCGTGGAGCCTTCATCCAAGTTCCCCGCGGAGACTCGCCGGCGCTGCCGGTCGATCAATACTATCAATGTGACTTGATCGGCATGGTCGTGCAGGATGAAGCCGGAACCGTACTGGGCTGCTTGGAAGAGGTCGTGTCTATGTCCGGCAACCAGAACTTTCTGGTGCGCCACGATGGGAAGGAACTATTGATTCCCGCCGCAAAGCAAGTCGTGGTCGCGGTCGATGTTCCGGCGCGGGTCATGACGGTGCGGCTACCGGAAGGGTTCGGGGATCTATAAGATGCGATGCGCGGTCCTGACATTGTTTCCGGATATGGTGGCCCCGGTGCTTGGCCAGAGTATCCTCAAGCGTGCCCAGGAAAAGGGGTTGCTGGAGGTGTCGGTTCAAAACCTGCGTGAGCATACCTTCGACCGGCATAAGACTGCGGATGATGTGCCGTACGGCGGGGGGGCCGGAATGGTCATGAAGGCCGAACCGGTGCTCCAGGCCGTCGATGCGCTGCGGGCCCATTATCAGGCTGCTCATCCGGAGACGACGTTGCGGGTGATTCTTCCGTCTCCGCAAGGGCGGCCCTTTACGCAGGAACTCGCACAGTCCTTAGCGCAGGATGACCGGGTGGTGGTGTTCGTATGTGGGCATTATGAGGGGATGGATGAGCGTGTCAGGTTAGCGCTGCACCCCGAAGAAATCTCCGTCGGCGACTACGTGTTGACCGGAGGGGAACTGCCGGCGCTGGTGATTATCGATGCGGCGGCGCGCCTGGTCCCCGGCGTGTTGGGCGATGCGGCGTCGGCGGCCGAGGAATCGTTTACGGAGGGATTGTTGGAGTATCCGCACTATACCAGACCGGCGGAGGTGCGCGGGATGGCGGTTCCGGAGGTGCTGGTCTCGGGTCACCATGAGGCGATCCGGTTGTGGCGCCGGAAGGAAGCGTTGCGGAACACCTATCTGAAGCGGCCGGATCTCCTGCGAGATCGCGAGCTTGGATCGGAAGATCGACGGTTGTTAAGCGAAGTGATGCAAGAGAATCTTGTACAGGTACCTGTTCGTTGAGAGGAGGAGAAGGACTATGAATCGGCTAGAACGGATCCAACGATCCTTAACCAAGAAGACGACGCCCAAGTTCGAGATCGGGGATACTGTTCGTGTCCACGTGAAGGTGGTCGAGGGTGAAAAAGAGCGTATCCAGGTGTATGAAGGAACGGTCATCGCGAGAAAAGGCACGCTCAATAGCGAAACCTTCACCGTGCGCAAGCTGTCCTACAATGTCGGCGTGGAGCGGACCTTCCCCATCCACTCGCCCAATGTGGCCAAGGTTGATGTCGTCCGTCAAGGTCGCGTTCGTCGGGCCAAGCTCTACTATCTGCGCACCAAGAAGGGTAAGTTCGCCAAGGTGGAAGATCGCGAATTTAAGGTCGAGAGCAAGGCGCAAACCGCGGCCAAGCTGGAGGCAGCCGCAGCTGCCAAGGCCTGATTCATCGTTGGTGCTGTGTTCCGCTTGAGACCAGGACAGAGGCGCACGTTTGGCTGGTACTCCGAACCCGACGACAGGGGGCCCCACCGAGGAGTTTGAGGTGGAGGCTCGGTGTCGCGGGTACCGGCATATAGCCGGGCTCGATGAGGCCGGGCGTGGGCCTCTCGCCGGTCCTGTCGTGGCAGCTGCTGTGGTGTTGCCGCGTCGATGTAGCCTACCCGGACTCAACGATTCCAAGCAGGTCGGCGAGTCAGACCGGGTCCGGCTGTTCGCCGAAATCGTTCGCCGGGCAACCGGCGTCGGCATTGGCGCTGCGACGGAGGCGGAGATCGATCAGTTGAATATCCTTCACGCAACCCGGTTGGCGATGCGGCGTGCTCTGGAGGCATTACCGCTCCAGCCGGACTTTTTGCTGTTGGATGCGGTCACTCTTTCCGGACTCTCAATTCCTCAACGTTCTATCATCAAGGGTGATGGCCTCTCCTGCTCCATTGCGGCCGCCTCGATTATCGCCAAGGTGACGCGCGACCGGTTGATGGTTGAGTATCACCGTTGGTATCCCCAATATAATTTCGCCGAGCATAAAGGCTACGGGACCCCGGAGCACCTCCGTCTGCTCCGGGAGCACGGGCCCTGTGCGATTCATCGCCGGAGTTTTGCTCCTGTGCAGCAGCTCTGTGTCGGTGATGCTCGAAAATTGTGTTCCGCAGTCGACCAGGTCTGAGGGCCCGCTGGACCGATGCGCGACCGACGCCGATTGGTAGGGGATGAGGGAGAGGGGCGAGCCGAGGCCTATCTGCGTCGACAGGGGTTTCGAATCCTTGGACGGAATGTGCGCTCGCCATTGGGTGAACTCGACCTGGTTGCCGATGACCAGGGGGTGCTGGTGTTTGTCGAGGTCAAACGGCGCCGGACCGGGACCTACGGCGGTGCAATTGAAGCGGTGGATGCGCGCAAACGTGCCAAATTGATTCAGCTCGCGGCGCAGTATCTGGCGCAACACCGGATTCATGATCGTGCGTGCCGATTTGATGTCGTCTTGATACAGGATGATTCCGGGACGGCTGAACCTGTGCAGCATATTGCGAATGCATTCGACGTCGCGGGGGATGATCTGCGATGGTAGGATCGGAATCGCGCTTCTGATTCATCCAGTCACTGTGTGTCATGCCGGGCGGCGGGGGCCCGAGAGGTCACTCCGGTCCGGCGGCTGCTCTTGTCACCATCCATGATTCAACTTTTTCACGTCTCCAAATATTACGACCGTCGTTTGGCGCTGGCCGATGTGACCCTTGAAATCGAGAAGGGCGAGTTCGTGCTCTTGATGGGAGCAAGCGGCGCCGGAAAATCGACCTTGTTGAAATTGCTGATCGGCGCAGAGCGCCCTGAGGAGGGACAGATCCTGGTGCAGGGCCGTAGCTTGTCCAAACTGCGACCGTCTGAAATTCCCGTACTGCGTCGAAAGATCGGTGTGGTGCTGCAGGATTTCCGACTGCTGCCCAAGAAAACGGTGTTCGACAATGTGTCGTTGCCCCTGTTGGTACAGGGGGCTTCGACGGTCGAAATCAGGCGGAAAGTGACGGAGGCATTACGGTCGGTCGGGCTGGACCACAAGAAGGATCTCTTTCCCCCCGGCCTCTCTACCGGCGAGCAGCAACGGATCTGCATCGCTCGCGCGATCGTCAATGGGCCGATCATGCTGCTGGCCGATGAACCGACGGGAAATCTGGATCCGGAGCTGACCAGCGAAATCATCGAACTGTTCAAGTCGATTAACGCCCGGGGTACGACGATCATCGTGGCAACGCACGATCCCAATGTCCTGGCGCAGGTCAATCGGCGCGTGATCATATTGGACCAGGGCAAAGTCGTCTCGCGGGAACAGGTGTGTCCGTGAGGCGTTTGGTGTATCTGCTGCGGGAAGCAGTCGCCAACGTGCTGACCAATCGAACGACCACGGTCGTGGCGGTGGCCACCACGGCGTTCACGTTCGCTTGTGTCGGGGTGTTTCTGCTGCTCTACGTCAATTTGAAGACGCTGGCTTCCTCGCTGGAGCAGGATATCCAGGTCATGGTGTACCTACAGGATGACCTGACGGAGCAGACGAGAAGTGAAATCGACCTCCAACTGAAAGCCGATCGTGCCGTCGGGTCGGTGACCTTTGTGTCCAAAGAGCAGGCACTGGCGGACTTTCAGAATCAGTTCCCGGCGGAGTCCCATCTGCTGCAGGGGCTTGGGCAGAACCCGCTGCCGGCCTCATTTGTCGTGACGCTTGCGGTGGAGTCCCGTTCATCGGATGCGATGCGGCGGTGGGCTAATCGCACTCAGTCGATCCCCGGCGTGGCGCAGGTGCAATACAATCAGGAATGGGTCGAGGCCTTGGCCGGCATTGTCCGGTATATCGAGGTGGCTGCCATCATCGTCGGCCTCATTTTATCGGCGGCGTCGGTCACGATCATCGCGAACACGATCCGCCTGGCGCTGTATTCACGCCGGGAGGAAATTGAAATTCTGGGGTTGATCGGGGCGAGTGCGACCTTTATCCGCGTGCCCTATTTGCTTGAAGGTGCGGCGCTCGGGTTCCTCGGCAGTACTCTCTCGCTGGCGATCCTCAAAGCCGGGTTTGAGTTGTTTCGCCATGAAATCCGGTCTGCCAGCCGGTTTCTGGGCGTGGATGCGCTGCTGACATTTTTCCCCTTCCAAATGTGTGTGGTGCTTGTCTGTGTGGGGCTCTTTCTCGGTTGTGCCGGTAGTTTTCTCTCGTTGCTCCGGTTCGGAGAGGGGCGGGCATGAAGTGGGCACGATGGGGATGTGTCGTGGCGGCGGTTCACCTGGTCTTGTGGACGGTTCCGACCTGGGCGGAGCGCAAGGACTCCTACGCGGATAAGATCGAGCAGGAAAAGAAAACGCTGGAAAAGCTGCGCGGCACCATTGTCGAGAAGCGCAAAAAGGCGGATGAGGCGGAAAAGAAACGGGAGTCGGTTCTGCAGGGATTGCAGTCTTTAGACGAACGCCTGGTGCGCCACCGGCAGGAACATCAAGACGTCGTCAAGAAGCTCAAGAAAAAGGATGTGGAAATCGAACAGATGAGCGTGCAGTTGAGCCGCCTGTCGGAACGCATCGATGAACGGCAGGATGCCATCGCCGCCCGCTTGCGGGTTCAATACGTCGAGGGACGGTTTTGGCACCTGAAAACGTTGTTGGCGGCCAGTTCATCCGGAGACTTTCAGCGGCGGTTCCGATATCTCTCGGCTGTGACGCAGCGGGAGTATGAGATCATGGAAACCTACCGGAAAGATGCCGAGCGGATTGCCGAGGTCGAGCGGAGTCGGGAAGAGGCGCGCCAGGGCATCCTGGCCTACAAGGTCAGCACCGAGGAAAAGCTGGCTCAGATCCAAGGGTTAAAAAAGCAGAAACGGGTGTATCTCGCTAAAATCACTCAAGAAAAGGAATCGCATGACCGGGCCGTCGAAGAACTGGAGCGATCTGCCGGCCGGGTCGACAGCTTGCTGAAGGAACTGGAAACCAGACGTCGGGCGGCGCTGGCGGCGCGTCCACCCTCCGCGACAGGAGGCCTCCGCGCGTTACGTGGGACGCTCCTCTGGCCGACCGAAGGGCAAGTGGTGTCCTACTTCGGACGGCAGAAGCATCCGACCTTCAATACCTACATCCAGCGGAAAGGAATTGAGATTCGCGCGGCGGAAGGGAGTAATATACGGTCGGTACTGGCCGGCCAGGTTGTCTATGCGGACTGGTTGAAAGGCTACGGACTCGTTATAATCATGGATCATGCGAACGGAGTCTTTTCGTTGTATGCCCATGCGTCGAAAATATTGACGTCAGTCGGGGCCCGGATCGAAGCCGGAGACGCGATCGGTGAAACGGGCGACACGGGCATGACAGGTGAGAATACGCTCTATTTTGAGTTGCGCGAGGGGGCGGAACCAGTGGATCCTCTCGTGTGGCTGTCGAAGCGATAGGCATCGGAAGGAAGGAAACCTACGTTATGGAACAGCGGCGAAGCCGACGGTGGTTATATCTTTTGCTGATGGTGACGGTAGCCCTGGGTATCGGCATTGTGCTGGAAAAGGGATTGGAGCGGACCGGCCACGCGTCCGAGACCTACGAAGAGCTGCGGACCTTCTCCGAGGTCTTGACGCAGGTGCAGAAGCACTACGTCGACGATACAAAGGTGAAAGACCTCGTGCAGGGTGCGATTCGCGGGATGCTCTCCACGTTGGATCCGCACTCGGCCTATATGACACCCGAGATGTACAAAGAAATGCAGGTCGAAACGAAAGGCGAATTCGGCGGGGTCGGGATTCAGATCGGGGTGAAGGAGAATCGCCTTGCCGTCATTTCCCCGATTGAAGGCACGCCTGCGCATCGAGCCGGGATCAAGGCCGGTGATTTCATTACGAAGGTGAACGACGAGCCTACGAAGGATTTGACGCTGATGGATGCGGTGCAGAAAATGCGCGGCCCCAAAGGCACCAAGGTGAATCTCACGATCCAGCGGGACGGCACGGCGGACCCGCTGGCGTTTTCATTGGTGCGGGACACCATCAAGATCGAAAGCGTGAAGTTCAAAGTGCTCGACAATACGATCGGGTATGTGCGATTGACGCAGTTCCAGGAAGCCACGGGACGGGACCTCAGCCGGGCGCTCAAGCAGTTTAAGGAGCAGAAGGTTCAGGGGACGATTCTCGACTTGCGGAACAATCCCGGTGGCCTGTTGACGGCGGCCGTCGATGTGTCCGAACAGTTTGTGGGGAACGGGAAGCTGATCGTTTATACCAAAGGTCGTGAGGGGAAGAAGGATGAGTGGTTCTCCAAGACGAAGGAAACGCTGGAAGATTCGCCGATGATCATCCTGGTGAACGAAGGGTCGGCCAGTGCCTCGGAGATTGTGGCCGGTGCGTTGCAGGATTGGGGACGGGCCGTCATTGTCGGGACCACGTCGTTCGGCAAGGGATCCGTCCAGACGATTCTGCCGCTGGGTGACGGGTCGGGACTCCGGCTCACGACGGCCAAGTACTACACGCCGAAGGGGCGCTCGATTCAGTCCACCGGCATCACACCGGACATTGTGGTCAAACTACAAACGCAGACCGTCGCAAAGGCCGGCGAGAAAGACGGAAAAGAGTCTGAACCGAAGACGGCAAAAGCGCCCGCAGTTGGAAAGGATCCATCGCCTTCGGCCAAGCCGGGTGAGGAGCCTGCGCATAAGAATGGCGCCGTGTCGGCTGGGGATGGAGCCGGGGATATTTCGCTGGATGATGACGTGCAGCTTCAAAAGGCCGTTGAGCTCTTGAAGACCTGGAAGATCTTTAAGGAGCTGCGGCCGGCGGCGTAGTCGGCACGGTTCCGATCCGTTCGCGGATGGCGGCGAGCAGTGTGTCTTCCGACCCGGAAAAGCCTGGTTGCGTTCGTAAGAGATGGGACGCAACCAGGCTTTCCAGATCGGACAATGTGCGGATGTTCAGCCGGAAATATAAGTAACTCACCAGGGCATCGGAGAGGCCCGGCAACGAAGCCCAGCCGGCCACTTCTTCCGGCAACGGTGTCTTGAGTTCTTCATAAGCGCGAATCGTTCCTGTCGCCAGAAACTCTTCAATCTTCACTGCCAAGTCCCGCCCGATTCCGGGGATCTCCTGAAGCTGATGGCGCGCGGCTAGATCGGCCAGGTCTCCCGTCACCGTCAGGATCGAATCAGCCGCTTTCCGATACGCGCGGACGCGATAAGGATTGGCACGTTGGCTTGCCAGCAGGTTGGCCATCGCACGAAAGATCTGCGCAAGTTGATGGGTGCGGTCGTCCATAGTCGTGTGCCCGGCGGTCTTTATCTGCATTGTGCGAGTATCGAATCCCAAACGGCAAGGCCTATCCGGGCTTGGTTGACAACCGGTTTTCCCGTTTCATAGGATGATCTGAATAATTGAGGTGCGCATTGATCATTCATGTGAATGGCGAATCTCGCGGAATCGGCGATGGTCTGACGGTTGCAGCGCTGTTGCACGAGTTGGAGATCCGCGCCGATCGCGTCGCCGTCGAATTGAATTTGGAGATTCTGGATCGCAAGGATTTTGATACCCGCGGACTCCGCGAGGGGGATCGGGTGGAGATATTGAGCTTTATTGGTGGCGGAGCGAGGTAACCACATTTATGGATACGATCAACGATCGCTTAGTGATTGCCGGCCGGGAATTTAAGTCTCGTCTCTGGGTGGGGACCGGTAAGTATAAAGACTTTGTCGAGACCAAGAAGGCTATCGACGCGTCCGGTGCGGACGTGGTGACGGTGGCGGTTCGTCGCGTGAACATCACGGATCGGTCCAAGGAAAATCTCCTGGATTATCTCGATCCGAAAAAATACATCATTCTGCCGAACACGGCCGGTTGTTATACGGTAGAAGATGCCGTCCGGTATGCCCGGTTGGCTCGCGCGGCCGGCGTGTCCGATCTGGTCAAGCTGGAAGTCCTGGGTGACGAAAAGACTCTTTTCCCGGACACGGCGGGATTGATTGAGGCGGCCAAGATCCTCATCAAAGAAGGCTTCATCGTCCTGCCCTATACGAACGATGACCCGATCGTTGCCAAGAAGCTGGTGGATATCGGTTGTCCCGCGGTGATGCCTCTGGCTGCTCCGATCGGCTCGGGGCTCGGGATCCGTAACCCATACAATCTCAAGATCATCATGGAAACGGTCAAGGTACCCATCATCGTGGACGCCGGAGTCGGAACGGCATCCGATGCCGCGCTGGCGATGGAGTACGGAGCGGATGCGGTGCTGATGAACACCGCTATTGCCGGCGCGCAGGACCCCATCGCGATGGCCGAGGCCATGAAGTATGGTGTCTGGGCCGGACGACTGGCCTACAAGGCCGGGCGTATTCCGCGCAAGCTCTATGCGACAGCCAGTAGCCCGATCGACGGCATGCTCTAATAGCCAGAGAACCGTCATTGCTCGTTGTTGGCGCGCCGGGCTAAGTGCGTGTGTGAGCGGTGAACCGGCTCCGATCTTTCGAACGCTCGCATTCGACTGGCATCGTTCAGCATCCAGAATATTTCTCGCATGCCCTCCGTCGATTTCCGTCTGTATTTAGTGACTGATCGTCATCAGACCGCCGGCCGTCCACTGGTGTCGGTCGTCGGGCGGGCGGTGAATGCCGGCGTGCGCGCGGTGCAACTGCGTGAACGTGATCTTCCGATCCGGGCGCTGCTCTCTTTGTCTCTCGACTTGCAGCGCGAGTTGCCGGACATGCAGCTGTTTATCAATGACCGTGTGGATCTGGCGGTGGGATTGGGGTGCCGGGGGGTGCATTTGCGCGAGAGCAGTTTGCCGGCCCCGGTGGTGCGAACGCTGTTGCGGCCTTCACAGTTGTTGGGGCTGTCCGTTCACTCCATTCAGGGTGCCGTAGCGGCAGAGCGGCACGGCGCGGATTTTGTGGTGTTGGGTCCGATTTACGACACGCCGTCGAAGCGGGAGTATGGGGCGCCGCTCGGTCTTCAGGTCCTCGAGCAGGCCGCGCGCGCGGTTACGATTCCAATTTTTGCCATCGGAGGGATGACGGCCTCGCGCACCCGTGAGATGCTGCAGGCGGGAGCATTCGGTGTGGCTGTGTTGTCTTCGATCCTGAGCGCGTCGAATGTCGAAGCCGCGACCGAGAAATTTCTTGCGGCGATCGAGCGCGAATCATGAAGAGGATTGCCGCAGAGGCAGGCTCACACATCGACATCTGTCACGCTGCATCGGCTCCTGCTGCTGTTGACCACCCCATAGGCGGGTGATAGAATCCGAAACAGTGTTGATGACCGTCACTGACATGGATTGCAATCGATCCAACGAGTGGGGCGATGGCCGAATCAAAAGGGAGTTCAGGCCGACTCCGGTCCTTCCGTGATTCCGTCAAGCGCCTGACCAAGTCACTTTCTGACGGAGATGGAGTCGTGACACATAAGAACGACGAACAGGCCCGCGAGGTAGAAAAACTTCGCATCCAAATCCAGTCCATGGAGGAGGAGATTCGGCGGCTCTATCAGTCACGCTACCAGCTCGAACAAACGACGAAGCAGAACGAGAAGCTCGTCGCCACTCTTCAGGAAGCCAAATCTCAAATCGAAACGTTGCGGGCCGAAGTCGAGAAGTTGACGGCTCCGCCCTCGACCTACGGGATTTTCTCCAGCCTCGACACCGATGGTACGGGAAATGTCTACGTATCAGGCCGTAAGATGAAGGTCAGTCTTCATCCCTCCATCAAAGCGAAATCGCTCCGCAAAGGGCAGGAGGTCATCCTCAACGAAGCCCTCAATGTCATCGAAGTGCGTGGATTCGATGTACAGGGCGAAGTCGTCCGTTTGAAGGATGTGCTGGAGGGCAATCGGGCGCTGGTGACGCTGCACTTCGATGAAGAAAAAGTCGCGGAACTCGGCGAGCCATTGCTCAGCGAGCGTCTCAGTGTCGGCGATCATCTGTTATACGATCCGCGGTCCGGCTGCGTCATCGAAAAGCTGCCGAAATCGGAAGCCGAGGAACTGGTGCTCGAAGAAGTCCCCGATGTGGACTACGAACATATCGGCGGGCTCCAGAAGGAAATCGAGCAGGTCCGTGATGCGGTGGAGTTACCCTTCCTGTATCCGCACATTTTTGCGAACTACAAACTCAGCGCCCCGAAGGGCGTGTTGCTCTATGGCCCGCCGGGCTGCGGCAAGACATTGATTGCCAAGGCCGTAGCCAGCTCGATCGCCAAAAAACTGGGGCATCTCAAAGACAAGCAGCTGCGCAGCTACTTCCTGCACGTGAAGGGGCCTGAACTGCTGAATAAGTATGTCGGCGAGTCGGAGCGGCAGGTGCGAGAAGTGTTCAAAAAAGCCAAGGAACGCGCTGACGACGGTCATCCCGTGATTGTGTTTTTCGACGAGATGGATGCACTGTTCCGCACCCGAGGAACCGGTATCTCCTCGGACATCGAATCGACCATCGTGCCGCAGTTCCTCTCGGAGATCGACGGTGTGGAGCGTCTGACCAATGTCATCGTCATCGGCGCGAGCAACCGGCAGGACTTGATCGATCCGGCCGTGCTCCGCGCGGGTCGCCTCGATGTGAAGGTGAAGGTCGGTCGTCCGGACGCCACGGCGGCGCGGGATATCTTCTCCAAGTATGTCTCGACCGATTTGCCGTTTGCCGAGGAGGATCTGAAGCGGCATGGTGGGGATGCCCGCGCGCTGGTCGATTCCCTCATGAACATGACCGTCGATGCCATGTATGCAACGACGGACGAAAACAAATTCATTGAAGTGACCTATGCGAACGGCGAAAAGGAAGTGCTGTACTTCAAGGATTTCGCCAGCGGTGCGTTGATCGAAGGTATCGTGTCGCGCGCCAAAAAATTCGCGGTGAAGCGGGCGATTGCGCAAGAAGGAACCGGTCTGCGGGCCGAGGATCTCATCCGTGCGATCCGTGAAGAGTTCAAAGAGCACGAAGATTTGCCCAACACCACGAATCCGGACGATTGGGCAAAGGTCGCCGGCAAGAAAGGCGAGAAGATTGTCCACCTCCGGACAATCAGCGGCGGGCCTGCAGAGGCGCGCCAGATCGAAACGGTCAACACCGGTCACTACCTGTAGCGCGATATTTCATGAGCGACAATCCTACGCACAATCCGTCCCGTGTCATCGGCACGGAGACCGAATTCGGTATCGCCAGTCGTGACCCGAATGCGGCCGATCCGGTGGCCAACTCCATTCACCTTATCGGCTACTACCCGAATCTTCCGGCTCCACATGCGGTGTGGGACTACGAAAACGAAAATCCCCTGCTGGATGCGCGCGGGTTTGAGGTCGACGGCGAGCGGGAACGGCCGGGCCCCGATTACAATCGGCAACTCAATAAAGTCCTGGCCAACGGTGGTCGTCTCTATGTCGATGGCGCGCATCCTGAATACTCTACGCCGGAGTGTCTCAATGCGAGGGAAGTCGTGGCGTTCGAGCGGGTCGGTGAGCGCATCGTCGCGCAGGCCTTGGAGGGGATTACCAAGGCGCGCAGTCGAGACCAGTTCGTGCTGTATAAGAACAATTCAGATGGCAAGGGCAACAGCTACGGGTACCACGAGAATTATCTCATATCGCGGTCGGTGCCGTTTGAACGCATTACCCAGGTCCTTACGCCGTTTTTTGTGACCCGCTCGATTTATGCGGGGTCCGGGAAGGTCGGCGCGGAAAACCAGACCAGCCCTGTAGACTATCAGATATCGCAGCGGGCGGATTTTTTTGAAACGCTCGTGGATCTGAACACGATGGTGCGGCGGCCGATCATCAATACGCGCGACGAACCGCATTCCGATTCAGCGAAGTACCGGCGGCTCCATGTGATCGTCGGAGACGCCAATATGGCCGAGGTATCAACCTATCTGAAGGTCGGGACCCTCTCGATTGTGTTGGAGTTGCTCGAGGCCGGCGCGGACCTTCCTCGAATCAGCCTGGCCGATCCGGTGAATGCTATCAAGCAGGTCTCCCGGGATGTGCAGGTGAAGGAGAGTTTGAAGCTCAGTGACGGGAGTTCATCCACTGCGCTCGCCGTGCAGCGAGCGTACCTCAAGGCCGCCCAGAGCTATTATGCCTGCCATGAACTCAACCAGGTGACGAAGGACGTGCTGGTGCGATGGGAAGATGTGCTCGATCGCCTGGAACGGGACCCTCGGTCATTGGTGCGTGAGTTGGATTGGGTTGCCAAGCGGTACCTGATCGAAACCTATATGGAGCGCAAATCCTGTGGCTGGGACGATCCGCGCGTTCGCCTGATGGATTTCCAATACCATGATGTCCGTCCGGACAAGGGACTGTATTACACCCTGGAACGGAATCATCGGATTGAGCGCGTGGTATTGGATCACGAGATTGCGCGGGCGGAATTCAATCCGCCGGTTGGGACCAGGGCCTACTTTAGAGGACAGTGCGTCAAGAAGTACCCGAATGTCGTCTACGGGGCGAGTTGGACGTCCGTGCTGTTCGATACCGGACAGAACAAGATCAAGAGAATCCCCTTGATGGATCCCCTGCGGGGAACCGAAGCGCTCACGGGGGAGCTTTTGGCGCATGCGGAGACGGCGTCTGCACTGCTCGCTAAACTTTCGACCTGAACTGCGACCATTGAATGAAACATTCTTCCTTCCTTCCACATCACGAGGGGTCCAGTTTCTTCGATTTCCTCACCCAGCATCATCCTGAATTAAGACCCGGTTTGAGTGAGATCGCCATGCAGCGAGCCGCGCCTCCCGTGGATTTCTGCCGACCCGGAACGATCCCGGTGCCGCATGGGACGACGGTCCTGGCGTTGAAATATCGGGATGGGGCCATTATTGCCGGTGATCGACGCGCGACCGAGGGATTTCAGATCGCCGATCGGCGGATTGAAAAGGTCTTCCGTATCGACGACTATTCTGCGATGGCGATCGCCGGGGCGGCGGGGCCGTGCATCGAGATGGCGAAATTGTTTCAGACGGAGCTTGAGCATTACGAGAAGCTCGAAGGCGTGCAGTTGTCCTGTGAGGGGAAGGCCAACAAGCTGGGGCAGATGGTAAAAGCCAACCTTCCGATGGTATTTCAGGGACTGGTCGTCATGCCGCTTTACGTCGGATACGATCTCAAGCGGAATGAAGGCCGCATTTTTAAGTACGACATTACGGGGGGACGCTACGAGGAGTCCGACCACCATTCCATCGGCTCCGGCGGCAAGGATGCCCGCAACACGATGCGTGAGCATTACCGATCCGGTCTCCAGGAAGAAGAGGCGCTGCGGGTCGGGCTGTTGGCCCTCTACAATGCGGCGGATGAGGATGTGGGAACCGGCGGGCCTGATTTAGTCCGCGGTATTTATCCGACGGCGAAAATCGTCAGTGGCGCCGGTATCACTGATGTGCCGGAAGATCGGGTGCGTGCCTTGTTCGAAACCATGATCGCAGAGCGAAGGAGATCCTAGCCGATGCCGTTGCCCTACTACGTCTCGCCTGAACAAATGATGCAGGACAAGGCGGAGTATGCCAAAAAAGGCATTGCCAAAGGACGCTCCATCATTGCGCTTGAATATATCGACGGCATCCTGCTCGCAGCGGACAATCCCAGCTCCTCATTGCATAAAGTGTCAGAGGTCTACGACCGGATCGCGTTTGCCGGAGCCGGAAAATATAGCGAGTTCGAGCATCTCCGGAAGGCCGGCATTCGCCATGCCGATCTGACAGGGTACATGTACAGCCGGGAAGATGTGAGCGCGCGGACCTTGTCCAATGCCTATTCGCAGAGTCTGGGGACGGCTTTCAGCACGGACGTCAAACCGTTGGAAGTCGAAATCCTTGTCGTGCAGGTCGGTGTGAACGGTCAGGCAAATGAGATCTTCCGCATTTCATTCGACGGCAGCATCGTGGATGAAAAAAATCTCGCAGTGATCGGAGGACGGTCGGAAGCCGTTCAGCAATATTTGCGGGAACATGCGACACCGCAGCCCCCCACGCTGAAGGATGGGCTCCGGCGTTGTCTTGCCGCCCTGGAGCAGGTCGCCACTCAAAAGATCCCTTCCGAAAATCTTGAAGTCGCCGTGCTGGACCGGAACCGCCTTGGGCGGAAGTTCAAACGGTTGAGCAGTGCGGACATCTCCCAGCTCTTGGCCTGACACACCCTCCACGCAACTGCGTGCTCATCCGTTTTCCGGTCGGTGAGATGCTTTTCATTGCCGGGCATCTGTTGAAGCCTCACCCGCCGCGGTGTATCCTGAGAGAAGCGGATTCGAGGAAACGTCTCTCCATGCAGCAACGTATCTTCGGTTTAGAAAACGAGTACGGCCTGATATTTTCTCCAAACGGGAAGATTTACCTTCCGATGGAGAAAGTGCTGGGGTATATCTTCGAAGGCTTGATTCCGAACAGCTGGCCGTCGAACGCCTTTCTGGTCAACGGGGCCCGCTTCTATCAGGATACCGGCTGCCATCCCGAGTACTCCACGCCGGAATGCGACAACATTCTCGATCTGGTCATTCACGATAAGGCCGGCGAACGTTTGCTGGAAGCCTGTTTGCCGGCGGCGGAAGAGCGCCTGCGCGAAGAAGGACTGTCCGGCGAAATCTATATCTTCAAGAACAACACCGACTCACTCGGCAATACGTACGGATGCCATGAGAATTATCTCATGCGTCGGGACGTGGATTTTTGGAAAGTCACGGAGCAGCTCATTCCGTTTTTCGTGACCCGGCAGATCTATTCCGGTGCCGGAAAAGTCCTGAAAGTCTCAGGCAAGCCGCAGTACTTCATTTCGCAACGCGCCCAGCATATTCATGAAAAAACCTCCTCCTCGACGACATCGTCCCGGAGTATCATCAACACCCGAGACGAACCCCACGCCGATGCGGAGAAATATCGGCGGCTCCATATCATCGTGGGCGACTCCAATATGTCGGAGTATGCGACGTATTTGAAAGTCGGCACCGCGACGTTGGTGCTCTCGATGATCGAAGCCGGGTACTCGGTCAGCGGGATGGAACTTGAAGATCCTGTGAAAGCCATCCGTGAAATTTCCCGCGATCCGACCCTCAACAAGAAGGTGAAGCTGGATGACGGCCGGCAGATGACGGCCATCGAGATCCAGCGGGTCTACGTCAAGCGCGCGAAAGAGTTTCTGGCAGAGCAGGAGCACGATCCGGTGCTGGACGATGTCTGGGAGAAGTGGGTGTCGGTGTTGGATCGTCTGGAAGAGGATCCGATGCAACTCGTGCACGAGGTCGATTGGGTAATGAAAAAGCATCTGATTCAGTCGTACACCGACAAGAAGGATTGCGGCTGGGATGACCCCCGGGTGTTCCTGCTGGATTTGCAATTTCATGACGTGAAACGAACCCGCGGACTGTATTATTTGATGGAGAATCGGGGGATGGCCGCGCGGGTCGTGGAGGAGGAAGCGGTGCAACGGGCGATGTCCGTGCCGCCTCAGACCACGCGCGCGAAAGTCCGCGGCGACTTTATCCGGTTCGCGAGGGCCAAGAATCGCTCGTACACGGTCGACTGGACGTATTTGAAGTTGAACGGGTACTGGGAAGAGACCATTCTTTGTATGGATCCGTTTAGTGCGGTGAACCGGCGGGTCGAAGAATTGTTGTCGCAGGTGTCAGGCGCGCGACTGTATCGATGACAGAGGGGCACGGGCAGAAGACGAGATAAGACCATGTCGTTCCTGGATCGCTTTCTCATCATTTCGGTCGTGTTGCTGACGAGTGTGTTTCCCGTCGAGCTCTTTCCGAACACGGGGCCCGCGCCTCGTGGCGGCGACGGGCAATTCAGCGGCAAGCAGGGCCAGGTGATCCTCATCCACGTGCCGGACATCAAGGATGCGGCCGGCGTCAAAGGCCAGTTCCTTGGCCGCAAGGTGACGCTCTTTCCCGACCCTTCTGCCGGCGGCGGTGCCGGTTACATCGGTTTGCTGGGGATCGACCTGCAAGATGAGCCCGGTGCGCATGAGCTCACAATCGATGCCCAACTGGGTGAGCAAATGCGCCATTTTTCCTATCAAGTGCTGGTGCTGAAGGAGAAATTCTCCGTCGAGCATCTGAAGTTGCCGAAAGACAAGGTCGATCTCGACGAGAAGGCGGCTGCGCGCTGGAAGGCGGAACAGGAACAGGTTCGCAAGGCATTGGCTGAAGAGTCGGCCATGCGACTCTGGCAGGCCGGGTTCATCGAACCGGTTCATGGTAAGCGGACAGGAGTTTTCGGCAGCGTTCGTATCATGAACGGTCAAGCTAGAAACCCGCATAACGGAGAGGATATCGGCGCGCCGATGGGCACCGACGTGATGGTCAGCAATGACGGTGTCGTCCGGCTGATTGTGGACCATATCTTTTCAGGGCGCGGCATCTTTGTGGACCACGGTCTCGGTCTGTACTCGATGTATTTTCATCTCTCCGACGTGCTGGTGAAGGAAGGTGACTTGGTCAAGGCTGGGCAGATCATCGGCAAAGTCGGCGCCACCGGCCGCGCTACCGGTCCGCATCTCCATTGGGGCATGAAGGTCAACGGCGCCCGCGTGAATCCCTATGCGCTGCTCGAATTGCCATTTCCCCAGAACCCCGCTGTTGCACGACCGGTGTCGGCCGTCCCGACGCGCCCCGCACAGGTCGAATCAAGCGGCCCCGCCGTCGGCGGAGATACGCGATAACGCGCCCCGCGGCCGGTTTGCCGTCTCATCCAGCCGGTTGATCAATTCTCAGGATCCGTGGGCCGGTTCTCTTAGGTCTGTTTCGACAATGTTGGATGAAGCGCGGCGTTCACTGTCTTTATCAGCGAGTCGGGGGTATAGGGCTTGGGCAGAAATGTGGTCCGGTCATCAAGTTGTTCCAGCAGCGACCCCTCGCGATCCGAATAGCCGGAGGTGAGGATGATGTTGATCTCCGGTTGCAGCGTCCGGAGTTCGGCGGCGAGTTGTATCCCACCCATGCCGGGCATCACCATATCGGTCACCAAGAGTGAGATTTTCCCTCCCCGCTGGCGAACCAGCTGGAGCGCTTCCTCGCCGGTCCGCGCGGCCAGCACCGTATGATGTTGCCCGACCAGCACCGTCTGCGCCAGGCCTCGCACCATGTCATTGTCCTCGACCAGGAGAATAGTTTCCGACTGTTCAATGATGTTCCTGGGTTGAGCCACAGGGCGCGGCGAGTCGGAGTCCTCGTCGATGCACGGTAGATAAATCGTAAATGTGGTGCCGTGTCCGGGTTCGCTCTCAATCCCAACGGTCCCTCCGCTCTGCCGGACGATTCCGTAGACCGTGGACAATCCGAGGCCGGTGCCTTTGCCCAGCTCCTTTGTGGTGAAAAACGGCTCAAACACGTGAGCGACCGTATCGGCATCCATCCCGCATCCTGTGTCCCGGACAGCAAGCGTGACGTACGGGCCAGGGGTGAGCGGATCGGGCCAGAGCGGGTCGGAGTGCGCAATGGAAACCGATTTCGTCTCCACATCCAGGCGGCCTCCATGCGGCATCGCATCGCGAGCGTTGACCACCAAGTTCATCACGACCTGCTCGATTTGACCGGGATCCGCCTTGACTCGTCCAAGCGCAGGATCCAAGGTGAGGGCGAGTTGAATGTCTTCGCCGATGACACGTTTCATGAGCTCGACGATGTCGGTCACCCGGTCATTCAGGTTGAGCGGTTGACGTTCCACAATCTGGTGACGCGTGAAGGCCAACAATTGCCGGGTGAGGGCAGTGGCTTTGTTGCCGGCTTCCCTGATTTGTGCCATGCCGCGCTGCGTCCGGGTGGTTTGTCCCGGTTCATCCGTCAAGAGCTCAGCCCAGCTATTAATAATCGTCAGAAGATTGTTGAAGTCGTGTGCAATTCCCCCAGCCATGCGTCCCAGGGCTTCCATTTTCTGCGCCTGGCGAAGCTGGCGTTCGAGATCCTTTCGGTGAAGGAATTGAGAGATCATGGCTCCTAACTCGGAAGCCCGTTCCAATCGAGGTGAGCTGGGCCGCAGCCGTTCGCAGGTGAGAAACTCCATGATCCCCAGGATCTCTTTCTCCGTGTAAATGGGGAACGCGATCCCTCCGTGGAGGTGGGCGTCTTGCGCCGCCTGAAGGAGCGGACCGTCGGCCTCCTTGAGAACATCCGGGCAGAGAGTGGCATCCCCTGTCTTCCAGACCTGGCCGGCCAAACCGGCTCCCTGTCGCAGGGTAAGGCCCTGATAGATTCGGGCGAAGTTCTCGGCAGGGAGGCCCGGCTGATGCCACAGGGCATTGCAGTGCAAGGTCTTGTCTTGTGAATGCACCAGCCACAATGCGCCCAGTGTCCAGCTTTGAAGCTCGCACATGGTGCGAAGAATTTTAGGGATCGCTTCACTGAGAGAGGCGGATTCCTCAAGCGCGAGGCCGACCGCGAGCTGAACGGCATGCATGGTTTCGGCTTGCCGTCGTTCGGTGATATCGGCCTTGGCGCCGATTATGCGGTAGGGGCGGCCCTCGTGGTCACGAAGCACATACCCGTGATCAATGACATAGGCATAGGTGCCGTCGGCTCGACGAAATCGATATTCGGCTGTCCACAGGTTCTGGTCCGACTGAAGCACTTGAGCGAGGTTGGCGAGGACTGCGGCCTGATCCTCGAGATGAATCTGCTCGGCCCATGGAATGTGGCCCCGCCGAAGATTCTCAGGGGCCGGACCATAGACCGATTGGTGCGCCTCGTTGAACCATGTCACGCCGGAAGTGATCTCCCAGTCCCAGATGCCGTCTCGGGTGGCGAGGCAGGTGAGATGAAAGCGCTCCTCGCTCTTCCGCAACGCTTGTTCGACGCGGTGCCGGCCCATGGCATAACGGATGGCGCGTCGGAGCGCGTCCCCCGTCAGCCGGCCCTTCACGAGATAGTCCTGCGCGCCGTGCAGGAGGGATTTCTCCGCCACCACGTCGTTATCCAGGCCTGTGAGCACGATGACCGGCGCGTCATGCGCTTGAGCCCGCACCCGATCGAGCGTCTCCAGGCCCTGGCTGTCCGGCAACGACAGATCGACCAGGACGGCATCCACCGGGCATTCCGTCAGTTTTTGTATGCCCGTTTGGAGCCTGTCCGCCCAGTTGAGCGTGACAGCCTCCGTCGACCGTTCGCAGAGCGCCTGTTGGATCAACTCGGCATCATCTTCGTTGTCCTCGATCAGCAATACATGCATGTGTTACCTCTTCAGCGTCGGGACTCGCGAGACCAGCGTCCAATAGAGTTCGAACTCTTTCACGACCGATAAGAACCGGCTGAATGTCACAGGTTTTCGAATGTATGAGCAGGCGCCCTGCTCATACGACCGCACGATATCCTCCTCGCGCTCACTGACGGTCAGCATGACGACCGGGAGCGGACGAAAGCGGGGGTCGGACTTAATTTCAGCCAGCACCTCGAGTCCGGTTTTCTTCGGCATATTGATATCGAGGAGCACCAAGCCGGGGAACGGACATTGGCTGAAAGGACCTTCCCCCCGCAAATAGGCCAGCGCTTCTTCGCCGTCCCGCACAACGGCCACTCGATTGGCCATGTTCACGGTCTCGAAGGCTTCCCGGATCAACAAGATGTCGTCTTCGTTATCTTCTGCGATGAGAATATCAAAGGGCCGCATGGTCATCGTTACACCTTCCTCGGACTAGACTGGTTGACGCCAAATGTAATGAAAAATTCTGATCCGCCGCCTTCGCGGGGTTCCACCCAGGCACGGCCACCGTGTCGTTCGGCCACCTGCCGAACGATGGCCAGGCCTGCGCCGGTCCCCTCTATCTCGCGTCCGACTGCCCGTCGGAAGAGTTCGAATATCCGATCTCGCTGCTCAGGCGCCACTCCCGGGCCACGGTCGCGCACGACCAGGCCGATGAGTTCGTTTCCTTCAAGATCCATCCCGGAATGCGGCGCAATCTCAACGTCAGGAGCTTGCCCGGCGGATGCAAACTTGAGCGCATTCGCGACCAGATTATAGATACCCTGGATGGCCCAGGTGGTATTGACACGCAGGCGGGGAAGGGGGGACCGAATCGTGATTCTGGCGCCGGTTTCTTTGATGCGCCGCTCCAGCCGACGCAGGACTTCGTGCATCAGTTGTTCGGCATCGATGTCGTCGACGGGCGGATCCATGCGCTGCGCGCGGGAGAGATCCAGGATGTCCGTGAGCAGTTGATCGAGGCGTTGCGTGGCTCGAACGATGCGCCGCAGAAAATCCTGGCCCTTCTCATCGAGCCGGTTCGCATAACGTTCCTGGATGAGGACAGAAAAACTTTCAATGGCCCGTAGCGGTTCCTTCAGATCGTGGGAGGTCACGTACAGGAGCGTTTCAAGATCCTTGTTTTTCTTGAGGATCATGGTCTCGGACTGGCGCAGCTGAGTGATATCCCGGTTGGTTTCCAGGACGAGGCTCCGGCCGTTGGTTTTGAGCAAGCCCCAGCGGCTGGCCACGAGCACGTCCCGCCCGTCTTTCGTACGATGGTGAATCTCGCCGGTCCATTCTCCGGTCTGTTCCAATTCGGCCTGGATCGTGCTGAGGGGAGCGGGTAGGCGACTCTGCAGCAGAAGATTGCTGCTGTGCCCCAAGGCTTCCGATCGAGTATAGCCGTACAATTGTTCACACCCGCGATTCCACTCCACGATGCCTTGGTCGAGCTCCCAGGCGAAAATCGGTTCGTACGACAATTCGATCAGCCTGCGTTGCTGGGTCATCATCTCTTCGATCTGCTTTCGCGCCGTGATGTCGCGAGCGATGGTGGAGACGGCGTTGACGAGGCCGTTGGCATCCACAATGGGGGAAACGGTTAGGGACACCTGGATACAACTGCCGTCCTTCCGTTTGCGAATGGTTTCGTACTGTTGCACCCGTGTTCCTGTTTTGATCAGTTCGATCAGAGAGGTTTCTTCGGCCTGACGGTCCGGGGGAATGAGAAGAAAAATCGATTGACCGATGATGTCCTCGCCGGAGTACCCGAACATCAGTTCGGCGCTTTTGTTCCAGGTCAGAATGCGCCCGTCGAGCGATTTGCTGATGACGGCATCGGAAGAGGACTCGACAATAGCGGCGAGCCTGGCCTGGACCTCTTGGCCCTGCTTACGATCATGCGTATCAGTGTAGGTTCCCACCCACTTCAGGACGCGGCCGTCCCGGTCCAGGATCGGCGCCGCATGGGCATGGAACCAGCGGTAGAGGCCATCCGCCCGCTGAAAACGCAGTTCAGCGTCGAGGGGTTGGGTACGAGCCACTGCATCGCGCCATTGCTCGGTGATTCTCGGGCGGTCTTCGGGGTGGACGTGCTGGAGACATCCGGTGCTGAAGGGCTCATCTGCGGACCGTCCCGTATAATTCATCCACTGCGGGCTGAGATAGTCGCAGGTGCCGTCAGGAAGGCACGTCCAGATCGGGAGCGGAAGCGATTCGATCAGTTCGCGAAACCGGCTTTCGCTGGCGATCAGCGCCTGATGAATCAGGTTACGTTGCGCCAATTCCTGCTCGAGGCGCTGATTGGTGTCCTCAAGCGCGGCGGTCCGTTCTTTGACGAGGACCTCGAGCGTCTGATGGCTCTGGCGAAGGGCCGCATCGGCTTTTCGGCGTTCCGTGATATCGACGAGGGTGGAGCGGCTGGCGATGAACCGGCCGTCGGGATCCTTGATGGCCGTGGCACTCAGCAGAATCGGCAGCAGCGTACCGTCTTTGCAACGGACCTCGAACTCCAGGTCCCGTACGACTCCTCTCTCGATGAAACGTGGAAACTGTTGATGAAACAGTTCGACAGACTCGGGGGTGAGAAGGTCTTGGAAGCACATGATTCCGACGACCTCGTCTTTTTGATAGCCCAGCCAGTCGAGTTCTGTCTGGTTGATGCCGACGAACATGCCTTGCGAGTTCAGTGAATGGTATCCGCAGGGGGCATGGTCGTAGAGGTCCTGTACATCCTGCGCGTTTTTCAGCAGCAGGCTCTCTTTCAATTGCAGGGCCTTGTGTTCCGCATCCAGAGCGGCCGTTTGAATCAAGCGTTCGGTTGCTCCCCGGTACTGGACGATCAGATGGGCGATGACCGCAAACATGCCCAATGCGGCGGCGCGATTCAAGAGAGGCATCCATGAGGGCATGCTGGTCATGGGGTCGGACAGAGCGAGACACAGCAATGTGAGGATGGCGCACACTCCCGCCGTGAGGTAGGGAGTCCATGTGACAGGAGCCTGGTAGGTGAGGGTCAACGGGATGAGGTAGAGAACCCAGACAGGAACACCGAGCGGCGTCGCCGCGTCGAGGAAGAAGATGACCCCGATTGAGACGGCAATGAGGCTAACGATGGCCCGCCCACGAAGGGAAGGATCACACGTGCCGGACCAGAGCGCCTCGTTGTCGGCTATAGCCACATCGCTCCTATATAGGAGTCCTGAATCTCAATACAGAGCCAGTATTACAAGAGGCTATCGCAATCGAGGCTACTATGCACCTAATTACCACTTGCGAGTAGAGTCAATCCAACCTAGGTGTTTACCTAGGTTCGGTATCTGCGTATAAGAAGAACGCCGGATTCCCGGGTGATGACCATGCAGGCAGCGGCTGAACGTGTTTCCAAAACCAGGCCGGGGGCCTAGAAATTCGTCTCCATGCTCGATGGGGTCTTATTGAGTACGGTCGCGGCGGCGAGGGAGAGGGCGGCGTCCTGATTGTGGTCGAGGGCGTAGATGCGGAATTGCACGAGACGGGTGGGGAGCAGATCCAAAAACTCTTCCAACGGTTCAGCTGAGACACCCTTCGTGCCGGGATCGAAGACGAGCAGGGGGATGCCGCGCGTATCCTTGGGATCCGGGCGCGGATCGAGCGGAGCCATGTCCACGCGGAATGGCAGCGCCTGCAATTTGGCCGGCAATGCCTTCTGGATCTGCTGCTGGAATTGTTCGTGGCTGGGAAAGTCCATGCCTCGCTCGATGCCCTTTTCCTTGAGCACCGTGCTATAGGCCATCTTCCACTTCACGTCGCGCCCCAGGATATGCGCCCATTCCTGATGCAAACGACGCAGGCTGCTTTGGCCGGCTTTCTTCCATCGCCTGACATCCTCCAACAACGACCAGTCGGTCAAGGTCAGGTATTCATCCATGTGCTTGGCGGGGTTGGATGGAAACAACAGCTTCATCGTGTCCCCGAAAATGTCGCGCAGATGAATGTCGATGGCGCGGGTTGTGCGGTGATAATACACGTTCGAGTAGAGATACATTCTGGTGTTCAGAAACATCTGCAGGGCCGGCAGCCCCGTCTTATGAATGGTGAAGCCCTTGTCGGTGACGATGGTGTAGTGAATCAGACGGGTCAGGTCCACCGGCCCCACCGCGACGCCGCACATGTAGGCATCGCGCAACACATAATCGAGGTTGTCGGCTGTGTAGCTGCCTGAAATCACCGGCTGGAGCATGTTGATCCAGCGCGGAATGCGGGAGTTATCTTTGCCTTTCTCCTTCAGGATCACATGCGCAATGTGATCCGGATTCAGCTCTTCTCCGCGATCGAACGGGCCCGACGGACTGCGGCGGATTTTCTTGATGAGGGGACCCAGATGCTCGCGCACGATAATCTGGCCGAGTTTCTCGTGCGAGAGACCGAAACCGTGCAAAAAGTTATCGTCGAAAAAGTGGCAGAACGGACCATGCCCGATGTCATGCACGAGGGCCGTGATGCGTAGAAATTCCTCGACCAAGGCCGCCGAGGGAACGTCTGGCACCGCCTTTTTCAAGAATGGATAGAGATGGCGCGCGAAGCGGCCTGCCACGTGCATCGTCCCGAGTGAATGCACGAATCGCGTATGTTCCGCCGAGGGGTAGACCCAGCGGGCGCTTTGGAGCTGATAGATGTAGCGCAGTCGCTGCACCCATGGAGAATCGATCAGATCTTTTTCCGTACGTTCCGAGGGATCCGGCGTCGCATACGGCACCGTAAACGACACGTATTCGTGGATGGGATCGGCGATGAGGGCTGATCCGTCATAGGGAGCCGGGGGATGTGCGGTTGGTAGTTTCATGAGGTCGACTGATGGATGATCTTAGCGCAGGCCTGATGAGGGGGGCAACGGTTGATGAGCGTCCGACGGGTTTGTGCTCCGGTATTTGGAGAGCAAGAGATAGGCAAGCGGATAGGCGACCAGGCCACCCGCAATACTCAGAACCATCCCGCCGACGAAGAACGGCCAGGCGTAGGGCATGACCTGGTGATAAATCCCCATGAAAGACAAATCGCTCCAGTCAAAGGAGGGAAAGTCATGCACTCCCAAGAGGGTGGCGCCGGTCCAGTAGGTGCCTCCGAGGATGGGAATCAGCGTCCAGGGATTGTTGAGGAATGCGCCGGCGAGCAGCGCCACGACGTTCAGCCCGAATGCCCAGGCGCAGAACCCCACCATCAGCATATGGAGACCATAGGCCGGGGAAAAGCCGATGAAGATGCCGATGGCAAAGGCCAGCGCCGTCCGGTGCGGTGTTTCATCGAGATGGAGCACTTGGCGAAACAACGAGCGTACGTCTGCCATTGATGTCTTTATCCCGGAGATCGCTAAGAGGGCCGCAGAAAATGTTCGTAACTGGTGGCCGGCAGCGGTTGCGTGGTTCCTGGTTCGGTTCGTAAGCGCAGACCGAGCCGCTTCGGTGTGATCGAGCCGATACAGGTGAAACAAAAGTCGGTGTTCGCGGCCAGCCGTTCGAATTGTTCTTGCTTGCGACGCGGAACGGTGAACAGGAGCTCGTAGTCCTCACCGCCCTGTAACCCGATCTGCTGCGAATCACGGCCATGCGCCAGGGCATAGGCCCGACAGGCCGGAGAAATCGGGAGTGAGCCGGCGAGCACTTCCGCTCCGACGCCGCTCTCTTCGCAGAGGTGTCGGAGGTCACCGGTGAGACCATCGGACAAGTCGATCGCCGCACCGCCGAGTCCATGTTTCACCAGCCATTGGCCTTCTGCGACGCGGGCGGACGGCCGGTGGTGACGCGCGAGCAGAAAGCGGGTATATGCGGGACGCAGTTTCGCCGGTCCGGCGCGGGCCGTGGCCGTCAGGAGGTCCAGCCCTGCGCGGGAGTCGCCGAGTGTGCCGGTGACGTACAGCCGGTCGCCGACGCGGGCTCCGCTACGCAGGAGAGCGTGACGAGGTTGTACGATTCCGGTGAGCGTGATGCTGAGAAACAGGCCGGACTTGGAGGCGGACGTGTCTCCGCCGACCAGGCAGACCCGATAGGGATCGGCGGCTTGCATCATCCCGCGATAGAGTCGTTGAATCTGTTCTGTCGAGCAGGTCGGCGGAATTGCAATGGCCACGAGCATGAATCGGGGTGTGCCGCCCATGGCGGCGATATCGCTTAAGTTGGCGATGGCCGCCCGGTATCCGATGTCGTCATAGGAGGAGGTGGCGGGATCGAAGTGCACACCCTCAGCCAGGAGGTCCGTCGTGATGAGGGTCCATTGGTCGGACGAGGTCTTGAGGATGGCCGTGTCATCGCCGATCCCCTTGAACACCTGACGGTCGGGTCGGGCGGCCTGTGCTTGCAGCAGCCGGATCAGGCCGAACTCGCTACCGACAGAACTGGTCCGGCGGGATCGGCCTGACGGCATATTAGAGCATCAACGATGGCGAAGCCGTCGGAAGGTGGAGGCTTTTCCTGGGCGAGCCGGTTGCCCGCTTGGATGTAGTCGCGCGCGCCGATTTCTTGACGGGAGTCTTCGGGGCCGATGCGCGCGGTTTGCGGGACGATGATCGCCGCAGGGCCGCTTTGATGACATCGTCGACTGTATCGACAAAGATCAACTCGATGCCTTTGAGGATATGTTTGGGAATTTCCTCCAGGTCCTTCTTGTTGCGCTTCGGAAGGACGACGGTCGCGAGTTTCGCCCGTTTGGCCGCGAGGATTTTTTCCTTCAAGCCTCCGATCGGTAGCACGCGCCCGCGCAGGGTGATTTCTCCGGTCATGGCCAGGTCGCGCCGGACGGGGATCTGGGCCAGTGCCGAAGCGATGGCCGTGGCCATGGTGATGCCGGCAGACGGTCCGTCTTTTGGTGTGGCGCCGGCCGGCACGTGAATGTGAATGTCGTTCTTGGCAAAGATGTCGGGGCTGATGCCCAGGGTCTTCTCCCGGGAGCGGACATAACTCAGGGCGGCCTGCGCGGATTCTTTCATGACGTCGCCGAGATGCCCGGTGAGGGTGAGTTGCCCCTTGCCCTTCATGACGGTCGCTTCGATGTAGAGCACGTCGCCGCCGCTCTCCGTCCAGGCAAGGCCGGTGGCGACGCCGATTTCGTCCATTTCAAGTTCCGCCTCCGGAACGAACTTCGCCACACCCAGAAACTTGTTCAAATTGGTCTGGTCGATAGTGTGACACTCGGATTTGCCCTCGGCGACCTTCTTGGCGACTTTCCGCATGAGGTTGGCGATTTCCCGTTCGAGGTTCCGGACTCCGGCTTCGCGCGTGTAGTGCGAGATGACGTGGCGGATGGCCGGCTCGTTCACGCGGATATGTTTTTCGGTAATGCCGTGCTCGTTCATCTGTCTGGGGATTAAGTACTTCTGCGCGATCCCGAGTTTCTCTTCTTCCGTATACCCCGGGATGTCGATGACCTCCATGCGGTCCCGTAACGCGGGCAATATCGGATCCATGAGGTTGGCCGTCGTGACGAACATGACTTCGGTCAAATCGAAGGGCACCCCGAGATAGTGATCGGTGAAGGTGCTGTTTTGTTCGGGATCCAGCACTTCCAGGAGCGCGGCCGAAGGATCGCCGCGGAAATCCATGCCGACTTTGTCGACCTCGTCGAGCATGAACACGGGATTGTTCGTGCCGGCTTGTTTCATGCCCTGGATAATCCGTCCCGGCAGTGCGCCGACGTAGGTCCTGCGATGGCCGCGGATTTCGGCCTCGTCGCGGACTCCGCCCAGACTGATCCGGACGAACTCACGGCCGAGCGCGCGGGCGATGGATTTGCCGAGTGAGGTTTTGCCGACGCCGGGCGGTCCCACGAAACAGAGGATGGGCCCCTTCATTTTCTCTTTGAGCTTGCGCACGGCGAGGTATTCGACGATGCGTTCTTTCACTTTTTCCAAGTCGTAGTGGTCCTCGTTCAGGACCTTCATTGCGGCTTTCAGGTCGAGATTGTCTTTCGATTTCTTATTCCACGGGAGCTCGACCATCCATTCCAGATAGGTCCGGACCGTGGCCGACTCCGCCGTGTCCGGATGCATTTTTTCGAGCCGCTTGAGCTGCTTCTCGGTTTCCTTGAGAACCTTTTCGGGCATCTTGGCGTCTTTGATGCGCTTGCGGAATTCCGCCACTTCCTCCGCCCGTTCGTCCAACTCGCCGAGTTCTTTCTGGATGGCTTTCAACTGCTCGCGCAGGAAGTATTCGCGCTGGGTCTTGTCCATCTCCCCTTTGGCTTGCGCCTGGATCTTCTGCTGCATGGAGAGGACATCGATTTCCTTGGAGAGAATTTCGCTGATCTGGCGCAGCCGCTGAATCGGGTCCACGATCTCCAGGACGGCCTGCGTGATGTCGACCTTCAGTCCGAGATTGGAGGCCACCATGTCGGCGAGCCGGCCGGGATCTTCCAGATTTTCGATGACCACCATCACGTCAGGAATCAGCACCTTGCCGAGGCTGACGATCTTCTCGATCTGCTCCTTGACCGTGCGCATGACGGCCTCGGTCTCCAGCGTGGATCCGGATTGCTTCGTCTCGACGAGTTTCTCGATGCGAACCGAATAATAGGGGTCGTTCTGGATGTATTCTTCGATCCGTCCCTTGGCCAGTCCCTGGACTAAAATCTTAATCCGTTCGTCGGGCAGCTTGAGCATCCGCATGATGATGCCCACGGTGCCGACGGCGTGAATGTCGTCCGGTTGCGGGTTTTCCACATCCAGGGATTTCTGGGTGGCGAGGAACAACATGCGGTTGCCCGCGAGCGCGGCTTCGATTGCCTTGATCGACATCTCGCGTCCGACAAACAGCGGGAGCACCATGTAGGGAAACACGACGATATCTCGGACGGGCAGCAGGGGCAGCTGGTCCGGCGGTTCGAGGTTCTGGTTGCTTGAGAAGTCTTGTTCTACTGCTTCAGCCATGAGGCTCCAGTCTGCTGCTGTAGGGTCTCAGTGATGGTGACGTGCTGTGGCACGGTTCGGGTGACGGTAGTCCGTCATGCCCAGGGCTAGTTGGTGGTGCGTGTTCGACCTTGGCCGGATCGGCTTGGGCCGCGGCGACGCACGTCGGCGGCGGTCGGTCGGAGTCGTTGTTGCAGGAACTCGCCGAACGCAGGTCCCAAGGACGGATTCTTGAGCGCTAATTCCACGGTGGCAATGAGGAATCCGAGTTTGTCGCCCGCATCGTGCCGCTGTCCCTCGATTTCGTGGGCGAACATCGGGGTGTGCTTGACGAGTTGCCGCAAGGCGTCGGTCAACTGAATTTCTCCGTTCTTACCCGGAGGCGTCTTGCGGAGGATCGGGAAGATCTCCGGCGGCAAGACATACCGGCCGATGACGGCGAGATTCGACGGCGCATCGGCGGGCGCGGGTTTCTCGACCAGGTCATCGACCCGGTGGAGCCCTTTGCCCAGGCCTCGGGCCGAGATGATGCCGTAGCGACTCACCTCCTGGGGTGGAACTTCCTGCACGCCCAGGACGGCGCCTTTGCGTTGCTTGTAAATATGAATGAGCTGGGCGAGGCCGGGGACCGCCGCGTCGATGATTTCATCGCCCAAAATGACGGCGAACGGCTCATCGCCGATCAGGTGCTGGGCGCAGAGCACCGCGTGCCCGAGGCCCATGGCTTCCGGCTGGCGGACGTAACAGAAGTTCGCCAGATTCGAAATGTGCCGCATCTGGTTGAGCACCTGCCCCTTGCCGCTGCCCTTGAGATTTTCTTCCAGTTCCAGAGAGCGGTCGAAGTGGTCTTCGATCGCGCGCTTGCCGCGGCCCGTGATGACGATGATGTCTTCGATACCGGATGCGACGGCTTCTTCCACGACGTACTGAATCAGCGGTTTGTCGACCAGCGGCAGCATCTCTTTGGGAGAGGCTTTGGTGGCGGGGAGGAAGCGAGTGCCCAGTCCGGCAGCGGGAATAATAGCTTTACGTACATCTGTTCTCGTCATAGGGGGATAGTATGTGATGGGGTAAGTGAAGTCAAGATTTCCTCCGGTCTTTTCGGCTCGGCGCGTGCGTCGTTGCGCGGGGAAACTCCTTTACATTGAAAAATGTGGTCAATATAATCCGAGAGTTTTTCTGCACATGTGCGGTGGTGCTGCAACGAAAGCGGCGCATCGGTGATGGTAACGACAACAGTTCGTGAGTGCCTGCGCAAGGCCGGTCGGCCCGGCGCACCAGACGCGACACGGAACGCGGTGGTTTCCTATCTCGAACTTCAGGACAACCAGTGCTTGCATTCCCAAGTGGTACGGAAGGATTGCGGTGACCAAGTCGGGAGGCAGGCGGTGGGTGCCGATTCTTATTCTCGCGCTGGTGGCCTTCTACGCGTTCGGTGTAGAGGCGCCTTTGTACGCCCACGACGGCGTGCCGACGGTCACGTCGGTCACCATTCGCGGGCAGAAGCGCATTGAACTCCAGGCGATCGAGGGGCGTCTCACGCTCAAGGCCAACGATCGTTTTACGGCCGACGCGCTCCGCGAGCAGGTCAAGATCCTATACGGCACCGGCTACTTTGAAGACGTACAAGTGGAGACGGAACCGGCCGCGGGAGGTGTGTCCGTCGGGTTTGTCGTCCGGGAAAAGCCCTTCATCACGGAGATCGTGTTTGACGGCAACGAGGAATTGAGCGACGACAAGCTCAAGGAAAAGATCACGATCAAGAGCCAGACGTTCCTCGATCAGCAGCAGGCCAAAGAGAGCGCGGAAAAAATCCGGCTCGCCTATCAAGAGGACGGCTATTACAACTGTCAGGTCATTCCCGTCATCCAGGCGGTGGACGAGGACCGGAAACGGTTGACCTACTTCATCAAGGAAGGCGCCAAGGCCAAAGTCCTCCATATCAATTTCGAGGGTATGCGGGCCGTGACCAAAGAAGAAGTCTTTAAGGTGACGGCGACCCGGGAATGGATTCCCTGGTACGGAATTATCACGCAGTTGAAGGTGCCGTCCCTGCTGTCCGATGCCGGCGTGCTGAAGCGCGAAGAACTGGGCAACGATATCGAGCGCATGCGGGAAGTCTATTTGAACAAGGGCTACCTGAACGTGCAGATCAGCCAGCCGACGCTTGAACTGAGCGAGGACAAGAAATGGTTCGAAATCAACTATTCGATCGTTGAAGGCGAGCCGTTCATCGTGCAGGAAGTCGGATTTCGCGGGAACACGGTGTTCGAGGATCATGAATTGCGCGAAGGCCTGAACATCAGGCCGGGCGAAATTTTTCAGCGGGCCAAGATCCGGGGAGAAATCACGCGCATCACGGATTTGTACGGCGCGAAGGGGTACGTGTTCGCCGACGTCGTGCCCAACGTGACGCCCGACAACAATACGCGCACGGCCACGATTCTCCTCAATGTGAAAGAGGGGGAAATGATGCGGATCCGCGAGATCCACGTCAACGGCAACGACAAGACCCGCGACAATGTGGTGCGCCGCGAACTGCGCTTGGACGAGCAGGATGTGGTCGACACCCTGGCATTGAAACGCAGTTTCCAGCGATTGAACAATCTCAACTTTTTCGAGACCGTCGAAATTCTGCCGCAGCAGGTTGATGTGGACAAGGTCGACCTCAATGTGAAAGTGAAGGAGAAGCCCACCGGCCAGTTCAGCATCGGCGGTGGATTCAGCACCTTGGATAAATTGGTGGCGATCGCGGATATCACCGAAGGAAATCTCGGCGGGAACGGCTGGTTGGGTCGCATCCGCGGGCAATTGGGCCAGCAACGGTCGTTGGGATTGGTGACGTTCCGCAACCCCTACGTGAACGATTCGTACAATGCCCTGCAGCTGGATATTTATCGGTCGATGACCAACTACATCTCCTACTTCGAGTCCAAGTCGGGTGTCAGCGCGACGTGGAGCCGATGGTTGTCGGAGTATGTGAACGGGAGCATCAGTCTGTTCGGCGAGCAACTCAAATACAGCGATCCTGAGGTAGGGCTGTGCCCGGATTTTATTCCGCTCATCTGCCGCCAGCTCGGGACGCAATCGTCGACGGGTTTTCGTACGTCGATTTTTCGAGACACGCGCGACTACTACCTGGATCCTCGCACCGGCTGGCGCTTCAGTCTCGGGGTCGATTACGGAACGCCTGCGCTGGGCGGCAGCAATCACTTTTTCAAGTATTATGCGGACGTGATCAAGTACACGCCGTTGATCTACGACACGAGGTTCTCGGTGCACGTTCGGTACGGTTCGACGGAGGGGATCGGGGGCCGGCCCATTCCCCTCACCGAGCGGTTCTTCGTCGGCGGTATCAACACCATGCGCGGGTTCGTATTCGGGCGGGCGGGGCCTGTGACGCCGAACGGATCTCTCTTGGGTTCCGCGAAGGAACTCATTTTCAACAACGATTTCATTTTCACGATCTCGTCCGAGGCGAAACTGAACGGTGTCTTCTTCTTCGATTACGGAAACGGATTCGACGATAACGAACCGGTGCAGTTTAACAAACTGCGGAGCGCGGCCGGGTTCGAAGCCAGGTGGATTTCTCCGTTCGGTCCCTTGCGGGCGGCCTACGGAATCAACCTGGATCCTCGGCCCACGGAGCGAATGGGTGTGTTCGAATTTACGATCGGATCGCTGTTCTAATACAGGCCGAGTGAGTGTCTAAGAAAGGAATCGCCGGAATGGGGAGACCAGTGTGTTGCAGCGGATCGAGGAGAGCCGGATGGGCCGGGATGTGCCTGGCGCTCCTGACCCTGTCGGTGCCGGTCGGCGGATGCCGGTCGAACCATTCGACGGTGCCGACGTCCACCCGTATCGGCGTGGTGGATCCCCAGCGAGTGTTGAGCGACACCAATGCCGGAAAAAAGGCGAAGGACATGCTGGCGTCGTTTGCCAAGAACCGGCAGGCCTTGATCGAGTTGGAGGAAAAAGAGTTGCGGCGGATGGAAGAAGACTTCATGAAGCAGGGCAGTGTGTTGAGCGCCAACGCCAAGCGCGAGCGGGAAGAGCAATTCCGTCGTCGCATGTCGGAGTATCAGCAGAAGGTCACCGACCTGAATCGTGAAGTGCAGGATAAGCAGAAAGAGGTGCTGGACGGATTCCGCGAAAAAATTGAAACCTTGTCGGGCCGAGTGGCCAAACGGTTGGAACTCCAGGCCGTGTTCGATCGCGGCCGCGGGGGGCCCACGCTGTACTTCGACGAGGGGGTGGATGTGTCGTCGCAGGTGATCGAAGAATTCAATAAAACGTATCCATGATGAGGGAGCCCATGAACGTACGTACTTGGATCGTAGCGGGTGCGGTGCCGGTGGTGTTGGCGTGCCTGGCGCAGCCTGCGCAGGCTGCGGATCGCCTCAAGGTCGCGATGATGGACCAGCAACAGGTCGTCGAGCGGAGCGTGGCCGGGAAACGCGCCCTTGAAGATCTCAAAAGTTATTCGACGACGCGCCAGAAGATCATCGATTCCGACGACCAGGAATTGAAAGAGCTTGAGAAAGCGCTCCAGGACAGCGCTCTCACCGACGAGGTCCGCAAGGAGAAGCAGGAGCAATTCAGGGCGAAGCTGGAGGCCTATCAGCGCCGGATTCAGGACTTCAACCGTGAGGTGCAGGAGAAGCAGAAGGGCATGGTCCTTGATTTCGCGCAGCGCATCCATGCGGCGGTCTCCGCGGTGGCCCAGAAGGAAGGGTATATCGCCGTCATCGACCGGGGGAGCGAGTCCACCGTCAAGATCGTCGTGTACGGCCATCCGTCGGTCGACCTCACGGAGCAGATCGTCAAGGAGTTCGACCGGCAAAACAAATAGCCGGGATGTGTAATCGTCTACGCAACACAGGAGGCGGGGCTGATGTCAGTGATGGACAATGTTGAGATTCAATCGATCCTTCCCCACCGGTATCCGTTCTTGCTGGTCGATCGCATTCGCGAACTCGATCCGGACCGCCGGATCGTCGGCATCAAGAATGTGACGATCAACGAGCCGTTTTTTCAGGGGCATTTCCCCGGTCGTCCGGTCATGCCCGGCGTGTTGATTCTTGAGGCACTGGCCCAGGTGGGCGGGGTGCTGGCGTTCAAGTCGTTGGGGGCGGTCGGTCGGCCGGTCGTATATTTGACCGGCATCGACGGGGCGAAATTCAGGAAGCCGGTGGTCCCGGGCGACATTCTTCGCTTGGAAGTGGATGTGCTGAAGAAGCGCGCGCCGTTCTGGAAGATGCAAGGCAGGGCCTTCGTCGAGTCCGAACTGGTGTGTGAGGCGGAGGTCACGGCCATGGTCACGGATGAACAGGCCGGCGGGACCAAGTAACCGGAACCCTGTGTCGGTCGCGTGGCGTTGAACAGCATAGCAGTCGATGGTGAGGAGGTTTTGAGTGAACATACATCCGACCGCGGTGGTCCATCCCAAAGCGGTGCTCGCTGACGATGTGGAAGTGGGCGCTTATTCCGTCGTCGGTGAACACGTCCGGATCGGCGCAGGCACTCGCGTCTTGTCCCACGTGTGCATCGATGGGTGGACCGATATTGGAGAGCGGTGCGAATTACATCCTTTTGTATCGGTCGGCGGACCGCCTCAACATATGCAGTATAAGGGCGAGCCGACCAAGGTCGTGATCGGTCACGACAATATTCTGCGGGAGTACGTGACCGTCAACCGGGCGACGGTGCAAGGCGGCGGAGTCACCAGTCTCGGCGACTCCAACTTCCTGATGGCCTATGTCCATGTCGCGCACGATTGCCACCTCGGCAATCATCTCATACTCGCGAATGCGGCAAGTCTGGCCGGCCATATTACGATCGGCGATCACGCCATCATCGGCGGACTCTCGGGCATTCACCAGTTCGTGCGGATCGGCGCCTATGCGATGGTCGGCGGTTGCTGCGCGCTCGGCCAGGACCTGCCGCCGTTCATGCGGGCCGCCGGTGGATATCGCGCCCGGATGTACGGGCTGAACTCCATCGGTCTGCGACGGCATGGTTTCTCCTCCGAGCGGATCGCGGCGCTGAAGAAGTCGTACGAAGTCCTGTTTCGTTCCGGGCACCGGGTGGCGGAGGCCGTCAAGCTGGCGCGCGAGAGCTTCAGTGCCAGCCCGGATGTCATGCAGGTGGCCGCGTTTATGGAAGGGACCAAACGCGGGATCTGCCGGTCGGTCGGCAAGGAACAAGAGGGCGAAGAGGAGTAGCACGTGGCGAAGCAAGTGGCCGAGTATAGGCACGCATCCGATGGGCAGCGGATCGGGCTGATTGCGGGCAACGGCCGGTTCCCGATCATTTTTGCCGACAATGCGAAGCGACTCGGATATTCCGTGTCCGCGGTGGCGCATGAGGGCGAAACCGACCCGGAACTCGCGCGGCACGTCGATCACATCCACTGGATCAAGATCGGCCAGTTCGGCAAGTTGATCGAGGCGCTCAAGGGCGACGGGGTGCAGCGCGCAGTCATGCTGGGCGGTATCAAGAAGACGCACATATTTTCCACGGTCCGGCCGGACTTTCGCGCCTTGGCCCTGGCCGCGAAACTGATTCATCTCAAGGACGACGACATCCTTCGCCGGGTGGCCGAAGAGATCGAACAGGAAGGCATTCAGATCTGCGAGTCTACATTCGGCCTGGAAGGGATCCTGGTCGAGGAAGGCACGTTGACGAGGCGCGAGCCGAGCAAAAAGGAATGGGAAGACATCCGGTACGGCTGGGATGTCGGAAAACAGATCGGAGCGCTGGATATCGGCCAGTGCGTCGTGGTGAAGGATCGGGTGATTGTGGCCGTCGAAGCCGTGGAAGGAACCGATGGCGCGATCCGCCGGGGCGGTGAACTGGCGCATGGCGGCGCCGTGGTGGTGAAACGGTGCAAACCCCAGCAGGATCTCCGGTTCGATCTTCCTGCCGTCGGCCCGCGCACCATCGAGGTGATGGAGTCCGTGAAGGCGTCGGTCCTGGCGTTGGAAGCGGGACGCGGGATTCTTCTGGATCGTGACGACACGATTGCGAAGGCGAACCGCGCCGGCATCGCAATCATCGGAATGACATAACCGGCTGCGGAAACACTCGAGTCGTGCACCCTGGCAGCGATCAGCGTCTGTAGGGTGTCAGGTTGAATAGAATACGCAGGATGCGAAATAAGGCCGTCCGGATGAGACAGGATTGGGCGCGATGAAACAGCTTCGAGCCGGCGTGATCGGTGTCGGTCACCTGGGGCAGCACCATGCCCGCCACTATGCGACTCTCCCCGGCGCAACGCTGGTCGGTGTGTGCGATGCCTCGCCGACCCGTGCCAAGTTGATCGCCGATCGGCACGGCGTGCAAGCCTGCACGGACCTCGACGACCTCCTCAAGCAGGTCGATATCGTCAGTGTGGCCGCTCCCACCTCTGCGCATTTTTCGGCGACCAAAGCCTGCCTGGAGGCGGGCAAGCACGTGTTGGTCGAAAAACCGATCGCCGTGACATCGGCGGAAGCCCGTGAATTGGTCGAGCTGGCCGCGCGCCGCGGGTGCTTGTTACAGGTCGGACATAGCGAGCGGTTCAATCCGATCATGCAGCGCATGCGCCCCTTCATCGAACGCCCGGCCTTTATCGAATGTCACCGCTTGAGCGCCTTCGGTGAGCGAGGGACCGATGTCGATGTCGTGCTGGATCTGATGATTCACGATCTGGATCTGGTGTTGTCGTTCAATCCGGGGCCGGTCGAAGAGGTGCGGGCAGCCGGCGTGCCGGTGCTCTCGTCGAACATCGATATCGCCAATGCCCGTATTGCCTTTGCCGGCGGCTGTGTCGCGAACGTGACGGCGAGTCGCGTCTCGACCAACAAGATGCGCCGGCTGCGTGTCTTCCAGCGCGACCGTTACGTCTCGATCGATTTTCAAACGCGCCAGGCTGTCGTGTCCCGTCGTGTGCAGGCGGCCGGCGCCAAGCCGACCATCGACATCGAATCTTACCAGGCCGGAGACGAGGAGCCCTTGCGGCTCGAGCTGGATTCGTTCATTCAGGCGGTGAACAACGGGACTCGTCCCGTCGTATCCGGTGAAGACGGGGAAGCGGCGCTCAATCTGGCGACCCTGGTCCTGGATGCCACCAGCCGGTTTACGCAACGCCATTCGGCGGATGAGGCTGCGGCGGTGGCCTTTGGCCAGGAGAATGTGTAAGGGGATGACCTCTGTGCCGATCTGCACGAGACGAGCAGCATGCCGCGCATCTTAATCGTCACCGGAGAAGCGTCCGGCGACCTCCATGGAGCTCACTTGGTCAAGGCGCTCAAGGAGCTGTCCCCCGCCCTTCAGATTGTGGGTGTCGGCGGCGCGTCGATGCGGGCGGCCGGCGCGGAACTGGTGAAAGATATTCCCCAGCTGGATGTGATGGGGCTCATCGGCCTGTCTGCCGTCAAAACGATGCTGCAGCGGATTTCGCGTATCCGGACATTGATCAAGAGTGAACGCTGGGATCTCGTCGTGTTGATCGACAACCCCGGCCTCAATTTTCATTTTGCGCGAGTGGCCAGGGCCTGCGGTCTCAAAGTGTTGTACTACATTGCGCCGCAAGTGTGGGCCTGGCGGCGCGGGCGGATGCGCTGGATCCAGCAGCGCGTCGATCATGTGCTCGCGATTCTGCCGTTCGAGGAACCGCTCTACAAACAGGCCGGTGTGCGGTGTACGTTTGTCGGGAATCCGCTGCTCGACGAAGTCGCGCCGTCGTACGATCGGCACGCGTTGCGCCGGCAGTTCGGACTGTCGGATGCGGGCCCCGTGATCGGCCTGTTTCCGGGCAGTCGAAAAGGCGAACTGCTGGAGCATATTCCGCTGCTTCTGGAGACGGTGCAGCGTCTTGCCGAGCGGCATCCGGCGATTCAATTCATCCTGGCGCAGGCGTCATCGATTCAAGACGAGTTCCTTGCCGATCTCCTGAAAGCGAGCCCGGTGCCCATTCGGGTCTTTCGCAATCAGGCCAGTGAAGTCATGGCGGCCTCGGACCTGCTGGTCGTCAAGTCGGGTACATCCACCTTGCAGGCTGCGGTGGTGGGAACGCCCATGATTTTGTTCTATCGGGCCTCATCCTGGCTCACGTACCGGTTGGCGCGTCTCCTGATTCGGGTCCCCTGGATCGGTCTCGCGAATCTGGTCGCCGGGCGGGGGATCGTGCCGGAACTGATTCACGATGAGGCGACGCCGGAACGACTCGTGCAAGAAACCGAACGGCTGTTGGCGGATCCCCGGGCCTATGAAGACATGAAGGCCGCGCTCTTGTCGGTGCGCCGGGCGTTGGGCACACCGGGCGCCTCGCGTCGTGCCGCAGAAGCCGTCCTGGCCGAGTGTCGCGCATGAAACAGTATCTTCGTCTCCTCAAGTATCTGAATCCCTACCGGTTTCGACTGGGCGCGGCGTTTCTGTGCGCGTTGCTCGTGGCCGGACTCTCCGCCGCCTATGCCTGGTTGGTGCGCCCGGTCCTCGACGGCCTGTTCATCAGCAAGGATGAAAGCCTGCTGCTCGTGCTTCCCATCGCGATCCTGGCGGTGGCGGTGCTCAAGGGGGTGTTCAACTACGGGCAGAATTATCTGATGAACTATGTCGGGAACCAGGTCATCGGCGACATCAGGGAGCAGCTCTTTTCCAAACTCGTTCGACTGCCGGTTCACTTCCACGACACGAATACGTCGGGTCGTTTGGTCTCGCGGGTCATCAACGATGTGAACCAGATGGCCAACGCCGTGGCAGGGGTGCTCAAGGATTTGTTTCAGCAGGGACTGACGTTTCTGGCCATGATCGGCGTGATCATTTACCAGAACTGGAAACTGGCGGCGGTCTCGATGATCGTGGTGCCGCTCTCCGTGGTGACCATGGCGAGAATGGGAAAACGGTTGAGGAATCTGGCGACGCGCGGCCAGGAACGCATGGGCGACATGGCCTCGACGCTGCAAGAAACCTTGGCCGGAATCCGCATGGTGAAATCGTTCGGCCGGGAAGAGGAAGAGGCCAAGCGATTCCGTCTGAGCAACGACGCCTTCATCCATACGACGATGAAGGCCATTCAGGTTTCCTCGCTGGGTTCCTCTCATATGGAGGTCATCGGTGTGCTCGGGGTCGCGGGGATCATCTGGTACGGCGGGTATCTGGTCATCCACGATGAAATGACTCCCGGCGCCTTCTTCTCATTCCTGGCGGCCATGTTCATGGCCTACACGCCGATCAGAAGATTGTCCGGCGCGAACAACACGGTGCAGCAGGCGCTGGCGGCCGCCGAGCGGGTGTTCGATGTGCTGGATTTGCCGACGGAGCAGGAGGCCAACGGCGGCCGGACGGAGTTGCCGGCCATTTCCAGGTCTCTCGAATTCCGGCAGGTCGCGTTTCAGTATGAAGGCCAAAGCGAGCCTGCGCTGAGCGGTATCGATCTGACGATCCGGGCGGGCGAGATCATCGCCTTCGTGGGCAGCAGCGGGAGCGGAAAGACCACGCTGGTGAGTCTGCTGCCGAGGTTCTACGATCCGACCGGCGGGCAGATTCTGATCGACGGGGTGGACCTTCAGACCTGCAGTTTGCGGTCGGTGCGCGGGCAGGTCGGCATCGTCTCCCAGGAAGTCGTGTTGTTCGACGATACGGTGCGCAACAATATCGGCTACGGGCGGCAGGGCGCCACGCCCGACGATGTGATGCGAGCGGCCCGGCTGGCCTATGCGCATGAGTTCATTGTCCGGATGCCGGCCGGGTATGATACGTTGATCGGAGAGCGCGGGCTCAAGCTCTCGGGGGGGGAACGGCAGCGTCTGGCGATCGCTCGGGCGATCCTCCGCGACCCGCCCATCCTGATTCTGGATGAAGCGACTTCGGCGCTGGACACCCAATCGGAGCGCATCGTGCAGTCGGCCCTGACCAATCTGATGCACAACCGAACGACCCTGGTCGTGGCGCACCGCCTGTCGACCATTCAGAATGCCAGTCGCATCGTGGTCTTGGACCGGGGCAGAGTGGCGGAAGTCGGCTCGCACGAAGAGCTGCTGCGGAAGGGCGGCATGTATAAGCGCTTGCATGCGATGCAGTTTGCCGATGCGATCTCGGAGTAGGGACGCAGGTGAAGGCGGGGATGGGAGTTCAATGACAACTGATCGATCGGCGGCGGGTCCTCAGCCGCAGCCGTTGCAGAAGCGGATCGTCAATGCGCTCAAGGTCGCGGTGGTGCCTCCCGTCGGCTACCGGATCATTCAGATGCTGCGCCGCACGATGACCTGGCGCACCGAAGGCTCAGAGCATGTGAACCGCTTGTTTGCAGAAGAGAAGCGCGTAATCCTGGCCTTCTGGCATGCTCAGCAGCTGATGATGCCGCTGGCCATTCCGGGACTCGAAGCCCATGTGTTGATCAGTCAGCATCGCGACGGCGAATTGATCCGCCGCATCGTGGCACGGTTCGGATTGGACGCCGTTCGGGGCTCCAGTACCAGAGGGGGCGCGGAAGCGTTTCGACAGCTGATTCGCCTGGGGCGGTCCGGCGGCAACCTGGTACTGACCCCTGACGGACCGAAGGGCCCGCGTCAGATTGCGAAGGTCGGTGTGGTGCAGTTGGCGCGGGCCACCGGCCTGCCGATCATCCCGATGGCCTTCGGCTGCTCAAAAAAAAACTCTTCGCGAGCTGGGACCGGTTCATCATGCCCTATCCGTTCTCGCGGGGCCTCTTTCTCCTGGGGCCGCCGATCAGCGTGCCGCACGATGCCTCGGCCGACGACCTCGAGCGGTTCCGCCGGGAGTTGGAAGAGACGCTGAACCGCATGACGATCGAGGCCGATGAGGCCGTCCTGCGGGCTGGTCCGTGATGTGGTATCTGCTCTACAATAGTCTTCTGCTCCTGGTTTCCCCGATTATCCTGTTCGTCTTGTTGGCCAAGCAGCGTTGCCGTCGCGGGTTGCCGCAGCGACTGGGACTGCGCGCGGAGCCGCCCGCTTCCGAGCCAGGCGGCAGGGCTGGTTGCATCTGGATTCATGCCGTGTCGTTAGGCGAGGTGGTCGCGGTGGCGCCGCTTGTGCGGGAGTTGCGTCGGCGGTACCCCGAGGCGAGGTTGGTCGTTTCGACCGTGACCGAAACCGGGCGCGAGGCAGTGGAGCAGCGGTTGGAGGGCGTGGCCGAGCACCGGTACGCGCCGCTCGATTTTCCATGGGTCGTCAATCAGGCGATCGACCGTCTCAAGCCGAGTCTGTATATTTTTGTCGAGACGGAACTCTGGCCCAATATCCTGCGGAGTTTGCAGCGGCGGAATGTGCCGTCGATTCTCGTGAACGGACGATTGTCCACCCGTTCGTTTGAGCGGCAACGTTTGCCGGTTATCCGGGATTTCTACCGGACCATGCTGAACATGATCAGCTGTTGCCTCATGCAATCGGAGCGGGATGCGCAGCGTATGATCGAGTTAGGCGCCGAGCCGTCACGGGTTCGGTGCACCGGCAACATCAAGTTCGATCAACCGATTCCCAAGGCGGGGGCCGGCGGCACGGCCGTGTCGAAAGCGGCGCTCGGGCTGACCGACCGGGAACTGTTGCTGGTGGCCGGGAGCACCCATCCCGGCGAGGAAGAAGCGATCGTCAATGCCTATCGGATCCTGAGTCCTGAGTTCCCCGAGCTCCGCTTGGTCCTGGCTCCTCGCCATATTGAACGGGCGGCGCAGGTGGAACAGATGATCCTGGTGAAAGGCCTCACGGTGAGCCGGCGTAGCACAGGCGGGCAAGCGCCCATGGCGGGCGAGGGCGCGCGGGTGTTGGTCCTGGATACGCGCGGGGAGTTGGCCCTGTTGTATCGGGACGCGGTGGTGGCCTTTGTCGGGGGCACTCTCGCGCCGGTGGGCGGGCATAATCTCTTGGAGCCGGCAGTCTGGGGGAAACCGGTGCTGTTCGGTCCGCACACCGACCATTGTGCCGAAGTGGCGGCGCTCCTGGTGAAGGCGCAGGGAGGATCGGTGGTACGGGACGAACAGGCTCTTGTGCAGGATTTGCGAGCGCTCCTTCGCGATCCCGCCGCATTGCAGCGGATGGGGCAGGCGGCGCAGCGGGTCGTGGCGGACAACCAGGGCGCGCTCCGGCGCAGCGCGGAGGTCATCGCGACGTTTCTGCCGGCACGGGAGGCCTCGAACAACGCGCGGGTTGAACAGGGGCGTGAGTTGTCGAGTCGGCAATCGTAATGGCAGCGACCATGTCGAGAGGGCCGCGATCCTGGTTACGGTGGCTCGGGTATCCCTACGAACTCGCGGCCAGGTTTCGCCTGTGGTGTTATACACAAGGTTGGTTCTCCACGCGTCGGTTGCCTCGCCCTGTGATCAGCGTCGGGAATCTCACCGTCGGTGGCACAGGCAAAACGCCGGTCGTCATGTACCTGGTGGAACGACTGACGGCGCAGGGCAAACGCGTGGCGATTCTGAGCCGAGGGTATCGGCGGCGCAGCAGGGCTCCGCAATTGCTGGTCTCAGACGGGCAACGGATTTTAGCGGGGCCGGACGAAGCCGGGGACGAGCCCTATCTGATGGCGCGTCGCTGTCCTCAGGCCGTCGTGGCGGTGGGGGCGGACAGATATGCGCTCGGTCAGTGGGTGTTGGCGCAACTCCCGGTGGATTGTTTTGTGTTGGACGACGGGTTTCAGCACGTCCAGCTCCATCGCGATGTGAATCTGCTGCTGGTGGATGCGACGGACGCAGCGGGGATTCAGGCGGCATTGCCGATCGGGCGATTACGGGAGCCCCTCTCGGCGGCGGCGCGTGCGTCGGCCGTCCTTATTACCCGGGTCGATGAGGTGCACGGAGGGGAGTCGGTGCGGCGTCTATTGCTCGATGCCTGCGGCTCACTTCCGTCGCTGGTTCGTGTGGGATTCCGGGCGGAGGAGTTCCGGCGCGTGGGGACGGCCGAACGGCTTCCGTTGGATGCGTTTCGCGGCCGGTCGGCTCTGCTCTTCAGCGGGATCGGCAATGCGGAGTCCTTTCGCGCGTTGGTCGACGGATTGGGTATCACCGTGGTTGAGATGCTGGCATTTCCCGATCATGTGCACTACACGCGTGACATGCTCGACACCATTCGAGCCAAGGCGAGAGCCGGTGCCGCCGATCTGCTGGTGACGACGGAGAAAGATGCCGACAAGGTTGCGCTGTTGTTGGGCTCGGGAGAGGCTTGCTGGGCCGTGAGGCTTCGCACCGAGATTGTGTCGGGGCAGGAAGAGTTGGAGCGATTGTTGCGACTCGATTCAGCACCGGACAGGATGGTAGGCCATGCGTAAGGAAGGGATCCGTCGCATCGTCGTCCGCGGCCCCAATTGGCTGGGAGATGCCGTCATGTGCGAACCGGCTTTGAGCCGGGTACGCACCCTGTTTCCGCAGGCCGAGATCACTCTGCTTGTGAAGCCCGGCATTGCGGATCTGCTGGCGCAGCATCCGGCGGTGAACCGGACGCTGGTGTATGACGATCGGGGACGCCATGCGGGGCTGGTCGGGAAATGGAGCCTGGCCGCGGTGCTGCGTCGTCACCGATTCGATCTGGCTATCCTGTTTCAGAATGCCTTTGAGGCGGCGCTGATCAGTTTCCTGGCTGGTATTCCCAGACGATTCGGCTACGCGACGGACGGCCGAACGCTGTTGCTGACCGACCCGGTGACCGTGCCGCCACGCGCCGCGCAACGGCATCAGGTCGAGTACTACTGGGATCTCCTGAAGCCGCTGGGCGGGCACGGTCCTGCGCCTGCGCCTCGTCTGTATGTCACGCCGGATGAATCGGCGCTGATCGCCGGGCGGCTGGCGGATGCCGGAATCGGTCCGTCGGATCTGGTGATCGGGGTGAACCCCGGCTCGACCTATGGCCACGCCAAACGATGGTTGCCGGATCGATACGCCGAGGTCGTGAATCGTGTGGTGAAGGAGGCCCAGGGGCAATCGGGTGCCAGAGTCGGCGTGGCGATCCTGGGAGCCAAGGGTGAGGAGCCGCTGGGAAAAGCCATCGCCGACCAGATCAAGACCCGCACGGTCGTCTGTTCCGGCCAGACCACGGTGCGAGAATTGATGGCGCTTGTGAAGCGGTGTCAGTTGTTTCTCACGAACGACACGGGGCCCATGCACGTGGCCGCGGCCTTCAAGGTTCCGCTGGTAGCTGTGTTCGGTCCGACCGATTGGCAGACGACCTCGCCGTTCGGCGTCGACGCCAAGTTGGTCCGGCAGCCGGTCTCCTGCGCGCCCTGTCTCTTGCGGGAATGTCCTATCGATCACCGCTGCATGACCGGGGTGACGGTGGAGCAGGTCCACGATGCAGCGGTGCAGCATCTGCCGCTGGTGGCCCCTCCTCCGGCGGTCGAACCGGCGTCGCCGTCGCCAAGCCCTTCTTCCACGTCGCTGGCGGGTGTCACGGTGTTTCTCGATCGTGACGGCACATTGAACCTCGATACGGGGTATGTGAAGTCTCCCGATGACTTCACGGTTCTACCCGGCGTGGGGGCGGCGTTGGCCAGGTTGAAACAGGCGGGGGCGCGTCTGGTCGTCGTCACGAATCAGTCCGGGCTGGGGCGGGGATATTTTACCTCAAGGGATCTCGAAGCGATTCACAGCAAGTTGCGGCTGGTGCTGGCTGAGGACGGGGTGACGCTCGATGGTCTGTATTTCTGTCCCCACCATCCCGACGATCACTGCAATTGTCGCAAACCGGCCCGGGGCATGATCGACCGGGCCCATGCCGAATTGCGGGTGGACCTGAGCCGCTCGTATGTGATCGGTGACAGTGTTCGTGATGTCGAATTGGCCAAGCAGGTGGGGGCGCAGAGTCTGCTGGTGATGACCGGCCCGTCCGGTGCGGAGGCCCTGGCCGACTTGACGGCGCGCGATCTGCTTCCTGACTATGTGGCCGAGGGGTTGTCGCAGGCGGTGGACTGGATCGTGGCCCATGCGACGCACAGGCCCGCCGCCGACCTGCAGCGCTGATCATCTCTGGTGGCCGAATGACCGATCCCGTACGACGACTTCTGCTGATCAAACCGAGTTCGCTGGGCGACATCGTCCATGCGATGCCGACCCTGGCGGCGTTGCGCGAGCGGTTTCCCCAAGCCGAGGTCACCTGGCTGGTGAAGCGGCAATGGGCGCCGCTGGTGGACGTCATGGCCGGGGTCGACCAAGTCTGTTCTGTGTCGGAGGGGCTCAGGGGCTGGTTGGGTCGGGTGCCTGCTCTTCGCGCGGCCGGCTTCGATCTGGTCGTCGATCTTCAAGGGCTCTTCCGGAGCGGGGCGATGGCCTGGTCGACCGGTTGCGACCGTCGGATCGGGTTTGCCAACGCGCGGGAGGGCAGCCCCCTGTTCTACACCAGTCGGGTGGCGGTGCCTTCCGTGCCGATGCATGCCGTCGATCGATACCTGCTGGTTGCCGAGGCGCTGGGCGCGGCACGACCAACGCAGCCGCAGTTCGAATTCGTCGATCGATCGGAAGACCGGCAGGCCGTGGAGACGATGTTGGCCCGGGCAGGAATGGTCGCTCAGCAACCCTGGGTCGCCATGAACGTGTCCGCGCGTTGGGAGACCAAGCGTTGGCCGCCGCAACATTTTGCCGAGGCTGCGGACCGGCTCTCTCAGACCCATGGGCTACCGGTGGTGTTGATCGGCGGGCCGGCCGAGCGGCCGGAGTCGCTCGCGGTGACGGCGCTCATGCATACGAAAGCGATTGATCTGACAGGACAGACCCCTGTAGGCTTGCTCCCCGGTTTACTCCGTCGCGCGACCGTGTTGGTGACCAACGATTCCGGGCCGATGCACATCGCCGCAGCGGTGGGGACGCCGGTGGTGGCCCTGTTCGGCCCGACGGATCCCGTCAGAACCGGGCCCTATGGGAAGGGCCATGTCGTCCTGTCGCATGCGGTGGAATGCAGACCCTGTTTTCGCCGTGACTGTGCCCGTGCGGTGCCCCTCGAATGTCTGACCGCCGTGGGACCGGAATCGGTCGTTCGTGCCGTCGAACAGCAACTTGAGCGATCACACAAGCCAGGATTATTGTGAATATTCTTATCGCGGAATCGAGCACGGCGGTCGGCGGGCAGGAACTGGCCGTTCTGCTCCACGCTGAACGTCTGCTGAAGCGCGGCCATCGCATTCGATTGGTCCTGGAGCCGCGCAGCCCCATCATGGCCATGGCGAGGGAACGAGGGCTTCCGGTCGAACCGTTTGTCATGCGGCAATGGCGGCTGCCGCTGTCGATTCTGGCCTTTCGCGCGTTGCTCAAGCGGGAGCGTCCCGAGATCGTCCACGTCAACAGTTCACGCGATAGCTGGATCGCGGCGCTGTCGTCGCGCCTGCTCGATCCGCGCCCCAAGATCATTCGCACGCGGCATATTTCGGCGCCGCTCAATAACAATGTCACCACGCATTTGTTGTATCGGCGTCTCTTCGACATGGTCATCGTGACCGGGAGCGAACGGAACCGGCAGGACCTCATCCATCGGGACGGATTGGCGCCGGACCGTGTCGCGTCGTTTCCCATCGGCTTGGATGTGGAACATTTTTCGCCGGCCAAACCTCAGCACGATATCCGGGCCGAGCTGGGGATTCCCACCGGGCATCTGCTGGTCGGGATGATTTCCTACCTGCGGGACTATAAAGGCCACCGGTATCTTGTGGAGGCGGCCGCCCAGGTGCTGAAGCAACACCAGGGAGTGGCTTTTCTCATCGTGGGTGAAGGGCCGGAAGAGCAGAACATCCGCGCGCAGATCGAACGCCTCGGTTTGACCGCCGGCGTGCGCATGTTGGGATTTCGCGATGACCTCCTGGACGTGTTCCGGTCGTTGAATCTCTTTGTGATTCCCACGGTCGAAGGCGATACGATTCCGCAGGTGCTGATGCAGGCCCTGGCGATCGGACTTCCGGTCGTCTCGACGACCACCGGATCGATTCCCGATGTGCTGGCCGACGGGGAGTCGGGGTTCATCGTCCCGCCGCGGGATGCCGGTGCGTTAGCCGACCGGATCGGTCGCCTGCTGATCGATCCCGAGCTTCGCGCCGCGATGGGGCGACGGGGCCGTCAGACGGTGGAGCAGTCCTATTCGATCGACCGGATGGTGGATGAATTGGAGCGCGTCTATCGGCGGGTGATCGCATGATGATGCAACGATGGGCGGACGCCCGCGCCTCGATTCGCAAAAGCGTGCTGTTCTGGTGGATCCTCTTCGTCGTGATGCAAATGGCGGAGCGGATGTTTCTGCTGCGCGACGCGTTTGCGCACGAAGTTCCCAGTCTGCCGCTCCTACTGAAGACCCTGGTCGTCGGCGTACGGGGGGATTTCATTACCGCCACCTTTGCGTTGGTGCTGGCCGGGATCGGGGCAGGGGCATGGGCTCTGCGAGGGCATGGCTGGAGCGGATTGAGGCGTCTGACCCAACCCTTCCTTCTGTCCTTTCGATCCGGGCTGCATGTGGGGGCTGTGCTGGCCGGCTTGTTGCTGTTTGTTCTGCTGTGTGTGGACATGGGGTACTACGGGTTCAACCGGCAGCATATGGACTTCGTGTTTCTCGAATATGTGGGCGACCTCTTTGCGCCTGCCTCGACACCGGACAGTACCAATGCGCAGGCGATGCGGCAAACCAGCGCAGAGTTAAGCGAGACCGGAAAATGGGCCGCTCGGCTCGCGCTCTTTCTGGGGATTCAGGCTGTGGCGATGGGACTGTGGTGGTGGAGTTTTTCCTGCGCCATTGTGCCGGCGCTGGCTCGCTGGCGGCCAGGCTCGGGGTTTCAGGCGAACACCTTCCTCCTAGTCGCACTGGTGGCAGGCGGAGCCGGGTTTCACCATTCCGGCCCCTACGGGATCCGGATCGCGCCGATCGGAAGCATGGTCTATTACACGCTGGCGCAGAATCCCGTCCTCTTTGCGGCTGAGGCGTTACGCATTGCCGTCGTCTCACGGGGGGCGATGGAACAGCGGGCAAACGCCGAGGCGATGCCCTATGAAGTCGCCGTCCAGACGGCACAGCGATTGCTCGGCCCCGGGGAAGCGTTCGTCGATCAACGGTATCCCCTGGTCAGAACCATGGCCGCTTCCTCGGACGGTGTTCGGTTACCCGGGCAGGCGAACATCCTGTTGGTGTTTCTCGAAGGGCTGGATCGCCGGTATCTCGAACAGACGTACGGCGAGGTTCAGGGGACACCGTTTTTGGATCGCCTGAAGCAGGAGAGCGTCTACTTCGAGAACTTTTTCTCCAACGGCGTTCAAACGTCACGGGGACTGTTTGCGACCCTCTGCAGCGCCTTTCCGCGGCAGGGGGCCGCCGCGATGAAAACGCGCTATGCCCACGATTACCTCTGTCTGCCGTCTTTGTTACAGCGTCAGGGCTACCGAACGGAGATGGTGATCGGGCAGCATCGGGACCTGAACCGGCTTCAGTCATTCGTGGCGCGCAATGGTTTGCAGCAGCTGATCGACGAGGGAGATTTTCCCAAGGATGCGGAACGAATGGGCCTTGGTATCGTGGACGGCGCCCTGTTTGATCTCTGTTACGAACGCATCAAGCAACGCCAGGCGGAGGGCCGGCCGTTTTTTCTGACGACCCTCACGTTGTCGACCCACCATCCCTTCGCGGCCCCGCAGAACCATCCCGAGGTGAGTCTGCTGCAGGAGCGGGTGCAGGACAAGTATGTCGGCGCTCTGCGATATACGGATCACGAGTTGGAGCGGGTGTTCACCAGGCTCGTTCGCGAGGGACTCTTGCGGAATACCGTCGTCGTCATTCTGGGTGATCATGGCCGGCACGAGCCGGTGGGGAGTAGCGACATCGAGCGAAAGGCGGGTCATTTTGCATCGCCGCTGTTGATCTGGATGGACGAGTCGCTGCGTACTCCGTCCACCTATCGCCCGCGGACGGTATCGACCATTGCCAGCCAGGTCGATGTGGCTCCGACCCTGCTGGCGCTCAACGGCATTCTGCCTGCCGTGGGGGCGTTTGCCGGGCGTGACCTGACCTGTCTGTTGGTGCGGGATTGTCTGCCGGACCAGGTGGCCTATCTCACCAGTGTCTACGACAATCTGGTCGGCCTGGCCAGCCCGGACGGGCTGTTATTGTATTCGTTCTCCACCGAGTCGTTTCAAGAGGCCACGCTCAATTTCGAAGCGCTCTCCGGGCATGAGCCGGGCCGGCGGCGACGGCTTGCTGCTCGCGACCGGGAGTTGATGGCTCTCTACGAGGTGGCGAATGTCGCGCTCGATTCGAATCGTCTCTGGTCCTGGCGCGAGTTCGGGACACGATTATGATCGTGCGGGGCACAATTTCCTGTTCGCCGTTGTTCGATAAGGATCTGTTGCTGTGAATCATATTCCGGTGTCGGCCGTGGTCATCGCCTACAACGACGAGCCCAATATGCGGGCTTGCCTGGCGTCCATCACCTGGGCCGATGAAATCATCGTGGTGGACTCTCACAGTACGGACGCCACCGAGCGGATCAGCCGGGAGTTCACCGACAACGTCTACCAGCATGACTTTCACGGATTCGGACGACTGCGGAACGAAGCCCTGACCCATGCCACGCACGACTGGGTGTTCAGTCTGGATACCGATGAACGGGCGACGCCTGAGTTACGCGACGAGATCCGGCGCGTGCTGGCTGCCGGCCCGGAGGCCGATGCCTACTTCGTCCCCCGCAAGAATTACTTTCTGGGGCGCTGGATCAAACATTGCGGCTGGTTTCCCGACTACCGGCAGCCGCAGTTGTTTCGCAAGAGCCGGCTGCGTTATCGGGAGGAGCTCGTCCATGAAAGCTTCGATCTGGAAGGGAAAATCGGTTACTTGACGGCCGCTGCTCTGCAGTACCCGTTCCGGGATATCGACCATTACTTAGCGAAGCAGGAGCGCTATTCCGATCTTATGGCACGGCGCATGGTCGAGCAGGGGCGTGCATTTTCCCCGCATCAACTGATCTCCCATCCCTGTTTCACTTTTCTCAAGATGTATGTGGGGCGAAAAGGGTGTCTCGACGGGGTGCCCGGACTTATCTTATCCGGACTCTATGCCTACTATACGTTCATCAAGTACGCGCGTTTCTGGGAGTTGCAGTTCCGGGTGCCGACTGAAGGCAGCCAGGCGGCGACCGTGAAGCAGGGCGAAGCATGACGGTCACCGACGATGGAGCGGGACGGAGAACGATGAGGATTGCGGCGGTAGTCATCACCAAAGATGAAGAAAAGAATATTGCCGACTGCCTTGAGTCCCTGCGCTGGGCCGACGAACTGATCGTCGTGGATGCGGAAAGCCGGGACAGGACGGTGGAGCTGGCAAAGCAGTACACCCCGAAAGTGTTTGTCCGCCCATGGCCCGGGTACGGCCCGCAAAAAAATTTCGGCATCGATCAGGCGACGGCGGAGTGGATTCTCGTGGTGGATGCCGACGAGCGCGTGACCGGGGGATTGCGACGGGAAATCGACGCATTACTGGCGACGGCCCCGGCGGCCGACATCGGAGGGTATGAGATTCCCCGGCGGAATTTTTTCTACGGGAAATGGATTCAAGGCGGCGGGCTCTATCCGGACTATCAGCTGCGGCTCTTTCGAAACACTGCCGGCCGGTACGACGATGTGACGCTGCACGAAAACTTCACGCTCAGCGGGCGTCGGGAGCGGCTTCGGGAGCCCTTCGATCACTACAGCATGCCGACCGTCAACCATCACATCCGCAAGATGATGCGGTATACGACGCTCGGTGCCGATGAGAAACTCAAGCGGGTCACCCATATCAGCGGCTGGGTCATTGCCACGCACCATCTCGGTACAATACTCAAAACCCTGTTCTCTCGCGGAGGGTATCGCGACGGGGTGCACGGATTGGTGGTGGCGATGTTTGCCGGCCTCCACACGTTCGTCAAATATGCCAAGGCCTGGGAACGTGTGAACGTCAGGCGGGACGCATGATCGATCCAACCTTGCCCGGCGTGAACCTGGCGGAGGTCCCGTTTCCCTGATGCGTATCGGGATCGACGCGGCGTCAATCGTGGGGGACAAGGGCGGCGTCGGCTGGCATACGTATCATCTGCTCCGGTCGCTGCTGGCCTTGGATGAGCAAGTCGAGTATGTCGGATATCTCCGGTCCGGGTCCCTGCAGGCGGGCCGGCTTGCAGGCTGGCCGGTCCACGATCGTCTGCGGTGGGTGGAAACGCCGCGGTGGCTGATGCCATGCCGGGGCGTGTGGGATACGCTCGATCTCTATCACGGCCCCAACTTCAAGATGCATACGACGGGACGCTCCGGCGGCATCGTCACCATCCATGATCTGTGGCTGGCCAGGCATCCGGAGTATTCGAGGAAGTTGTTGGGGCAGGCCGGTTCCTCCCGGCGGGCCATCGCCACAGCCAATCGCGCGCGACGGGTCGTGACCGTATCGGAGTTTTCGGCCCGCGAAATAGAAGCCTTGTATGGAATTCCGCGTGAACGGGTGGTTGTCATTCATAACGGCGTGACCGAGGAATTCTCTCCGGTTCAGGATGAGCAGGGGATGGATGCGTTGAGGGCACGGTGGGCGATTCCATCCGCCGGATTTATCCTGTTCGTCGGCGGGGCTGATCCACGAAAAAACCACCGTGTCTTTCTGCAGGCTGTGGCGCAGTCGCGTTCGCAGCTTGGAGGGCGGGCTATTCTGCTTGTGGGAGATGCGGAGCATCCGCAGGGAAGTTATCTCGCGACGGCCCGGTCGCTCGGGTTGGAGCAGGACGTGCGCTGCACCGGTCGTCTCAATCGTGAGGATCTGTGCCGGCTCTACTCCTCCGCCGACGTGTTTGTCTTTCCGTCGTTGTATGAGGGCTTTGGCATGCCGGTGCTGGAGGCGATGGCGTGCGGCGCACCGACGATTACCTCCTCGACGTCGTCTCTTCCGGAAGTGGCAGGGGATGCGGCGGTGCTGGTGAACCCGGAGGATGCCGAGGCGTTGGGAGCGGCGATGGTGAAGGTGCTCTCCGAGCAGGCGCTGCGGCAGCAGCTTCGGGATCGTGGCTTCGCGCGCGCGAGACTGTTTACCTGGCAGCAGGCGGCGTTGCGTACCAGTGCTCTCTATCGTGAACTCTGTGCCTGAGGCAGGCTGTTGAAAAATCCCGCCAGCATCGTTCCCGCATCGCAAAGAGGCGCATCGTACGGCCACGGGACAAGAGCCTGTCCTGGCAGGCTCGGGGTGGGCGGGTACGAAGGACCGATTCGCCTCGGGACGCTGGGCGCTCACCGGCTCGCGCCCGTCGGCAGACGTGACGTTCATCATGCTTCGCGTCGCGGACCTCGCTGCGGCCTTGTTGGACGGACTGTTTGAACAGCCTGCGGGGGATCCTGTTCCGGCGCGTGATTTCCCGCAACCCGGTATGTCAGTGGTGTCGGAGTCGTTTCTCAATCACTCGCTAAGGACGCTCTGGTGAAGCTTCAGAACATTCTGATCATCAAATTGCGGCATATCGGCGATGTGCTCCTATCGACGCCGGTGGTGCGCGGGCTGCGCACTGCCTTCCCACAGGCGCGCCTGACGATGCTGGTCAATCGTGGAACGGAAGGGGTGTTGGCCAACAATCCCGACGTGAACGAGGTGTTGTGTCTCGAAAAGGGATCCTGGGACGCGCAGCTAAAGTATGTGCAGATGCTGCGCCGGCGAGGCTTTGACGGCGTCGTCGATCTGACCGATGGCGATCGCTCGGCCGTCATCAGTCTGGCGACCGGTGCGCCCGTCCGTATCGGGTTTAACGCCGAACATCGCTGGCGTGGGCTCTTGTACAGTCGGGTGGCCAAGCCACGCCAGACGGATCAGCATCGAGTGGACTATGATCTCTGCGCATTGCGGGCTCTGGGGCTGGACACGAAGCCGGGCGTCCCTGCATTGTACCCGTCGCCGACGGATGAGCAGGCGGTGGCGACCTGGATGCAGGAGACCGGAATCTTGTCTGCGCAATCCTCTCAATTGTTGATATTGTTGCAGCCGGGGGCGCGTTACTCGCTGAAAGTCTGGCCGCATGAACGGTTCGCTCAGCTGGCCGATCGTCTCGCCGACAGGTTTGCCTGCCGGATTCTCCTCGGCGGCGACCAGCGTGAACGCGAGGTGGCCGAGCAGGTCGCCCGCAAGACGCGCTGTGCGCCCATTGTGGTGGCGGGGAAGTTTTCGCTCCTGCAGTTCGCCGCGTTGGTCAAACGTTGTGCGTTGTTCGTCGGAAACGACGGAGGCGCCATGCACATCGCCGCCACGATGGGCACGCCGGTCGTGGCGCTGTTCGGGCCGACCTATCCGCAACGGTGGGGGCCGCGCGGAGGACCGTCGCAGGTGATCTACAAAGGCCTCGATTGCCGTGCCTGTTATCATCAGACCTGCTTGCGCGGGGACGAGAGTTGTATGCAACAGATTACAGTGGATGAGGT